>Ga0308160_10004419_pt1 | contig 15106 bp, 17 predicted proteins | sample PhyFR1_FD_201036 | JGI IMG/M metagenome (GOLD analysis project Ga0308160, IMG submission 201036) | Phyllosphere microbial communities from UC Gill Tract Community Farm, Albany, California, United States - DLSLF.R1 | ecosystem: Host-associated > Plants > Phyllosphere > Unclassified | place: USA...
AAGCTTGCGGAGCTGTGGCCGACGGAGGCCTGTCTACCCGCAGGGCAAGGGGCGGGAAATTCCCGTAGGAAATCAGCGACGAAGGAGCGCCGCAGGGACATTTCCTGCACCGCAGGCCCCGACGAAGGAGGGGCTAGACCGGTCGGAGCGGACACGTACAATCCGACAGGACAGCAGCAAAAACAGAAAAAGCGCTTCTACAGCCCGAGCGAAGCGACGCCCGTTTCAGCGTTTAAAAGGGTCGAGGCCGGCCCGTTGGGGCCGGCCTCAGTTTTCCCTCAGCAAAAGGAAATCAGTGCTGCAGCGTCAATTCTGCAGAAATTTACAGGTCCAGCGGGGATTTCTCCCAGGAGATATCAACGAGGGGGGCGCTTGGCTGCGGCATGGTCAACATCGAGAGCTCGAGAATGTCCTGGGCATGGGTCGCGTCGGCAGGTGCTGCGTCATCGTCGGTGAGGATGTACTCGTGGCTCATGTGCTGCCCCCAGGCTGTTAGTGGATCGTGTTCCTTTTCCACTGTAGCCCGGCGTCCGGCCCGTTGCCTGCTGTGGTGCTGCGCCCGCGGCAGCGTGATCGGCGGCCGGAGGAGCGCATGCGGGGGAGGCCGCCGCCGCACCCAAGGGGCCGGACCGTTTTCCCGGTCCGGCCCCGATGCTTTTTAGCGGTGCCGCTTGTAGGCGGTTGCTTGGTTCTTGGCGACCGGGGCGATGGTTCCCCGGCTCACCAGCTGGTCCATCAGTTCCGCGAGCCGGTAGCCCGGTGTGTCAGCCAGAGCGAGCTTGAAGTGGTCTCCGGCTACTGACGACTGGCCTTTCAGGTACGCCAGCCAGCCGATCAAGGTCAGCAGGGGCGCCCGGTAGCCTTCCGGCGCGGCGTCGATGAGGTCCCGCGCCGTTTCCTGCGCCCGGTCCACGCGGTCCCAGTCCGGGGCGATCCCCTCCCCCACGAGCAGATTCCCGCTTCCCTCGGCGTCCGGCAGCTCCGCGTCGATCACGTTGCAGAACAACGTGTCGCGCAGGTCCGGGCGCTGGAAGCAGGCCAGCAGCTCCGCCGCTGTCTGCGGGTCCGTCCAGCTGTCCCGGGTCAGGGCCTCTTCCCACAGTTCCCGGCCCGGTTCCAGGTCCGCGCGGAGCACTCCCGGGAGCGCGTGGTGGATCTGTTCTTCCCTGTCTGCCGGGCCCGCGAACGGTGCGTAGTTGGTGCCGGGCGTCTTTTGGTAGCTACTGCCCCGGAACACGAGTTCCGCGTTCAGCTGACCATCGGTGATGGATTCCAGCGGTTCGGGCGTGCAGCACCCGGCGTCGCTGTCGCACAGCAGGTTTTGCCAATGCGACGGGGTGACCAGCCACGCGTCCTGCAGCGGGGTACCCGCGCTGTCCAGGGCCTCAATGACGGCCTCGACGTGGTCGTGCAAGGGACGCGGCTGACCGGGCGCCGGGGTGCTGGCCGTATAGATGGCCAGTAGCACCGCCGTGGCCTGAGTGTCCAGTGCGAGGTAGTCCACCATAGAGCGGGCGAACCCGGCGGGTTCGGCTGACGCGGGGGCGTCGACGCGCAGTGTCGCGCCCAGTGTCCTGCCCCGCATGGTCAGGAACACGAAGGATTCCTGCGGTACGAACCCGAGGGTGTGCGGGATGAAACCGAGGATGTCGGCGGGGCTGGAGATGCGGATTGCGTCGTTCATGGTCAAAGTCCTTTGCTGAGGATGATGGTGGGTGGGGCGGCTCGTGGTGACCGGCCAGCTTCCCCTCTCCCCCGTTGTTTTGGCTGCTGGCGAAGCTTGCGGAGCTGTGGCCGACGGAGGCCTGTCTACCCGCAGGGCAAGGGGCGGGAAATTCCCGTAGGAAATCAGCGACGAAGGAGCGCCGCAGGGACATTTCCTGCACCGCAGGCCCCGACGGAGGAGGGGCTAGACGGGCCGGAGCGGACACGTACAATCCGTCAGGACAGCAGCCAAAACGTCGTAGACAGGACAGGGCCAGGGGCGGCGGAGCCCTGCGGAGCCGGCACTGGACCCCACAGCCGGCCGCGCCAGCGGACGCCCTTTCCTGGGTGAGCCCTGCGAACCCTTCCATCAGCACCCCGGGTCTTCTTACGACGTCCTTGGCATCGGCGGCCGCGCAACCGCGGTCCCCGGCGCTGCGTGTGCGATGGGCGGTCCGCCGCGGCCAACCCACCGCCCAAGCTGGCCACGACGGCGGACCGCCAGCGGTGACCGCCCCGGCAACGGGACGGTCACCTGAAAGGACTAGCCTGCGAGGAGTTCGGCCAGTTCGGCAGCATCGGAGACCAGCACCGCCGCGCCTTCTTTCAGGAGCCGGTGGCATCCTGCGGAGTTGGCGCTGTGCACGCTGCCGGGGACGGCCGCGACATGCCGGGCGAGGGTTTCGGCGTGGTGGGCGGTGTTCAGCGCCCCTGAGCGCCAGCGGGCTTCCACGACACAGGTCACGCCTGCGAGGGCGGCGATGATGCGGTTTCTCTGCGGGAACCTGTGCCGGGTCGGGGCGGAACCGGGCGGGAGCTCTGAGAGGGTCAGGCCGTTGCCGCGGATCGCGGCCGCGAGGTCAGCGTTACCTGACGGGTAGTCACGGTCCAGGCCTCCGGCCAGCACCGCGAGGGTTGCCGGTCCTTCTCCCTGGCTTCCGGCCAACGCGGCCCGGTGCGCGTGCGCATCGATGCCGTAGGCCAGCCCTGAGATCACGCAGATTCCACGTTGGGCCAGCCCGTAGGCCATATCTCCTGTCACGGAGGCGCCGTAGCTGGTGGAGTCCCGGGAACCGGTCAGGGCCACACACTGCGAAGGCGCCGGGATGCCGTTGCCGATGTTGCCCCGGTACCAAAGCCCGTACGGGGCGTCGGGCAGATCGTCCAAGCCTTCCGGCCAGTGTTCATCTCCTGGGATGAGGAAACCGCCGCCCAGGCGTTCGATGGTGGCCAGATCCTTCTCCGGGTCGATTTCCGGAACCCGTGGAGCCCACCGCTTGAGGGCCTCTGACAGTTCGTCGGCCTTGGCCTCCGGAATGGGGTGAACGGGCTGGGCTCCGGTGGCAAGCCGCAACGCGGCGTACGCGCCAAGCCTGCCCACGAGGGCGCGGCCCACACGGTCGCCGGGTTCGAAGAGTCGGGTCAGGGCTGCGCGTGCAATGCGATCGTTCATGGTTTCTCTCGTCCTTTGCTGAGGATCCGGCGGGTGGGGCGGCTGTGGTGACCTGCCAGCTTCCCCTCTCCCCCGGCGTTTTTGCCTGCTGGCGGAGCAACGCGTAGCTGTGCCCGACGGAGCCGGGGCAACCCGAAGGGCAAGCAGCGGATGGATTGGGGAGGAAATCAGCGAAGCGCCGACACAAGGCATCGGCTGCGCAGCCGTCCGCAGGACGGTTGAGCCGGTGGAGCGGGCACGTATGATCCGGAGGGCAGCAGCAAAAACAGAAAACGCTTCTACAGCCCGAGCGAAGCGAGGTCCGTGCAGTAGACCGGGCGCTAGCTGGGCGAGGCCGGAAACCGGAGTCTTCACGCAGTGCGCCGGGACCTTGGGCCGGTCCTGCAGAGGCTGGCACCAGCCCTACCGGGGCCGCTGTCCCTGGCGTTTTGCTGGCCAATAAGGGCCGGGCTCTCCTCGGGCCAGCCATGGACCCGGTGCGGGTCAGTTGTGGGAGGGTTCTCCAGTGACTTTGTGGTCGGCGTGGTTCAGGCCTTCCATGACCAGGCGGATCAAGTGCCCGTCCGTAAGGCCGTAAATGACGTGCCGGCTGTGTTTTTGCGTCGTGACGAGGCCGCTGAAGCGTAGCTTGGCCAGGTGTTGACTGACCGAGGTGCGCGACGCTCCGGTCTGCTCCACCAGGGTCCCGACGTCGGAGGGTTCCTGGGCAAGGAGCCAGAGCAGGTGCAGCCGGGTGGGGTCCGAGAGCATCCGGAACGTGGCCGTGGCCGCTTCCAGCCGGCGCGCATCCGGCGCGTCGGGATGGTGGAGGCTGGCGGCCGGAATGCGTTCTGCGTCTTCCACCGGCTCAGCCTTTCATGGACTCCGGCACGGGGACGGTCCTGGATCCTGCGGGCCAGAATCGGAACGCCGCAAGTGTACTGATTGTAGCCACGATAGCCAGCACGGCGGCGGCCACGGATTGGCCGGCTGCGGCGCCGATCCAGCCGGCGACAGGGTAGGTGATGATGAAGCAGGCGTGGGAAAGGGAGAACTGGGCCGTGAAGATGTAGGACCGGGTGCTGTCCGTTGCCGCCCGGCGCAGGAGGCGCGCCGAGGGGGTGTTGATCATCGAAGTCCCTGCCCCGAGTACCACCCACAGGCCCAGCAGCACCGGCCAGGTCCCCGGCACGGCCAAAAGGGCGAACGCCCCGGCCAAGCCGGCGGAAAGCAACACGGCGCCGGCGCGCATGACGACCCGGTCCGGCGCCCGGTCCAGGATCCTGGGCGCGGTCAACGCTACGAGCATCGACCCGGCACCGAAACAGGCCAGGGCGACCGCGACATCGGCGTTGGAACCGCCGAACATGTCCCGGGCGTAGACGACGGTGTTCACCAGCACCAGGGCGGTGGCGGCCGCGACGGCAAGATTCAGCGCCATCAGGGCCCGCAGCTCAGGGTTGCGGGCAAAGATCCGCGTGCCCAGGGTGGTCCGGTGCCACAACGTCCCTTCCTGCCGCACCTGCGGCGCCGCAGGAAGCCTGGTCGTGACCACGAGCGCTGCGGAGAACAGGAACCCGGCCACGGTCCCGAGGAACAGCTCATGGAAGGACAAGACCGTCAGCAGCGCAGCGGCCAGCGCAGGGCTGACCAGCGACTCCAGATCATAGGCCAGGCGCGAGAGGGAAAGGGCCCGGGTGTACTGGCGTTCATCAGGAAGGATCACCGGGATCAGCGACTGGAACGCCGGGGTGAACGTAGCCGAGGCGCTCTGCAGCAAGAAGACCAGGACATAGATCTGCCACGCCTGATCCACCATCGGCAGCATCAGCGCGATACCGGCGCGAATCAGGTCCGCCCCAACCAGTACCGCCTTTTTCGGCAACCGCTCCACCAGCGCCGCCATCAGCGGGGCAACGAACACATACGCGAGCATCTTGATCGTCAGCGCCGTCCCCAGAACGGCACCGGCCTGACCGCCGGCCAGATCAAAGGCCAGCAGGCCCAGCGCCACCGTCAGGAGCCCGGTGCCCAGCAGGGCCACGACCTGGGCCGAAAACAGCTTCCGGTAGGCCGGAACGGCCAGGACTTCAATCAAAACGACTCCTCGGAACCATCACGAACACACCAACATGTGCTTATATGCGCACTTATTAGACTAGTAGATCTCGCCTCTGTTCGTAAACGGCTCCCGATCGACACTCCGCCGCACTCCGCACACTCGGATCCCAAAGGCAGCGATTGGAGCTCCGCCGCCGGACCCGGCCGCTGGTGGCTACTAAATTGCTTGGATACATCGAGCGCTGTACTTTGAAGTCATGGAAACACTCACGCATGCTCCGGTGCTGGCGCGGTTCGGCTACGCGGTCTCCGATCCGACCCGGGCGCGGATCCTGCTGGCCCTTGCGGAAGCGCCCGCCTACCCATCGGACCTGGCTGATTCCCTCGGCGCTTCCCGGCAGAGCATCTCCAACCACTTGACGTGTCTTCGGGGTTGCGGCCTCGTTGTGTCTGTTCCGGACGGTCGGCGGAGCCGGTATGAGCTCGCCGACGCCCGTCTGGGACACGCGATCGGCGACCTGCTCGGCGTCGTGCTGGCCGTGGATCCGGCATGCTGCGCCCCCGACGGGACGTGCCTGGGATGACCGCTCAGCACCTGGGATCGAACCCCGCCCGACGCGCCCTGCTTAGCCGCCGCATCCGGCTCTTCGCTGCCGCGACCATCAGCTACAACGTTATCGAGGCCGTCGCCGCACTCTGGGCAGGCGGGGTGGCGGACTCCTCGGCCCTGGTGGGCTTCGGCCTGGACTCCGTGATCGAGGTGGCGTCCGCCGTCGCCCTGTCCTGGCAGTTCGCCGCCAAAGACCCGGAACGGCGCGAGCATTTGACCCTGCGGCTCATCGCGCTCTCCTTCTTCGCCCTCGCCGCATTCGTCACCATCGACTCCGTGAGCTCTCTGGCCGGCGGCGGCGAGGCTCAGCACTCCACCCCGGGCATCATCATCGCGGCGCTAAGCCTGGTCATCATGCCCGTGCTGTCCTGGCTGCAGCGCCGCGCCGGACGGGAGCTCGGCTCCCGGACGGCCGTGGCCGATTCCAAACAGACCCTGCTCTGCACTTACCTCTCCGCCGTCCTGCTGCTCGGGCTGGTCTTGAACAGCACACTGGGCTGGTGGTGGGCCGACGCCGGCGCCGCACTGGTCATCGCCGTGATCGCCGTCCGCGAAGGCATCAACGCCTGGAAGGGCGACGTCTGCTGCACCGTCCCGCACACCCCTGAGGGGCCCAGCGCCGATGCAACCGGCCCGGCGGCGGCTCCCGTCGACGGCTGCTGCGAGGGGTGCGGGCCCGCGTCTGGTCCCGGACCGCAGAGCGTCACGCCCGCGGCTAAATTCAAGAAGACGGCATAGTGACAGGAGCACCGTCGGCCGTCGTCGATGCGGCATTTTTGGTGGCCTTTCCGATCGCTGCCTCGATCATTGGCTCCATCGTCGCCGTTCTGCGTCCCCCAGGGCCGAAGACCACCAGCGCTGTCCAGCATTTCGCCGCCGGGGTCGTGATGGCCGCACTCGCCGGCGAGGTGCTCCCGGACCTGCGCAACGAAGGAAGCCTGATCTGGGCAGTAGCCGGATTCATCGCCGGCACTTCTGTCATGCTGGCCCTTGGCGCCCTCGGAAGGCGACTCGAGCAGAGGCAGAAATCGCCCGGATCCGGGATACCGGTGGGCTTGCTCATGGCTGTGGGAATCGATCTGCTCCTGGACGGCATTCTGGTAGGGCTGGGGGCCTCGCTCGGGGCGCGGCAGGGCCTGATCCTGACGATCGCCTTGACCATCGAGATCCTCTTCTTAGGCCTCTCAGTCACCATCAACCTGACCCGGAACGGGCTGTCTCGGACCCGGGCCGTGGCCACGACCAGCAGCTTGGGCCTGCTCACCGGCCTTGGTGCTGTTGGCGGAGCCGCTGTCATTGGCGGGGCCAGTCACCAAAGTCTGGCGCTGATCCTCGCCTTCGGTGCCGCCGCGCTTCTCTACCTGGTGGTCGAGGAACTTCTGACTGAAGCCCACGAGCACGCCGAGACCGCCTTTCTTGGCGCTATGTTCTTCGTGGGCTTCCTCGCCATCTACGTCCTGGCCGCCTTGTAAGACGACAAGTCCGTGCCCGCTCGGAGTTCGGAACCATGAGGCAACGAGGCCGCGGCGGTCGGTTGTGGCGTCGCGACGCTCCCGCAGCCGGCCCCGGCGAATGCGTCCAGGAAGTGTTCGGCGTTCGCCGCTGTCTTCGGCACGCCGCGGAGCCCGGAGGTCACCGCTGACGTTCGGGGCGGCTGGCTAACTGCTGCAGGTAGTCGTTATATGCATCCAGGTCCGGGGTTCCCTCGGTCGCTGCGGATCGGTCGGCCCGGGCCCAACCTTTAGCTTCATCACGCTGCCAGCGGACCAGGATGAACATGAGCATCAGGACTCCGGGCAGTTCCCCGTATGACCAAGCCAGCCCGCCGGCGACTCCTTGGTCGGTCAGGGCATTGATATTCCATTGCCGGGGAGGTGTGGAGAAGAAGTCGATCATCGGCGCGGTGGCCATCATGAGGACGACGCCGAAGAACGCGTGCAGGGGCATTTCGGCGAACATGTCGATCATCCGGCCGAAATGACTTTGACGCGTCGGCAGCGGGTCCGCTGAGATCAGCGGAATCGTAAACAGGATGCCGGAGGCTAGGAACAACAATTCGAGTCCGACGTGCCCGTACCAGCTGGGCAGGAGGAGATCGGCGGCACCGGAGAAGTACACGCCGTAGAAGCTGAGCAGAAACACCGGCACCATGAATGCAGGGTGGATTGCCAGCCGGCCCCAGCGGGAGCGGAGACCCCAAATGGCCGCACGCAAGGCAGTCCGTCCCGGTCCCCTGTGTGGTGTGGCCCGCAGCAGCAGCGTCCCGGGTGAACCGATGACCAGCAGTGGCGGCACGGCCATCATCAGTGTCAGCTGCTGGAACATGAAGATTGAGAACATCCGGAGCCCGTACCCTTCGATCCCTGCGCCCATTACCACGATGATGGCCAGGGAGCCGGTCAGGAACGATGCTGTGCGGACCGGCGACCAGCGCCGACCCTGCCGCCAGAGACTTATGGCACCGGCGAGATACAGCAGCGCACCGATCACGGCCAGGGCCGGTATCAGCGGAATGGGCTGCAGGTTGGGGGCGAGATACTCCGCCATGGAAGGAGGCAGCGTCGGAATCCAGACAGGGCCATCAATTTCGGGTTCCGGCATCATGCCACCAGGATCCCGCACGACGGCCACATCAGCGACCGGCGACCAGTTCCAGACTGTCCCGGCCGGTATGCCCGACGTGCGTGAGTCCAAGGTCCAGAAGCATCCGGACGTGGGCGTCCGCCAACGAGTAATAAGCCATCCTCCCCGATCGGCGGACAGTTACCACTCGGGGACCCCTCAGCAGCCTCAGCGCGTGTGAGACGCCTGATTCGCTCAAGCCCGTGGTTGCTGCCAAATCGCAGACGCACATCTCGCCCTCGAGCAAGGCGATCAGAATCCGTACACGGCCCGGATCCGAGAGCAAGCCAAAGACGACGGCGAGGTCCGCCACGTCGGACTCCGCCGGCATCCGGGAGCGGACCTGTTCGACCTTGTCGGCATCCACCAGGCGTAGGGAGCATTCGCTGTCTCGGGCCGCAAGCACCGGTGGATGTGGGCTTCGGGTCATATTTCAAGATTACCTCTACCTGCTAATGCTTCGCATTTACCTTCATGGCGGAGAACCGTCCACTGCGCTCTTCCGTTTAACGTGTGAACAACTCTACATATATTCTTGTGATGTGGATCGGCCATAGGCCGGAACGTTCTGTTTCCTGACCGGGGGCAGGGGCGGAAAACGAGATGAAAAGGGTCCAGTCATGACTCCCCGTGACCCCACCCCGGCCAACCGACGGGGAACCACCGCGCAGCATGAGCCCCGACCCGCAGCTGACGCCTCTATAGTGCCGGGCAAAGCGTCGCGGGCCCTCCCTCCTTCGAGTTCCTCTGCTCTGCGGTCCCCAGCCACGATTCTCAAATATGACCAGCAAAATACCCTTCCCGCAGAACCACACAACCTGGAGACGCACGCATGAGCGGACACGATCACGACCACGGCGCGGCCGCTGCGGGTAACCGGAGCAAGCTGATTCTGGTCTTCGCCATAACGTTCACCGTGATGATCGCGGAGATCATCGGCTCGGTCCTGACCGGCAGCCTGGCGCTCCTGGCGGACGCCGGCCATATGTTTACCGACTCGACCGGGCTGCTGATTGCCCTGATCGCCGCTTCACTGGCCCTGAAACCAGCCACGGCAAAGCGGACCTGGGGGTACAAACGCGCCGAGATCATTGCCGCGGCAGGGCAGGCTGCCCTGTTGCTGGGTGTCGGCGGCTTCGTCATCATTGAGGGCATCCGCCGCCTCATCGAGCCTCCCGAAATCGGCGGCTCAACGATGCTGTGGTTCGGTATTATCGGCTTGGCCGGCAACGCCGTCGGGTTGGTTGTTCTGGCCTCGGGACGGAACCATAACTTCAACATGAAGGCCGCCTTCCTGGAGGTGCTCAATGATGCCCTCGGCTCCGTGGCCGTCATCGCGGCCGCCATCATCATCGCCGTCACCGGCTGGGTCCAGGCCGACGCCGTCGTGTCCCTGCTGATCGGCGTGCTGATCATTCCCCGCACCCTGAAGCTGCTCCGCGATACCGTCAACGTGCTGATGGAAAACGCCCCCCAGGGTCTGGATATGGACGAGGTCCGTGAGCACATCCTTGGGGTTCCGCACGTCCTTGACGTCCATGACCTGCACGCCTCACTGGTCGCCTCGGGCACCGCCGTCCTCTCCGCCCACGTCACCGTCGAAGACACCTGCATGACGGACGGACACGCCGCCGCGATCCTGGCCGATCTGCAGAAATGCGTGGCCGAGCACTTCGACGTCAGCGTCGAGCACTCCACCTTCCAGATCGAACCTGCCGCCCACCGCGACTTGGAAAGCATCCACCACTGATGACACGCACAACAACCGCCCCCGCACCGCCGGACCCCGCGAAGAAGATCCGCCTGGTCCTCTGGATCCTCCTGGGCGTCATCGTTGCAGCCGGCGTGATCTGGTACGCGGTCTTCACCGCAGCCAAGCCGGCGCCGCCGGCAGCGCAGCCGGTGGCCGACGCGCAACTGGTTCGCGAGGACAGCCACCGCGTCACCACCCCGGCCACGGAGAAAGCGCAGCTGGTCGAGTTCCTGGACTTCGAATGTGAGTCCTGCCGGGCGGCGCAGCCGCTCGTGGAGGACCTGAAGAAAGAATTCGGTGACCGGATAACCTTCGTCAACCGGTACTTCCCGCTTCCCGGACACAGGAACTCCGGAACCGCGGCCCTGGCCGTGGAGGCCGCGGCGCAGCAGGGCAAGTACGAGCAGATGTACACCAAAATGTTCGACACCCAGCCGCAATGGGGCGAAAAGCAGGACTCCCAGGCACCCCAGTTCAGAACTTACGCGCAGGAACTGGGCCTCGACCTGGCCAAGTACGATGCCGCCGTAGCGGACGAAAAAACCATCGACCGGATCCGCAAAGACGTCGCCGACGGCAAAGCCCTGGGAGTCACCGGCACCCCGACCTTTTTCCTCAACGGCCAGCAGCTGACCCTCAGCACCGAGGCGGACTTCCGGCAGAAACTCAACGACGCCGCCAAATAGGCACCCCCGCCCCGGGCGGAATCCCTGCCGAGAGCCCGCGGCGGACCTGCGCGAGCAGCGCCCCTGGAAGAAGGAAAGGAACGGCGCGCCATGACCCGACAACCCGCGCCGTTCCGGCTGCCGCGCAGCGCCGCCGTCACGGCGGTCATCCTCGCCCTGGCCGCCGGGGCCCACACGGGAGCCGGCGGGCAGCTCCCGCCCGCGCCCGTGATGGCCGCCTGCACGGCCCTGGTTCTGCTCGGCGTCGTTATGGTGACCCGGTGGAAACTGACGACCCCGGCACTGGCCGGGATACTTTCAGCCGGGCAGTGGATGCTGCACGCGGCATTCTCCGTACTGTCCGGTCCAGCCTCTGCCGTGCCGGCACCGGGACCTCATCTGCACACGGCCGCGGCAGCCGGGGTCCGCATGGCCGCGGTGCATGACCTGCCGCATAGCCACCTGCCGGCGGACCTTGACCCGCCCATGCTCGGCGCGCACATCCTGGCCACGCTGGTCACGGCGGCACTCCTGGCCCGGGGCGAAGCGGCGCTGTGGGCCCTGGCAGCCTGGCTGCGGCCGCTCGCCGGGATACCGGCTGTCCCGATCCTGCGCACGTCACCGACGATCCCGCCAGCTCCCCGCCACGCCCCGATCCGCCCGTGGCGGACCCTCCGCCGGCATCCCCTGCGGGGCCCGCCGGCAGCCGACCGCCCCTGACGACACCGCCAATTCCCCGCGGGCCGCGGGCCCCGCAGCCGTTCCCCGGGCATCCCCGGGCATCCCCGGGGCCACTGCCTACCCCGCCAGAGCCGCCCCACCGGTGCACGTTATGCGGATCTGGAGCCCAGACCCACCCCTCCGAAAGAAAAACACCCTTATGCGCGCACGATTCTCCTTCACGACCCGCCTCCGGCTGGCCGCCATCGCAGCGATCCTGATCCCCGCCGCCACGGCCGCCTCCCCGGCGCTGGCCCATGACTCACTCTCATCGACCAACCCGACCCCGGACGCCGCCATCACTCACGCCCCGGCAACCGTGTCCCTGACACTGTCCGAGCCGCCGGCCGACTCCAAGAACCTGAACCTCAGCACCATCACCGTCACGGACGGCGCCGGCAAGACCGTCAGCGACGGCAACGTGACCGTCTACGGCCCGACGCTGTCCACTAAACTCTCCGAGGGAGACCCCGGAACCTACAAGGTCCTGTGGCGGGCCGTCTCCTCCGACGGGCACCCGATCGAAGGAAGCTACACATTCACCGTCCAGGCGCAGGCAGGACAAACGGCTACACCAGCGGCCACAACCGCGCCGGCAGCTGCGCCTTCAGCATCCCCGGCCACGTCCGTGGCCGCGGAACGCGCCGAGGGCCCCAATAACGACGGCGCCCCGCTGGTCCTGGGGATCGCGGCAGTAATTCTCGCTGCGGCGATCGGCACAGTACTTTTCCTGCGGAACCGGCGGAAGAACACCGGCGTCTGACCCCGGCACCCGGCAGCCTGGCCCGCCCAGGCCAGGCTGCCGGGCACTCGGTTCGTTAATTTCCGACCGGAAGGGCAGTCAACGGCTAGCCCGCGGCGGCCCGCCGGCTCCTGGCACGAACCGAGCGCAGACCCATGCCAACGACCGTCGCGACGGCCATCGCGCCAACGCACACCAGTCCCACCGTGAACAACACCGGAGCGAACGCCGGCGACGGGGCTGCCGCGTCCACGGCAGCGATGACCGAGCCCCAGTAAGCCGCCGTGGCGGCCAGCCAGAGCGCACCCGCGGTCGCGACAATCCGGGGCCAGCGACCGAACCAGGGATTCTCACCACTGTAGGAAAGTGCCGCGGCAACCATGACGACACCCGCGACGGCCAGGAGCTGGCCCCCCAGAATATAAGGACCGGCGACAAGACCGACGGGAACGCACAGGCCTCCGATCATGAACAGTCGACGGGCACCAAGAGGCATCCCGCCCGCCGGCACCGGTTCAGCGGGTGCCTGTCCATTTACTCTCGGGGTGTCCTGTTCGGCTGTCATGGCGTTCCCTGTTCCTCGTGTGAGCCTGTTTTGGACTGCCACGATGCTTACTTTGAGGTTCCCGGTGTCCCGGAAGATGTCTCGGGCCGCCGCTGGCGGCCCCCGAAAACAGTACAGGAACCGATGGATCCTGCCCGTCGCTGGCGGGGTCGAAAACGTTGATCTCTAGCGGGAAAGCAGCTTCTGGCCGTCCGGGCGCAGTTCACCCGCCGGCGACACATGACGGTAGAGAGTCTGGCGGGTGACGCCGAGTTCGGCACAGAGCTCGCCGACTTTGGTGTCCGACTTTCCCATGGAGGCCAGGGCCAGCCGGAGTTTCGCGGGGGTCATCTTGTAAGGTCGTCCGCCGTTGCGGCCACGGGCCCGGGCGGAGGCAAGGCCCGCGAGAGTGCGTTCGGAAATGAGTTCGCGTTCGAACTCGGCCAAGGCGGCGAAGATCCCGAAGATCAGCTTCCCGGAGGCCGTGGTGGTGTCGATCGCAGCGCCCTGCCCGGTGATGACCTTGAGGCCGATGCCGCGATCAGTCAGATCGTGGACGATATTGACCAGGTGGCGCAGATCCCGTCCCAGCCGGTCGAGTTTCCAGACGACCAGGGTGTCGCCGTAGCGCAGGGCCTTGATGCAGGCGGCCAAGTGCGGGCGGTCATCCGTCTTGCCGGAGGCCCTGTCTTCGTAGAGGGAGCCCGCATCGACGCCGGCGGCCAGGAGTGCGTCGCGCTGCAGGTCGGTGCTCTGGGAGCCATCGGCTTTGGAGACGCGCATGTATCCGACGAGCACGGTCTACTCCTTCGTCATATATACGTTCGTTTAAGTGACAGCTCGATTCCAAATCGAACTGGAATCGGTATATGTCACTTAACCCGTTATTTATTCTAAGTCAGACAAAGGGTAACTGTTCTCTGTTGTGACACATAGTCGAGCGGGATCTGAAGCTCTGCAAGAGTTTCCCGGAGACCGCGCACGGATTCTTCACTCCGTCATCCGTACAGTGCGAAGTCCAAGAGCTGCTGGGCAACAACCGGTGCTCCTATTCCTGGCAGGGGGCTGCCCCGGCAACGTGGGATCGGGCCGGTTCCGCGGTGGCGTAAAGGGAGTTGAGCTGGCGGTAGAGGATACGGGCAATGTAGCGTTTGAGGGATCTGCGGATTTCGCGGTAGCTGCGTCCCTCTTGGGTGCGTTTGGCGACGTAGTCCCGTGTTCCGGGGTCGTGGACCATCCGGGTCATGGTGATGGTGTGCAAGGCCCGGTTGAGGCGCCTATCGCCGCCCCGGTTGAGCCTGTGCCGAACAGTGTTACCACTTGAGGCTGGCAAGGGATTCACCCCTGCCAGTGAGGCGAAGGCAGCTTCGCTGCGAACCCTTCCTGGATGCGACCAAGCTGCCAGGACGGTGGCGACTGTGACAGCCCCGGCGCCCACCATCTCCAACAGCGGCGCAGCGGGGCTGTCCTGGATCAGCTCTGTCATGCGCTTCTGGTTCGCAGTCAGCTGCGTGGTCACTTCGAGAACACGGCGCGCCAACCGGACTGCTTCCTCACGCGCGATCGATAGTTCGATCTGCTCGTCTCGTTCCCGCCATCTGGTGATCGTGGCGATCTGGGCAGGAACCAAAGGTTTACGGGCGTCAATTCCCAGATCGTGTGCCCGGAGTAAGGCGATGAGTGCGTTGACGTTCACTGTTCGGTCCCGGGTCAACTGATCCCGGGCTGCGCTCAGGATCCTGAGTCCGGCACGGGTTCCTTCATCCCGGCGCGGGGCTCGAAGCTGGGACTCCTCCAGGCCCAGGACTGCGGTTCCGATCGCGGCGGCGTCCAGCGGGTCGGATTTGCCGATACCCCGGCGCCCTCGGGCGTTCATCCGTGGTGCTTCGGCGACGTCATAGCCGGCGTCGGTTACTGCCCTGGCCAGACGCGCCCCATAAGAGCCGATACCCTCAACGGCCCATAGACAGGCCATATCGCCGTCTGACCGTCGGCCAACCCACGCAAGGGCCCGGGAAATCCCTGCCGAGGTGGTCGGAAACTGCTCGCACGCGACCTGTCGCCTGGTACTGGCCTCGATGATGGCGTAGGTGTGGGTGCGGGCGTGGCAGTCCACGCCAATGACAAATGGGCGGGTCTGCGCAACGATAGTCAACGCGGCCACCCTCCTTCCTTTCGAACGGGCAAGACTGGTCGCATCACGACCGGCACTGACCTGGGAAGAGTCACTTCGAGGCAATACTGTGATGAGCC
>Ga0308160_10004420_pt1 | contig 15106 bp, 15 predicted proteins | sample PhyFR1_FD_201036 | JGI IMG/M metagenome (GOLD analysis project Ga0308160, IMG submission 201036) | Phyllosphere microbial communities from UC Gill Tract Community Farm, Albany, California, United States - DLSLF.R1 | ecosystem: Host-associated > Plants > Phyllosphere > Unclassified | place: USA...
CATCGGCCCCTGCAGCGGATCGACGAAATCGCCGTTGCTGCCCTGGGCGTCCCCATTCCCGGTCTTGACCTGCTGTACGGTGGTTTGCCAGGTCTTGGCGTCGATCTGGCGCATGTTGATCTTCATGCTGCCCCAGGGGCAGGTATGAACCGCGTTCATTTCGCCGTTCGTGACGACGCCCTTGGTGGCGGTGCAGCCGTCGACCATCAGCTTCTTCGGGATGCCGCCGGGCTTGACCGGCTCGATACAGGTCTGATTCGGGCCGGCGCCGGCGGTGGCGTAGCTGCCACGGCTGCCGTCGGTGCGCTGGAACTGCGTTTCCACGCCACCGCTGCGGCCATCGTAGCGCTTGCGCTGGGTCGAGGTGCCGTTGCCGCCATGGGTGGCATGGTCGGCGACGATGTCGATCTGGTAGAGGCCCGGCGGCGGCAGGTAGCGTGTATCGGCAGTGGAAGCTGCGGAGGCGGCGTTAACGGCGGTAAAAGCCAGCGCGACGGCGCCGGCGAGGATCGAACGGTATTTCATTACTTCTCCTGACAACTGAAAACTTAGCGTGCGCTGCGGGTACGCTGCAGCTCGGCGGTGAGCGACTCCATGTTTTGCTGATGCGTGTGCAGCGCTTCCTTCAACTGCTGCAGCACGGCGCCGACCTGGGGCTGGCCGCGCGCAGCCTGTTCGGCCTTGACAAAGGCCTTGCTGGCGGCTTCGAACTTGGCGGTCTCGTGGCCGAGTTCCTCGCGCAGGATGGCTTCGCGGTCGCGGTCGCGCGCCAGTTGCTCGGCGGTGCTGACCTGCAGGCGCGGGTCGGCAGCGGCGCTGCTGGCCAGTGCCGCCGGTTTCGGCGACGGTCCGCGTGGCGCATCCAGGCCGCCCTGGCGCGGCGCACCGCGGTTCTGGATGATCTCGACGCCCTGGTCGTCCATGTAGCGCTGGGGCGGCGCCTGCTGCGCAAGCGCGCTGCCGGAGCCCCACGCGAGGGCCATAATGAGAATGGTCTTGTTCATAGGTTCGCTTCGTAGAACGGGGTTTGCATCCGCACAAAGGCTTCGCTGCGGATCTCGATGCGGTTCTCGCTGGGTTTCAGCGGGTTGATGCAGTTCGGGCGGGTGATGGCGCCATTCGTGCCGAAGGGATCGGACATGCCGTTCGACGCGAGCGAGGTATCGTTGGCGTTGAAGGCGTTCACCGTGGCGTAGATGACGCGGTCGACCACCGGCACGAACAGGCGGTAGCAGTAGGTCACGCGCACGTGCAGCAGGTTTGCGTCCTGGACCGAAATCTTCGACGCGCCGCCGGCTGCCGTGCTGCGGTAGTTGAGCGTGTCGTTGGGCAGCTCGCGTCCGGCCCCGGTGTCCAGGCGTGCGCGCGCGAAATCGGTGAACGCGGCGCGGGTTGGATTGAGCACCTCGATCTTCGCCAGGCCCAGGGCCTTGGCGGTTTCCGTGGCCTTTACATGCAGCAGCGCGGTGCCGTAGGCACCCATAGAGGGCGACTTGGCGAACATCGGCACCAGCCCGGAAGCCAGCGCATCGCGCATCTTGTTTTCGTCGCCGTTGTTCAGCGCGCCGGCGCGCGCCGCCAGCATGGTGGCGTGGTTCAGCGTGGCGCGCGCCTGGTAGATCAGCGCGAACTGGATGATCCCGAACAGCAGCAGGATCAGGACCGGCAGCGCGACCAGGAACTCGGTGCTGGACTGGCCGGCCAATGCCTGTTTCGATCTCATCGCCCACCTCCCCCGGGCAGTGCCAGCACGCAGCCGGGTGCAATGCCGCTGGCGGCGGCGCTGCCGGCGGCCAGCTCCAGCACGGTGCGTGCACGCCAGTGGCCGTCCATACGGCGCGGCGCCAGTGCCGGGCTGACCTTCAGCACGCGGTTGCGGCGGTCGAGGTAGACCACGTCGATCGGGTAGCCCATGCCGAAGGTGTGGATCATGCCGCAGTGTGGCAGCAGCATGCCCTCGCGCGGGCCAAGCGCGTCGCGCCCGAGCAGGCCGCGCATGCGCTCCAGGGCCGAGGTCGCCATCATCAGCTCGAGCCGCGCGTTGCCCGCGCCCGGCAGGTCCAGGGTCAGGTAGCGCATCAGAAGGCTCCCGACTCCATGAACTTCACGGCGATCGGGAACATCAGCACCACGAAGGTCACGGGAAAAATAAAGGCGACCAGCGGGAAGATGAGCTTCACCGGCGCCTCCATCGCCAGCTTCTCGGCCAGCTGGAAGCGCTCGGTGCGGCGCTGGTCGGCCTGGGCGCGGAACGTCGGGCCCAGGCTGGCGCCCATGCGCTCGGCCTGGATCACGGCATTGATGAAGCTGGTCACCTGCGGCACCTTGACGCGCTCCTCCATGCGGCGCAGTGCTTCGGCACGGGTCAGGCCGGAACGCAGGTCGCGCAGGACAAAGGCGAACTCGTTCTTCAGCGGACCGTCCGGTCCCTTGGCCACCGACTGGCTGATGGCGCCGGCCATGTTCAGGCCCGCCTCCACGCCCATGGTCAGGAAGTCGAGATAGGCCGGCAGGGCTTTCACGATCAGCTTCTGGCGCTTCTTCAGCGAATCCTTGAGCCACACGCGTGGGTAGACGAAGCCGAACAGCGCGGCGGCGGCGATGTAGAAGCCGTTGTCGTGGATGCCCGCCATTGGCAGCAGCAGCGCCGCCAGGACCGCGAAGCCGGTCATCGACACCAGGCCCAAGGCCACGAACTGGCTCGGGCTCATCAAGTACAGCAGGCCGGACAGGCGCAGCTTGTCGGCGGTATCGCGCATCAGGCGCGCCGGCAGGCGCTGGCAGATGTGGTAGTCGACCATGCGCAGCAGCGGCCACAGCATGCGCAGGCCGCGCGGCAGCGGGTCGAGGTATTCGCGGTCTTCCTCGGGCACTTCATCGGTCAGGCGCACCGCGCTGTAGATGACGCTGCCGGCGAATGCCACGAAGGCCAGGCCGATCAGGATCGCAATCAGGATTTGCTGCATGCTTCCTCACACATCGATGTTGGTGATCTTGCTGATGAAGTGGTAGCCGATCGCCACCGCCAGCAGGACGAAGGCGCAGGTGCACCAGCCATACCATTCGGTAAACAGCGGGCGCATTGCCTCCGGCTCCATGATGCGCAGGATCAGCACCAGGAACAGCGGCAGGGCCGACATCACCATGCCCTGCATCTTGCCCTGCGCGGTCAGGCTGCGGATCTTGCCCTCCATTTGCAGGCGCGCACGGATGGTGCCGGCGATCGATTCAAGCGTCTCGGCCAGGTTGGCGCCGACCTCGCGTGCCAGCGCCATGCCCGAGGTGACCATCATCAGGTCCGGCAGCGGCACGCGCTTTTCCAGGTTCTGCAGGGCCACGCCGAAGTCGGTGCCCAGGCGCAGCTCGCGCAGCAGCAGTTCGAACTCCTGCGACACCGGCGGCTTGCCCTCGGCCGCCACGCTCTCGAGCGCGATCATCATGCTGGCGCCGGCGCGCAGCGCCCCGGTCACCATCAGCAGCGCGTCCGGCAACTGTTCCTCGAACTGGCGCAGGCGCCGGCGCGCGATGTAGCGCACCACGTAGCGCGGAGCGACAAAGGCCAGCCCGACGCACAGCGCCACCAGGATCAGGTTCCCGGTCAGGAGCCAGGCGATCACGGGCAGCGAAATCAGGACGGCCAGGTTGATCGTCATGATCCGGTTCGACTCGGTGAAGATGAACATGCCTTCCAGCTCGGAAGCCGCGCTCTTCGCGTCGTTCTTCTGGCGCCGCGCCATCCAGCGGCTGCCGAAGTGCAGCGCCATCCAGATCAGACCGAAGCCGCAGACGAAGAAGACGCCCAGCAGGACCAGCGTATCGTTCATGCGCTCACCTTGCGCATGCCGCTGTGCACCGCCATCGACGGCTCCTTGGCGAAGATCGACATGTCGACCTCGATCCCGCGCCGCACCAGGTCCTGGTAGAACTCGGGCACGTGGCCGGTCGGGACGCAGCGACCGCGCACCTTGCCTTCCGGCGTGAAGCCTTCCTGCTCGAAGCGGAAGATATCCTGCATGCTGACCACGCTGTTCTCGATCCCGGTCACTTCGGTGATGTGGGTCACACGCCGGGTGCCGCAGGAGAAGCGGGTCTGCTGCACGATCAGGTTCACGGCCGAGCAGATCTGCTCGCGGATCGCCTGCATCGGGATGTCCAGGCCGCTCATCAGGGTCATCACCTCCAGACGCGAGAGGCAGTCGCGCGGGTTGTTGGCGTGGGCGGTGGTCAGCGAGCCGTCGTGGCCGGTGTTCATGGCCTGCAGCATGTCGAGTGCCTCGCCTCCACGGCACTCGCCGACCACGATACGGTCGGGCCGCATCCTCAGGCAGTTCTTGACCAGGTCGCGGATGGTCACCGCGCCGCGGCCCTCGATGTTGGCCGGACGCGCTTCCAGCGACACCAGGTTCGGCTGCGACAGCTGCAGCTCGGCCGCATCCTCGACGGTGACGATGCGTTCGTCGTCGGGAATGAAGCTCGACAGCACGTTCAGGAGCGTGGTCTTGCCCGAGCCGGTGCCGCCGGAAATAACGATGTTGGCGCGGCGTTCGACCGCCACCTGCAGGAAGTTGGTCATCTCGCGGCTGATCGCGCCAAAGGCGATCAGGTCCTCCACCGTCAGCTTGCGCTTGGCGAATTTACGGATCGTGACGCTCGGGCCCTTGATCGCCAGCGGCGGAATGATCGCGTTCACGCGCGAGCCGTCCTTCAGGCGCGCGTCGACCATCGGCGAGCTTTCGTCGATGCGCCGGCCCAGCGGCGACACGATGCGCTCGATTGCCGCCAGCACCGAGGCGTCGTTCGAGAACGAGACGCTGGAGCGTTGCAGCTGGCCGTCGCGTTCGATGAAGATGTCGTTGTGGCGGTTGACCATGATCTCGGTGACCGACTCGTCGGCCAGCAGTTCTTCCAGTGGCCCCAGGCCCACGACCTCGTTCAGCACCACGGAGCACAAGGTGTCGCGCACCTGGCGCATCGATGCGAACACCGGATCGGTATCGATCAGCTCTTCGATGATCTTCTGCACGGCGACACGCAGTTCGGCGTCGCCCATGCGCGAGACATTCACGCGGCGCAGGTCCATCGCCGCGATCAGCTTCTTGTGCAGGGCGGCGCGGGCGGCAATGCCCTCGGGCGTCTCGAGCGGCGACAGCTCGGCATCGGGGCGCGGCGCGGCGGCGTGGCCGCCGGCGCGCTCGTGCCCGGTTTCCTTGCGCAGGGATTGCACGGGAGGCGGCGCCACCACGCGCAGCTGCTCGGCCAGGTGCAGGCGCAGCGTGTAGTCGCTGACCTCGACCACGTCGTTGCTGGCCAGCGGGCCGTATTCGTTGACGGCGTTGCCGTTCACGCGGATCGGCGAAATGCCGCCGCCATCGCTGACGAACAGGCCGCCGTCGCGCACCTCGAGCTGCACCTGGCGCCGGCCGACACGCCAGCCTGCCAGCGGCAGCAGGCTGTCGTCGTCCTTGCCGAGGAAGCAGGACAAGCCCTCGGACGTTGCTTCGCCAAGCAGCTCATCGCGCTTGAATAATTGAACATGGATCATCGCTGTTCTCCGAACGGCTGCGCCGCCTTGTTGACCTTCTCTTCGAACTCACGCTTGCCCTGTTCACCGCGCGCGCGTAGCGCGGCGGCCATGCCATCGCCGGCGTTCACGATCTCGCTTTCGACAAAGACCACCAGTTCGGTCTTGCGGTTGCGGAAGTCGTCGGAACGGAACAGGCGTCCGAACAGGGGAATCTTGCTGAGGGCCGGCACGCGGTCGATCGTGTTCGCCAGCTCCGCGTTGACCAGGCCCGACAGGGCCACGACTTCGCCCGGCTTGACACTGATCTGGCTACTGGTATTGCGGGTAATGAAGCCGGGAATCCCTGCCACCGACACCGAGGGATCGATCTGCGACAGCTCGGTCGACAGGGTGGCGCTGATGATGTCGTTGGCATCGATGTGCGGCTCGACCGAGAACTGCATGCCGTAGGGCTTGAACTCGACGGTGGTGCTGCCGAAGGCGCCGGCGAGCGGAATCGGCACCTCGCCGCCGACCAGCAGTTTCGCCTTGCCGCCGCTGCGCGCGGTCAGCTCGGGCGTGGCCAGCACGCGTGCGTCGCCGTCGGCGATCGCCAGCCGCAGGCGCGAACCGATGGTCGAGGCCAGCCCGAAGAACAGGCCCTTGGTGGTGCCGTTACGGGTCGTGAAGGCGGGGCTCGGATCGAGCAGGTTGTCGGTGCCGGTCCCGGGCGGGATGTTCCTGAAGACGCCGGTATTCGTCGTCACCCCGCGCAGGCCGATGGTCGGACCGTTCGCCTCATTGTCCCAGTCGACCCCGATGTTCTCGAGCAGCGAGCGGTTGATTTCCACGAAGTGCAGGCGGAACAGCACCGAGCGCGTGTACGCCAGACCCTGGTCTTCCTTGATGTTATTGACCACGCCTGGCGTATCGCCGAGCGCCGTGGCCAGCTTGTCCAATACCAGCTTGTGAGCGACGCCGGAGAGGACCAGTTCCGAACCGACCTGGGTGACGGTGATGCCCTTCTCGCTTCCTACCAGGGCGTCGATCTTGGCGCGCACCGCCGCCAGTTCGCGCGGCACGACCTGCACCTTGTAGGTCTGCACTTCCCTGCCGGTCCAGACCAGCAGCGAGGTGTCGCCGACCTGTTCGCCGATCAGCAGCAGGCTCTGATCGACGGTGGTGGCGCTGATCACGGTGCCGCTGCCGAGTGCGACGCGGCGCACCTTGGCGCGCATCGGCAGCAGCTTGACTTCGCCCAGCGACATGATCAGGGACTGGGGCGGGGTATAGCTGATGGCCACCGGCGCCGGCGCCGGCGCCGCGGCGCGGACGGCGGTGCGGCGTACGGCCGGACGCGGCGCGGCGGCAGGCGCCGCCGCCGGGCGTGCGCAAGCGACAGCGGGCGGCGCCGGCGGGCAGTTCGGGGTGCCGGCGGCTGCCGACACGGCGCCGGAAGCGGTGGTGGGCGGAACGTCGGCGGCAATGGCAGGCGAAAGGACAATGGCGCTCAGCAGCGCCAGGAAGAAGTGGATACGGTGCATATGGTCTTTTTCTTGGTGTTGGTTATTATTGTTGCCTGCGTTCAGAAATGATCTGATCTGCGCGGGTGACGGGAGCGTTGATGGTGACCGAGGTACGGTCGGCAGCCGGCGTTGGGGCAGGAGCAGACGCGGGCCGGCTGGCCTGCATGGCTTGCGCGAACTGGGCCTGGACGCGCTGCAGCGCACGCGATTCCTGGGACGGCGGCACCGCCATTTCGGACACGATCTTGTCGCCCTTGCCGCCGACGATGAACTCGATGCCGGCATCGCGCGGACGCGCGCCCGCGCCCGCACCCAGCAGGTCGGCGCCGCGCAACGTGGCCTGGGCGATCCGGTCGCGGTCGTGGCCGCCGCGCAGGACGACCCGGTAGCTGCCGAGCTTCTGGCCCATCATCAGGCGCGCTGCCTGCTGCGGGGTGACCAGCAGGGTCACGGTATCGTAGCCGCGCTCGCGGCCTTCGATTTCACCCGGACGCACCATCTTGTCCTGCGATGGGCCGTCGCTGCGCGTGGCATCGAAGAATTCGGTGCCGGTGGCCAGCACCACCATGTCCTGCATGAACAGGCTGACCTGTTCGCGCGCCTTGTCGCCGATGTCCTCGGTACCGCCGCCCTTGGCTTCGTTCTTGGTCAGCAGGTAGAGGTCGATGCGGTGATTCGGGCGCAGGGTCTGGGCGATCGAGTTGACGTTGTCGATCTCGATGGTCAGCGCACGCTGGCCGGCCGGAAGGACGGTGGCGACGTCGCGGATCTCCGGCGCCTGCACGTCGGTGACGCGCAGCGGACGCCCACGCATGACGGGACGCGCCAGCTTCATGCCCTGCATCGACTCGAAGTCGGCGGCCAGCACGGTGTCGGGATAGACCAGGTCTTCCTCGACCGGGCGCGCGACGAAGTTGTCGAGATTCAGGACAGTGCCGATCGGCGCATCGTTCACTGGCACCGCGACCTGCACGCGCTTCACGCTCGCGGTCTGGCCGCTGGCGGCGATTTCGGCTTTCATGGCGGCCTCGCGGCCTTGCAGGTACTGGAGCGCCACCCATGCGACGCCCCCGGCGAGCACGGCTGCGATGACTACCAGGACCAGCGGATTCTTGAGCCGGGACGCGACCCGGTTGACGTTGGGGGGATTCGGCATGAGGCTCCTTGACGTGACGTTACGGTGTGACTGAAATCGCGTACGAATACGCGGCAAAATAATCCTTGATCGCCTGGATCACCTCCTGCACCGGCGACGGTCCGAGCGCGCTCATGACGAGTACGACGACGCACAGCGCCAGCACCAGCAGGTATTCGCTCGATGCCTGTCCTTGCAGGTGCTTCATAGCGCCTCCGCCTGGTTGACGACGATGTGGGTTTGCATGTCGCGCCACAGCACGACCTCGATGCGCTCCCGGCCCCGCTGGGCGCTGACGATGACCGGCTTTGCGCGCGAGGTGCCGCCTTCGTTGCCGGCCGAATCGGCGCGCACGCTGTCCCAGCGGTCGGCGCGCAGGCGGTACATGTAGAACTCGCGCAGCTTGTCGACCGGCTGCTGCGAGACCAGGGCGGCGATGGTGCCGCGCCGGCCGTCGTCTTCCTTGCTGCTGACCGACGACAGCAACGTGGCGCCGGGCGGCGCAAGCGGCGCATCGACCTTCACGCGGGCCAGCGGGTTGACGGCGAGATAACCCTTGGCGCTGCCCTTCTCTCCCAGCTGCAGCGTGGTCAGGCAACGCTCGCTGAGCGCGGAGACGATGCTCCAGCCGGCCGCGCCGCTGCGCTTGACGTCAAAGCCTTCGGCGCGCCAGGCGCGCTCGACCCGGTCGAGCACCGCCATCGACTGCTCGGCGCCTTCGACCAGCAGGATCGACAGGCGCATGCCGTCGACGCGCAGGTTGTCGCCGACCACGGCCGGCTTGAGTCCGGCGGGAACCTGCTGCGGGCAAGCGCCGGCGAACAGTGGAACGGCGGCCGACAGCGCCAGCACGGCGCGGGCGAGGAATGGCATCGTGTTCATCGCAGGCGGTCCTCCGGCACGACGTCGGGCACGATCTTGCCGAATTCCGGCTTGGCCATGTTGCGGTCCCAGGCGGTCAGGCCGACGTCGACCACGGCGCCGACGGCCCGGCCCAGTCCCTGGGCAGTTGGAACCGCCTGGGCAACCATGTCGTGGGTGCCGCGCGATCCGTTCGCGCCCCAGGTATTCGAGACGATGGCGCCGGTGGCCTTGAAATCGAGTCCGCGCCATTCGTCGCCCCATACCGAGGCGCGTGGCCAGAGCCGCTGGTAGGCCTGGCTGTCGCGCGCGATCTCGCGCAGCGACACGGTCGCCGTCGAGAAGGTATCGCTCGGCAGCGGCGGTACGAGGCTGCCGGCGACGCCGGTCGGCAGCGGAAGTGAAGTGATCAGGCCCAGCGCCCTGCCGGCCACGTCGCGGTTCGGCCGGCTCGCGGCAATGCCGGTGCCGGCCTGGTCGTAGCGGCGCAGGTAGCGCACGCCCGCGTTGTCGCGCCACAGCGGGTCGATGCCGTTGACGAAGGAATTCGCGTTCTTGTCGCTATTCGCGATCACGCTGGTATTGCGGGAACGGTCGTTGAAGATGCGCGCCGTCAGTTCGGCGTGGATCTGCGCCGCGCTCTTCTGGTTCGGGGCATTGATGTCATCGAAGCGGCCGCCGTTCTCGTACCAGACGGTGCGTTCCCAGGCGGCATAGCGCGCACCCATGTTGGTGGTGTGCTGGACGTCGATGAACTTGCCCATTGCGACGACCGCAAGAAACAGCGGCACCAGGAAGAACAGGCCGGTCACCACCATTTCGACCAGGGCCTGGCCACCCTGGCGGGCCGGGAGAGGTTTTGGAATTCCCATCATTGCGCTCCAAACGAGGCAAGGCGCTCGGCGTCGGTGCGGTCGCGCAGGCGCGCCTGCCAGTAGGGGTTGAACAGATTCGCCATTTCGGTCTTGCCGTCGCCGCGCCGCCACCCGGTGCGGGTGAATGCGCTCGAGTCCTGGTTTGGCCGGTAGAAGAAGGCATGGGCAGAGGACAGAGTGCGCATGGTGCCACCCTTCATTTGCGGGTCAACCCGGATGTTCCTGGCGTCGCGCAGGAAGGTCGAGGAGGTGCGTACGGTGTCCTGGCCGCGCTGGACTTCGATCGTCAGCGGCACCTGGCCGCCATTCAGTTCCGGCGACTGATTCATCGGCGCAGTGAAATTGGCCACGTCGCGGTAGGTGTCCTGCAAGCCGCCGTTGGCATCGAGTGTGGTGCCCGGCCCGCGGCGGAAGCGCACCATCGCCGGGGTGCGCACGTCGGTGAGCGCGCTGCCATAGTTCCGGGTCTCGGAGTGATTGCCGCGGAAGCCGGTGCGGTCGCCATACGCGCCGCCGCGGCCGGCCACCGCGCCGCCCGAACCGCCCGAGCCATGGCTGGTGCTTGGATCGCTCAGGTCGATATAGATGGGAACCGGCACGTCGAGGATGATGTAGAGGCAGAGGTAGTAGCCGTCGCCTTCGCTGGCGTCGAGCGACAGCCAGCGTTTCTTGTCGGTGCTCAGGATGGTGCCACCGCGGTGGTCGAAGTCATAGCTCGTCCAGATCGGCCTGCCTCCCGGGCAATAGCGGGATTTCGGCGGCGCATCCCAGCCCGGCAGCGGAGTGGATTCGCGGTTGCGGATGAATTTGTCGGTCGAGATCCCGACGTTGCGCTGTTCGCTCACGACGACGTTGGCGAAGCGGTCGGAGGCGGCCGAGGTGCCGTTCGCGGCGTGGCCCTTGGTATAGTCGTTCTCGAAGGTTCGGATTTGCTTGGCCGTGGTGGCGACCTGGAACGCGCCCGTGCTCACCGATGCATGCGGATCGTTCTTCTTCACGACTTCGTCCATGACGAACATCACGCTGGCGGCGGTTGCCTCGTGGTGCGCCAGTTGCGCTTTCTCGAATGCGCGGATCAACAAGTCGATCGACTTGACTGCGCCGCCGGCCATCGCGCTGTAGGCGGTGTTGACCGCGCCGATCGGAACCAGCTTGGCCGCGGTCCATTCGGGTGCGAAGGTGGGAATGTTTGCCTGGCTCGATTGCGTCCTGCTGTTCATGCGACTGCGGGTACTGGCCGCGTCTTCCAGGTACGATTTCATGCTGACGAGCTGCGCGACGGCGACCTGGTTGGCCACCATCGCGCGGTTCGCGTAAGCGGAGAAATTGTGGTCCCGCGCCAGCAACACAGCACCGCTGTAGGCGCCTGCGTCGGCTGCGTTCTGCAGCTGGGTCTTGGTGTTGGCGAGCAAGCCGCTGTTGAACAGCAGCAGGCTCGCCAGTGCGGCGGCGCCCGCCAGGAGCAGGCTCAGTACCAGCGCCTGCCCCTTGCTGCCCGCTTTTTTCATGCCAAGTCGTACCCGGACCACGTGCCGCTCCACCAATTACTTCTGGTTGTTCTTGACGTTGTAGTCGCCCATGCCTTTTTTGGTGTCGGCGCGGCCGGCCGAGTCTTCCGAAGCGGCACCGGCCTTGGTGATCTGGCCATCCGAATCGTTACCCGAGATTTCCTTGGCCAGGCCTGCGGTCTGGTTACGGACGGTCTGGCCGAAGGTACTGTAGACGCCGATGGCGGCCACGGCGATCAGTGCAACGATGATGACGTATTCCATCATCCCTTGGCCCAGCTGTTTGGTTTTCAGTTTGAATTGCATGATTTTCTCCTGTGAATAAAGATGGTTACTGCATTAACCGGGAGGCGGACCGGACGGCCAGCCCGCCGCTGTTAATTCTTTTGGTCATTGGCGTAGTTATATCGACCCATGCCTTGCTTGTCCGGATCGTTGGCGCGGCCGGCAGCCGCGTTCGCGGCCTCGTCCGCCTTGGCGGTCGAGGCTTGCGTACCCGATACTTCCTGGGCCATGCCTGCGGTCTGGACACGTACCGTCCGGCCAAAAGCCGAATAGACGCCAATGGCAGCTACAGCAATCAGGGCAACGATGATCACGTACTCCATCATTCCCTGGCCGCGTTGTTGTGGAATGAATGTCATTTCACGCTCGCTTGAACATTTCGGAAGATTTGCGACTGCAAACCGGCTCAACACGGAGAGAATCTTAGCGAGGAAGTGCGCGTGAGAATTTCACATTCACAATTAATTCTCGTTTGATTTTTTTTATTGTTTCGTTGGAACTGATTAATATTACTTTTACAAATTTAAGGTTTTTCTGAAGAAACTAGGATTCTTCCTATGAAGAATGGGTAAATACAGAAGAGTTCATCCTCTGGAAATAGATAAAGGGGAATGAAAATGTTTTTATGGAAATATGATGCATTGCAAAAAATCTGTCGTGAAACAATGCATTTCGTATTTTTTTTCCAACATTGTGACTTTTTTTGTTCCGATTCAATCGTGCGCAGCTACCCAGATTGCATGTGACAAGAATCAGTGTCAGGCGAAAAGTGACAAAGAGTGAGAATGTTGCATGCGTTTTTTCTCGCATCGAAACGTTAGAGTTGACACGCGGAATCGCCAGAATGGAAAAAAGGCCGCGCATAGCGCGGCCTTTTCTGCCTATTCGAAGCGCTGGTCAGCGCACAACCATCTCCACCCGCCGGTTTTTGGCGCGCCCTTCTTCGTTCGTATTCGTGGATACCGGTGCAAAACTGGCCACCCCGCGGGCGTTCAGGCGGTTCGCCGCAATACCGTATTTCTTGCCGAGCGCATCGACTACCGCCTGCGCCCGCTTCTGCGACAGGGCCAGGTTGGCCTCGATCTCGCCCTGGTTATCGGTGTGCCCGACAATCAGCACCTTCATTGCCGGCTGGGCCTTCAGGGCGTCCGCCATGCTCTGCAATTGCGCGGCCGAGTCGTCCTTCAGCACTGCCTTGTTGGTGTCGAAATGCACGCCGTACAAGGCAATCTTGCCGTCGCGTTGCAAGCCGGCGCCGATGGCCTTGGCGTCGACCGTGACCTTGCCCATTTCCGCCTGGGCTGGTTCGACTACCTGGATAAACTGGCGCGTCCTTCCTGCAATCTCGCTATCGCTCCTGGGTCCGGCCAGCGCCACCTGGACATAGGTGAAGCCGGAACCTGTTTGCTTGCGCGCGCTGATGTAGTGAAAGTCGCGCTGGCTGCCGCTATTAAAAATATTCACCATCGCATCGTTTCCCGACCATTTCGCTTCCCGCGGAAAGTCTTCGATCATTTTCTGGATGCGCAGGTTTTCGCATTCGGCGGTCTCGCAGCTGAACAGCGTCTCGAACCCAGCCGTACGCAAGGCCTGCTGGTAATTGCGAAAGACCGCCAGCGCACTCGCTTCCTTCGGCCCCCAGTACAGGCGGTTGCTGATCCGGCCTTCGACCGGACGCAATACCGGCCCGCTCTTGGCGCGCTCGACCAGGCGCGCCGTTCCCAGCGGGTTGCTGCCGTAGTCATAGAGGATGCCGCCTTCGTAGCGGGAAATCAGGGGATGGTCCTTGCCTCCCGGGCGCTCGGTAAGGAGGGACGCGGCCGATGCGCCGGCGGCGCAGAGGGACAGCGTAACGGCGGCAAGAAATCGGGTACCGGGGGTGAAAACAGCATTCATCGTGATTAACCTGGCGATCAGGCAGCAGTGGAGAATGCGCTTATTCTAGAGCTTCCCGTGCGCACGATTCGACAAGCGGACGAAATCACCCTGATGGCATAAACAGCCGACCGACGAAAAACGCGCATAAAAAAACGGCCGGATCGCTCCGGCCGTTTTTTATTGTCGCTTCAGCGAAACCGGCTTACGCCAGCTTCCCGTGGCACTGCTTGAACTTCTTGCCGCTGCCGCAAGGGCAAGGATCGTTGCGGCCGACTTTCACGCCCATGTAGGTGCTGTGGTCTTCGGCAGCGACCGGCGCTTCCGACGCGGCCACCGGGTTCGGCGCCAGCAGTTCTTCCGGCGCGGCCGACGGGTTGAAGTCGGCGTGCTGGAAGTTGATGTTTTCCAGGTGCGCCTGCTGGGCCGCCATGGCCGCTTCCGCCGCCTCGACTTCCTCGCGGGTCTGGATGCGTACGGTCATCACGGTGCGGATGACCTCGTTCTTGATCAGGTCCAGCATGTTGCCGAACAGTTCGAAGGCTTCGCGCTTGTATTCCTGCTTCGGGTTCTTCTGCGCATAGCCGCGCAGGTGGATACCCTGGCGCAGGTGATCCAGCGCGGCCAGGTGCTCGCGCCAGTGGGTGTCGACGCTTTGCAGCATGACGTTGCGCTCGAAGCCGCCGAAGGATTCCTTGCCGACCACGCCAACCTTGCCGTTGTACGACTCGTCGGCCGCCGCCAGCACCTTTTCCAGGATGTCGTCGTCGTTCAGGTTCGGCTCGTCCCGCAGCATCTGCTGCAGCGGCACGTTCAGGCTCCACTCGGCCGCCAGGACCGATTCCAGCGACTTGATGTCCCACTGTTCCTCGACCGATTCGGCCGGCACGTGGGCGCGCACGACGTCGGTGAAGACGCCGCTGCGCAGCGAGGCGATCAGTTCCGAGATGTCGGCCGCTTCCAGCAGTTCGTTACGCTGGGTGTAGATCACCTTGCGCTGGTCGTTGGCGACGTCGTCATACTCCAATAACTGTTTCCGGATGTCGAAGTTGCGGGCCTCGACCTTGCGCTGGGCGGTTTCGATGGAACGGGTGACGATGCCCGCCTCGATCGGCTCGCCTTCCGGCATCTTCAGGCGTTCCATGATGGCGCGCACGCGGTCGCCGGCGAAGATGCGCAGCAGGGTGTCGTCCAAGCACAGGTAGAAGCGCGAGGAACCCGGGTCGCCCTGGCGGCCCGAACGGCCGCGCAGCTGGTTGTCGACGCGGCGCGACTCGTGGCGCTCGGTACCGATGATGTGCAGGCCGCCGGCATTCACCACGTGGTCGTGCAGCGACTGCCACTCGTCGCGCAGGGTTTGCGACTGGGCGGCCTTGTCGGCCTCGCCCAGGGCGTCGTTGGCCTCGATGAGCTGGATCTGCTTCTCGACGTTGCCGCCGAGGACGATGTCGGTACCGCGGCCGGCCATGTTGGTGGCGATGGTGATCATCTTCGGACGGCCGGCCTGGGCGATGATTTCCGCTTCACGGGCGTGCTGC
>Ga0308160_10004421_pt1 | contig 15104 bp, 15 predicted proteins | sample PhyFR1_FD_201036 | JGI IMG/M metagenome (GOLD analysis project Ga0308160, IMG submission 201036) | Phyllosphere microbial communities from UC Gill Tract Community Farm, Albany, California, United States - DLSLF.R1 | ecosystem: Host-associated > Plants > Phyllosphere > Unclassified | place: USA...
TGTGGTGGGCCCGGTGGGGCTCGAACCCACGACCCGCGGATTAAAAGTCCGATGCTCTGCCAACTGAGCTACAGGCCCATACGCGCTCTACTCTACGAGATTTCGACGGCACCCGTTGACGCGCAGGTCCGGGCCATAGGGGAGGATCGCGCGCCGGGGCGAGTACCGTTGTCGGGTGCGCGAAGCGCGTCGCAGGGAGGAGCAGGCATGACCGAGGGATTCCATCGTCCGACGAAGCTCCCGCCGTCGATGCTCGAAGCGATCCAGGGCGGTCTCGACCCGGAGGCCGTCTCGAGGATCACCCATGAGACGGCCGTCGCCCTTCTCACCCGGGTGCGCGCGGACCCGGACCCTGCCGTGGTCGATCGCCTCGTGACGTACACGGACGAGCACGGGATCGACGCGATCGCCGAACTCTGGTCGCACGCCAGCCCGCGGAGTCTCCCAGGAGCCCTCTGGCGGATCTACCTGCTGCGCCTGCTCATCCGGCAGGACCCGGTGGGGACGAGCTTCAGCTTCCAGCGGGGCACCGAGCTCATCACCACCGTCGACCCCGTGATCGCCGGCGCGGCCGAGCCGACCGGGCCGGAGGAGATCATCGTCCTCGCCGACCAGATCCTCCGTGGGCTGTACACCGGCGACTTCGCGATCGCCCTCGAGCGGGCGGCGTCCTTCTGCCGGATCAACGCGGTCGGCTGCACCTCCCTCGCGAACGACCGGGACGCGCTCGACCCCGCAGACGCCGCGAGACTCACCACGAAGGCCGCACGGTTCAGCACCATCGCCGAGGAGCTCGCCGGCTGCGCCCGACTGTGGCGCACCGACTCCCTGGACTGATCCAGGCGCCTTGGTCAAGGCCTTCGGCCTGGGAATGTCCACAGGTGATCCCTTGCTACACTGTTCTAGCCGGGCCGCAGTAACCCCGGGCTCCAAAAATCGCCGCTTCGAGCGGCCTTGCGCCGAGAGGCGTTCCTGCGGCCTGGCACTTACTTTGTGCGGAGGTCTTCAGCCGCCTGCCGCCCGTTCCGTGATGACACCGGAACTGGGGTGTCGAATCGCGTCGATTCCTCCAATCGGATCCCGGGTCGGCACCGAACTCCGTGTATGACCGCCGCACTGTACACGCAGACCCGACCTCGGGTGGGCGTCGCGCAAACGGCCGGTGTCCGTGAGAAGCTAAGACTTGTGACCACGGGACCGGAAGCCGACGCTGCACCGCAGGTGTCTTTGGCGAACGTGCTCGACGCGCTGCTCATCCGCGTGGCCGGCGGCGACCAGGTCGCGTTCAGCGAGCTGTACGACCACATCGCGCCGCGGGTCCTCGGACTCGTCAAGCGTGTGCTCGTCGACCACGCGCAGTCCGAAGAGGTCACCCAGGAGGTGTTCCTCGAGGTCTGGCAGAACGCTCAGAAGTTCGAGGCGGGCAAGGGCACGGCCACGACCTGGGTGCTCACCATGGCCCACCGTCGTGCGATCGACCGCGTGCGCGCCTCACAGGCCGGACGCGACCGCGATCTCAAGATCGGCATCCGCGACTTCGATGAGCGTGTCGACAACGTGCAGGAGACGGTCGAGATCCGGATCGAGCATGAACGCGTCAAGCGGGCCTTCGTCCGGTTGAGCGAGCTGCAACGCGAAGCTGTTTCGCTCGCCTACTACGGCGGCTACAGTCACAGCGAGATCTCGAACCTGCTCGGCGTGCCGATCGGTACGGTGAAGACCAGGTTGCGAGACGGAATGATCAGACTTCGAGACGAGTTGGGGGTGCGTACATGACCGAGCGAGACGATGCAACAGACCTGGCAGCCGGAAACGCGCTGCACACCCTGACCCCGCGCGAGCAGGAGCGGTTCGACCGCCTGCGCGCCGAACACGAGTCCGTCCGCGAGGAAGCGGCGGAATTCGAGGAGACCGTCGCCATGCTCGACCTCGCAGCACCTCCCGTGCAGCCGTCGGCAGCGCTCAAGAACTCGCTCATGGCTGCGATCCAGAACCTGCCGCAGCTGCCCGCTGACGCCCCCGTCGATGCTCCTGTCGCCGAGGTGCGGGCGCTTCCGACCGCGGTCCCAGAGGTCGACGAGACGCTGGTGTCGACACCGACCGCCACGCCGGCCCCCGCAGCAGCGACCACCCCGGTGGCCGGTGCGGCTGAGCGCAAGGCCGCCTCACGGTGGCGTCGCAGCGCCGTCGGCATGGTGGTCGGCGCCGCAGCAGCGGTCGGCCTCATCTTCGGGGGTGTCGGACTCGCGAACACCTTCGGTGGCGGATCCCTCACGCAGACGGTCGCGCTCGCGGAGATCAACGCGGCGTCCGACGTCCAGCGCGCGAAGGTGTCCATGGACGATGCGACGGCGACCCTCGTCTGGTCGGGCGAGCTCGGCAAGTCAGCCCTGCTCGTCGACGGACTCGGCTCCCTGCCGTCAGACAAGGTCTACGAACTCTGGTACATCGGCGAGGGAGGCCCGGTCTCGGCCGGCACCTTCTCCGCAGCGAACGGCACCACCTGGCGGGTCCTCGACGGCGCCATGAGCGCGGGCGACAAGGTCGGCGTGACGGTTGAGCCGCAGGGTGGCTCCAAGCAGCCCACCACCGACCCGATCATGGTCATCGAGACGGCGTAGTCCGTTCCATCCGGCCCGAGAGGGTGTGTCGGCAGGCCCTTCGCCTCGACAGACTCGCGGAGCCGCTGCAGACGACGACAGCCCCGCCCGGGATTCCCGGGCGGGGCTGTCGTGATGCCGGCGTCAGATCAACCGAAGCGACCAGAGACGTAGTCCTCGGTCGCCTGGACGGACGGCTTCGAGAACATCGTCGTGGTGTCGTCGTACTCGATGAGCTTGCCCGGCTTGCCGGTGCCCGCGATGTTGAAGAACGCGGTCTTGTCGCTGACGCGGCTCGCCTGCTGCATGTTGTGCGTCACGATCACGATCGTGTACTCCTGCTTGAGTTCCTCGATGAGGTCTTCGATGGCGAGCGTGGAGATCGGGTCGAGGGCCGAGCACGGCTCGTCCATCAGCACGACGTCGGGGGAGACGGCGATGGCACGGGCGATGCAGAGACGCTGCTGCTGACCACCGGAGAGACCGGAGCCCGGCTTGTCGAGGCGGTCCTTCACCTCGTTCCAGAGGTTGGCGCCCTGAAGCGAGCGCTCGACGAGCGCGTCCTGGTCGGACTTCGACATCTTGCGGTTGTTGAGCTTGACGCCCGCGAGGACGTTCTCCTTGATGCTCATCGTCGGGAACGGGTTCGGGCGCTGGAAGACCATACCGACCTGACGACGGACGAGGACCGGGTCGACGCCCGGGCCGTAGAGGTTGTTGCCGTCGATCAGGACCTCGCCCTCGACGCGTGCGCCGGGGATGACCTCGTGCATGCGGTTCAGGGTGCGGAGGAAGGTGGACTTGCCGCAGCCGGAGGGGCCGATGAAGGCGGTGACCGTGCGGGGCTGGATCTGGAGGGAGACGCCCTCGACAGCCATGAAGCTGCCGTAGAAGACGTTGAGGTCGTTGACTTCGATGCTCTTGGACACGGGGTTCCTTTGCTCGCGGCCTAGCGGCCGAACTTGGGGGCGAAGATCTTGGCGATGAGTCGGGCGATGAGGTTCAGCGCCATGACGATGAGGATGAGGACGAGTGCGCCGGTCCAGGCGCGGTCCACGTAGGCGGCCCCGTCGGTGCCCTGGTTCGCGTACTGGGTGTACACGAAGACGGGGAGGGTCATCATCGGGCCGTCGAAGAGGTTGTAGTTCATGCTCTGCGTGAATCCGGCGATGATCAGGAGGGGCGCGGTCTCACCGATGACGCGGGCGACGGCGAGCGTCACGCCGGTGATGATGCCGGCGATCGAGGTGGGGAGGACGATCTTGAGGATGGTCAGCCACTTCGGCACACCGAGGGCGTAGGAGGCCTCACGCAGCTCGTTCGGCACGAGCTTCAGCATCTCCTCGCTGGAGCGGACCACGACGGGGATCATGAGCAGCGACAGCGCGATGGCACCGCCGATGCCGAGCCGGACGCCCGGGCCGAAGAAGATCGCCAGCAGGGCGAAGGCGAACAGTCCGGCGACGATGGACGGGATACCGGTCATCACGTCGACGAGGAAGGTGATGCCCTGGGAGAGCTTGCCGCGACCGTACTCGACGAGGTAGATCGCCGTCAGGATCCCGATCGGGATGGAGATGACCGACGTGGCCAGGGTGATGAGCAGCGTGCCGGTGATGGCGTGCAGTGCTCCACCGCCCTCACCGACGACGTTCCGCATCGACAGGGAGAAGAACTCGATGTCGAAGCGGGCGGCACCGGCCGAGATCACCGTGATGGCGACCGAGACGAGCGGCAGGAGGGCGACGACGAAGGCCGCGGTCACCAGGGTGGTGAGCAGGCGGTCCTTGGCCTTCCGGCGTCCCTCCACCATGAGCGACGAGACGTACACGGTCACCGCGTAGAGCGCGGCGCCGAGCACGACGGCTCCGGGGACGTTGTAGCTCTTGTCGGCCGTCGACTGCTGCAACAGCAGGAAGATGACACCGCTGACGATGAGGCTGCCCGCGAGGATCGTGAGCGGCGCGAACTTCGGCAGCTTACCCGCGGTGAGCGAGTTGGAGAACGGCGTGGCGATGGACGCCTGGCGGCGGTCGGTCGTGGCGGTCATCAGTTCGCTCCCGAGAATTCTTTACGACGGTTGACGATGAGTCTGGCGATGAAGTTCACCACGAAGGTGATGATGAACAGGATCAGGCCGGTGGCGATGAGCTTGTTCACGTCGATGCCGAAGGACTCGGGGAAGTTCAGGGCGATGTTCGCCGCGATGGTGTTCGGGTTGCTCGAGGTGAGCAGGAAGAACGAGTAGACGGCGGCGGGGGAGAGCACGAGCGCGACGGCCATCGTCTCGCCGAGGGCGCGTCCGAGGCCGAGCATGGAGGCGGACACGATTCCTGGGCGTCCGAACGGCAGGACCGCCATCTGGATCATCTCCCAGCGCGTGGCGCCGAGCGCGAGTGCGGCCTCCTCGTGGAGCTTCGGGGTCTGGAGGAAGATCTCCCGGGAGATGGCCGTGATGATCGGGATGATCATGACCGCGAGCACGAGGGCGACGGTGAGGATCGTGCGACCGGTGCCGGACACCGTGCCGCCGAAGAGCGGGATCCAGCCGAGGTTCTCGGACAGCCAGGCGAAGAAGGGCTGGACGAACGGCGCGAGGACGAGCGCACCCCAGAGGCCGTAGACGACCGACGGCACGGCGGCCAGGAGGTCGATGACGTAGCCGAGGGCGACCGCGAGTCGGCGCGGCGCGTAGTGGGTGATGAAGAGGGCGATCCCGAGCGAGAGCGGCACGGCGATCGCGAGGGCGAGGATGGCCGCCCAGATGGTGCCGAAGACGAACGGGCCGACGTAGGCCCAGAAGCTCGTCGGAGCACCGGTGAACGACGAGGAGTCGGCCGTGAGGGCCGGGAACGCCTGGACGATGAGGAAGATCGCGACCGCCGCCAGGATGACGAGGATGAGCGATCCGGAGACGACGGAGAGCGTCGAGAAGACGCGGTCGCCGACTCGTTGCTTGGCTTTGGGTCTCGCAGCTAGGGCCTCGACAGCCATGGGTTCCCGTTCTCTCGATGCGATGGTGGTGCCCCTCGACAGACTCGGGGAGCGGGTACTGCGGGTATTGCGAGTGCTGGTGACGCAGGTCGAGCGTGCCGGGCAGGACCCGGCACGCTCGACCGTTGGATTACTTGATGGACGCGATCGCGTCCTGGACCTTCTTGGCGAGGTCGGCGGAGAGCGGCGCAGCACCGGCCGACTTCGCAGCCTCTTCCTGGCCCTCGTCGCTGGCGATGTAGCCGGCGTAGGCCTTGACGAGGTCGGCGACCTTCGGGTCGGCGTACTCCTGGCAGGCGATGAGGTAGCTCACGAGGACGATCGGGTAGTGGGTCGCGTCCGTGGTCTCGCGGTCGAGCTTGATCGCGATGTCGTTCGCCTCGCGGCCTTCGACGAGCGGCGAGCCCTCGACGACGGCGGCAGCACCCTCGGCGCTGTACTCGACGAACTCCTCGCCGACCTTGATCTTCGCGACACCGAGGTCGCCGGCCTTCGACGCGTCGGCGTAGCCGATGGTGCCGGTGCCACCCTTGACGGTGTCGACGACGCCGGAGGTGCCCTTGGCACCCTCACCCGACTGGAACGGGAAGGTGTCGGCCGGCTCAGCGGTCCAGACGTCCGGAGCGTTCTTGTTCAGGTAGTCGGCGAAGTTCTTCGTCGTTCCCGAGTCGTCCGAGCGGTGGACGGCGGTGATGGGGGTCGAGGGGAGCTTGGCCTCGGGGTTCAGCGCGACGATCGCCGGGTCGTCCCAGCTGGTGATCTGACCGGCGAAGATCTTCGCGATGGTCGCTGCGTCGAGGTTGAGCTCGTCGACGCCCTCGACGTTGAAGATGACCGCGATCGGGGAGATGTAGACCGGGAGGTCGATCGCCTTGGTGTCGGCTGCACATGCGGCGAAGGTGCTCGAGAGCTCTTCGTCGGAGAGGGCCGAGTCCGAACCGGCGAACTGCACGCCGCCGGCGATGAACGCCTTGCGGCCGGCGCCGGAGCCGTCGGGGGAGTAGTTGATGGTGACGTCCGGGTTCGACGTCTGGAAGGCGGCGACCCAGGCTTCCTGGGCGCTGCCCTGCGACGATGCGCCGCTACCGGCCAGGCTGCCCTTGAGGTCGCTGGCGGCTGCGCTCGTGGCGGTGGCGCCGCCTTCGTTGGCCGCACAGGAGGTCAGTGCGACGGCTGCGACTGCTGCTACGACCGCGACGCGGCCGAAACGTGAGAACTTCACAGGGATGTCCATTCATTGGTGTGGGTGCGAGCCGGTGCTGGCTCGTCAGTGACGCTAACCACGTGGCATGACGAGCATCCCCCGTGATGGTAAACAACGGGTGAACGGATATCGACGGCTTCATGGCGGCCGACGTGGCGATGCCGCGAATGCGCGACGAACGCCCCCTGTTCAGGGGGTTCGCGCGGATGGGTCAGACGCGGGGTTCGTGCGTCTCGATGGCGATGATGCCGGAGCTCGGGTTGGTCCGGGAGAGGTGCACGATGGAGAACGCCCCGGTCTCGAGTGCGGCGGCGCTCCCGAGGTAGGAGCCTCGGGTGGACCCGGTGGCGAGCGCGATCTCGTGCAGGATCTCGGGGAGGACCGGCCCGTGGCTGCAGAGGATGGCCGTCTTGAGCGCCCTGACGCGGCGGCCGACGACCCGGCGGACATCCGATTCGCCCCGCTCGTAGGCGTCCTGGCTGATGAGGTCGGAGCGTTTCGGCTCGATGCCCGCGGCCGCGGCGATCGGGCTGACGGTGCTGACGCAGCGCACGGCCGTGCTCGTCACGATCTTGCGAGGGCCGAAGGCGAGCAGGGTCGGGACGTTCCCCGCGGCCTGCTTGACGCCGCGTGGCGCCAGTGGCCTGGTCGCGTCCTCGCCAGGCCATTCTGAGGGCGACGTGGCCTTCCCGTGACGCATCGCGATGAGGGCGAAGGTCGCTGTGACGCCTTCGTCGACCAGCGCGGCGAAGGCGTCGAGGATCTCCACGTCGCGCTCGTAGCTGAGGTAGCTCCGTGCCCGCTTGATGGTGACCCACTCCAGGGCGGCGACCTCGCCGTTCGGGATGAACGTGCTCTCGCGGACGGCCTGGTCGGTGACCTCGGCCGACCAGTAGTGGACGATCTTCTCGCGTCCGCTCGACAAGGGGTACGTGGAGACACCGAGCGGCACACCGAGGTGGACGCTCAGGCCGGTCTCCTCCTTGATCTCCCGCACGGCCGTCTGCGCGAGCGTCTCTCCGGGATCGACCTTGCCCTTGGGGATGGTGACGTCGCCGTAGACCGTCCGGTGGATGACGAGGAGGTGGACCTTGCCGTCGATGAGACGCCAGCACACGGCACCGGCTGCATAGATTGCCGTCGTCGTCATAGTCACTGCCTCGTCGTGTCGTGGTGCTCGGGTGGGTCGCGGTGCGAAGTCGTCAGCGACGGTTCCTCGGCCGGCGGCGCGCCGCGGTCTCGAGCATGAGGGAGTCTTGCAGATCCGTGAGCGGTCGTCCGTCAGCGTCGACCGCGTGGCGCGTCCAGACGCCGTCGGCGTCGAGCCACCAGGACGACGTCTGCTCGTCGAGAGCCTGCTCGAACATCGCGGCGGTCGCCTCGAGGTGCTTCGGGTCGGTGAGCCTGACGAGCGCCTCGACGCGGCGGTCGAGGTTGCGGTGCATCATGTCGGCGCTGCCGATGAACACGTGCGGGTCGCCGTCGTTGTGGAACGAGAAGATGCGCGAGTGCTCGAGGTACCGCCCGAGGATGGAGCGCACGCGGATCGTCTCGCTCATCCCCGGCTGGCCTGGCTTCAGCGCGCAGATCCCGCGAACCCACAGGTCGACCGGGACCCCCGCCTGGCTGGCCCGGTAGAGCGCGTCGATGATCGACTCGTCCACCATCGAGTTGACCTTGATGCGGATCCCGGAGGGCTTGCCCTCCTCGGCGTTCGTGCGCTCCTGCTCGATGTGCTTGAGGAGGCCCTTGCGCAGGTGGCGCGGCGCGACCAGGAGTCGCTTGAACTTCTTCTCGATCGCGTACCCGGACAGCTCGTTGAAGAGGCGGGTGAGGTCTTTGCCGACCTGGTCGTCGGCCGTGAACAGACCGAGGTCCTCGTAGATGCGGCTCGTCTTCGGGTTGTAGTTACCCGTGCCGATGTGGCTGTAGTGGCGCAGCACGCCGCGCTCCTGTCGGACGACGAGCGCGAGCTTGCAGTGCGTCTTCAGTCCGACGAGCCCGTAGACGACGTGGACGCCGGCCTTCTCGAGCTTCCTGGCCCAGGAGATGTTGTTCTGCTCGTCGAACCGGGCCTTGATCTCGACCAGCGCGAGGACCTGCTTGCCGGCCTCCGCCGCGTCGATGAGAGCTTCGACGATGGGGCTGTCGCCCGAGGTCCGGTACAGGGTCTGCTTGATCGCGAGCACGTGCGGGTCGGCGGCGGCCTGCTCGATGAACGCCTGCACGCTCGTGGCGAAGGACTCGTAGGGGTGGTGGACCAGGACGTCCTCACGGGCGATCGACCGGAAGAGGTCGGGCTTGCCGTTGGGCTCGTCGGGCTGGAACTGCAGCGCCGTGGTCGGGACGCGTTTCGGGTACTGGAGATCCGGGCGGTCGATGCCGGCGAGGCTGAAGAGGCCACCGAGGTCGAGCGGCGAGGGCAGGCGGTAGACCTCCTGCTCGGTGATGTCGAGTTCGCGGACGAGGAGTCCGAGGGTGACATCGTCCATGTCGTCGGTGATCTCGAGCCGGATGGGCGGCCCGAACCGGCGGCGCAGCAGCTCCTTCTCGAGGGCCTGGATGAGGTTCTCGGTCTCGTCCTCCTCGATCACCATGTCCTCGTTGCGCGTGACGCGGAAGACGTGGTGGTCGACGATCTCCATGCCGGGGAAGAGGTGGCCGAGGTGGTTGGCGATGACCTCCTCGAGGGCGATGTAGCGCACGCTGGGAGCGGTGTCCAGCGACGCGGAACGGCGCTCCGCCGGACCGACGCGGACGAAGCGCGGCATCATCTGGGGGACCTTGAGTCGGGCGAACTCCTCGCGTCCCGTGCGGGTGTTCCGCACTCGGACCGCGAGGTTCAACGAGAGGCCGGAGATGTAGGGGAACGGGTGCGCCGGGTCGACAGCGAGCGGCATGAGCACCGGGAAGACCTGGTTGCTGAAGTACTCGCTGAGGTACTCGCGGTCGGCTGCGTCGAGTGAGTCCCAGGTGACGACCGTGACGCCGCGTTCGGCGAGGTCGGGACGGACGAGGTCGTGCCAGGCGCGCGCGTGCCGTTCCTGCAGGACGTGCGCCTGCTGCGAGATCTCGGACAGGACGTCGGCCGGAGCGTTGCCGACGTTCGTCGGGACCGCCAGGCCCGTGAGGATGCGGCGCTTCAGGCCGGCGACCCGCACCATGAAGAACTCGTCGAGGTTCGAGGCGAAGATCGCGAGGAAGTTGGCGCGTTCGAGGACGGGCAGCGCCGGGTCTTCGGCGAGCTCGAGCACACGCTGGTTGAAGGCGAGCCAGCTGAGTTCGCGGTCGAGGTAGCGGTGTTCGGGCAGCGCGGGATCGTTCCGCTCGAAGGCGGGGTCGAAGTCCTCTTCGTCTCCATCGAGGCCGACATCGAGCACGGTTGGGTCTGCTGGCATGTCTTCATCATGACACCGTGGCGGGGGTGGTCGCGACGACTGCGGTGAACACTGTGTAAATGCCGCAGCGCCGCGCCGCTGTGGAGGGGATCAGGCGTCGGTTCTCGCGTACTGCACGTCGATCGTGTGGTCGGTGAATCCGAGCGAGCGGTACAGCGACACCGCAGGGAGGTTGTCGGCTTCGACGTAGAGCGTGACCGCCTCGACGCGTCGATCCCGCAGGCGGGCGAGGCCGGCCTCCATCAGGAGTCGCCCGAGCCCTCGGCCACTTGCCGCAGGGTGCACGCCGACCGCGTAGACCTCGCCGACCGTGTCCTCGACCTTCAACCAGATGAATCCGAGGAGGTCGCCGTCGGAGCCTCGTGCGAGCAGGAAGTCGTCGGCGTCGAACCAGGACTCGGCTTCCCGGGCGCGGAGATCGTCGAGGGTCATGCGTCCCTGCTCGGGGTGGTCGGCGAAGGCGAGCGCGTTGACCTCGAGCCACTCCTCCTCGTCGACTCCCGGCCGGAACGTGCCGACCGTGACATCCGCGTGCCCAGTGGTGGCCGGTCGTGCGCGGCTCGTCGGCGCCTTGGTCAGGCGGAGCTGCAGCAGCGTCCTGACCGGCGAGAAGCCGAACTCCTGTGCGAGCACCCGGGAGGCGGGGTGGTCGCCGTGTGCCCAGATGCGCACCTGCGGAGGACAGTTGGCGAGGACGCCGCGCAGTGCGGCGCGACCGTAGCCGTGACCCCGCCACTCGGGCTCGACGACGAACTCGAGTTCGCCATGGCCGAGGATGGCCGCGCCCACGACGGCGAAGTCGTCGGGGTCGACCGGCGGGTCCTGTGGTTCGACGGCGAGGATCAGTGTTCGGGCGCCGGACGCGGCGTCGATGAGCGACTGGTCGCTGAACGGCGGCTGGCCGTCGACGAGCGACGCCGTGCGCACGACGCGCTCGAGCGCATCCCTGGTGCGGGCGTCGTCGACGTTACGAACCGACAGCGTCAGCCGGGGCATGATCGTCCTCGTAGACGTTGAAGCGGTAGCCGACGTTGCGCACGGTGCCGATGAGCTGCTCGAGGTCGCCGAGCTTGGCGCGCAACCGGCGGACGTGGACGTCGACGGTTCGCGTGCCACCGAAGTAGTCGTAGCCCCACACCTCGCTCAGCAGCTGCTCGCGCGTGAACACGCGGGAGGGGTGGGTCGCGAAGAAGCGGAGCAGCTCGAACTCCTTGAAGGTGAGGTCCAGCGGCTTGCCGTGGACCTTCGCGGAGTAACTGGCCTCGTCGATGACGACGCCCGACGCCTGGATCTTGCTCGCCGAGTGCTCCTGGGAGGCGCGGCCGATCGCGAGCCGGATCCGAGCGTCGACCTCGGCCGGTCCGGCGGATTCGAGGATGACGTCGTTCACGCCCCAGTCGGCGCTGACGGCGGTGAGGCCACCCTCGGTCAGGATGAGGAGGAGTGGGACCGACAGCCCGGACGCACCGAGGATCTTGCAGAGCGACTTGGCGCTCGCGAGGTCCTGGCGGGCGTCGACGAGCACGAGGTCCGAACTCGGAGCGTTCACGAGTTGTGCGGGGTCGGCTGGGATCTGCCGGGTGCGGTGGCTCAGGAGCCCGAGGGATGGGAGGACCTCGGTGCCGACCATGGAGGTCAAGACCAAAATTTGCGCCACGCGCATCCTCCCGACTGAGTTTGGAACCATATTAGGCGAACGACCGCACCCCACGTCGCACCGGGCGCCCGCTGGTGGTCCGATGGCGTCCGCTCTGTGACAATGGGTCCGTGAGCGAAACCACTCTCTCCCCCCGGCTGCGCTGGATCAGTGTCGTCTCCATCTGGGCGCTCGCGCTCGTCGGCGTCGTCGTGTCCGGCTTGCTCTGGAGCCCGGGGGAGACCTTCTTCGGGCTGTCGGCCACGCTCGGCCTCTGCACCCTGGCCGCGTTCTCGGCACAGCTGTTGACGCGACAGAAGGTGGGATTCGTCGATCGGATGTCGACGAGCGTCACCGGCGCCGTCCTCATCCTCGCCATCGGCGGTGCCGTGTATGGCCTCATCGCCCTGGCCTCGGGGTAGACTTTCCCCATGCTGCTCGCTCTCGAAATCTTCTTCATCGGCTTGCTCGTCCTCGCCAGCCTCGCCATCGCGTTCACCGCGGTGGTCGTGCTGAAGAACCTGTACCGCGGTCAGCGCTAGTCCGGGTCCCTCGATGATCGAGATCCCGAGCGGCCTGCCGAGCGAACTGGTCCCGCTGTCGTGGCTCATCGGCGTCTGGGAGGGCACCGGCGTCATCGACTACCGGGTCGGCGACGAGACCGTGACCCGCGAGTTCGGTCAGCGCGTGAGCTTCAGCCACGACGGCCTGCCGTACTTGAACTACAACTCCTACACCTGGCTCCTGCCCGAGCAGCCCCCGCGCGACGCCGAGGGGGCCTCGTCCACGGACGAGGACGCCCTGTCGGACGACACCGCTGCGGACGTCGCGCCTGACGGAGCCTCGGCGGACGAGTCCGGTGTGCCCGAGCCGCTCGTCACCGAGACGGGCTACTGGCGCCTCGAACGCCCGCTGATCGAGGGCGACCCGGGCCCGGGCATGCTCCCAGGGCAAGGCCCCCGCCCGTTCGGCACCGCGCAATCGGTCGAGACCCTGCGTACGTCGACCGGCGCCTTCCCCCTGCAGGTCTCGATCGTCCACCCGAACGGTGTGAGCGAGCTCTACCTCGGCCAGATCGACGGCCCGCGGATCGACCTCGCGACCGACGCCGTCGTCCGGACCGCTGGAGCCAAGGAGTACGCCGCCGCGACCCGCCTGTACGGTCTCGTCGAGAACCACCTGCTCTGGGCCTGGGACATCGCCGCCCTGGGACAGGACCTCCGGACGCACGCCTCGGCGCGCCTGGCCAAAGCCGACTGACGTGACCATTCCCAACGGAGCGGTCACACCGGAACCGATTCCGGGTTCGCCCTTCCTCACGCTGCCGGGTGCCGTCGAACAGGCGGATGCCGTCGACCACGGCGTCCCCTCCCATTACGGCAGCCCGAACATCGAGCAGCGCCTCATCGCCAACGGTAAGGCGATCGTCGACCTGTCGAACCGTGGCATCGTGACGGTCACCGGCCCCGATCGGCTGAGCTGGCTCAACTCCATCACGAGCCAGGAGCTGCGCTCGCTGTCGGCCGGCACTTCGACGGAGACACTCTTCCTCGACCAGAGCGGCCGGATCGAGCACGCGGTCAAGCTGCTCGACGACGGCACGACCACGTGGCTCGTCACCGAAGCCGACGATGCTGCGCCACTCCACGCCTGGCTCGACCGGATGCGGTTCATGCTGCGCGTCGAGGTGGCCGTCGCGACCGAGCAGTACGCCGTGATCGGTGCGGCGGCGGGTCTCGCGGTCGACGCTGCAGAGCCGAACGGCATGCCGCTCGTCTGGCACGATCCGTGGTCCGAGGTCGCGGTCGGCGGGCATCAGTACGCGACGGGTGAGCACCCGGGTGCAGCGTGGACGTGGACCGAGACGATCGTCGCGCGCGAGCAGCTCGAGTCGCTCGTGCAGCAGGTCCGTGCGGGGACGTTCTCCGCCGCGGGTTCGCTGGCCGCCGAGGCCCTGCGGATCGCCGCCTGGCGCCCGCGGTTGCAGTCCGAGGTCGACGAGCGGAGCATCCCGCACGAGCTCGACTGGCTGCGCTCGGCCGTCCACTTGAACAAGGGCTGCTATCGCGGTCAGGAGACGGTCGCCAAGGTGCACAACCTCGGGCATCCGCCGCGTCGCCTCGTCATGCTCCTCCTCGACGGCTCCGATGCGGTCCTGCCGCCGGCCGGTGCGAACGTGGTGCTCGTCGGCGTCGGCGACGACGCGACCCGGAAACCCGTCGGACGCATCACCTCGAGCGGGATCCATCACGAGTTGGGTCCGGTGGCCTTGGCGATCGTCAAGCGCTCCGCGGATCCGGCGGCCGTGCTGACGGTGGAAGCCGACGGCATCGATGTCGCGGCATCGCAGGAGATCGTCGTGCCGGCGGATGCCGGGGCCACGGCGAACGTGCCGCGGCTGCCGCGACTCGGCGCCGTCCGGCGCTGACCTCGGTGGGGAAGGACGACGCCTCGGACCCGGGCGTACGGGTCGACCGATGGACCGCTGCGGTGCGTCGCCGCATCGCGCTCGGCGACGCCTGGCATCGTCTCGTCGGATCCGTGCCGGCGGTGCTGCAGGTCAGCGCCACGGCGATCGGCGCGTACGCGTTCGCCCACTACGTGCTCGGGCACGCCGTGCCACTCCTCGCCTTGACGGTGACGATCTCGAGTCTCGGGTTCGTTCGCGACGCCCGTCCGATCCGGGTCCTCGAGACGGCCGTGGGGATGAGCGTCGGGATCGCGCTGGCCGAGATCCTGCTCCTCGGCTTCGGGCAGGGGACGTGGCAGCTCGCGGTCGCGCTCGTGCTCACGCTGCTCGTCGCCCGGTTCCTGTCGCCGGCGGCGTCGTTCGCGATCGCGGCGGCGGTGCAGTCCGTCCTCGTCATGCTCCTGCCCGTGCCCGACGGCGGCCCGTTCGTGCGCACCCTCGACGGTCTGATCGGCGGGGTCTTCGCCCTGCTCGCGACCGCGCTCATCCCGCGCGACCCACGCCGGAGCGCTCGCCGGGACGGCCAGCGGCTCATCGACGAACACGTCCGGACCCTCGCCTCGCTCGTCGCCGCCCTCCGTCTCGGCGACCTCGAGGAGGCTGACCGCGCGCTCGCACGGGCGAGGGCCACCCAGCCGGCCCTGGACGCGTGGCGCGGAACCCTCGACTCAGGGCTCGCCATCGCGCGCATCTCGCCGTTCCTCCGCAAGGCGGTGTTCGACCTCGAACGGCAGCGGACCATGCTCGACGGCATGGACCTCGCGACCCGCAACCTCCGGGTGATCGCCCGGCGCATCGACTA
>Ga0308160_10004422_pt1 | contig 15103 bp, 15 predicted proteins | sample PhyFR1_FD_201036 | JGI IMG/M metagenome (GOLD analysis project Ga0308160, IMG submission 201036) | Phyllosphere microbial communities from UC Gill Tract Community Farm, Albany, California, United States - DLSLF.R1 | ecosystem: Host-associated > Plants > Phyllosphere > Unclassified | place: USA...
TCCAGTGCGGGGGTGAGTCCATTCATTTGCCGCCCGCCCCTGCCGGCTTTTTCACGCGGAACCACGCCGCATACAAGGCCGGCAGGAATAACAGCGTCAATGCGGTTGCCACCATCAGGCCACCCATGATGGCCACCGCCATCGGGCCCCAGAACGTCGAGCGCGACAACGGGATCATCGCCAGCGCCGCCGCGGCGGCCGTCAGCAGGATCGGCCGGCAGCGGCGCACGGCTGCTTCGATGATCGCATCCCACGGATGGCTGCCGGTGGCGATGTCCTGTTCGATCTGGTCGACCAGGATCACCGAGTTACGGATGATCATGCCGAACAGCGCAATCACGCCAAGGTTCGCGACAAAGCCGAACGGCCGGTCAAGGATCAGCAGCGCCATCGCCGCGCCGGCCACACCAAGCGGGCCGGTCAGGAACACCAGCAGCGAGCGCGAGAAGCTGTGCAATTGCAGCATCAAGAGCGCAAACACGATGAACAGTACCAGCGGCACATTGGCGGCGATGGACGCTTCCGCGTCCGAGCTGTCGGCCGCAGCGCCTTCGATCGTCAGGCGATAGCCGGCTGGCAGCTTCGCGCGCAGCGCGGCCAGTTCCTTGTCGACTTGCGCCGTCACGGTCGGCCCCTGGATGCCATCGACCACGTCGGCCTGGACCATGATCGCCCACTCGCGGCCCTCGCGCCAGACCACGCCCGGCTCCCAGACGAAGCGCACGCGTGCCACCTGGCCAATCGTCACGGCCTGCCCGCTGGCAGTGGGCACCAGCGTTTCCGACAGCCGCGTGATGGTCGAGCGTTCGGCCAGCGGCTGGCGCACGACCATGTCGATCAGGCGGTTCGATTCGCGCAACTGGCCGACCGTGGTGCCGGTGAGCGTCGTGTTGACCGCGCGGCGCACGGCCTGCGACGTCACGCCCAGCGCGCGCAGCTTGTCCTGATCCAGATCGAGGCGCAGTACCTTGATCGACTCGTTCCAGTTGTCATTGACACCCAGCGTGTTCGGGTTGGCGAGCATGGTCGCCCGGACCTGGTCGGCGATGGTACGTACGACGCCGATGTCCGGCCCCAGCACCTGGAACTGCACCGGGTACGGCACCGGCGGGCCATTGGCCAGCAGCCTGACGCGCCCGCGCACTTCGGGAAAATCGTGCTTGAAGATGTCGACGATCTTCAGGCGCAGCGCGTCGCGCGCCTTGGTATCGACCGGCAGCACGACTAACTGCGAGACGTTCGATTGCGGGAAGATCTGGTCCAGCGGCAGATAGAAGCGCGGGCTGCCGGTGCCGACATAGCTCGTCACGCTCTTCACGCCCTGCTGCCGCGCCAGAAACGCTTCGAAGCGCTTGACGGTCGCTTCGTTGGCGGCAAAGCTCGTGCCCTCGGGCGACCACAGTTCGACCATCAACTCGGGCCGGCTCGAATCCGGGAAGAACTGCTTCTCGATGAACGTGAAGCCGAAGATACCCAGCCCGAACACGGCGAGCGTTAGCGCGATGGTGGTCTTGCGCCACTCGACGCACCAGGTCACGGTGCGCCGGAAGCGCCGGTAGGCCGGGGAATCGAACACGTCGTGGCCACTGTCGCCGTGGGCGTGCGGCTTGACCTTGAGCAGCATGAAGCCGATATATGGCGTGAACATCACCGCCACCACCCACGAGATCAGCAGCGCCAGCCCGTTGACCGAAAACATCGAGAACGTGTACTCGCCGGCGGCCGATTCGGCAAGACCGATCGGCAAAAAGCCCGCCGCCGTGATCAGGGTCCCGGTCAGCATCGGCATCGCCGTGGACGTGTAGGCAAAGGTCGCAGCCTCGAAGCGCGACAGGCCCTCCTCCATTTTGCGCACCATCATTTCGACGGCGATGATGGCGTCGTCCACCAGCAGGCCCAGCGCGATGATCAGGGCGCCCAGCGAAATCTTGTGCAGCGAGATGTCGAGCATGCGCATGGCCAGGAACGTGATGGCCACCACCAGCGGGATCGACAGCGCCACCACCAGGCCCGGATAGATGTCGATGCGCCATTTGGGCTTGGTGTGCAGGCCCAATGCCAGGAACGACACGACCAGGACGATGACGACCGCCTCGATCAGCACCTTGACGAATTCGCCCACTGATTCCTTGACGGCCTGCGGCTGGTCGGCGACGCGCTCAAGCTCGATCCCGACCGGCAGCTGCGCGCGGATGCGGGCCACCGTGTCGGCCAGCCCTTTGCCCATCGTGATGATGTTGCCGCCCTTTTCCATCGACACGCCCAGGCCGATCACCTCCTTGCCGTTAAAGCGCATCTTGTCGGCCGGCGGGTCCTGGTAGCCGCGCTTGACGGTGGCGAAGTCGCCGAGGCGGAACGTGGTGCCGCCGGCGCGCAGCTGTAGCGCCTCGATCTGGTCGAGCGTGCCCAGCGCGCCCGTCACGCGCACCGACAGATTATCTGTCGGTGTGACCAGCACGCCGCTGGCCTCGACCGCGTTCTGCGTGGCGATCTGGTTCACGATCTGCTCGAACGGCACGCCCAGCTGGGCAAATTTCTTGCTGGAGAACTCGATATACACTTTTTCGTTCTGCACGCCCAGCTGCTCGACCTTGGCCACCAGCGGCACGCGCAGCAGTTGCTGGCGCACGAAGTCGGCGTAGTCGCGCATCTCGCCATAGGTAAAGCCGTCGCCCGACAAGGCGAAGATCGAGCCGTAGGTGTCGCCGAATTCATCGTTGAAGAACGGGCCGATCACGCCCTGCGGCAGCGTGGCGGTGATGTCGCCGATTTTCTTGCGCACCTGGTACCACGCGGCGCTGGTCTCTTTGGGCGGCGTCGATTCGCGCAGCTCGATCAAAATCGTGGTCTCGCCGGGCTTGGAAAAACTGCGGATGCTCTTGACGTACGGCGTCTCCTGCAACTTGCGCTCGAGCGGATCGGTAACCTGCTCGGCCATCTGCAGCGCGGTGGCGCCCGGCCACACGGCGCGCACGACCATCGCGCGGAAGGTAAATGGCGGGTCTTCGTCCTGGCCCAGTTCGAAGTAGCTCAGGATGCCGAACAGCAGGCAGGCCGCGATCAGAAAGCGCGTGAGCGGGATGTGTTCCAGCGCCCAGCGCGACAGGTTGAAGCCTTTCATTGTGCGGTCCCGCCCTTGGCCGTCATGGCGGCTTCAGCGTCCGCCCGCCGCGCGACATCGGCGGTCAGGATGCGCACCTTCTGGCTCGGCTTGAGCAGGTTCACACCGGCCGTGACCACGCTCTGGCCGGCGCGCACGGCGCCGGTCACCAGCACGTCGTTCTCGACCTGGCCGGTGACCTGCACCGGCACGCGCTTGACGGCGCCGTTCTCGACGATCCAGACGCTGCTCGCGCCCTGGTGGTTGACCAGTGCGGTCAATGGCACGCGCAACCCGCCAGTGGACGCCGCGCCCGTGGCCAGCTCCACGGTTGCACTCATCCCCAGGCGCACGTCGGCGCGCTCGGGCAGCGCGACTTTCACGGTGTAGGTGCGGGTCGCGGGATCGGCCATCGGCGCAATCTCGCGGATCTTGCCAGCGATGGTTTGATCGGCATTGGCCCACAGGCGCACGACGACGTCGGCCGACTGGCGTAATCCCTCCACCTTGTTCTCGGGGATGCCGATGACGACTTCCTTTTCGGTGGCGCGGGCGACACGCACCACGGGCGTGCCGGCCTGGACGACCTGCCCCACTTCGGCCTCGAGCGCCGTGACGACACCATCGACGTCGGCAACCAGCGTCGTGTAATTGGCCTGGTTCGACTGGCCGCGCAAGCCGGCGCGCGCTGCTTCGACATTGGCCTCGGCGGCCTTGAGCGCGCTTTGCTTGGCATCGAGCACGGCCTGGCTGACGAAATTCTGGGTCCGCAGATTGAGGTGCCGTTTGTAATCGGCAGCGGCCAGTTCGCGCTCGGTGTCAGCGGCGCGCAGCGTGGAGCGCGCCTGGGTTTCGGCCAGCTTGATGTCTTGCGGGTCGAGCCGCATCAGCACCGTGCCGCGTCTGACGGTCGCGCCCACATCCACCTTGCGCTCGATGATCTTGCCACCGACCCGAAAGCCCAGTTGCGACTCGTAGCGCGGTCTCACATCGCCTGCAAACTGGGACCGCTCGGCACCCGCATCCGCCACCAGCTGGATCACCCGCACCGGGCGGATATCTTCGACCGGCGGCGCCGGCTTGGAGCACGCGGCCAGAGCGCCGGCAGCGCAGAAGGCGAGCACGGCCGCCCGCAAGATGGGGGAAGAAAATCGGACAGACACGGTGGTGTTCCTTTGACGTGACATGCGGCGTCTCGCGCCGAAGCTGGCGGCGCGTCGCGTGCTGCGTTGGCGCCAGTTTGTAATTCAGCAATTATAATCATGCAAATAGACAATGTGACGACTTTAGCGTCTTCCCTCTAAACATGGCCGTTGATCACTACGAGAACTTTCCTGTTGCGTCGATCCTGCTGCCGCGCCGCCTGGTGCCGGCGGTCGAGGCGATCTACGCCTTTGCGCGCAGTGCCGACGATTTGGCCGATGAAGGCGACGCATCGCCCGGTGAGCGGCTGGCGGCGCTGCAAGCCTACGACCAGCAGTTGGACCGCATCGAGGCCGGCAGCGTTCCCGATGAGCCGATGTTTGCGCGGCTGGCCGGCATCGTGGCGCAGTACCGGCTGTCGCTCGCGCCGATGCGCGACCTGCTGTCGGCGTTCCGGCAGGACGTCGTCACGCCGCGCTACCAGGAATACGCGAGCCTGCTCGATTATTGCCGCCGCTCGGCCAACCCGGTCGGACGCCTGATGCTGGCGCTGTACGAGGCCGACGATGCGGTCAACCTGCGCGACTCGGATGCGATCTGCAGCGCGCTGCAACTGATCAATTTCATCCAGGACGTGGCGATCGACCTGACCAAGGGCCGGATCTACCTGCCGCTGGAAGACCTCGCGCGCTTCAAGGTCAGCGAAACGGCGCTGAAGGCGGGCGTCGTCGATGCGCCGTTTCAGGCGCTGATGCGCTTCGAGGTCGAGCGTGCCCGTGCGCTGATGCTGTCCGGAGCGCCGCTGGCCGGGCGGCTGCCGGGCCGCATCGGCTGGGAGCTGCGCATGATCGTGCAAGGCGGCTTGCGCATCCTCGACCGGATCGAGCGCGCCGGTTACGATGTGTACCGGCGCCGCCCGACCCTGGGCCCCGCCGATTGGGTCGCCGTGGGCTGGGGCGCACTGCGCATGTAAAAGTCACGGCGCACATCGCCGGCTGCGCTGTCTACCCTGCTAGAATGCTCGCCTGACGGCACAGCCGTGCCGCAGCCGCCCAACCAGCACTCCACGACGATTTTCATGTCTCCAGACGAATACTGCCAGCAAAAGACCGTTCAAAGCGGCTCCAGTTTCTACTACAGCTTCCTGTTCCTGCCGCCCGAACGCCGGCGCGCGATCACGGCGTTGTACGCCTTTTGCCGCGAGGTGGACGACACGGTCGACGAAGCCACCGACGGTTCGGTCGCGCGCATCAAGCTGGCCTGGTGGCGCACCGAGGTCTCGAAGATGTATGCGGGCACGCCAACGCACCCGGTGATGCTGGCGCTGCAGCCGCATATCGCCGTCTACAAGCTGGAAGAACAACATCTGCAGGCCATCGTCAACGGCATGGAGATGGACCTCGACCAGAGCCGCTACCTCGATTACCCGGGCCTGCAGCGCTATTGCTGGCACGTGGCCGGCGTCGTGGGGATCCTGTCAGCCAGCATTTTCGGCTACACCAATCCACAAACGCTGGCGTATGCCGAAAAACTGGGCCTCGCGTTCCAGCTGACGAACATCATCCGCGACGTGGGCGACGACGCGCGCAAGGGCCGCATCTACCTGCCGGTGAACGAGCTCCAGCAGTTCGGCGTGACGGCGAACGACCTGCTCAAGCTCCAGCACAGCGACAAATTCGAGGCGCTGATGGCGTTCCAGGCCAAGCGCGCGCAGGCCATCTACGACGAAGCGCTGGCCCTGCTGCCGAAGGAAGACCGGCGCGCCCAGCGTCCGGGACTCATGATGGCGTCGATCTACCGCACGCTGCTCGATGAAATCCAGCGCGACGGCTACCACGTGCTGAACCAGCGCATCTCGCTCACGCCGCTGCGCAAGCTGTGGCTGGCGTGGAAGACGTATGTCCGCACCTAGGCTGCGCGTTGCAGTCGTCGGCGCGGGCTGGGCCGGCTGCGCGGCGGCAGTGACGCTGGCGCGCAAGGGCGCGGACGTCATCCTGTTTGAAGCGGCGCGCACCCTCGGCGGGCGCGCCCGCGGGGTCGACGTGCGCGGTCTGGCGCTGGACAACGGCCAGCACATCCTGCTGGGCGCTTACGCCGAATCGCTGCGCATGCTGCGCCAGGTGGGTGTCGATCCCGCTGCGGCGCTGCTGCGCCTGCCGGTGCAGATGCGCTATCCTCCCGGCGGCGCCGGCATGGATTTCGTCGCGCCGCGCCTGCCCGCACCGCTGCACCTGGCGTTCGCGCTGCTGCGCGCCAAGGGCCTGGCCCGCGCCGACAAGCTGGCACTGGCCCGTTTCAATAGCGCGGGGCGCTGGATGGGGTGGGCGCTGGACATCGATTGCACGGTGGCCGAACTGCTCGAACGCTTCGACCAGACCGAGCGCCTGACGACACTGATGTGGCGCCCGCTGTGCATTGCGGCGCTCAATACGCCGCTTGACCGCGCGTCGGCCAATGTGTTTCTGGCCGTGCTGCGCGACAGCCTGGGGGCCAGCCGGCGCGCAGCCTCCGACATGCTGCTCCCGCGCGTGGCGATGGGCGCGCTGTTTCCGGAGCCTGCCGGCGCCTGGCTGACGCGTGAAGGCCATGCGGTGCGCGCTGGCGTCAAGGTTGCGGCGATTGCGCGCAACGTGGATGGTGATGGCTGGTGCCTGACGACGGGCGCCGGCGCCGAACTGGTCGATGCCGTGGTGCTGGCCACGCCCGCCAGTACCAGCGCCACGCTGCTGGCGCCGTTTGCCGAATGCGCCGCATTAAGCGCGCAACTGGATAGTTTCACGTACGAGCCGATCGCCACCTGCTACCTGCAATACGCCCCTAGCACGCGCCTGGACCTGCCGTTCTGCGCGCTGCTCGACGATCCGCAGGCGGGCCGCTGGGGCCAGTTCGTGTTCGACCGCGCCCAGCTCGACCCGGATCAGGATGGCGTGTTTGCCGTCGTCGTCAGCGCCGCCGCCGAGGCTGCAGCGCTGCCGCGTGAGGCGCTCGCGGGCGCCATTGCGGCGCAACTGGCGCACGACTTTGGCCGGCCCGAACTGGCCACGCCGGTCTGGACCCAGCTGATCACGGAAAAGCGCGCGACGTTCACCTGCGCGCCCGGCCTGGTCCGGCCAGGCAACGCTACACCACTCCCGGGCGTGGTGCTGGCGGGCGACTACACGGCCAGCGACTACCCGGCGACGCTGGAGACGGCGGTGCGCAGCGGCCAGGCGGCAGCGACGGCCATCCTCGCCTACAGCGCCCTGCCCCGCGAAAAGCGCAGCCTGTCGCACGGCGATGGTGCACCAGCGGCCGGCGCCGTACAGTAGCACCATCGAAACACGCCTGATGGACATCACCATGACACCCCGACTCGGACTGCGAACGGTCGCCCTGCTGCTTCTCGGGGCGGCCAGCACGCTCGTACTCGTCATGCCGGAACTGATCGGCGGCGCCGGGCACGGCACGGCCAGTGCGATCGGTGCGGTCGGTGCCATTCCCATCCTCGGCCACCACTAGGCCGGCGCACAGCGTATGGCGTACTTTTTTTCCAAACTCGATTACCTCGACGCGCTCAAGCGGGCGTTGATGGGGCTCCCGCCCGACGTGCAGGCCAAGACGCTCGCCTGGTACGAACAGCGCTTCGTCGATGGTGCAGCGCTCGGAACGCCCGAACAGGATATCGCCCGCGAGCTGGGCGATCCGCGCGAGGTCGCGCTGACGCTGCGCACGAATGCGCATTTCGCGCAGCTGAGTCACAAACCGGCACCAACGAGCAGCGTGGCGCGCACCATGGTGTCGGGCTTCGGCCTGCTGGTGTTCAACCTGTTCATGCTGATCCCCGCAGCGGTATTTGCGTCGCTGCTGATGGCGCTGTACATATCGGCCTTCGGCGTGTATGTCTCGGGGATTGCCGTGACCGCAAGTGGCCTGGCCGGCTCGAATGAACTGGTTCTGAGCGCCCCGCTCAGCCGCATGGATATCACGAACGACGACAGCGCGAGCGAGACCCAGACCCGGGTGTCGATCGGGGAGCATGGCATCCAGGTATATGAAGAGCCGGTGCTGCGACCGGATCCGCGGCCAGATACCGACAGCGGTGAACCGGCCGCCGACAGCGTCGTTGACGAGAGCAAGAAGCGCTCGCGCGTGCTGCGCGGCGCCGAGGCGGTGGCCGAGCGCCGCATCCAGATCACGACCGACCTCGATCCCGATTCGCGCACGACGCAGGTGGTGCTTGGGTGCGGGCTGATCCTCGGCGGCATCGCGCTGTTCCTGCTGTCGCTGGTATTCAGCAAGTACACGATCGCCGGCATCCGCCGCTACGTGAACATGAATATGTCATTGTTGAGGGGATAGCCGCCATGCGCTCATTGATGAAAGTGGGCTTCAGCCTGCTGCTGCTGGCAGCCGTGCTGGTCGCGCTGAGCTACAGCATGCTCAAGGCCAGCGGCACGGTCAGCGCCGCCGAAGGCCGCGCCGTCGCGCAGGACACGCGCCCGGTGCCGGCCGGCGTGGAAATCGTCGAACTCGACGGTCCCATCGACCTGAACCTGCGCTACGGCGCCACGCCGATGCTGCGGGTCAGCGGCGAGCAGCGCATGCTGGGCAACGTTGAAGTCACGGGCGACGGCAAGGTCCTGCGCATCGGCATCCGCGGCATGGTGCTGCGCCACCGCGAGCCACTGGTGGTCGAGCTGGTGCTGCCAGTGCTGACAGCGGTGACGATCGAAGGCAGCGGCGACAGCACGATCAACGGCTTCTCGGGCGACGCCATCGCAGTCCAGCTCAACGGCTCGGGCAGCGTGCGGTTCAATGGCCGCTACCGCGACGCCACGGTCGGCCTGACCGGCAGCGGCGACCTGGACGTGAATGGCGGCGCCGCCATGGACCGCATGGAAACGCGCCTGATGGGCTCCGGCAGCATCACGGTCTCCGGGACCACCCGCGCGCTGGAGGCCGACACGACAGGCTCCGGCCGCCTCGACGCCGAACACCTGCGCGCCAGCGACGTCACGCTGAGCCAGACCGGCTCCGGCGACAGCGTCGTACAAGCCCGCGACACCATCCGCATCACCCTGAGCGGCAGCGGCGACGTCGAAGTCTACGGCAACCCCGCCGAACGCAGCACCAGCCGCACCGGCAGCGGCAGCGTCACCTACGAAGAATAACCCCCAAACAAATAGGGTCAGTGTCGAATTGTTTGACAACTTCAGTAAATCAGTTGCTCAATAATTCGACTCTGACCCCAATTGTTGGGCAATTGCCTTTTGGATAATTAGGGTCAGAGTCGAATTGTTTGACAACTTCAGTTAATCAATTGGTCAATAAATCGACACTGACCCTACTTTTTGCTTAGCAAGCGGTGGGTTTCAGCCGCTCGACTTCGAGGCCGAAGAACGGGCGCAGGCGGGTGCCGACGATGTTGCCGATGAAGGCGACGACCAGCCACAGCCAGCCGTGCAGGCTGCCCGACAGGATGCCGCTGAAATACGCGCCGATATTGCAGCCGTAGGCCAGGCGGGCGCCGTAGCCTAGCAGCAGGCCGCCGACGATGGCGGCCATCAGCGAGCGCAGCGGCAGGCGCCAGACTGGCGCGTAACGGCCGGCCAGCGCTGCTGCCAGCATCGCGCCAAGCACGATGCCGATGTCCATCACCGACGTGACGTCTTGCGAGATCGGCGAGGCCAGCGCGGCGGCGTTGGCTTTCGTCGACCAGTACGCCCAGCTGGCCGTATCGATGCCCATCACTGCAGCCGCTTTCGCACCCCACAGTGCGAACGCTGATGTGACGCCCCACGGACGGCCGGACAGCGCCAGCGTCGCGAAGTTGAGCACCACCAGCGCGAGCGCGCCGGCCAGCAGCGGCCACGGGCCATGCAGCCATGGCGAGCGATGCGGCGGCTGCACGTGCGCCGGCACCAGCTTGCCGTGGCGGCGCTTTTCGACGACGATCGTGATGAACGCGATCAGCGCGAAGATGCCCCAGTTCAGCGCCAGCGCCGGCGCCAGACCCAGTTCCTTGACGGCCGACAGCGGGGCCAGTTGCGGCATCGCCGTCCAGAACGGCATGTGCGCCGTGCCAATCAGCGAGCCGATGATGAAGAAGACCAACGTGACGATCATGCGCGTACTGCCGCCACCCACGGTGTACAGCGTGCCGGACGCACAACCGCCGCCCAGCTGCATGCCGATGCCGAAAATGAACGCGCCGAAGATCACCGACGTGCCGGCCGGCTGCACCAGGCCCGTCACCGGGGTGCCGAACAGCGTGCCGGCGGCCAGCGCCGGGAAGAACAGCGCCACGCCGACGGCCAGCATGACCATCTGCGCGCGCAGGCCGGCGCCGCGGCCGTCGGCGATGAACACGCGCCAGGCCGACGTGAAGCCGAACGCCGCGTGGTACAGCGCCACGCCGAGCAGCGCACCGACGATGTACAGCGCCGACTGGCGGCCGCTGACCGCCTGCGCGAGATACCACGCGCCAAGCACGAGCAGGAACAACGCCACGCCAAGCGGGCGCACATTGAGGTCGACGCGGGGCGCCATCGACAGAGTGGAAGAATTGGACATGACAGGACCGTGCGAAAGAAAGTAGGCCGGTATTGTCGTCGCTTTTGACAATCGTTGCTGGAGCCGCGCCAGTTTCGCGCGCCGCCGCCAGCGACGCCAGCGCCGCAACACGCAAGCAGGCCGACACGCCAGCGCTTACAATGCCCCTGCTCCTGCGACCCTGCACGGCGCATCATGCACACAGGACCAAGATGGCCGCACTCACTCCACATGTCAATCCAGCCGAAATCGAATTCAGCGCGATCCGGGCCCAGGGCCCGGGCGGGCAGAACGTCAACAAGGTCTCGTGTGCCGTGCATGCGCGCTTCGACATCGCGGCGTCCTCGCTGCCACAGCCGGTCAAGGAGCGGCTGCTGGCGCTGCGCGACGCGCGCATCACGCAGGAAGGCGTACTGGTACTCAAGGCGCAGCAGTCGCGCAGCCTGGAACAGAACAAGGAAGACGCCCTGCGGCGCCTGCAGGAACTGGTGGACAAGGCGGCAATCGTGCCGGTTACGCGCCGCCCCACCCGACCGACGCGCGGCTCGCAACTGCGCCGGCTCGACGGCAAGACCCGCAGCAGCCAGACCAAGGCGCTGCGGGGCAAGGTCACTGACTGATCGTCACGCGCGCGATGGCGGCGTAGCGGATTCGCCCCCGTCGAGCGCTTCAAACCACGCTGCATACGGCGTATTGACCGCCATGCGCCGGTTGTAATCCGGCGCCCCATCGGTCCACCAGACCGGTCCGCGCTCTCCCAATGCCCGCTTGGCCGCGTCGACACCGGCGCGGGCCGCGCGCTCGGCCGTGTCATCGTTCGCCTTGAGCGCCGCCCCGACCTGCCGCCGTGCGTCCATCAGCTGATTCACCAATTGCTGCCGCTCGTCCGGCGCCAGATGCGGATTGCTGCTGCGCCAGAGGCGGCCCTTGACCACGAAGTAGCGGCCGTCCGGCGTGTTCGGATAACGGGAAGAAGATGGCATACGCCCGACTATACGCGCCGCGGCCGGGAGCCAGCGCCCGCCAGCCGCTACCGGTACAAGCGCACCGCCCTCACGGCATCACGGCATCACGCCATAGCGGTCGATGAAGTACTTGACCCCGCCCGGATTTGCGGCAATCCACGCCTGCAGGGCCGGCCGGTAGGCCTGGCGGAACATCAGGAGCAGGATCGCAGGTTCGAGCTGACCTTGCCGCGCCAGCGCCCGCACCTGCAGCAAGCCGGGATCAAGCATGCCCGCGTCGCCCCTGGCCTCGGCCTCATCGGCGGTCCTGAGCGCCTGGCGCCACGTTGCGAGCTCGATCTCGAAGGCCGACTTGCGCCGGTCCTTGTCGTCCGTGCGCAGCTGGGCTTCCGTCATGCCCAGCACCAGCCGGATCGCGTGATCGGACGTCTTCTCCGCGTCCGTCTGCGGGTCGAGACTGATCACGTACTCGCCCTGCGCGTTTTCGATGACGCGCACACCACGGCGCAGGCCCAGGGTTGCCAACGGCATGCCGGCGCTGGCCCTGTATCCGGCCAGCTTGCCCCAGGTGAGCCGCTGCGACGGATCGGCCTCGATGGCCTTGTACAGCGCCGCTTCGGCCGCTGTTCGCTGGTCCTGGTAAAACAGCACGTCGGACAGGTAGCGCCAGGCCTGCGAATTATGCGGCTCGATCACGGTCGCGGCGCGAAACAGCGTCTCGGCGCGCGTCCAGCTGCTTTGCATGTAAAGGCAGTTTCCGGCGGCGACCCAGGCGCTGGAATACTGCGGATCGGCCAGCATCGTCGCTTCGTACTTCGCCAGCGCCAGCTTGAGGTCCTGACGCGCAAACGCCGCCTCGCCTTCGGCCATCAGTTTCGCCGCCCTGGCGTTCGGCTGATGCAGTGGCGGCGGCGCCGGATCGTCAAGCATGCGCAAGACTTCCTGCGCCACCGGGTCGTCCGCTTCCAGCTGCGCCGCCCGCTCGGCCAGCGCGCGTGACATGTCGCGCAGCTGCTGCGCCTTGTCCTGCGGCGCCACGGTCGACAGTTTCAGCACCAGGCCAGCCGCCAGCGACAGGGGCATCGAGGCGGTCGGATCGGCCTGCTCGGCCTTCTTGTATTTGGTCAGCGCTTCCTGGTATCGCGCCTGCCCTTCCAGGCTTTTCGCTTCGAGCACCAGGCCACGGCATGGCTGGCCGCAGCCGATGTCTGCATGGGCACGCGGGGCGGCGGCGATGTGGGCGACGGCCAGAAGAACTGCGAGCGTCAGGACGCGATGGAATGTCATGAGGTTGCGGTGGTGCGAAACGCTTATCTTACCAAGCGTGCACCCCGGGATAATTCACGGAATGTCACTGCTGCGCAGCCCCCAGCCAGGCCAGCGCACTGCGGCCCGCCGCGCGTCCGCTGGCAAAGCAGGCAGTCAGCAGGTAGCCGCCGGTTGGTGCTTCCCAGTCCACCATTTCGCCGGCGACGAACACGCCGGGCAGCGCGCGCAGCATCGCGCTGGCGCCGTCCATTGCGTCGAAACGCACGCCCCCCGCGCTGCTGATCGCTTCGTCGATCGGGCGCGGGCGCAGCAGCGTCACCGGCAGCGCCTTGATCGCCGCGGCCAGCCGGGCCGGATCGGCGTAATCGGCCTTCGACAGGCACTCGTGCAGCAGCCCCGCCTTGACGCCCTTGATCCCCAGCCGGCTTTGCAGATGGCTCGACATCGATCGCGAACCCCGTCCGCGCGTGACCTCGTCAAATACCCGCTCGGGACGATGATCCGGCGCCAGGTCGAGCCACAGCGTGGCCGTGCCATCACGTGCGATCGCGTCGCGCAGGGGCTTTGATAACGCGTACACCAGACTGCCTTCGACGCCGCCTGCCGTGACGACAAACTGGCCCTTGCGCCAGGCGATGGCACCATCTTCACCGCGCACGCCCGCAGCCACCGTCAACAACGGCGCACCGGCAAAGCGGCTGCTGAAATGCGCGCTCCAGCCGGTATCGAAACCGCAGTTGGCCGGCACCAGCGGCGCGACCTCGACACCGCGCTCACGCAGCAACGGGACCCAGGCGCCGTCCGAGCCCAGGCGCGCCCAGCTCGCGCCGCCCAGCGCCAGGATCGTCGCCTCGGCCTCGACCAGCCGTTCGCCATCGGGCGTGGCAAAGCGCAGCTGACCGTCCTGCCAGCCGAGCCAGCGCTGGCGCATGTGAAAGCGCACGCCGCTGTCCTTCAGGCGGTGCAGCCAAGCGCGCAGCAACGGCGCGGCCTTCATTTCGAGCGGGAACACGCGGCCCGACGTGCCGACGAAGGTCTCGATGCCAAGGTCGTGGATCCAGGCGCGCACGGCGTCGGCATCGAACCCTTCGAGCCAGCCGTTTACCTGCACCTGACGGTCGCTGTAGCGCTGCACGAAATCGGCATAGGGCTCCGAGTGCGTGATGTTCATGCCGCCCTTGCCGGCCAACAGGAACTTGCGCCCGACGCTGGCCATCGCGTCGTACACGTCGACCTGTACGCCCGCTGCCGCCAGCGTCTCGGCCGCCATCAGGCCCGCAGGACCGCCGCCAATCACGACGACACGGGGCGAAATTGCGGGATTGGCGGTCTGGATCATGGTGACGAACGAGAAAAAGCAGGACCAGCATTGTAGTCGGTTTCTCGCCCCAAAAAACGCTGTAAAGGATGCTTGACATCGCAAAACAACGGGCCTACGATGTAAAGCATCCTTTACTAACCGACAAGAGGCACCAGATGGCTGCGAGCAAGCACGAGAAGCGGGTTCACACGGCGTACCTGCGCGAGATGGCCGGCGCGTTCCTGGTCTATGCGGCCCTGCTGATGGCCTCCATCCGTTTCGGCCGGCCGATGGACGACGGCCCGTTGCGCATCCTGGTGCTGCTCTCGCCGATGATCGGCTTCTGTCTGGCGCTGTGGGCGATCGCGCGTCATCTGGGCCGGGTCGACGAATATCTGCGCAGCTTCTTGCTCGAGTCGTTCGCGCTGGCCGCCGGACTCACTGCCGGGCTCACCTTCAGCTACGGGTTCCTCGAGACGGCTGGCTATCCGCGCATGTCGATGTTCGCCGTGTGGGTGGTGCTGTGCGGCGCGACCATGCTGGTATGCCTGGTACGCTCGATGCACACGAAGCTGCAGACGCGATGAAAAACAGTATCCGCGAACTGCGCGCCACGCAGGGCTGGAGCCAGGCCGACCTGGCCGAGCGCCTGGACGTCTCGCGCCAGAGCGTCAACGCGATCGAAACGGGCCGTTACGATCCCAGCCTGCCCCTTGCCTTTGCCATTTCCCGGCTGTTCGGCCTGCCGGTCGAAGCCATCTTCACACCTGATCAGGAGACCGCATGAAAGCTGCA
>Ga0308160_10004423_pt1 | contig 15102 bp, 15 predicted proteins | sample PhyFR1_FD_201036 | JGI IMG/M metagenome (GOLD analysis project Ga0308160, IMG submission 201036) | Phyllosphere microbial communities from UC Gill Tract Community Farm, Albany, California, United States - DLSLF.R1 | ecosystem: Host-associated > Plants > Phyllosphere > Unclassified | place: USA...
TTAATCATGGAAGAACCTGATTTGTTATACCCTATTGGTATTTATCATTTAAACGAAGAACAACATATTGTTATTAGTTTTGATAGTATGGGATACTTTAAATATTTATCTGATAGCATACAGGATCTTCCATATGCCCTTTTATCTTTAAGGCATGAATATATTATTGATATAGAAAAAGTATATATAGATTTTCAGGCGTATGAAAAATGGTGTTATGATAATAATATCATTATTGATAAATTAAGTCTTTTTCATAATACTGATGGTTCTATTGTTAATAACTTTGATAATTATTTTACATATCAAGATGAGCATTATTATGAATTTTTCCCGACAGAAGAAATGCAAAAATTTTAATTATAACTATTTTTATCTGCTCTGACTGTAAATAGTTTAGTTTAGTTTTTTCATTGACTAAATGCTGTAATTCCTTACTAACACTCATGTTGCTTAACTTATTATTATTTGTTAAAATTAGTAAAAAATGAGGATTTATAAATGAAGAAAAATAGAGTTGATTTAAACGGTCTATACCATTGGGTTTTAGATGAATTTGAAAAAGCTAAAGAACGTGAAATAATTCTTTACAATAGTGCTGACAACATTCCGATCCCCCCTGACTTTTTCAATTACAATAATGACAAAGTATTTTCTTCAGGAGTATACGTTTATTTTGATCTTGATGAAAATGGCACTCCTTATATTCGTTTTGGTGCCGATCCTGAATGGGGTTATATCTCTCATATAAAAGCTTCTGATAAATATAACCTTGACGTTATTTTTGATCCTTTATTTTATCTTCTTGATTTTATTTTTGAGAGAGAGCATTTGTTGGACAACTACCAACGTTATCTTATGACGGACAACAAAGAATATGACATTCTATTAGATAATATTCATTTATTCTCTAAAAAAGAAGAAGAAGTTTTAATGACCAATAAATATACCAGAGAGGATTTTAGAAAAGATTTTGCTAAAATTAAATTTAATAAAAATGACAAATTAGTTAATAACAACAATGTTATCACTAATAATAAAGATCTTTTATGGGAAAAAAGAAGAGAACTTACTTCACTTTTTCATCATCCAGAAAATACAGGCTATCCAGAAAGGGAAGAGGTCGAAATTTCAAAATATCTCATTTTTGATAAAGATCTAGATAAATTAAAAAATGGTGATAATTTTAGATTTAATAATATTGATTATATTGTAGATCGTGTTCAAATTAGCGATGATAAACCACACAAAGGGAATATTACAGAACATGGTATAGAGATAGAAGAAGAATCTCTTTCTGGTAGTATTAAATTATTTAAAACCCCAGATAATATTAATTACACTTTCGATTTTTACAAAACTAATCAAGTTAAGAATAAACATGCTATATTCTTTTGTTGTTCTTTATATGAAGATCAAGATTATATTCATGATATAACCAGACCTATACCGGATGATCGTGAACTGGTAGTAGAAATAGGAAGTATATTGGCATCTGACAGAGCTTATAATGCAGAGGATTTTGAATATTTAAGAGGTGTTCCTACACCAGAAGGTGAGAGTATAGCCGAAAAAACTGAAAGAGCATTTATTAAAGAGTTTTACCAACACCCTGAAAAATTAAAAGAAAGTTTTGATGTAAGAGAGTGGTCTACTCAATATATATTAAAAAACTTTGATTTGGATCTAATTAATAGTTTTAATTATGATGTTGAACCTGTTGTAAAAACAACAAGAAAGAGAAAAATATAATATTAAATATGAAAAAAGATATGTTTTTTTGTTTAGTTCCAGAAATAAACGTAGAAATATGTGCTACTTTATGTGATGGCAAAATAGCAAAAAAGAGATTTGCAGAAGATGAATTTGGTAACCATATTTATATTGATTATAAAGGTAGAGTAGTGGCATGGATGCATGAATATGAACCAGAAGATTATATTATTTCTAACTCTTTAAGTGATTTTTATAACACTCACACTTTTTATGATTTTGATGAAGTTATTCAAATTATAAATGATAAATATCCTGATGATATATTAACAAATAAAGAACATGAAGATTTTTTTGTGGCTTTATATGAAGCTAAAGCAGTGATAGGGAAAGATTTCATTGACTTAACATATAAAGAAGGTGATCAATATAATGTAAGTAAAGCTTTTAAAAATGGCAAAATCACGGAAGATGAGTTATTTAAACTGGAAAATTTCTCTCCCTTATATTTAAAAGAAGCTAATAAAATAAATAATAAGAAGAAATTAAAAAATCAAAAATAGAAACAAGAAAAAAGCCCCACCATTGTTGGTAGGGCTTTTCCATCCTCACGAATCCGGTAGCTCTAAGACTCCGGTGGAAGGATGCTGATGGACCAAAGAACATCAGGTTTCGGCTAAAAAGTAATACTCACGTATTCTTAGAGCCTGATTCGGAATATCCTATATTTATTACCCCTGTCTTGCAGGGCACTAGTTCAATAGTGGGAGGGGAGGCATATTTCAATTCCAGCGACTCACTCTTAATTAGAATCTAAATATCATTTAAATTCTTCTTGTCATATGACAGAGATACATTAACATACAAGTATTTATTTTTCAATAGTTAAATTTAAAGGATGATACTTTTTCTTCTTTAAATCATAACCTATTGCTTCATAGAAATCTTTAATATTATTGTGTTCAAAAACAGGCGTTTGCTCTACTGGATCTACAAAATCATAATCATCAATACCAGACTCTTCCAAGCTTCTTGACATAGATTCTCTGTCTCGTATCCATTCATCGTAATTGTGGACAGAAGTTCTTTTTTCAGGCTTTTTACCTTTAATATAAGCATTGTAAAACCTTTCATTTTCTCTTTCTTAAAATGCATTCATACTTGTTGTTGCCCTGTAGAAATCTTTTTCACCGTATTTTATTCCTGGTATTACGTGCCTTGAATGAGGTTCTCCATTGACATATAATACACACATTTTTTTGAACATATTGCTTCCTTAATCTCGCATCAATATTTACAACATTACTGATTTTCATTATAAAATGCAATTTTTTCTTATTTACTGAACTGTTAAAATACATTATTAATGTTATAATATAAGATAATATATGAACAGGAAAATTGATATGTTTGAAAATGATAGCGATAAAATAGAAATCGATAGCTTTAATAAATTTATAAATAAAATCAGTAAAATAAATTCAACTTCAAAACTTATTTCTTTAATGAATGAATTCAATATTTCTAATGACTCAATAATTTATTTTAGAGATATTAGAGTCAAATTTTCCTTCGAATGTTGTTCCCTACTTGCTTCTAACCCTTTTGTTGTACGTCATCTTGTTGAAACTGGCAGTAAGTCATTTAATCAATATACTACTTCTTCAAAAGGGTATTCTGGAATTATATTCGATGGACCAGATAAAGAAGCTCTGAGAAGAATAAATCCTGATAATTTTTTGATTAATCACTATACCAGTAGAAGTCTTGAAAATTATCCCACAAAAACAATTTCTGTAGAGTTTATTGAGACCATGATGGAATTATTTCCAGAAACATTGAATTACGATTCTTTTTTTGGAGTGATTGCTGAGCATTACCAGTCTAAAAAAATCCCTGATGATATACAAGAAACTCTTCCTCGCTTGTTTAGTGAAAAGATTACTCATGAGGCTATCAGGCATTTAATTAAGTCTGCTGACATGTCTTATAGAAATATTTATTTTGGTAAAAGTAGTGTGGATGTAATAGAAAGTAAAATTGATTTGTATTCCCTTACAGAAGAAAAAAATCTTATTTATATTTTATGTTCTAAATATGAATTAGGAATGATTAATAGATTATTTGATAAAAATGATTTTGCCAATATATTTGAATCTGTATTTAAATACAGATCTAAAAATTATCATAATAAAAACCCATATACAGGATATACCTTGGGATTATTATCTTCAAATTGCAGATTAAATTCATATCATATAAACAATGATGATTATGACAAAGTTAAATTTTTAGTTCAACAGATTGAAAATTCAGGTATTGACATTATTCAGGATGAATACAATTATATCCTAAAACAGGCTCTTTCTTCACAAAATGATTGTTCTAAAATAATTGAATTATTTGCTAATGAATTTTCTTATAAATCTTTTAAGCATTTTGATAATATTGATAATTATTTTATAGGGGATTATAACCGACTTAATTCCAATCTAAAACATTATATTGAAATATTTAAACTTGAGTCTATAGAATTAAATAAAGAAGATTCTATCCAGTTAATATCTAATATATTTAGGAATAAGAAAGTGGATATATTTAATGATTTTATTTCATCACCTTTATTTAGATATGAGCAATTAGATATTATTCTTGATGAATTAGGTAAATCATTATCCAGAAAAAAAGGAATAACTGATGTTAATAAAAAAGAAACCCTTTTTTATAATGAAATAATTGATGTACTTCATAATCATAACTTTAAAACGACAAATTCTATTATGCAATATTTATCTAAATATAATGAATCTTCTCCTTTTAGAGCATTACTGGAAAGGAAACTATTAACAGAAAATCTTGTACAAGAACCTGTAAATATAAATTCGAAAAAGAGAAGAATGTAAAAGAAAAGAAGCTACAATTACACGATCAATAAAAAATCACTATCCTATTGTATTTTATGACAGTTAATTTTAATTGAACGTTAATAAGCTCCTTTTTCATTTTTTCTCATTAAAACTTTTCTTGATTTTATTCTATAAACATACTATGGTTACCAGAAGTTAAAACTATGATTCAGAGATTAAAAAAACTGAAAAGGCAAAGATTATAAAATGTATGTCAAAAATAATCTTTAAAAAAAAAGAGGTGATTCGAATGTCAAAATATACAAAACTACCAATAATCTTATTTTCTGTTGAAATTGTGCTGTTTATTGTAAAATTATACGGATATGCTAGTAATTCTTTTTCTGAAAATACACAAATTTCTATCACAACGGTAATTATCTCGTTATCATTTATTTACTTTATCTTTTTATATAAAAAACCAAAAGAGTCATTATTAACTGTTCCTGCGTTGCAAAAATCGAATGAAGATAAAAAATAAATCGTATCTAAGTATATTCCTTATGTATTTCTATAAGTTTAGCTGTACAGCTAAGAAAAAAAACAGGCTTTCAAGCCTGTTTTTTTATTATAATCTTGTACGGACTAATATTCCTGCATCTGAACTGATTTTTAAAAGATTATGTTTATCAATTATGATCTTAATTTCGTCATACATATCTTTATTATATTCACTCAATTGCTTCATAATACAATAAGGATAACGAGAAGGCTGATAAGGATCAATATTTTTGCTGAGTAGTAAAGATAAAATATTCATTTCATAGGGTTCTATTTTTTCTTTCTTATTACAAATAAATTTGTTTATACGGAAAGTAAAACTATTATAGCCTTCTATTGAAATTTGTTTAGTATTAACTCCCTTATCTAAGAGAGAAGAAAGCAATTCAAAATCATTAATATAAAAAAGACAATTTTCATTTTTAACTGTTAGTTTATGCATATTATCCTCATGAATGATATTTTCATTTAAGAGATGTTCATTATTGAGAAAAATATTATCATTTATTTCTATTGGCTTTTTGAAGTGTCTATGAGCCGTTTCTTTTTTATGTATTAAAGGTTTTTCAAGAGACAGAATATGAATATTTAATTCTTTTTTTACGCTATCCATGAGTAAGTCTACTTGTTTGCAATATTTTAAAGATGTTTCGATAGAATCATCATCTGCCATATATTGCAATCCTGCAATAAGAAGTTGTTTTTGATTTTCAGCACAAAAACTATAAACATCAAAATTTAAAAGTAAATATTTAATAATATCTTTGTCGGATTTTAAAACTGCAAAAGATAAAAAATCGATTTCTTTTTTTATCATTTCCAGAATTTCTATTTTTTCTGGGCAAGATTGTAATACATTGTATAATGCAAGAGTAATTTTATCTTTATTCCAGTATTCACTTTGCTGCATTTTTTGTAAACTTAATCCATTCTTGATTAAATATTTAAATATAAATACAGTGTATTTTTTTAATGTAGTAGGGAAATATGAAAGACAATCAAAAATACTGTAATTTTCCTCGTTATTATCTGAATTTTTACAGTAAATATAATTAGGACTAACACCATGATAAAGCAGTGATAAAAGCTGGCGATGATCCTTTTGTTCACAACGATCATATAAAGCCTTGCTGTAATCATGATATTGATTAATCTCAAGCCCAGCTTTTAAAAATTCTTTAATTTTATAACGTGGATAACGACAGGAAAGGATATCTGCACTGTTAAATTTAAAATTTTGTTTAAACAAATCATTATGGATATCTTTATTTCGTATTTCTATATATTCCAGCGAACTAAAATCGAAAATTTCACGTATAACATTAAATCGCGTGTCTGTAAAAAAATTTTTATCTTTTAATAACTGATAAGTGCTACTGAATTTGCAGCGATCAAGAACACTTAACTGTCTTACGTGATAATACAGATCAATACCATTTTCAATAAGGAAGTTAGCAATTTTTTCACTTTTTTCACCATACGTCATTAATAGATTATAATTATTATCAGGGTTAAGTATATTAATATCGCCGCCGTTATTAATATATTGCTCTATATACTGATATAATGCGTCCATATTATATTTGGGTTCATGGAAAAAGAAAGAGCTTTTTGCCTTAGGGGTAAAAATAATTTTGTAAAAATCTTCATATTTTAACAATCCATTTTTGCAAATTTCAGGTATAAAAGAAACCGGCATATTAGCTAAATGATATCCTGCGTGCGCATCCTCTTCATATGGCGAAAAAATATCGACATTGTGATTAAGAGCAAATTTGATAATATCAATATCTTGATTGTTACGAAATAGAATATTTCTTCCATTTTTATCTACAGCATGAATATCAGCTTGTTGTTCTTCTACTAAATATTTAACTTCTTTATAACCTGCCACCATAATGCAAGTTTCATTTTTTCTATTTTCATGCAGAGCTGATAGTCCCAAATTACAAAGATATTTAATTGATTCCAGATCAGAATAAAAAAGAAGATTATCACCAGTAACATTAGAAATATGAAAAGGATCTACTCCTAAATTAACCAGATATTCCATTGTATCTTTAGAGTTACAAAACAAGGTATTATAATTATTTTTTGATAAATTAAAAATATTGAGTTCTTTTTTAACCAGAAATTCACAAACATCTCTTCTACTTGAATTTAAAAGGTTATATCCACCATCATTGATTCGGCAAATATCAAAGTTCAAATGTTTAAATAAATATTCAGCTATTTCAATAGAACAATGGTTAAAAACACAATCAGAAACCTCATACTTTGCAATCTGTTTATAATTTAATCCGTTTTCTATAAGAAACTTAAATTTATCAAAAGGTTGGATCGCATCGACATAACTAAAAAGTGCATTTAAACCATCTTCAGAAGTAAATTTTAAATCAATTCCTTGTTTAAGCAAAAATTTTGTTTTTTCAAGTCCACAATCAGGATAAAAAATTGCATTATGACCATAGCTATCTAATGAATTAACATTTAATCCATTACGAAGTAAATATCCAATTTCGTCAAGGTCATTGGATTTAAAAAGTGTTTTTATTTCAGGCGTTAAAAACATAAGAGTATATTCCTTTTGTATATTTTTTTATATTGTAATCAAAGAGCGTTTGATATTCAAAAATAATTATAAAAAAGCCTTTGTTTCGTATAAAGGCTTTTTATTAATATAAATATGTATTCAGATTCTATACTTAAAAAATTGATTCAATGAATTAATTTTTATTGAATGAAACGAATGTTTTCAAGTCCTTTTTTTGTGGAAAGCGGGGGTTTTATGAAAAACACAAAAAATATATTGATATCATTCTCTATTATGTTCTATTTTTTCCTCAAAAAACCATAACAGCACTGCACATAACAATAATAAAGCGATAAATATAAGCAATAACATGGATATTATCAAAAAAATATAAAAAATAAAATTATTTTCTATGTTAAATTTATGCGCACCTGTCCCTGAAAGTAATGGTAAAATTACACCTAAAAGTAGCAACATATCCGTATCTTTTGATGGGGCTAACTTTATTCCAGTGAATAAACACAATACACCAATAACTAATCCTATAACACTTAAAATATGTAACAATAACATTTATTCACCTTTATTTTTTTATTGTGAAGTATTTAAATTTTTACAATCTTGGATATTCTCTCCGTCCTGCATCAGATATAGCAGACCAAGACGATAATTACGTATTATATTTTTAACGGCAAATCTTCAATACATATATATCTGTTTATTATATTAAAATCAAGCTAAATTTATGCCTTATATCAACTACCAGCAGGAGAACTTTTACGGTAAAAGTGGATAAAAAAGCCCCACCATCTCTGGTGAGGCTAGTCTTTTTGGTGGAGCTGGCGGGAGTTGAACCCTTAAGTAAGATTTAGTTTATATTATGTTATGTTATTTCAAAATAACATCTTTTCTATTTTTTCTATATACTTTTTATTTTTTTGAGGAACCTTTTTCTTCCATTTCTTCATGGTTAAAAAAATATCATCATTTACATCTATATCCCAAGTATTCCAGTAAGTTAAAAGTTCCCATAAAATTTTGTTCTTGGTAAATTCACTAAGTAATTTATTGGCTATTATTCCATTCTTCTCTCTTATGTATTGATTTAACTCAAGCTCATTAATGTTTTGCTTTAACCACTCTTTAAAAGACAAATTATCCTCTAAAGAAAAATTTTTAGATTGAATCTCTTTATTAATATATTCATCTAAAACATTATTATTATTATAATTACATAATGGAAATTCCGTAAATTTACTATTCCATATTTTAGATAATTGCAGCATCCCAAAAAAAGAAGCCAATTCTGCAATACTTTCATCAAACCATTTAGCTTTCTTTCCGGTTAAAGGATTACAATTCATTCTTAAATGACAATATTCATGAAAAAACTGGTAAAGATACTGACAAAAATAACTATCTTTTGCCGTAATATTGATCATATATTCACCATTCACCCCTCTATCATAGTAAAACAATGGTGTTTTTATTTCAGGATTGTTTGTTATAATTATATCTTTCGTTACTTTAGAATTATAATGATTATCCATCATATTCATTGCAACAGTTAATAATTTTTCTATATTTTTTATATTTACTGAATCCCAATCATCCGATTTAACTATTAATGCCATATTTTAACCCTCAAATATTTTTTATTATCTGCTTAATTTTTGATTTTATACCTAACTTTATATTTAATTGAAAAACATTTAATTCTTCTGCCTCATAATGTGTTTTAACTCTATTTAAATTCAGTATATGCGCCAGTTCTTTTTTATCATATCCTTTAACATTATCTATAAAGCTTACTTTATAATAACTATACACCGTAGATACACTTGTTAGAGAAAAATTATACACTTTATCTAGAATATCTTCGTCGCAAATATTATAAATAAAATTTAAAATTTTATTATTGCAATCTTCTTTTTTGAAATAAAAAGATAATATAGATTTATTTGAATTATCGTAAGAAAGATTCAGATATATTTTTTTTTCAAATAAATCAAAACTTCCATCAACCAGAAAATCTACATCATTTTCCATTATTACAGACACGCTAGAAAAAATTTCATTCTTAACTTTGAAAATATTATTATCTGAAACTATGCAGGAATCCATATATTGTTTTTCTTTCAATAAAATGTCGTATTCTTGACTGATTTTACTTTCGTAATATCGTATTTTTTCGTATGTTTCAATATATTTTTTTTCCGAATTATTATTAATCCAAAGTATAAACTTTATTAATCTTCTAATGTTATATAAATCTATTTCCATCTTTTTAAGTTCTTTTCCTAACAATCTATATCTTATAAAGAATATATCCTCATTATTCGCAGCTCTTATTCCTTTATCTATATTCCCAAATATATTGCCATCGTGAAAATTACAAAAACCTAAATAAGTCGAAGCGCTATGTATTGTTTCTTTTTCAAATTGATAGTTAAAACTAAAAATACCATTTCTTAATTTTGCTTTAAAACTATATATTTCATTTTTTTCACTTATTTTAGATAGGTTTTGGTTTCTTGATACAGAATGAGAATTTATTGCCTCAACCCCCTTTAAAGACTTACAATCTTTTACCATATGATTTGGACATAAACATTGATAATTTTTATATCCTTCTATATTGTTTATATATGAGGCTATCTTTATTCCTGCTTTTAGATTGTTTTTTTTTCCTTTAGAACAACAGTCTTTTAGTTTTACTTTATTGATTATACCTTTTTCACAATAGCATTCATTATTAAGCATAGACTCATCATTATATATGAAATCCATGATACTTATTGACATACACATACATAACTCCTATAATTAAAAACCGCACAATATCGGGAGAGGCTTCGTGGTTTTGGTAGAGCTGGCGGTATTTTAACCCTTAAGCAAAATTTAGTAAACATTATTTAATAAAAATTCCTGTTTTTAAATCAATAAAATCTTCCAATTTAATAGAAGCAATAAAATTTTTATCGTATTTACCAGAAAATGTTTGTTCATTTAGTTTAAAAGAAATATTTGTTAATTTTCCAGATTTTGTTTTCTTAATCATATTATTCTTTAAAAACCAGGCTATTAATTTTTTATGACCGCCAATATCATCATTATTTAAATAGAAGCATATAACACCATTATTGTTACTGCTATGTTTACATGAGTCAATTGCATTATCATTTATTGCTTTTCTACAAATATTTATAGCCCATTCCATATCTTTAAAAAATAATACCCATTTACCTTCTTTATACAAATTAAAACTATATTCTCTATTTGAATTATAATATATCCAACCACCTTCGTTTTTTATATTCATATATATTCTTCCTTTTAAATCAACTCTTCACAGAAAACTCTATTAAAATTTTATTATTTAAATTTAATAAAGACTCATATATATCTTTCTTATTTATAGGCAAATCCTTATTTAACTCTTCATTAATTAATTTCAATTGATTATTACAATATCTTATTATATCTTCTTCACTATATATTTTTGATTTTAATAATTCTTTAAATAATAAAGATATAGGTAATGGATGTTGACGATAAGATGATATATTATCCATCGTTATAATGGGCTGCTTCTCAAAAAAAATAATATATTCGTTTTTTTGTTTAATCATTTCTTCAAGAAGTTTTTTATCATTTTCAATAATTCTTTTACTGTATTGGTGATTTTTAAGCCATTCACCTTTAAAGCCTTTTTTATCCATTACAACAGGAGCTTCATCTCTATTTTGAGCACATGGATAATTTTTATTCTTAAAAAATGTTTCCTGAATTAAATATTCATTACGATAAGGCTCTACTCCATACCTTGTTCTAAAAGGAATCATTCTACATATTTCTGGTCTTTCCTCATAAACTTCGCACAAATTATCAATACCCTTAGCTGAACACTTTTTCGTAGCATAAGGTTGAATTGTATCTGCAATTATTTCTATAAAATGCCTTTTAGAACCTTTATTTTTATATAATACAGCATGATCATATAAAGCATCTTTATTATTTTTAAACAATTTATCAGCATCTAAAATATGTGTTATTCTAAATACTGAAATAAATTTATCAGAAAGTCTAATGCTTTCAAAGATACTCATACTCGGAGTGCTATTACAACAATCACCACACGCTGTACATTTAAACTTCAATTCATTCATTTTAATCTCCTTAATAAAAAACCCCACCATTTCTGGCGAGGCTTAGTGGTTTTGGTGGAGCTGGCGGGAGTTGAACCCGCGTCCGAAATGTTTCAACTGTTGACACTACATGTTTAGTTTGTTCTTTTATTTAGTATAAAGCTTCTGAACAAACACAGATACTTTATACGATCTTGCTAAAATTTAACCTTTCCATCGCAAGCAAACTTCCAGGCGGTCTCATTCTTTTTTGACTACCTGTATCTCTGAAGTATGAGCAACTTCTCGGAGGTAGGCTGTATGCTGGTTATTAAGCAGCTACTGCGTAATTTTGATCGTTTGCATTTATTTTATGCTTAACTTTTTAAGTGGTTATTTCCCACTACATGCGTCTAAAGTCTACATATCCCGTCGAGTCCTGAATCAGCCCCAAGATATACCAAGAAAAAACGCGATGATTGAATCAATCAATCAAAAATTGAAACCACCTCGCGTGTTGGTAAAATCATAATACTTTAAAAAACATATTTTAGCAAGATATTTTTTTATTTTTAATTAAATCATAATTTCATTTTCTATTTTTATATTCTTCTCACTAAAAAAGAATTCCTGTAAATTTTCATCAGCTAGATCTCTGATGAAAACAGGCATATTATGAAAATTAGTAAACTTAATATTTGAATCACCAACAATCATATCTTTCATCAATGCCGGATTTTTTAAAGTATCTTCTGATAATTTTTCAAAATCTTTTTTATTCATTGAGAACGCCACTACTACCATATCATCTGTCATTCCTTCATCATTGTCAGGAGCAACATAGATGATCTTATCTTTATATTCACCCAGCAAAGTATTGTTTTTCTCATTTCGATAAATTTTTAATACAGATGTTGTGGATGATTTTTCCTTATTCAATCTTAATACTTTTTCTCTCAATGTATCAATAAAGTTATAAATATTTTTTTCTGTATAAATACAGTTAAATATTTTTTCTTCTTCTTTTCTCTTTTCCTTCATTTTATTTTCTATGAACATTTCTTTGTTCGCCAACAGGCTCAGAAGTTGAACTTCTTCTTTTTTACCCCATGTGCTATATGGACTTTTTTTATTTTTTTCCATTTCACTTATTTTATTATGATAATATGCCAAACACGATTTATTAATCATATGTTGAAGACGATGTTTCTCTAAACTTAATGAGACTAAGAAAGATCTCATATAATTTACAGCACCATTATTCAGGACTAATGAAAAAGCTCTCATATTTCTAACATAAATATCCTGGGTTGATCTCAAATCTTTCTCTGATGTTTTATATGCTTCTGGATTATTATGAATCTGAGTTTTCATAAAATTAAGTTCTCTAATCCAGCTATCACCGACACCATAATAATCATAAATAGAAGATAGTTCATTAATATTAAAATTATATTTATGGGATAATTGTTCTTTGATTGATGAAATCGCTTCTTTTTTAATAACATCCCATTTTTTTACTTCATTAAAATGAGGATAAACATTTTTCAGATTTTCAATGTTAATAAACGATTGCTGAATGTCAGTATTGGTTTTATTTAAATCAAAATCACAATTCATGCTTTCTTTTATGAGTTTAATTTCTTCAAACAGTTGAACCATAACATTGAAAATATTCACGTTCATTTTATTTGAAGGATTATTAATAATTTCAGTTGAAATTTTCTGACAACCTTTACAGACATCTTTAAACATAATATTGATAAAATGATTTACATCTTTCTTTTGGCTTGAATAATGCGTTAAGGGAATATACTGAAAAAGTTCTTTTACAGAGAACGCTAATTGCGGCATACCCAGATAAATATGTTCTGTTGTTGCTTTTTCAACTTCATCAATCATAAAATCAATAGATGCTCTGCCAAAATAGAAATGAATTCTGGAAATTTCTTTAAAATTATCGGGTAGTTTTTCATGAGCCGAAGGTGGAACACTACATGAAAACATACTATATGAACGATTGTCTAATAATGTATAACTGTATGGCATAGTGCTCTCCTTATGACTTTTTTATTAGTCTAGCATAGTCAGTACAAAAAAATCAACATATTCAAAATTAAATACGATTTTTCTTTACTTTAATGCCTAATTAATAATATAATCACTTAACTTTTCAGGAGGGTATATGATTATAGACGAAATTACATCTTATGATATTGCAAATCATCTTGGTATGGATCTATCTTTTTTCTCAAAAAGCATGAATCTTTTTATTATTAGTTTTATTGTTCTTTTTTCATTAACAGTTTACTTTGTTGTAAAAATGGAAAAAAGCCGCGTCCAGAGAGTCAATGACGCAAAACAGCATGAAGCTCAAAAAGAAATTCAGAAGTATCATGATTATGGTATGCAAGCTTACAGTGCTTTAATTTCTCATGATGACTATTTAAGTAAAAGTATCAATGAATTTGAGAATATGAGAACTGTTGTTTTAGAATTTATGTCGGCCAATACCGATAACCCTGTCTATCAAAACTTTATTACAGATGCTAAAAAATCTTTGAACTCTTATGATATGTGTAAGGGTAGACTTATGGACACATTAAATAACGGTGAAAATGTTTATAACAACTCACCACTATTTATCAACTACAAACAATCTGTAATGGGTGTATATAGCGTATATCAGGATGTTATCCGACTAAACGTTAATACTAATGAAGTCTCTAATTTTAATATTGATGATATTTAAGGACATTATATGCTATTAAAAGATAATCCCATTGTTAATTATAAAAAAGAAACTTTTAACTCTAAAAAAGTTTTTGTTAGTGTAATTATAGCTTCATTTGCCCTTATTGTTATTTTGGCAGGAGTTTTTCTTACTCCTTTTATTACTATTAACCATATGGCTTATAGCCTTTCTAATGACGAAAAGGCAGTTTCTTATAGAATTCAAAATATTGAAGACAAAAAGAACAAACTAAATAAAGGTGAAAATTATCTTATTTATAATGGTCGATTCTTTACTCACCCTAATTCTGGTGGCGTTCCATTTGCTGATAAATATGAACGAAAATTTAGTAATGTGATCATGGATCAATCCAGAACCAGTAAAAAAGTGGAAGTTACAATTAAAAAGGTTCCAGACATTTCATGTAATGGATTTGCAGAATTTATTAAATCTAAATATGGAAATGTTCAAATTAAAGATGTTAATGGAAAAGAAATCGGTAGCTGCCCTTCATTAATTTCAAGTTTGTTTAGTGCTTCTAAATATAATTTAACATACACCATTAATTAACAACAAATCTCATGTGAT
>Ga0308160_10004425_pt1 | contig 15094 bp, 17 predicted proteins | sample PhyFR1_FD_201036 | JGI IMG/M metagenome (GOLD analysis project Ga0308160, IMG submission 201036) | Phyllosphere microbial communities from UC Gill Tract Community Farm, Albany, California, United States - DLSLF.R1 | ecosystem: Host-associated > Plants > Phyllosphere > Unclassified | place: USA...
TGGTCACCGATATCACGCTGCACATGAACAGCGATGCATTCGAGTGGGCGAACCCGGTCTGGGTGTCGCCGGAAGGCAGCAGGTCAGCCGATCCCGACGGACCAGGCGGATCGTCGAATCCACCCGCTTCGCAGCCGCCCACCTCGTCCGACCCGGCCGGCAACAAGGGCAGTGGCGACTCGCCGGCGCCACCCACCAATGGCAACGATCAACCCGCGTCCGGCAATGACGACGCCAACACGCCAGCCAATGCCACGTCCGACAGCGGCACCGCCTGCGGCGGAGCGCCGTGCCCGGTTTGCAAGGCGGATGTGCCGGCGTCGGACGATCTGGACTTGCCGTCCGATGTGCTGTTCGACTTCGACCAGGCAACGCTGAAACCGGAGGGCAAGGAAGAACTGGACAGCCTGATCGAGGAAGCGAAAGCGTCGGTGGAGGATGGCGAGCGCATTGCCGGCCTGACCATCAGTGGCTATACCGATCAGCTCGGCAGCGATGCGGTCAAACCTGAAGCTGTCGCAGGCGCGAGCGGAAGCGGTGCGCGACTACCTGAAGGCCAACGGTTTGCCGGACGTGCCGATCACGGTGCGCGGCATGGGCGCGGCCGATCCCAAGGTGCCGCTGTCAGATTGCGCCGGCAGCGGTCAGGAGCAGCAGGACTGCCTGGCGCCAAACAGGCGGGTGGTGATAAGCGTGAGGCGGGCAGGGCAGGCCTGACGCTGGATTCAAGGTGCGGGTGTGTGTTCAAAGGTTCGCAATTCGCAAGTCCTTGCCTGGGTAAGTCATCCATGCCTTAAACCTGGAGACCAGACGGTATCGTAAAGCCATGCCGCGAGAAGGTGTTATGCGAAAGACGAGAAGACAAGCACAAGAACATCGCAAGCCCCGCAGCACGCTCCTATGCAACTGTAACTGCTCAATGACAAGCAAGATCAGGGCGCGTTGCCGGGCATGGGACGAAAAAAAAGGGCTTGCATGTTGCCATGCAAGCCCTTCGTATTTGGTAGGCCGTGCGGGATTCGAACCTGCGACCAACGGATTAAAAGTCCGCTGCTCTACCAGCTGAGCTAACGACCCAAAAACTTCTTACTGCAACTTCAAACCTGCATGCAACGATGCTGCATTCATGCTGAACCACCGCATTAAAAAAGGACTGCCTCGCGGTAGTCCTTGAATACAACATGCTGCGGTATTCGTGGTAGGCCGTGCGGGATTCGAACCTGCGACCAACGGATTAAAAGTCCGCTGCTCTACCAGCTGAGCTAACGACCCGAAAGACCGCCATTATAGGGAGCCGACCCTGGACTGTCAAATCGTTGCACTGATTTAACAGCTGGCCGGTCAGGCTCCCGCCACATCTATTTCAATGCGACCAGACGCTGGCGCGCGGTTTGCGCCGCGTTCGAGTCGGGATACTGCGCAATCAGGGTTTCCAGCGTCTTCTTGGCGGCCGCCTTGTCCTTCAACTCGGTGTAGCAGCTGGCGATGTTGAGCATCGCGTCAGGCGCTTTCGGGTTGTCGGCGTAACGGCTTACCACCACCTGCTGCGCCGCGATCGCGCCGCGGTAGTCGCGCTCGGCATACAGCGCATTGCCCAGCCAGTACTGGGCCGATGCCGCATAGCCGGACTGCGGATAGCTGCGCAGGAAGGTGGAGAAGGACTGGCCGGCGCCCTTGTAATCGCCGCCCTTGAACTGGGCCAGCGCGGCGTCATAGGACTGCTGCTCGGACTGCTGCACATCGACCTCGCGGCCATCCACCGTCATGCGCTGCGGCTCGAGCTTGCGCAGCCGGCCGTCGAGGTCGGCGTAGAAATCCTTCTGCCGCCGCTGCTCGTTGGCCAGCTCGTTGGTGAGCACCTCGATCTGTCCACGCAGCCGCGCGATCTCGCCGCGCAGCTGTTCGTTCTGGCTTGCCAGGTCGAGACTGGTGGTCTTGTCGGCCTTGCCGTCGACGCGGGCATTGACCGCGTCGATGCGGGCGCGAATGTCGAGGATGGCGCGACGTGCTTCATCGTCGTCAAACAGGCCGGCATGCGCCTGCAGCGGCGCTGCCAGCGCAGCCGCGGTGACAGCCAGCGCCAGAGCGGATCTGATCAGGGTGCGCATGGCGATCAGTAGGCGATGTCGGCGCGGCGGTTCTCAGCCCATGCGGCTTCGTCGCTGCCCAGGGCCTTCGGCTTTTCCTTGCCGAAGGAAACGGCTTCCATCTGGCTTTCCTGCACGCCCAGCAGCGACAGTGCGCGACGCACGGCCTCGGCGCGCTTCTGGCCCAGCGCCAGGTTGTATTCGCGGCCACCGCGCTCGTCGGTGTTGCCCTGGATGACGATCTGGCGCGACTTGTTGGCGTTGAGGTAGCGGGCGTGGGCGTCCAGCACCGGCTTGAACTCGTCCTTGACGCTGTAGCTGTCGAGGTCGAAGTAGATGCTGCGCTTGGCCAGCACGCCTTGCGGGTCGTTCAGCGGGTCCATGCCGGAACGGGTGGCGTTGACGGTGCCGACGCTGCGCGGATCGGCGTTTTGGCCGGTGGTGCTGCCGGTGCGGTCTTCAACGGCGGCCTTGTCGTCGAGCTTGACGGGCGACGAGCAGGCTGCGACCAGCATGGCGCTGGTCAGCATGAGGGCGAGGATTTTTGGGCTGCGCATGGGTAGTTCTCCTGTTTGGGTGATCGGATTAATTCATGAAGGGGCCCCAGTTGGGCTCCCGGATATCGCCTGCCTGGGTGGTAACACGTTGCTTGATTCGGCCATCGACCGAAACCACCGCCAGCGTGCCGCGCCGTCCGCCCGATTCGGTGGCATACATGATGTATTTGCCGTTGGGCGAGAAGCTGGGCGATTCATCCTTGGTGGTATCCGACAGGCGCAGTTCCTGGTTGTTGGACAGGTCCAGCACATACAGCTGGAAACGGCCGTCGCGGCGTGAGATATAGGCTAGCGACTTGCCGTCCGGCGAGATGCGCGGACTGATGTTGTAACTGCCGGTGAAGGTTACCCGCTGCGCATTGCCGCCAGTGGCAGGCATGCGGTAGATCTGCGGACCGCCGCTGCGGTCGCTGGTGAAATAGATCGACTTGCCGTCGGCCGAGAATTGCGGCTCGGTGTCGATGCCGTCGGTATTGGTCAGGCGCTGCAGGTTGCTGCCGTCGGCATTGACGGTATAGACCTGGGTCAGGCCGTTGCGCGCCAGCGCGATCGCGATCTTGCTGCCGTCCGGCGACCAGGACGGCGCCGAGTTGCTGCCCTTGAAGTTGGCCACCACGGTGCGCTGGCGGGTCACCAGGTTCTGCACGTAGACCACCGGCTTCTTGTTCTCAAACGACACATAGGCAACCCGGGTGCCGTCCGGCGACCAGGCCGGCGAGATGATGGGCTCGTTCGAGCGCAGCGCCACGTTCACGCCTTCGCCGTCGGCATCGGCCACTTCCAGCCGGTATTCATTGCCGACCTTGGTCACATAAGCGACCCGGGTGGCGAAAGCGCCGCGCACGCCGACCAGCTTTTCATAGATGTCGTCGGCGATCTTGTGGCCGGTCACGCGGGTGAACTGCGGCTGCGCGGCCAGGGCCAGCGCGGACAGCTGGCTGGACTTCAGGGTGTCGAGCAGGCGATAGCGCACGTCGAAGCGGCCGTCGGCCAGGCGCTGCACGCTGCCCACCACCAGCGCCTCGGCGCCGCGCGACTTCCATTCGCCGTAGTTGATCTGGGCGGCATCCGACATCACGCCGGCATCCATCACCTTGAACATGCCGCTGCGTTCGAGATCGGCCTTGATGATGGCGCTGACCTGCTGCGGCGCGATGCCTTCATCAGCAAAACCGGCCACGGCGATCGGAATCTGCTGCGCGCCGACGCCGGCGATTTCCACCCGCAACTGGGCATGCACCTGGGTCGTCGCGCCGGTGAGCAGGGCAGCCACAGCGACCGCGTGTACGAGTAATTTCTTGATCATGGCTTACTGGTCCTTCGGTTTGTGGGAGACGGTGAAGCCCGACGGCGCGCGTCCGGAACTGTCGGGCGGGAAGGGCTGCGACTTCTCGATGGCGCGCTTGACCGCCTCGTCGAAGCCGGGCACGCCCGAGCTCTTGATCTTGCGGATGCTGCGCACGGAGCCGTCGGGCAGCAGGTCGACCGAGTACTCGACAGCCGGGTTGTTGGACAGCTCGTCCGGCACATTGAACACGGTGTTGGAGCGGATCTTGCCGCCAACCTTGGCCGCATAGCCGGCATCGGCCCGCGATGCGCCCTGCGATTTCGCTGCCTGGCCGCTGCCGCCGGAGCCGGTGGCCTGCGCCGTCATGCGCGACAGGTCCTCCAGGCGTCGCTGTTCCGCCGCGGCCGCTTCCGCGGCGGCTTCGGCGCGTTTCTTCTTCTCGGCTTCCGCCAGCTTGCGCTTCTTCTCGGCCTCAGCCAGTTCGCGCTTCTTCTCTTCCTCGGCAACGCGCTTCTTTTCTTCCTCGGCGGCGCGCTTCTTCTCGGCTTCGGCCTGCAGCTTGCGCTCGCGCTCGGCTTCGGCGCGGCGTTCCTTTTCCGCTTCCAGGCGCTTTTCCTTTTCGGCTTCGGCCTTGGCCAGTTCCTTCTTGCGGGCCTGCTCCTGTTCCTTTTCCTTCTTCAGCGCCAGCTTCTTCTGTTCCTCGCGTTCCTCGCGCTCCTCTTCCAGGCGGCGCTCTTTCTCGAGACGCTTCTTCCTTTCCTGTTCCAGCGCGATGTCGGGATTCGGCACCGGTTTCTCCACCGGCTTTTCAACCGCCGGCGCCGGCGTCGGCTTGGGCGCTTCCGCCACGCGCGGCGCCGGTTGCGGCGGCGGCGGTGGCGGCTGTTCGGGTTCCGGCTCCGGTTGCGGCTTGGGCGCGGCCTGCTGTGCCTGCGGGTTCCAGATCTCCGCCTCGACCGCCACCGGCGTCTCGTTTTGCCAGCGCACGCCTATCCATAACAGCGCCACCAGCGCCAGATGCACCAGCACCGCCAGCGCGAATGCGCGGCCGCCGCCGGGTTCCTTGGGGATGGTATAGGGTGTTGCCTTGTCGTTCATGGACGTGTTGACAGTGTTAGCGGGTGGCCAGGCCGACGCGCTCGAAACCGATCTTCTTGGCCTCGGACACCATCTGGATCACTTCATCGTATTTGATGTTCTTGTCGGCGGCGATCATGATCGCCGTCTCCGGATTCTCGGCATGCATCGCCTTCAGGCGCCGCACCAGTTCGGCCCGGCTCGACACGGTCTGCTGCGAGCCCGCGCTCTTTCCTCCGGTGATGCCGATACTGGCCGCCTCGTCCGGCTTCAGCGAGATCTGGATGTACTCCGGCGGCGGCAGCGCCGACTTGCCGGCGGTGGGCAGGTTGATGACGCTCGGGTTCACCATGGGCGCGGCGGCCATGAAGATCACCAGCAGCACCAGCATCACGTCGATATACGGCACGACGTTGATCTCGGACTTGAACTTGCGCGAACGGCCGCCGCGCATGCTTGAATTGGCCATCAGCGCGCCTGCCTTTGCAGAATGTTGGAAAACTCTTCGATGAAGGTTTCGAAGCGGATCGCCAGGCGGTCGATGTCATGGGAATAGCGGTTGTAGGCCACTACCGCCGGAATCGCCGCGAACAGGCCGATCGCGGTGGCGATCAGTGCTTCGGCGATGCCCGGCGCCACCGTGGCCAACGTGGCCTGCTGCACATTGCCCAGGCCGCGGAAGGCATTCATGATGCCCCACACCGTGCCGAACAGGCCGACGTAGGGCGAGACCGAACCGACCGAAGCCAGAAAGGCCAGGTGCGATTCCAGCGCATCCATCTCGCGCTGGTAGGCCGCGCGCATCGCGCGGCGGGCGCCTTCTAGCGGGCCGGCGCCCTGGGCATCGGCCCGCGAGCCGATCGCGCGCGCCTTGTTGAACTCGCTCATGCCGGATTCGAAGATGCGCTCCAGCGCGCCGCTGTCGTTCTTGTACTGCCGGCGCGACGAGGTGGCGTCCTGGTACAGCGCGTCGAGATTGCCGCCCGACCAGAACAGCCGCTCGAATTCATCGGTCTGGGCGCGGGCGTTGCGGATCGCGAACATCTTGCGAAAGATGTAGGTCCAGCTCATTGCCGAGACGGCCAGCAGCAGCGCCATCACGAGCTGCACCAGAATCGATGCGTTGGAAATCAGGTGGAGAAAAGACAGGTCTGCGGTGGGAGTCATGGAATCGGCTTGTCGGTAAAACGAATTCAGTCTGGTTAGGCGCGGCGCTGTTCAACACGGCACATGGCGTTGAAGGCGGCACTGGCGGAGTCGGTCATGCGGCGTCGTCCGTGATCCGGTCATATACTTGCGCCGGTATCGCGCCGGGGCGCAGGGTATTGGTGTCAACGCAGCCGACCTTGATCCGGCCGGTGCTGAGCAGTTCGGGCCCGGCCGGCGTGGCGCGCCAGGCTTCCTGGAAAAACTGCACCGACGCGCGGCCCAGCCGCTCCACCTTCACGCTGATCGTCAATTCATCATCCAGCCGCGCCGGCGCATGGTAGTCCACTGCGGTGCTGCGCACAACAAACATCACGCCATGGGACTGCGCCAGTTGTTGCTGTTCCACACCAGCCGCGCGCAGCCATTCGGTACGCGCCCGTTCAAAGAACTTCAGGTAATTGGCATAGAAAACAATGCCGCCCGTGTCGGTATCTTCGTAATAGACGCGTATCGTCCAGGTGAACTGTGCTGCGGTCATCGAACGACTTTCAGAACTTTCCCTTGTGAAATGCGCCTATGTTGCGGCGCAAACATTCTACTACTGCTTGCGTTTGACGGTAAATGCCGAAAAGCCCTGGCAAGTCGGCATCATCTCGATCATGTTGATATTCACATGCCTGGGCAGCGTGGCGATCCAGTAAGCGGTTTCGGCGATGTCGGCGGCGGTGAGCGGCTCGGTGCCTTCGTACACCTTGGCGGCGGCGGCATCGTCGCCGCGGAAGCGCACATTGGAAAACTCGGTGCCGCCGCACAGGCCGGGCGCGATATTGGTCGCGCGTACGCCGGTGCCGACCAGGTCGGCGCGCAGGTTCAGCGTGAACTGGTCGACGAAGGCCTTGGTGGCGCCGTAGACATTACCGCCGGGGTAGGGATAGCCGCCGGCCACCGAACCGATGTTGATGATCAGGCCGCTGCCGCGCGCCACCATCTGCGGCAGCACGCGCCGCGTCATCGTCACCAGGCCCTTGCAGTTGGTGTCTATCATGGTTTCCCACTCGTCCAGCGAGGCGTTGTGCGCCGGCTCCACGCCCAGCGCCAGGCCGGCATTGTTGACCAGCACGTCGATCTCTTTCCAGTCCGCCGGCAGCGCGGCCAGCGCGGCGTCGATGGAGTCCTTGCTGGTCACATCCATTTCGACCGGCAGCAGCGCCGCGCCCAGTTCGCCGGCGAGCGCGTCCAGGCGTTCCCTGCGGCGGCCGGCCGCGATCACCCTGTGGCCATGGGCCACGAATTTACGGGCCATTTCGGCGCCAAAGCCGGCGGTTGCGCCAGTAACCAGAACAATCATGGAAATTCCTAAACGGTGGATGAACGAGCCGAAAAGCGGAAATTGTAGCTGAAAGGGTAAGTAGCCGCAGGTGCGGCGGCGCACCAATCTTGCTCAAAATGGGCCGTTAATCTACAATGCGCGGACCATTTCGTCTCACGTGACTGGCGAAAAGCCGGAACTCTGCATCCGGCGCAAGGTGGGCATCCACCGGGAAGCGTGAGATTTCAACAGCCGTGCGCCTGGGCAGCCAAGATGGTAAGTAGATTGAGGCTGCCGTCATTCCCCCTGCATTCCGGCTGGCCTTCATCCCATCGCATCGTTGCTGTCCGTCCCCATCGATTGGAGTACTCCATGTTTGCCAAAGACCACACCATCGCCAAAGTCGATCCTGAACTCTGGTCCGCCATCCAGCTCGAAAACACCCGCCAGCAGGAACATATCGAGCTGATCGCCTCCGAAAACTACACCTCGCCCGCGGTGATGGAAGCCCAGGGCAGCCAGCTCACCAACAAGTATGCGGAAGGCTATCCCGGCAAGCGCTACTACGGCGGCTGCGAGTACGTGGACGTGGCCGAGACCCTGGCCATCAACCGCCTGAAGGAGCTGTTCGGCGCCGAAGCCGCCAACGTCCAGCCCAATTCCGGCTCCCAGGCCAACCAGGGCGTGTTCTTCGCGATGTTGAAGCCCGGCGACACCATCATGGGCATGTCGCTGGCCGAAGGCGGCCACCTGACCCACGGCATGGCGCTGAACATGTCCGGCAAATGGTTCAACGTCGTGTCCTACGGCCTGGACGAGAAGGAAGAGATCGACTATGAAGCCATGGAGCGGCTGGCCCGCGAGCACAAGCCGAAAATGATCATCGCCGGCGCTTCCGCCTACGCGCTGCGCATCGATTTCGAGCGCTTCGCGAAAATCGCGAAGGAAGTCGGCGCCTACTTCATGGTCGACATGGCCCACTATGCCGGCCTGATCGCCGCCGGCGTGTACCCGAACCCGGTGCCGCATGCCGATTTCGTGACCTCCACCACCCACAAGTCGCTGCGCGGCCCGCGCGGCGGCGTGATCCTGATGAAGGCCGAGCACGAGAAGGCCATCAATTCGGCGATCTTCCCCGGCATCCAGGGCGGCCCGCTGATGCATGTCATCGCCGGCAAGGCGGTGGCGTTCAAGGAAGCGCTGAGCCCGGAATTCAAGACCTACCAGCAGCAGGTGGTGAAGAATGCCGCGGCGCTGGCCAACACGCTGATCGAGCGCGGCCTGCGCATCGTCTCCGGTCGCACCGAGTCGCACGTGATGCTGGTCGACCTGCGCGCCAAGAAAATCACCGGCAAGGAAGCCGAAGCCATCCTCGGTTCGGCCCACATCACCTGCAACAAGAACGCGATCCCGAACGACCCGGAAAAGCCATTCGTCACTTCCGGCATTCGCCTGGGCAGCCCGGCGATGACCACCCGCGGCTTCGGCGAGGCCGAGGCAGTCAAGGTCGGCAACCTGATCGCCGACGTGCTCGACAATCCGCATGACGCCGCCACCATCGATCGCGTCAAGGCCGAGGTGAAGAAGCTGACCGACGCCTTCCCGGTCTACGCGGCGTAATCGCCGGGCGCCATCGCGGCGCATCCCGCCTGCCGGTTGCACGAGCCGACAGGCGGCCCTTATACTCGTTGCCCATTCTCCAATGGCTGTCGCTTCCGGTGCCCGCTCATGAAATGTCCTTTCTGCCAGCACGAAGACACGCAAGTCCTCGACACCCGGGTGTCCGAGGAAGGCGACAGCATCCGCCGCAGGCGTCGCTGCAATTACTGCGAAAAGCGCTTCACCACCTATGAACGGGTGGAACTGGCAATGCCGGTCATCGTCAAGAAAAACGGCAGCCGCACCGATTTTGAACCGTCCAAGCTGCGCGCCTCGATGATGCTGGCCCTGCGCAAGCGGCCGGTGCCGGCCGACGCGGTGGACACCGCGATCCAGCACATCGAGGAAAAGCTGCGTTCCAGCGGCCAGCGCGAAATTCCGTCCGGCCAGGTCGGCGAACTCGTCATGGCCGAATTGCAGCGTTTGGACAAGATTGCCTACATACGCTTCGCTTCGGTGTACCGCAGTTTTCAGGATGTCGCCGAATTCCGCGATGTGATCGCGGAAATCGACCCCGACCGCAAGAAGCCCCAGAAATAGTCCGTAGCCTCAAAAGTCCATACACAGAAGTCGGTTGTCTGTCCGCCTGTCTCGCTGCGCGTGCCCATCGGGTCGCAGTCCGGAACGGTGTTCGCCTGATCTGTCCAGCCTGAGCCGGACGGTCGCAAGAACACTGCCCACGCCTTTCGTCTCGCATGTCCCGTCCCGCCGCTCCTGCGGCTGGCGGGCTATTGCCGGAGTTTGCGACCATGGGAAATACTGCGCGCGGCTTTACCCTGATCGAAGTGCTGATCGTGCTGTGCCTGATGTCGCTGGGTGCACTGAGCCTGCTTGAACTGCAATGGCGTTCGCTGCATGCCACTCGGCAGTCCGCGCTGCATGGCGTGGCAATGCAGCTGGCGGTCGACATGGCTGAACGCCTGCGCGCCGGCGCAGCGCCCGATGCGGCCGAACAGGCAGCCTGGCAGGCCCGGGTTGCCGCGGCGCTTCCCGCCGGCCGGGCGCTGATCTGCCAGGATGCCTCGCCCTGGGATGAGGCGGCCGGCGCCTATCGATGGGCCTGCGGCGGCGAGCCGCCCGGCCCGCAGGTGGTCAAGCTGGGCTGGCGCAGCGGGGCCGACGGCGCCGTGCCGCATCCGGGCGTGGTGATCGTCGTTGCGCCGGCGCAGCCATGAAGCGCGCGCCGCGCCGGCATGCGGCCGGTTTGTCCCTGCCCGAACTGATGGTGGCGCTGGCGATCGGCATGATGCTGGTGCTGGCCGCGATTTCCCTGCTGCTGGCTGTACGCGCCGTCTACCTGCTGCATGATGATCGAGCCCGGCTGGAAGAGAACGGCCGCTTCGCGCTGGAACTGATCAGCCGGGCGGTGCGGCAGGCCGGCCACCGCGACTGGGGCGTGGCCGGCAGTGGTGCGGCGGCGCTGCAGCCTGTCACCGGGCTGGACGCAAGGTCGCTCAGGGATGCCGCCGATGGCATAGCCGGCCCGTATGGGAGCACGGTCAATGGCAGCGACGTGCTGGCCTTGCGCTTCGAGGGCAGCGGGGAGGGCGGCGGCGATGGCGCGATACAGAACTGTGCCGGCGCGGCCGTCGGCGCCGATGGCGGGCAAGGCGGCTGGAGCATTTTCTACATCGCCAATGACGCCGGCGGCGAACCGGAGCTGCGCTGCAAATACCGCGGTCCCGGCGGCTGGAAGTCCGACGCGCTGGTGCGCGGCATCGAGGGCTTCCAGGTGCTGTACGGCATCGAGGCGCAGCCTGGGGCTGCTCCGGACCGCTTCGTCAGCGCCACCGCCGTGCAGGCGCAGGCCGGCGCCTGGCAGGCGGTGGGCGCGGTCAGGATCGCGTTGCTGGCGCGTGGCACGCAGGCCGACGCCGACGCCAGCGGCGCCGGCAGCTACGCGCTGTTCGGTGCGGCCTACGAGGGCAGCGCCGATCCCGGCACGGTGATCCAGGTGGCCGAGCTTCCCGCCGCCAGCCGCAGGCTGTCGCGCCGGATCTACGGCGCTACCGTGTATTTGCGCAATCGCGTCCAGGAGGCGCCATGAGCCGTGCCGCCGGCAGCGCCCTGCTGATGTGCCTGCTGGTGATGGCGGTGGCGCTGATGCTGAGCCTGTCGGGCGCCCGGATTGCGCTGCAGGAAGAGCGGGCGGCGCGCAACGATCGCGATCGCAAGACGGCCTTCCAGGCTGCCGAAGCCGCCTTGCTCGACGCCCAGCGCGATATCGAACAGCCGGCCGGCGCCAGTCCGCGCGCCGCGCTGCTGGCATCGGCCGCGCCAGTGTTCCCGGCCGGCTGCGGCGCCGGCGCCGCCAATCCGCTACTGGGCCTGTGCGCCGGTCAGGGCGCCGCGCCGGCCTGGCTTGCCGTCGACTTCCGTGATGAAGGCGAAGCCACGATGCGCAGCATTGCATATGGACGCTTCACCGGCCAGGCCATGCCGGCCGGCGGCGGCGCACTGCCGGCCCGCCGGCCGCGCTACCTGATCGAAGCCTATCCCGACCGCCGCGCCGGCAGCAGCGCCGACCTGGCCGGCGCCGGCACGCTTTATCGCATCAGCGCGGTCGGTTTCGGCGCCCAGGAGGATACCCGGGTGCTGCTGCAGGCCTGGTACCGGCGCGCGGGGGGAGGCTGACATGCGATGCGCATTGCTGGCCCCTCTATTGCTGCTGCCCGGGCTGGCGGCTGCCATGCCTTCGCTCGACCTGGCCAATGCCGCGCAACTGGCACGGGCCGGCGCCTGCGCTGCCAGCGGCATCGATCCGGCCGCGGCCGCGCTCTATCAGGCGGTCGCCAGCGACTCAGGCATGGATGGCAGCCTGAAAAAATATGCGCTGATGCATGACCAGTCCGGCCGGCCCGTGCCCGCCGACGCACCGGCATGGGATGCCGCTGCCCTGCTGGAAAGGCGCGATCCGGCGATGCGCGCGCTCTATACCGGCCAGCGTGACGGTAACCGCTTGCGCACCATTCCCCTTGACTGGACCATGCTGGACCCGGCCGGCCAGTCGCTGCTGTCGACCGGCGCCGACGACGGGGGCGCCAGCCGGGTAGCCTACCTGCGCGGCGAACGCGCACTGGAAGCCGGTTCCCGGCAAGGCCCATTCCGGCGCCGCGCGAGCCTCCTGGGCGCGACGGTGGTCGGCGCGCCGCTGTTCGTGGATGCGCCGACGCCGGCAAGCGCCGATGCGCGCTATCCGGCGTTCCTGGAAGCGTACGCAAGCCGGCCGGCCGCGGTCTATCTGCAGGCCAACGACGGCATGCTGCACGGCTTCGACGCGGCCAGCGGCAGTGAACTGTTTGCCTATCTGCCGCTGGCGCTGCGGCCGCAATGGCCGCGCTTGCCCACGTCGGCCTTCGCCGCCAGTCCCTATGCCGAAGGCAGCCTGGCCGCCGGCAATGCCCTGGTGCGGGGCGCCTGGAAAACCGTGCTGGCCGGCGGCCTCGGCGGCGGTGCGCAGGGCGTGTTCGCGCTCGATGTCAGCAATCCGGCGCGCTTTGCCGGCGGCGACGGCGTGCTGCTGGAGTTCACCGACAGCGACGATCCCGATATCGGCAATGTCTTTCAGCCGCCGGCACTGGCGCGCTTTCGTACCGGCCCCGGGCAATACGGCGACTTCATCGTGGCCGCGTCCGGCTACAACAGCCAGCGCGCCGACGGCGAGGGGCGGTCGAACCCGGCCGGGCCGGGCGCGCTGTTCCTGCTCTCGCTCGACAAGGACCCGGCCGCGCCATGGCAGCAGAACCGCAACTACTTCAAGTTCCTGCTGCCCGCCGGCAGCGCCGCGCTGCCCAATGGCCTGGCGCAGCCGGCGCTGATTCCAGACGTCGATGGCAGCGTGCGGCTGGCCTATGCCGGCGATCTGCAGGGCCGGCTGTGGCGGCTCGACTTCAGCGCCGGCCAGCCGCCCTGGCCGCAGGCCGCCGGTTCCGGCCAGCCGCTGTTCGTCGCCACCGATGCGAGCGGCCGGCGTCAGCCCATCACCAGCGCGCCGCGTGCGCTATATCGCGGCGATGGCGGCCTGCTGCTGCTGTTCGGCACCGGCCGGTTGCTGGAAGCCGACGATGCGCAGGACAAGTCGGTGCAGTCGCTTTATGCCGTCGCGGACACACAGGCCGCGACCACGCCTACCCTGACGCGTGCCGACCTGGCCGTGCGCAAGCTGGTCACGGACAAGGCAGGGGCCTACCGGCTTGACGGCGGCGCCAGCGCAGCCGCAGGCTGGCTGCTCGATTTCCCGGTTCCCGGCGAGCGCCTGCTTGTCAGCCCGCTGATCGAGGATGGCGTGGCGACCATCGTCACCATGCTGCCCGGCGCTTCCGCATGCGGGTCCAGCGCCAGCCTGTATCTGCTGAATGCGCAAAACGGCCTGTCGCCGTCCGGCACCGCAGCGCCCTGGCTGTCCGTGCCGATGCAGGCGGCACGGACGCTGAACGTCCTCGCCGAGCGTCGACCGGCCCAGCCGGGGCAGGCGGAAGGCGGCGGTGCGGGCACCGGCACGGTGGAAACGCGGCATACCGTCATTGGCGGCAGTGCCGGCGGCCAGCCGGCGGCGTCCATCGTGCGCAGGTCACGCGCCGGCCGCCTGGGCTGGCGCGAGGTCGCTGACTGGGAGGCCATGCGTAATGCGGCATCGCAGAGGTAGGGCGGGCGCTCATGCCCTCCCGGGCCATACGCTGCCGGAAGTGCTGGTGACGCTGGCGATGTGCGCGGCGCTGGCGGCCGTCGGCGCCGCGAGCTGGCAGAGCCTGGCGCACAGCCAGCGCCGGGCCGAGGCGAGGGCGGCATTGCTGATGCTGATGCAGCAGCAGGAACGCCATTTTTCGCGCCACGGCCGCTACCATGCCTTCGATGCCGCGGCGCCCGGCCCCTTCAAATTTCACTCCGGCGCCAGCCCGGCCGACAGCGCCTACACCCTCAGCGCCACTGCCTGCGAAGGCGAAAGCCTGGAGCGCTGCGTGAGCGTCGCCGCCCGTCCGGGCGGCCCCGGCGCGCGCGCCAGCCATGCCGATCCCGACTGCGGCGTGTTGCGGCTCGATAGCCGTGGCCGGCGGTGGGCCGATGGCAGGCTTGCCGCCTGCTGGCCATGAACCGGCGCGCCGGCCATACGCTGCTGGAGATGCTTGCCGTGCTGGCGCTCGCGGCGCTGTTGCTGGGGATGGCGGCGCCATCGCTGCAGGCGCTGCTGCAGCGGCAAAGGCTCACGACCACCGTCAATGATTTCTTCGCCGCCGTGACCCTGACCCGCTCCGAAGCCCTGCGCCGCGGCGCGCCGGTGGTGCTGCTGGCGACAGGCGCCGGCTGGGACAGCGGCTGGATGGTGCTGGTCGACCGCAATGGCAACCTGCGGCCCGATGCGGGCGAGGACATCGTCGCCAGCCATGGCCCGCCGCCGGCCGGCATTGCCATCGCCAGCAACTTCAACGACGACCGCGTGCCTTATCTCGTGTATGGCGCCAATGGACGCAGCCGCACCAGCGCCGGCGGCGCACAGGCCGGCTCATGGGACTTCAGCGCCGGCGACCTCCGGCGCAGGATCATCGTCAACCTGCTCGGCCGCCCGCGCGCCTGCAATCCGGAACGCGACAAGTCGAATTGCTAGAATAGCCGCCTCTTCCCTGCAAAACACACCGTCGTGCATCTCACTTCCGACCTGCAAGCCATGCAGCTGGCCCTGGACTGGGCCGAAAAAGGCATGTTCATCACTTCCCCGAACCCGCGCGTGGGCTGCGTCATCGTGCGCGACGGCATGCTGCTGGGCGCCGGCCATACCCAGGCCGCCGGCGGTCCCCATGCCGAAGTCCAGGCGCTGCGCGACGCCGCCGCCAGAGGCCACGATGTGCGCGGCGCCACCGCCTACGTCACGCTGGAGCCGTGCAGCCACCACGGCCGCACGCCGCCCTGCGCCGACGCGCTGGTGGCGGCCGGCCTGGCGCGGGTGGTGGCGGCGCTGCAGGACCCCAATCCG
>Ga0308160_10004426_pt1 | contig 15093 bp, 11 predicted proteins | sample PhyFR1_FD_201036 | JGI IMG/M metagenome (GOLD analysis project Ga0308160, IMG submission 201036) | Phyllosphere microbial communities from UC Gill Tract Community Farm, Albany, California, United States - DLSLF.R1 | ecosystem: Host-associated > Plants > Phyllosphere > Unclassified | place: USA...
GCGACCGGCGACGACAAGAACGGCTTCATCCGACTCGCCCGACGCTTCCTCGGCCCCGAGGTCTCCAGCGTCGGCCACCTCCAGACCGGGGCCATCACGCTGCCCCGCATCGAAAGGACCCCATGAGGGACACGCTCCGCATCGACGGCCGCACCGCGACCGACCACCGTCCCGTCACGATCGAGCGGGGGTGGAGCACGCAGGCCGAGGGCAGCGCGCTCATCTCGTTCGGCAACACCAGGGTGCTCTGCACCGCGTCCTTCACGAACGGCGTCCCGCGGTGGCTCGCCGGCAAGGGCACCGGCTGGGTCACCGCCGAGTACTCGATGCTGCCCCGCTCCACGAACGAGCGCATGCAGCGCGAGTCGATCAAGGGCAAGGTCGGCGGGCGCACGCACGAGATCTCCCGCTTGATCGGCCGATCGCTCCGCGCGGTCGTCGACACGAAGGGTCTCGGCGAGAACACGCTCGTCATCGACTGCGACGTGCTCCAGGCAGACGGCGGCACCCGCACGGCATCGATCACCGGGGCGTACGTCGCGATGGTGGATGCGATCGAGTGGGGGCGCGACCGCGGGTTCGTGGCGAAGAAGGCGACCCCGCTGCTCGACAGCGTGCAGGCCATCTCCGTCGGGATCGTCAAGGGCGAGCCGATGCTCGACCTCGCGTACACCGAGGACTCCGCCGCCGACACCGACATGAACATCGTCACCACGGGCTCGGGCAAGTTCATCGAGGTGCAGGGGACCGCCGAGCACGCACCCTTCGACCGCGACGAGCTCAACGTGCTGCTGGACCTCGGGCTCGCGGGCAACCAGTCCCTCGCGGCGATCCAGAAGTCCGTGCTGGGGCTCGCGTGACCTCCCGCACGGTGGTCCTGGCGACGCACAACCAGGGCAAGGTCGTCGAGCTGCGCGAGATCCTCGGGTCGGCGCTGGGCGACGGCGTCGAGCTCGTCGGGTACGACGGGCCGGAGCCCGTCGAGGACGGGGACACCTACGCCGCGAACGCCCTCATCAAGGCCCGTGCGGCGGTCGCGCACACGGGGCTCCCGGCGCTCGCCGACGACTCGGGCATCGCTGTGGACGCGTTGGACGGTGCTCCCGGCATCCACTCGGCGCGGTACGCCGGCACGCGGGTCGACGCGGACAACATCGCGCTGCTGCTGCGGAACCTCGACGGGGTCGTCGAGCGCACGGCGGCGTTCGTGTGCGCCGCGGCGTTCGTCACGCCGGACGGCACCGAGCACGTGGTCGAGGCGGTCTGGAACGGCGAGGTCACGACCGAGCCCATCGGCGACGGTGGGCACGGGTACGACCCGATCTTCCGGCCGGACGACGCGGACCGGACGTCGGCGGAGCTGACGCGCGAGGAGAAGAACGCGCTGTCGCACCGGAGCAAGGCGTTCCGCGGGATCGCGCCGGTGGTGCGGGAGTACTTCGGCGTGTGACGCGCGGCTGCGCGTCCGCGCGTCCGCACAACCGAAGACAACCCGAGCCACGTCGCGACGTGGCTCGGGGTTGTCTTTGGTTGTGCGCGGGCCCGGCGCAGCCGCGCGCCCGCGGCGAGCGGGCGGAATGTGCCGCCGGGAGGCGCCGAGCGGGACGTACTTCGCCCGCTCGGCGGAGCGGGCGGCGGCTCGGCGCGGCGGGTGTGCGGCGAGCGGGCGGAATGTGCCGCGCGGGGGCGCCGAGGGGGACGTATTTCGCCCGCTCGGCGACGCGAGCGGACCGAGCGGACCGGGCGGAGGCCCGGCCCGGGCCGGCACGGCCCGCGACGGACAGGAGGCGCGGCGCCGGCCGGCACCGCGCCTCCTGTCCGGCAGGACGGACCGTCAGCGCTGCGGCTCGGTCCCCGCCTCGGCCGCGGCCTCGTCGCGCTTCGCCTTGCGCGCGTTCCGGAAGTACGTCAGCGCCATCGGCACGACCGTCACGACGACGGCCGCGAGCAGGATGATGTCGATGTATTCGCGGACGATGTGCGCGACGAACGGGATGTGCCCGATGAAGTACCCGAGGAACGTCACCCCGACGCCCCACACGACGGCACCGATCGCGTTGTACAGCGAGTACTTCTTGTAGTTCATCCGGCCCACACCGGCGGCGATCGGCAGGAACGTCCGCACGACGGGGACGAACCGGGCGAGGATCACCGCGAGGGGGCCGAACCGGTGGAAGAACGCGTTCGTGCGGTCGACGTTCGCCTTGGAGAACAGCCCGCTCTCCTTGCGCTCGAAGATGGGCGGTCCGGCCTTCTTGCCGATGTAGTAGCCGAGCTCGCCGCCGAGGAACGCGGACGCGGCGATCATGAGCGCGGCGATCCAGACGGGGATGCCGCCGATCTCGCCACCACGGTCGAACGCGAAGAGGCCGGTGATGACGAGCAGGCTGTCGCCCGGGAAGATGAAGCCGACGAGCAGCCCGGTCTCGGCGAAGATGATGGCGCACACCACGAACACGGCGATGGCCCCGAAGTTGTCGAGGATGTACTGCGGATCCAGCCAGGGGATCAGGGCGAGTGCGACGGAGTGCATTGTTCTTCCGGTCGTGGAGGCGGGGACACGGGGAGGCGTCCCGCAGGACGAGGGTACCGTCCGCCGATGACGGCAACGTCCCTCGGTGGTATGAGATGCGTGAGGACGCAGACTCTGGTGCGGAAGGAGGGACTCGAACCCTCACGCCAGGGGCACAGGAACCTAAATCCTGCGTGTCTACCGATTCCACCACTCCCGCGAGCAGCGGCAGTCTACCGAGCGCCGCCCGCGCGCCGGACGTGATCCGCGCCTCCTGGGCTCGACCGGCCGTTCGGCGAACGGTCAGCGCAGCTTCCGCGGGAGGTACCGCGGCACGTACCGCAACAGGATGCCCGCGCCGACCAGGCCGAGCACCCCCATCACGCCGCTCGCGACGGCGATCGACGCGACGGCGGTCACGCCGGAGATGAGGAGCGGTGCGGCGGCTTGCCCGAAGTCGCCGGTGAACCTCCAGGCGCCCAGGAACGGCGCCGGGTGGTCCCGCGGCGCGAGGTCCGCGCCGAGCGTCATGAGGATGCCCGACCCGACCCCGTTCGCGAGCGACATCCCCATCGCGATCGCGACGAACCAGCCCACCCGGGCGTCGAGGTGTCCGGACCACGCGAGCAGGAAGTAGCTGATGCTGAGCCCGACCATGCAGGGGAGTGCGCTCGCCAGGCGGCCCCACCGGTCCATGATCTGCCCGCTCGTGTAGAAGAGCGCGAAGTCGACCGCACCGGCGATGCCGATGACGAGCGCTGCGGTCGAGTCGTCGAGCCCGACGCTGACCGCCCAGAGCGGCAGGATGACCTGGCGGCCGGCGCGGAGCGCGCCGATCAGGCCGGCACCGCTGCCGAGCCGGAGGAGCACGGCCCGGTTCGCGCGGATGGTGCGGAAGAGGCCGTGCGCTTCCTCTTGCACGAACTGCGCGCCGGTGTCGGTGGGCGGCTCCGTGGTGGTCGCGTCGGTCTTGTCCCTCGCGTCGTCCGTCGTGGGCCGGGAGGCGCGGCTCGGCCTGCGGAAGCCGCGTGCGCCCGTCGCGGGGTCGCGCAGGACGAGGAGCGTCACGGCCGCCAGGAGGCAGCAGACGATGTGGATCCAGAACGCGCTCTGCGTGGTGCCCGTCAGGTGCACGACGCCGGCGGCGATGAACGGACCGACGAAGTAGCCGAAGCGGAACACGCCGCCGAGGCTCGACAGCGCCCGTGCCCGGATGTGGAGGGGGATCGCGGTCGTCATGTACGCGTGCCGGGCGAGCGCGAAGACGGCGGTGGAGACACCGACGAGGAACACCCCCAGCGCGAGGACCCAGGCGTTCGGGGCGGCCGTGCACACCAGGAGCCCGACGACCGAGACGACCGCCGCGCCGATCATCGCGTTGCGCTCCCCGATGCGGGCGACCACCACCCCGGACGGCACGTCCCCGATGAGCTCGCCCACGAGGATGAGCGCCGCGACGAAGCCCGCGAACGCCAGGCTCGCGCCGAGGGAGCTCGCCGCGATCGGGATGATCGGGATGATCGCGCCCTCGCCGATCGCGAAGAGCGCTGCGGGCAGGAACCCGGACAGCAGGACCGACCGGAAGTCGAAGGCAGGGGTCTCGGAGGTCATCGCTCGGACAACGGTACGCCCGCGGTACCGCTTCGTCGGCGGGTTACCCTGGAGCCATGCGAGTTCTGGCGGCGATGAGCGGTGGGGTCGACTCGGCGGTGGCCGCAGCCCGGGCGGTCGACGCCGGGCACGACGTGGTCGGTGTGCACCTGGCGCTGAGCCGCATGCCCGGGACCCTGCGCACCGGCAGCCGCGGCTGCTGCACGATCGAGGACTCGATGGACGCCCAGCGCGCCGCGTCCGCGCTCGGCATCCCGTACTACGTGTGGGACTTCTCGGCCCGGTTCAAGGAGGACGTCGTCGACGACTTCGTGGCCGAGTACCAGGCCGGTCGTACCCCGAACCCCTGCATGCGCTGCAACGAGCGGATCAAGTTCGCGGCGCTGCTCGAGAAGGCGCTCGCCCTCGGGTTCGACGCCGTCTGCACCGGGCACTACGCCTCGATCGTCACCGGTCCGGACGGGGCGCGCGAGCTGCACCGCTCGGCGGCGTGGGCGAAGGACCAGTCGTACGTCCTCGGCGTCCTGACCGCCGAGCAGCTCCAGCACGCGATGTTCCCGCTCGGAGCGACGCCCTCGAAGGACGAGGTCCGGGCCGAGGCGGCGGCGCGAGGCCTCACCGTGGCGCAGAAGCCCGACTCCTACGACATCTGCTTCATCCCGGACGGCGACACCCGGGGCTGGCTGGCGGACCGCGTCGGCACGGCCCCCGGCGACGTCGTCGAGCGGGACGGCACGGTCGTCGGTGCGCACGACGGGGCGACCGGGTACACGGTCGGACAGCGGCGCGGACTGCACCTCGGTCGACCGGCACCGGACGGCAAGCCGCGGTTCGTGCTCGAGATCCGACCGAAGGAGAACACCGTCGTGGTCGGCCCGAAGGAGGCCCTCGACGTGACCTCGATGTCCGGGTCGCGCTTCACCTGGGCCGGCACCGCGCCCGCCGACCCGTCCACGCCGTTCGCGTGCGACGTGCAGATCCGGGCGCACGCCGACCCGGTGCCCGCGACCGCACGGGTCACCGACGGCCAGCTGGTCATCGACGTCGACGAGCCGCTCTCGGGCGTCGCGCCGGGGCAGACCGCGGTCGTGTACGTCGGCACCCGGGTGCTCGGGCAGTGCACGATCGACGCGACGACGTCGGCGGTGCCCGCCTCCGTCTGACCGCGCGGCGCTCCCGGGTTGCCCGTCGGCTGCGCGTCCGGTCGGTGGTTGCCGGTAGAACTGAGGGCATGAGCGACACGACGCCCGCGGACTCGACGTTCGAGACGATCGACCCCGCCGCACTCGACGCGGCGCAGGCGCAGCGTGAGGTCGACCGGCTCCGGTCCAGCATCAACGAGCTGCGGCACGCGTACTACGACGAGAACGGGTCGACGGTCGCGGACGGCGAGTACGACGGGCTCGTCCACCGCCTCGACGCGATCGAGCAGCGCTTCCCGGAACTCCTCACCGAGGACAGCCCGACCCAGACCGTGGGGGGCCAGGCGCAGACCGTGCAGTTCGCGCCGGTCGAGCACGCCGAACGGATGCTCAGCCTCGACAACGTCTTCAGCCCGGACGAACTCGTCGACTGGGCGGTCAAGGTGCAGCGCGACGCCGGTGCCGAGCGCGTCCGGTTCCTCACCGAGCTGAAGATCGACGGGCTCGCGATCAACCTCCGCTACGAGAACGGTCGGCTCGTCTCGGCGGCGACGCGCGGTGACGGCGTCGTCGGCGAGGACGTCACCGGCAACGTCCGCACGATGGGCACGATCCCGGACCGCCTGTCCGGTTCCGGGCACCCGCCCCTCGTCGAGGTCCGCGGCGAGATCTTCTTCCCGGTCGAGCAGTTCGACGAACTGAACGCCAAGCAGCGCGACGCTGGGGAGCGGGTCTTCGCGAACCCGCGCAACGCGGCAGCCGGATCCCTCCGCCAGAAGGAGGAGGGCAAGTCCGAGGCGAAGCGCGAGCTCATGGTGGACCGGCTCCGTCGGCTCCGCATGCTCGTGCACGGCATCGGCGCGTGGCCCGTCCGCGAACTCGAACGGGACGCCGACGTGCGCGCGCAGTCCGAGGTCTACGAGCTCCTGCAGACGTGGGGCCTGCCGACGAGTTCGCACTACCGGGTCTTCGACTCCATCGACGAGGTGCTGGCCTTCGTCAAGGACTACGGCGAGCGACGGGCGTCGGTCGAGCACCAGATCGACGGCATCGTGATCAAGGTCGACGACCTCGCCCTGCACGAGGAACTCGGGTCGACGTCGCGCGCACCGCGGTGGGCGATCGCGTACAAGTACCCGCCGGAAGAGGTCCACACGACGCTCCTCGACGTGGTCGTCAGCGTCGGTCGGACCGGTCGCGCCACGCCCTTCGCGGTGATGGCCCCGGCCGAGGTCGCCGGTTCGGTCGTGCGCCAGGCGACCCTGCACAACCAGCAGGTCGTCAAGGCGAAGGGCGTCCTCATCGGGGACACCGTGGTGCTCCGGAAAGCCGGCGACGTCATCCCCGAGGTGCTCGGTCCGGTCGTCGAACTCCGCGACGGCAGCGAGCGCGAGTTCGTCATGCCGACGAACTGCCCCGAGTGCGGCACGCCCCTCGCCCCCGCGAAGGAAGGCGACATCGACCTCCGCTGCCCGAACGCGAAGAGCTGCCCGGCGCAGGTGCGCGGCCGGGTCGAGCACATCGCCTCCCGTGGCTCGCTCGACATCGAGGGGCTGGGCGAGGTCGCTGCGGCGGCCCTGACGCAGCCGCTCCACCCCGAGCAGCCCCCGCTCGAGACCGAGGCCGGCCTGTTCGACCTGACGATGGAGGACATCGTCCCGATCGAGGTCATCGTCCGCGACGCCGAGACCGGCATGGAGAAGACCACCGACGACGGTGCGCCGAAGCGGGTGACGCCGTTCAGCCGGGCGCGCAAGAAGACCGATCCGCCGTTCGACCCCGACGCACGGGGAGCGGACTACACGGGCGAACCGAGCCGGTACCCGTCGAAGAACGCGTTCGAGATGCTCGCGAACATCGACGCCGCGAAGACGAAGCCGCTCTGGCGGATCATGGTCGGCCTGAGCATCCGGCACGTCGGGCCGGTGGCTGCCCGCGCGCTCGCGAACCACTTCGGGTCCCTCGACGCGATCCGGGCCGCCTCGCGCGAGGAACTCGCCGCGGTGGACGGTGTCGGCGGGATCATCGCCGACGCCCTGCTCGACTGGTTCGAGGTCGATTGGCACCGCGACATCATCGACCGCTGGACGGCGGCGGGCGTGCAGTTCACCACTCCCGGGCACCCCGGACCGGGCGCCGCGGACGTAGAAGGCGGCGTGCTCAGCGGGCTGACCGTCGTGGCGACCGGCTCCCTCGAGGGGTACAGCCGCGAGGGCGCGCAGGAGGCGATCATCGCCGCGGGCGGCAAGGCGGCCTCGAGCGTGAGCAAGAAGACGGACTTCGTCGCGGCCGGTCCCGGTGCCGGTTCGAAGCTCACGAAGGCCGAACAACTCGGGGTCCGGATCATCGACGCCGAGCAGTTCCGCCTGCTCGTGACCGAGGGGCCGGCGGCGCTCGGCGACGCCGCCGGGGACGACCCCGAGGACTGAGTCTGACTCAGGAGCACGTCCGGCATCGGTCGGTGCGGTACGGCGCGCCTGTGTGTCCACCCAGTTCGGGGGACAAGTTGCAACGCGCACGTCCTCGGGAAGGCTATTCTCCTTACACTCGATAGAGCATCACCCGTCGTCTGCAGGGAGTCGACGGGACGGCCTTCCCGGGGGAGACCCGATTGCTGCTCATCGCCGCGGCTCTGCTCACCGCCTCGATGCACTCGCTCGGAGTGGTCGAGGCCCCAGTCGCGCCCGCCACCCCCTCCGTGGCCGTCGTGCACGCGATCGCGCGGGTCCCTGAGGGTGCCTCAGTACCCCGACCGGTCATGACCGGGGTACACCTGACCGCGTCCGTGTCCGGGCCGTCGTCCGCGTCGGGTGGGGTCACCGTCGAGCACGGGCGGGCGTTCCTCACTGGCCTGTCGTCGCTCAGCAGCGCGGACCTCCTCCGTGCCGGGCAGGACCGTCACGTGCTCGCGACCGCCGAGGACGAACCGCCGACCGCCGCCGAGGTCACCGCCTGGTGGTCCGGACTCACGGACGACGAGCGCGACACCCTGACGACCCTCGCGCCGTCCGTCGTCGGGAACCTCGAGGGCGTGCCCTACGCGGTCCGTGACCGTGCGAACCGGGCGGTCCTCGCCACGGGTCTCGCCGACCACTCGGCCGCGGCCGCCGTGACCGCGATGCTCGGCCAGGTCCGCGACGCACTCGTGCACGAGGTCGGTGCACCGGACCGGTACCTCATCACGCTCGACACGCGGGGTGCCGGGCGCGCGGCCATCGCCGTCGGGGACCTGGACACCGCCGCCGACGTCACGGTCGTCGTCCCCGGCATGTTCTTCACCGTGACCGGCCAGATGGCGGACTTCACGAACACCGCGAACGACCTCTACACCGAGCAGGCGACCGTGGCCGGACTCGCGGCGCCCGGCTCGGGCAACGGCGTCGCCGTTGTGGCGTGGATGGGCTACCGCACGCCGGACCTGTCGAACATCATGTCGCTCGGCATGGCCAAGACGGGCGGGGAGCGCCTCGCCCGGACGGTCGGCGGGCTCCGGGAGATCCGCGACGGCGACGAACCGCGGGTGAACATCGTCGCTCACTCGTACGGGTCGACCGCGGCGCTCATGGCACTGGCCTCGGGGGAGATGAGCGCGGACACCCTGACGGTCCTGGGCTCGCCGGGGAGCGACGTGCGCACCTCGGCCGACCTGGCCGTCAGCGCCGGGCAGGTGTTCGTCGGGGACGCGCACAGCGACCCGATCGCCGGCTCCGGGTACTTCGGCACCGATCCCGGTTCGGCAGGGTTCGGCTCGACGGTGCTCGACCTGACCGGGGGCGTCGACGTGCAGGAGGCCGGCGAGGTGTTCCGCCGACCGGTCGGGCACAACGACTACCTCAAGCCGGGGACGGCGTCGCTGCACGACGTGGCGCTCATCGCCGTCGGCCGCGGGGACCTCGTGCGCGAGCAGGTCCGGCGCGGTGAGCGCGGTGGCGACGGGCTGCCGCAGGCGTCGCCGGACATGTACCTCGTCCGACCGCAGGACCTCCAGCCCCGCGACTGATCCTGGGTGGCAACCTGAGGGGCGGTGCAGCCTGGACTCGTTCCACGGCAGAACCAGTCCAGATCGTGACCGTACGGTGCCCTGCATGCGTGTGGTGCGATGGCCTGGTGCTCTCCTGACGTTCGTCGCGATGTCGGCGCTGGCCGGCATGCTCGTCGCCGTGGCGGTCACGCCGGGGGTCGCCGTCGCGGGCGAGAGCACGTCCGGGGCGGTGTCCTTCTTCGAGGACCTGCCGAGCTACCTCGACATCCAGACGCCGCAGCAGGTCTCCTCCGTCTACGCGGAGAAGGGCGGACAGCAGGTCAAGATCGCCTCGTTCTACGCCGAGAACCGCACGACCGTGGCGTCCGGGGCGATGGCGAAGACGCTCAAGCAGGCGGCGATCGACACCGAGGACCCCCGCTTCTACGACGAGGGCGGCATCGACGTCGTCGGCACGCTCCGCGGTGCGGCGGCGACGGTCGTCGGCGGTGACGTGCAGGGCGGGTCGAGCATCACCCAGCAGTACGTGAAGAACGTCCTCGTGCAGCAGTGCGAGGAGCTCACGGGCAAGGACGCCGCGGACACCGAGAAGAAGGTCGCCGCGTGCTACGAGGACGCCGCCGGGGTGACCCCGCAGCGCAAGCTCCAGGAGATGCGGTACGCGATCGCCGTGAACAAGAAGTACTCGAAGGACCAGATCCTCACCGGGTACCTGAACCTCGTCGGGCTCGGCGGCCGCGTGTACGGCGCCGAGGCTGGTGCCGAGTACTACTTCGGCGTGCACGCGAAGGACCTCTCGCTCGTCCAGTCGGCCACCCTCGTCGCGATCCTCAACAACCCGTCGAACCTGCGCATCGACCAGCCGTCGAACGCCGACAACGGCGCGAAGAACGGCTACGCCGCCACCAAGGAGCGCCGCGACTACGTGCTGCAGCGCATGTACGTCCACCACGACATCACGAAGGCGCAGCTCGAGCAGGCGAAGGCGACACCGGTCACGCCGAAGATCACCGCCACGGCGAACGGCTGCTCCTCGGCCGCGACCGGCTACGACGCCGGGTACTTCTGCGACTACGTGCGCGACCAGGTGCTGCAGGACCCGGCGTTCGGCAAGACGGCCGCCGAGCGCATCGCGACGCTCGACACCAAGGGCCTCGAGATCCACACCTCGCTCGACCTCGACCTGCAGTCGCAGGCGCAGACCGCGCTGTCGACCTACGTCCCGTCGACGATGGCCGGCGTCGACGTCGGCGGCTCGAACGTCACCGTGGAGCCGGGAACCGGCCGGATCCTCTCGATGGTGCAGAACACGCAGTACACGCAGGGCGACACCTCGACCGCCGGGTCGACCGCGGTGAACTACAGCGCCGACAGCGGGTACGGCAACTCGGGCGGGTTCCAGACGGGCTCGACGTACAAGGTGTTCACGCTCGCCGAGTGGCTCGCCACCGGGCACACCCTCTCGCAGTCCGTGTCGACGACCGAGCACACGTTCCAGAACTCGGAGTTCACGAACACCTGCCAGAACGTCAGCGGCGGGACCTGGCCGGTGTCGAACGCCGAGAACGTGCCGTCGTCGATGACCGTGCAGGCCGCGACGTCGGAGTCGATCAACACCGCCTACGCCGCGATGGGCAAGCAGCTCGACCTGTGCAAGATCGCGCAGCTCGCCCAGTCGATGGGCATCCACCCGGCGGCCGGCGGCGCGCTCGGACAGACCCCGTCGTCGATCCTCGGCGTGAACAACCTGTCCCCGATCGACCTCGCCGAGGCCTACGCGGGCTTCGCGAACGGCGGCGTCGTCTGCACGCCGACCGCCATCGACTCCGTCACCGAGTCGGACGGCACGAAGATCACCCCGACGCCGTCGTCCTGCACGCAGGGTGTCGCTGCCGACGTGGCCGGGACGGTCGACTACGCGTTGCAGGGCGTCCTCACCGGGTCCGGCACCGCCGCGAGCGCCAACCCCGGCGACAGCACCCCGAAGTTCGCGAAGACCGGCACCACCGACGGCGACGTGCAGAACTGGCTCGTCGCGTCGAGCACGAAGTACACGAACGCGACCTGGATCGGCAACGTCCAGGGCAACGTGAGCCTGGCGAACTGGCCGTTCCTGCAGGGGACCACCGGGTACAGCGCGAAGTTCGGCGTCGGCAAGTCGATGATGTCCTACCTCGACCAGACCGTCGGCGGCGGTGCGCTGCCGACCCCGAACGCGGCGATGATCGGGCAGACCAGTCACTCGTCGTCGAACTCGTCGTCGAACTCGTCGACGGACGCGTCGTCGAACGGGTCGTCGGACTCCTCGTCGGGGCCGGCGTCGAACGGGGCCACGACCGCTCCGACGGGGTCCACACCGGGGGACTCCACGTCCACGACGCAGCAGGGGCAGCAGCAGTCTCCCCAGAAGCAGACGGGGAAGCAGAAGGGCCACTGAGGCACCAATAGACTGGTGCGCAATCCACGAACCGATCGACGGAGCACCATGCCTGACATCACGAGCGAGCAGGTCGCCCACCTGGCGAACCTCGCACGTATCGCACTCACGCCCGAAGAGATCGAGAAGCTCACGGGGGAGCTGTCGCACATCGTCGACAGCGTCGCCAAGGTCACCGAGGTCGCCACCCCGGACGTCCCGGCGACCAGCCACCCCGTGCCGCTCGGCAACGTCACCCGACCCGACGTGGTCGGTCCGACCCTCACGCAGGAGCAGGCGCTCTCGGGCGCACCCGACTCCGACGGCGAACGGTTCCGCGTGACGGCCATCCTGGGAGAAGAGCAGTGACCGACATCACGAAGCTGAGCGCCGCGGCGCTCGCCGACGCCCTCGTGGCGCGCGACGTCTCGAGCGTCGAGGCCACCCAGGCGCACCTCGACCGCATCCAGGCGGTGGACGGCGACGTCCACGCCTTCCTGCACGTCAACCAGAACGCGATCGCCGCGGCGAAGTCGATCGACTCCCGCCGTGCCGCCGGTGACGACCTCGGTCCGCTCGCCGGCGTGCCGATCGCGATCAAGGACGTCCTGTGCACGCAGGACATGCCCACGACGTCCGGCTCGAAGATCCTCGAAGGCTGGGTGCCGCCGTACGACGCCACCCCGGTCGCGAAGCTCCGTGCCGCCGGCCTCGTGCCGCTCGGCAAGACGAACATGGACGAGTTCGCCATGGGGTCGACGACCGAGTTCTCGGCGTACGGCCCGACGCACAACCCGTGGGACCTCGACCGCATCCCCGGTGGCTCCGGTGGTGGTTCGGCGGCCGCGGTCGCCGCGCACGAGGCACCGCTCGCCCTCGGCTCGGACACCGGCGGCTCGATCCGCCAGCCGGGCGCCGTCACCGGAACCGTCGGCGTGAAGCCGACCTACGGCGGGGTGAGCCGCTACGGCGCGATCGCCCTGGCCTCCAGCCTCGACCAGGTCGGCCCGGTGTCGCGCACCGTCCTCGACGCCGCGCTGCTTCACGACGTCATCGGCGGGCACGACCCGCGTGACTCCACGAGCATCCCCGACGCCTGGCCGTCGATGGCGGCCGCTGCACGCGAGGGCCTGCAGGCGGACACGCTGCGCGGCCTGCGCGTCGGCGTGGTGAAGGAGCTCGCCGGTGGCGAGGGCTTCCAGGCGGGCGTCACCCAGCGCTTCCACGAGACCGTCGCCCTGCTCGAGTCGGCCGGTGCCGTCGTCGTCGAGATCGACGCACCGTCGTTCGCCTACGCGATCAGCGCGTACTACCTGATCCTCCCGGCCGAGGCGTCGTCGAACCTCGCGAAGTTCGACTCCGTGCGCTTCGGGCTCCGCGTGACGCCCGAGAACGGTGCCACCGTCGAGGACGTCATGGCTGCCACGCGCGAGGCCGGTTTCGGTCCCGAGGTGAAGCGCCGCATCATCCTCGGCACCTACGCGCTGAGCGCCGGCTACTACGACGCCTACTACGGGTCGGCGCAGAAGGTCCGCACCCTCGTGCAGCGCGACTTCCAGGCCGCGTTCGAGCAGGTCGACCTGCTGGTCAGCCCGTCGGCCCCGACGACCGCGTTCCCGATCGGTGAGCGCATCGACGACCCGCTGGCGATGTACCTCAACGACCTGACGACGATCCCGGCGAACCTCGCCGGCGTCCCGGGCATGAGCATCCCGAACGGCCTCGCTCCCGAGGACTCGCTGCCCACGGGCGTGCAGCTCATGGCACCGCAGCGCGAGGACGCCCGGCTCTACCGGTACGGCGCCGCCCTCGAACGCCTGCTCGAGCAGCAGTGGGGCCGCCCGCTCATCGACAGCATCCCGGACCTCGACCAGAGTCAGCAGTCCGCTGCGCAGGAAGGTGTGATCTGATGGCGCAGAAGGACGCGCTGATGGACTTCGACGAGGCACTCCGGCTGTACGAGCCGGTCCTCGGGTTCGAGGTCCACGTCGAGCTCGCGACGAAGACCAAGATGTTCTCGGACGCGCCGAACTTCTTCGGTGGCGAGCCGAACACGAACGTGACGCCGGTCGACCTCGGGCTCCCCGGGTCGCTGCCGGTCGTCAACGCGCAGGCCGTGCGGTACTCGATCCAGCTCGGGCTCGCGCTCGGCTGCTCGATCGCCGAGTCCTCGCGGTTCGCCCGGAAGAACTACTACTACCCGGACAACCCGAAGAACTACCAGATCTCGCAGTACGACGAGCCGATCGCGTACGAGGGCGAGGTCGAGGTCGAACTCGCCGACGGCACCATCTTCACCGTGCCGATCGAGCGCGCCCACATGGAAGAGGACGCCGGCAAGCTGACGCACGTCGGCGGTGCCACGGGCCGCATCCAGGGTGCCGAGTACTCGCTCGTCGACTACAACCGCGCCGGGGTCCCGCTCGTCGAGATCGTCACGAAGCCGATCTTCGGTGCAGAGGAGCGCGCACCCGAGCTCGGTGCGGCGTACGTGCAGGTCATCCGTGACCTCGTCCGAGCGCTCGGCGTCTCCGAGGCCCGCATGGAACGTGGCAACCTCCGCTGCGACGCGAACATCTCGCTGCGTCCCCGCGGGCAGGAGAAGCTCGGCACGCGCACGGAGACGAAGAACGTCAACTCCTTCCGGGCCGTCGAGCGGGCCATCCGCTACGAGATCCAGCGTCAGGCCGCGATCCTCGCCGCCGGTGGCTCGATCACGCAGGAGACCCGGCACTGGCACGAGGACACCGGTCGTACCTCGGCCGGCCGTCCGAAGTCCGACGCCGACGACTACCGCTACTTCCCGGAGCCCGACCTGCTCCCGGTCGTGCCGGACCCGGCCGTGATCGAGGAGCTCCGTGCCTCCCTGCCCGAGGCCCCGGTGGCACGTCGCCGTCGGCTCAAGGGCGACTGGGGCTTCACCGACCTCGAGTTCCAGGACGTCGTGAACGGCGGGCTGCTCGACGAGCTCGAGGGGACCGTCGCCGCCGGTGCCGCACCGCAGGCCGCCCGCAAGTGGTGGACGGGTGAGATCAGCCGTGTCGCGAACACGCGGGACGCCGCCCCCGGTGACCTCGTCTCGCCGCAGCACGTCGCCGAGCTCATCGCCCTCGTCGAGTCCGGTGACCTGACCGACCGCCTGGCACGCCAGGTCCTCGAAGGCGTCATCGCCGGCGAAGGGTCGCCGTCGCAGGTCGTCGAGTCGCGTGGGCTCAAGGTCGTGTCGGATGACTCGGCGCTCACCGCCGCGGTCGACCAAGCGCTCGCCGCACAGCCCGACGTCCTCGCCAAGATCAAGGACGGCAAGGTCCAGGCCGCCGGCGCCATCATCGGTGCCGTCATGAAGGCCATGCAGGGCCAGGCGGACGCCGCCCGCGTCCGCGAGCTGGTGCTGGAGCGCGCGCAGCAGTCGTAGTCCGGACCACATGGC
>Ga0308160_10004427_pt1 | contig 15090 bp, 10 predicted proteins | sample PhyFR1_FD_201036 | JGI IMG/M metagenome (GOLD analysis project Ga0308160, IMG submission 201036) | Phyllosphere microbial communities from UC Gill Tract Community Farm, Albany, California, United States - DLSLF.R1 | ecosystem: Host-associated > Plants > Phyllosphere > Unclassified | place: USA...
TTGCGCGTAAATATCACCCCGACGTCAGCAAGGAAAAGGACGCCGAGGACAAGTTCAAGGAAGCCAGCGAGGCCTACGAAGCGCTGAGCAATGCCGACAAGCGCGCCGAATACGACGAGCTGCGCAAATACGGCCAGCACGGTCGCCCGTTCCAGGGGCCGCCGGGCTGGCAGGGGCGTGGCGGCGGTGGTTTCCATGAGGAAAGCGCGGGCGATTTCTCGGATTTCTTCAGCACCATCTTCGGCAACAGCGGCGGTGGTCGCGGTGCGGCCGGTGGCAATCCGTTCGGGCGGGGTGGGCAGCAGCGCAGCCCGGCGCGCAACGGGCAGGACGTGGAGATGGAGCTGTCGATTTCGCTTGAAGAAACCCTGGCCGACGAGTCGAAGAAGATCAGCTTCAAGGTGCCGCAATACAACGCCGGCGGTCAGCGCCTGACCGATGTGGTCAAGAACCTCAATGTGAAGATTCCCGCAGGCGTTGCCGATGGCGAACGCATTCGCCTCAAGGGCCAGGGCGCGCCGGGCGTCGCCGGCGGTGCCAGCGGCGATCTGTTCCTGACCTTGCGTCTGGCAGCCCATCCATTGTTCGAGGTGGATGCCGGCGACCTGGTGATTCAGGTGCCGTTGGCGCCGTGGGAAGTAGCGTTGGGCACCAAGGTCGCCGTGCCCACTTTGACCGGCCGGATCAACCTGACGATCCGCCCGGACAGCCAGAACGGTCAGCGCCTGCGGGTCAAGGGCATGGGCCTGAAGAACAAGCAGGGCGGGCGCGGTGACCTGTTCGCGCAGATCAAGGTGGTCATGCCCCCAGCAGCCGACGAGAGCACCAAGGCCGCGTGGCAGGCCTTGGCACAGCATGCCGACTTCGACCCGCGGCAGGACTGGGGGCGCTGATCGAGCATCCGTTCAGGCCTGGCACGAGTCGGGGTGGTCAGCGAACCCGGGTCTCGCTGTCGGTGGGTTTGCCAGGCAATGGCAGCTTGAGGCTGATATCGCCACGGATGGGGATCAAGCCCGGCGACAGCACCTCGCCCGTATCTGCGGCGAAACGCAGGGGCTGATCGAAGTCCACCCACGTGACCCGCAGGCTCGGCGTACCCATGATGTTGGCCAGCCCTGGGGTGCGATTGTGGTGGTTGGCCAGCAATTGATCGGTCAAGGCCAGCCACTTTTCATCCGGCTTGCCGCTCTGGAGCGCTTCGATGCGCTTGTACGCGTAGTAAACGCGCATGCGTTGGCCCAGATGCGCCGAGGGGGTTTGCAGCCCGTCGGTGGACAAGCTCGCCGCGCAGTCCAGCGCTTTCACACTGATGCCCTGGCGACGGGCCTCCACCAGCACCTGACGAAGGGTGTAGCGCCCCGTGTCCAGCGTGGTACCGCGGGTGTGCAGGGTACGCAGTTGCTTTTCCAGCTCGCGGGAGAACGTGCCGGTTTTCTCGAACTCGTCCAGCGCCGTCTGGTGCAGATCCTTGAGCAATCCCTGGACATACAGCGTCTTGACCTGCTGCGCCTTGAGCGTTGACATGTACTTGATCAACAGCTGGCAGCTGCCCACGGCGTTGGTCCCCTCATTGATCACCAGACCGTTGTTGATGGCGAACACCTGCGTCAGGAACTCTTTTGGCGTCATGGTAACGGTGATCGCTGGCAATCTAGGGCTGATCTGAGGCAGTGAACCCTGGAAAAACGCCTCGGCCTGGCTGCCCAGGGTCTGTCGAAGCTCGATCAGCTGTGAGCGCGCGGTGCGCAGAACGCTGTCGATGGGTCCGGTCATCAACTGATGCGCGTTGGGACTGATGAGCATGGTGGTGATGTCGCGAAAACCGGGGTCGGTATCGAACGCCGCCAGTGCATCCGCTGCGGCCGTCTGATCTTGGGGGGCGGTCAGGGTGAACAGCTCCCAGCGGCCCATCCAGTCCTTCTGCACAGGCCAGCTTCCGATGATCTGCTGTGGCGCAATGGGGTCGACGATCACCCATCGGTCCAGGGCTTCGATGTGCAGGGCCTGAAACACCTTGCCGTCCATGCGCAGGTAGTGGTTGCCTTCAACGGTAGTGTAAATGCCTTGGTAGATGCCTGTGCCCTCGGTCAGACCGGTCAGGTCTTCCTGGGTAGCAACTGCATCCAACTGCGAGTTGCCGGTAACGATGCGGTCGATCTGGGCAAGATCTGCTTCATCCAGTTCAAGTGCAGCACCCAGTTCCTCGAAGCTTCCCAATTCCGCTATGGCATCGTCGCCTACCCCGCGCAACATGGGCATATCCAGGAGAATGTTCAACGCATCCAGTATCGCCGCTGTGAACGCGGCCTGACGGGCCGCTCGGGTCTCGCCGTGTACGGCCTTGGCCAGGTGCGTGCCGAAGGCAATCGAACCGGCTGCCACCGCCACCAGCGCGACGCCCGTATCCGCCGGAGCCAGCGGGGTGACGATGCGCATGAAGGCTTCCAGGTCGATCAGGAACAGTTCCTTGCGCAGTTCGTGGTTGGAGGCCAGAAGCTCTTTGGCATCGAGCTTGAGACGTTCGCGCACCGTGTCGAAGAGGAACGTGAACACGTCCTTGTCGATCACTTTGCTGACGCCGTTGAGTAACCGCTGACCTGATTGCCAAGGCGTCGTGCGAATGCGCTCGAGGGTGGCGAGCAGCAGTTTGCGGGGAGGTACCGTGGACTCTCCGGCGGTATTGAAATGGCCGATCAGACGCTCGCGGCCATGTTCTTCGGCGGCAGTTTCGGCGATCCACTCGTACAGCTGCTGCTCGTTGTGAAAGGTTCTGAACCAGCCCGCCGGCATGTACAGAATTTCCGGCCCTTCGGCGGTGGTGATGCGCAGGATGTCGAACGAGGTCAGATCGCCCAGGGTGAAACTTTTAACCGACGCCAGGGTGCGCTGAGTATGCAGGCGTTGCAGGTCATCCAGCGTAGGTGGTATGGCGATCGGCCCGGCGAACGCATCGAATACCAGTTTGAGCTGTTTGTTGCTCAATGCGCCGGTGTTGTAGGCGTTCCAGGTGAAGCTGAAGAACAGGATCTTGATCAGCACCCGGCCGTCGTCGGCGTAGTCGCGCAGGAAGGCGTTCAGGCGCCGCTGATAGTGACTGGAAAAATCGGTCGCCCAGAACTCCTTCATGATCTGCGAAGGCGCCAGCGGCACCTCGTTGGTCTCATTGTAGATTCCCGCATCCTTGACGGTGTAGAAGCCCGACATCTGGTCGAGCAGGTCGAAGTTGATCTGGTAGAAGGTTCTGAAGCGCCGCAGCACCAGCTCGGTGACCGTGAGCGTTTCCTTCGGCTTGCCGATGTGCTGTTGGCCGGTATAGGCCAGGCTACTGGTCTGGGCGTTGTCGAAGTCGTGCCAATAGACTTGGTCCGGATCCAGGTCAAGATGAGTATGGAACTTCAGCAGCTTGATGCCCCAATCGCGTGCCGACTCGCGTACATCCGGAAAGTGTTGGTAATAGCGTTCGGCAACGGCCGTCACGATCGCGGCCGTAAGGGGGGTTGGGACAGGGGTCGCAATAGGGGGTGTGGTGGTCATGTGTCGCTCCTCGTTGGGTGGAGCGACACCTTAGGAAAACCGGGGCGTGGTGAAGACCTACATAGTTAGACCGCTCAAGCTGCCTCAGAACAGGAAATAGCGCTGGGCCATGGGCAACACGTCGGCCGGCTCGCACCAGAGCAACACCCCATCGGCCTTGACCTGATACGTCTGGGGGTCGACATCGATGTCGGGCAGGTAAGCGTTATGGATCAGGTCGGTCTTCTGTACCGAGCGGCAGCCCTTGACCACGGCGATCTGCTTCTTCAGGCCTAGGCGTTCAGGCACTCCGGCGTCCAGCGCCGCTTGGCTGATGAAGGTCAGGCTGGTGGCGTGGCGCGAGCCATCGAAGCTGGCGAACATGGGGCGGTAGTGCACCGGCTGCGGCGTGGGAATCGAGGCGTTGGCGTCGCCCATGAGGCTGGCGGCGATGGCACCTCCCTTGAGGATCAAGGTTGGTTTGACGCCGAAGAAGGCCGGACGCCAGAGCACCAGGTCAGCCCATTTGCCGATTTCGACCGAGCCCACTTCGTGGCTGATGCCATGGGTGATGGCCGGGTTGATGGTGTACTTGGCGATGTAGCGTTTGGCGCGAAAGTTGTCGTTGCCCTCGGCGTCTTCGGGCAGCGGGCCGCGTTGTTTCTTCATCTTGTCGGCGGTCTGCCAAGTGCGCGTGATCACCTCGCCGACCCGGCCCATGGCCTGGCTGTCGGAGCTGATCATGGAGAACGCGCCGAGGTCGTGCAGGATGTCTTCGGCGGCAATGGTCTCGCGTCGAATGCGGCTTTCGGCGAAGGCCACGTCCTCGGCGATGCTGGGGTCCAGGTGATGGCAGACCATGAGCATGTCCAGGTGCTCGTCGATGGTGTTGCGGGTGAACGGGCGGGTCGGGTTGGTCGAGCTGGGCAACACGTTGGCGAAGCCGCAGGCCTTGATGATGTCCGGGGCGTGGCCGCCGCCGGCCCCTTCGGTGTGGTAGGTATGGATGGTGCGGCCCTTGAAGGCGGCGAGGGTGGTCTCGACGAAGCCCGACTCGTTGAGGGTGTCGGTATGGATGGCGACCTGCACGTCGTACTGGTCGGCCACGCTCAGGCAATTGTCGATGGCTGCAGGCGTGGTGCCCCAGTCTTCGTGCAGTTTGAGGCCGATGGCGCCGGCCTTGACCTGTTCGATCAGCGGCTCGGGCAGGCTCGCATTACCCTTGCCGGTGAAGCCGATGTTCATGGCGAAGGCATCGGCGGCCTGGAGCATGCGCGCCATGTGCCAGGGGCCAGAGGTGCAAGTGGTCGCGTTGGTGCCGGTGGCCGGTCCGGTGCCGCCGCCGATCATGGTGGTGACGCCGCTCATCAGCGCCTCTTCGATCTGCTGCGGGCAGATGAAGTGAATGTGGGTGTCGATGCCGCCGGCGGTCAGGATCATGCCTTCACCGGCGATCACTTCGGTGCTGGCGCCGATGGCGATGGTCACATCGGGCTGGATGTCGGGGTTGCCGGCCTTGCCGATCGCCGCGATGCGCCCGTCCTTGAGGCCGACGTCGGCCTTGACGATGCCCCAGTGATCGATGATCAGGGCATTGGTGATCAGCGTGTCGACCACTTCGGCGGCCAGCAACTGGCCTTGGCCCATGCCATCGCGGATGACCTTGCCGCCACCGAATTTGACTTCTTCGCCGTAGGTGGTGAAGTCCTTTTCCACTTCGATCCACAGGTCGGTGTCGGCCAAGCGGACTTTGTCACCGACGGTGGGGCCGAACATGTCGGCGTAGGCTTCTCTGGAAATCTTCATCGCTATGCCCTGCAATTCAATTGTGTGTGGCCCCTGTAGGAGCGGTCATCGGCCGCGAATGGCCCGCTGCGGTGTATCGGGTAGAGCGCGTTGCCTCCTTCGCGGCCACGGACCGCTCCTACAGAGGAGGGCGTGTTCAGAGCTTACCCATGATGCGACCGGCGAAGCCGTACACGCGGCGCAGCCCAGCCAAGTCCACCAGTTCCACTTCGCGGCTCTGGCCCGGTTCGAAGCGCACTGCGGTTCCCGCAGGAATGTTCAGGCGCATGCCCCGGCTGGCGGCACGGTCGAAGTGCAGCGCATCGTTGGTCTCGAAAAAGTGATAGTGCGACCCCACCTGAATCGGTCGATCGCCACTGTTTGCCACGGTCAGGCTCAAGGTACGCCGCCCGACATTGAGTTCGATGTCGCCAGGCTGGATCTGGTATTGGCCGGGAATCATGGGAGAGCTCCTCGAAGTGATGAAGGACGGCGGTTCAAGCCGACTCCTGTGGCGGCTCGGCGCCGGGGTTGAGGGCCAGTTGCATGAAGGTCAGGTCCAGCCAGCGGCCGAACTTGATGCCCACCTGCGGCATTTGCCCTGTGGTGACGAAGCCCAGACGCTCATGCAGATGAACCGATGCCTGGTTGCCGCTTTCGATGGCGGCCACCATGACGTATTTGCCACGCTCGCGGGCACGCTCGATCAGCACCTGCATCAGGCGCGCGCCCAGGCCTTTGCCGCGCTGGTCGTTGCGCACATAGACCGAGTGCTCGACGCTGTAGCGAAAGCCTTCGAACGGGCGCCAGTCGCCGAACGACGCGTAGCCGCTGACCTCGCCGTGCTCCTCGGCGACCAGGATTGGGTAGTTTTGCGCCTTGCGCGCTTCGAACCAGGCCTGGCGGTTGGCCAGGTCGACCGGCTGCTCGTTCCAGATCGCGGTGGTGTTGAGCACCGCATCGTTGTAGATCGCGTAGATCCCTGGCAGGTCGCGCTCGGTGGCGTCACGAATCATGCGCGTGCCTCAGGCGATGGGTTGATGAACGGTGACCAGCTTGGTGCCGTCGGGAAACGTGGCTTCCACCTGGATCTCCGGGATCATTTCGGGGATGCCCTCCATGACCTGTTCGCGACTGAGCAGGGTGGTGCCGTAATGCATCAGTTGGGCGACCGTCTGGCCGTCGCGGGCGCCTTCGAGCAGGGCGGCGGAGATCAGCGCCATGGCCTCCGGATAATTCAGCTTGAGACCGCGGGCCAGACGGCGTTCGGCGACCAGGCCGGCGGTGAAGATGAGCATTTTGTCTTTTTCGCGAGGTGTCAGGTCCATGGGGGTTCCTTGAGAATTTTGGTAGGTAGCCAGGCAGGCAGGATTCAGTCAGGTGCTCCAGATCCGTGGCGCCAGCGCTTCGCGGCCCAGCAGGGCCGGGCGCAGCAGCGTCCACAGCTGGATCAGCCAGTCGCGCGCATGCAGCGCCTCGTCGGCCAGGCAGCGCGCAACCAGCAGCCCCGGCAACTGGCTCAGGTCGCCGCGCACGCGGGTCGCCAGCGCACGGCAGCGTTCGAGCAGGGCCGGGTCGATCTCGCCGGTCACCAGCAAGGTGGCGAACACCGGTTTGCCGCCCAGGCCCACGGCCGATTCGAGCAGGCCGTCGTCGCCGACGATGCGCTGGCGCTCGTGCCAGATCAGCTCGCCGTCGCGGCGGATCTCCAGGCGTGACTGGAAATGCCCCTGGTCGAAGCGCTCGGCGGCCGCCGGACGACCCACGGCCACGATATCCCAATAGAACAGCCGGGCATCGCCTTGCAGATGGATACGGGTATCCAGTTCGGCCTGGGCGGCACTGTAGACGATGGTTTCCTGAGGCAGCCATTCAAGGGTAGCGCCAGCGGCCACCTGCAGCTCGGTGCTTTGATAGGCCGGACTGAGCGCTCGGTACCACTTTGCCGCGCCCGGCGTGGTCAACTGCGCCCAGGCGTTGGCCTGAACCTGTGCGCTGATGTCCAGCCGATCGCCGCCGGCGATACCCCCTGGCGGATGCACGATGATGTGCTGGCACACCTCGGGCCCTTCGGCGTACAGATGCTTCTGCACCCGCAACGGACCCAAGTGGCGGCGCAGGGTCGGTCGCGTGCTGTCGCCGAACCGTGCGTAGCCCAACTCCAGCCGGGCGTGCCAGCTGGGCGTGTAGGGCAGGGAAGTGACAGGTAGATTCATGGCCTTCATTCTTTTTCGGGTCGCGGCAAAGATTAAATGGTTACCAGGCCACGCACACCCTCGGTTTCCATGTTTTCACCACGACCCTGCTGGACGATCTCACCGCGCGACATGACCAGGTACTGATCGGCCAGCTCGGCGGCGAAGTCATAGAACTGTTCGACCAGCAATATGGCCATGTCCCCACGCGCAGCGAGCTGCTTGATCACGGCGCCGATCTCCTTGATCACCGAAGGCTGGATGCCTTCGGTGGGCTCGTCGAGAATCAGCAGGCGCGGTCGGCTCGCCAAGGCGCGGCCGATTGCCAGTTGTTGCTGTTGACCACCGGACAGGTCGCCACCACGGCGATGCTTCATCTGCAGCAGCACTGGAAACAGTTCGTAGATGAACGCCGGCACCTCGCGCGCTTCGCTGCCGGGAAAGCGCGAAAGCCCCATCAGCAGGTTTTCCTCGACCGTCAGGCGGCCGAAGATCTCGCGGCCCTGGGGCACGTAGGCGATGCCTGCGTGCACCCGTTGATGTGGCTTGAACGCGGTGATCGGCTTGCCTTCCCAGGCCACGCTGCCTTGCTTGGCCGGGATCAGGCCCATCAGGCACTTGAGCAAGGTGGTCTTGCCCACGCCGTTGCGCCCGAGCAGACAGGTCACTTCGCCTATGTTCACATCGAACGACAGGCCGCGCAGGATATGGCTGCCGCCGTAGTATTGGTGAAGCTGGTCGACTTGGAGCATGGGTCTTGTCCTTGTTGTTGCAGTGTCTGAGTGGGCCTCTTCGCGGCCGCTGACCGCTCCTACAGTCGATTATCGTAGGAGCGGTCAGCGGCCGCGAACGGACCTCAACGCCCCAGATAAACCTCGATCACTCGCTCATCGGCCTGCACCGCCTCGAGCGAACCTTCAGCCAGCACGCTGCCCTGATGCAGCACGGTGACATGGTCGGCAATCGAGCCGACGAAGCCCATGTCATGCTCCACCACCATCAATGAATGCTTGCCGGCCAGGGTCTTGAACAGCTCGGCGGTGAACTCGGTTTCGGCGTCGGTCATCCCTGCCACCGGTTCGTCGAGCAGCAGTAATTGCGGGTCTTGCACCAGCAGCATGCCGATCTCCAGAAACTGCTTCTGGCCGTGGGACAACAGACCGGCCGGGCGATCGACCGACGCGCTCAGGCGAATGGTTTCCAGCACTTCGGCGATGCGGTCGCGCTGCTCGCCGGTCAGCCGCGCGCGCAGGCTGGCCCAGACCGACTTGTCGGTCTTCTGCGCCAGCTCCAGGTTTTCGAACACGCTCAAGGCTTCGAACACCGTCGGCTTCTGGAACTTGCGACCGATGCCGGCCTGGGCGATCTGCACCTCGCTCATGTGGGTCAGGTCCAGGGTTTCGCCGAACCAGGCCTTGCCCGTGGTGGGTCGGGTCTTGCCGGTGATCACGTCCATCAGGGTGGTCTTGCCGGCACCGTTGGGGCCGATGATGCAGCGCAGCTCACCAACGCCGATGTACAGGTTGAGGTCGTTGAGCGCCTTGAACCCGTCGAAGCTGACGCTGATGTCTTCCAGGGTCAGAATCGTCCCGTGTCGGGTGTTCAGCCCCGGACCGCTGGCCTGGCCCAGGCCGATCGCATCGCGGCTGGTGCCGGCGTCGCTGTTAGGGTCGAGGATCGGTTCGAGCATGAACTCGCCGGTAGCGGTGATTCTCATTGTTCACCTCTCTTCTTCAACAGGCCGATCACACCCTTGGGCAGGTACAAGGTGACGATGATGAACAGTGCGCCGAGGAAGAACAGCCAGTATTCGGGAAACGCCACGGTGAACCAGCTCTTCATGCCATTGACGATGCCGGCGCCCAGCAGCGGTCCGATCAGCGTGCCGCGCCCGCCCAGAGCCACCCACACGGCGGCTTCGATGGAGTTGGTCGGCGACATCTCGCTGGGGTTGATGATCCCCACCTGCGGCACGTACAGCGCGCCGGCCAGACCGCAGAGCACGGCGCTGAGCACCCAGACGAACAGCTTGAATCCGCGTGGATCGTAACCGCAGAACATCAGCCGATTCTCGGCGTCGCGCAGCGCGGTCAGCACCCGGCCGAACTTGCTGCGGGCCAGGCGCCAGCCCAGGTACAGGCTCAGCACCAGCAACGCCACGGTGAGCAGAAACAGCACGGCGCGAGTGCCTTGCGAGGTGATGCTGAAGCCCAGGATGCTGCGGAAGTTGGTGAAGCCGTTGTTGCCGCCGAAGCCGGTTTCGTTGCGGAAGAACAGCAACATGCCGGCGAAGGTCAGGGCCTGGGTCATGATCGAAAAATAGACGCCCTTGATCCGCGAGCGGAAGGCGAAGAAACCGAACACCAGGGCCAGCACGCCCGGCGCCAGCACCGCCAGGCACAGGGCCCAGAGGAAGTGTTCGGTACCGACCCAGAACCAGGGCAGCTCGGTCCACGACAGAAACGTCATGAAGGCCGGCAGGCCATCCCCGGCCGCCTCGCGCATCAGGTACATGCCCATGGCGTAGCCGCCCAGGGCGAAGAACAGGCCGTGGCCCAGGGACAACAGGCCGGCGTAGCCCCAGACTAGGTCCAGGGCCAGAGCGACGATGGCGTAGCAGAGAATCTTGCCGACCAGGGTCAGGGTGTAGGCCGAGACCTGCAAGCCGTTGCTGGCCGGCAGCAGCGACAGCAGCGGCAGGGCGATGAGGATCGCCAGGACCACGACGCCGATGGCAAGGGTCACTTTCGGGCCGGCTTTCTGCGCGGCAGTGAGCATCAATGGCTGATTCATCAGTCGATCACCCGTCCTTTCAGTGCGAAGAGGCCTTGCGGACGTTTCTGGATGAACAGAATGATCAGCGCGAGGATGAGGATCTTGCCCAGCACCGCACCGATCTGCGGTTCCAGGATCTTGTTGGCGATGCCCAGGCCGAACGCGGCGGACACGCTACCGGCCAGTTGGCCGACGCCGCCCAGTACCACCACCAGAAACGAGTCGATGATGTAGCTCTGGCCCAGGTCCGGGCCGACGTTGCCGATCTGGCTCAGGGCCACGCCACCCAGGCCGGCGATGCCCGAGCCCAGACCGAAGGCGAGCATGTCGACACGACCGGTGGGCACCCCACAGCAGGCGGCCATGTTGCGGTTCTGAGTGACGGCGCGCACGTTCAGGCCCAGGCGGGTCTTGTTCAGCAGCAGCCAGGTCAGGACCACCACGAACAGCGCGAAGGCGATGATGACGATGCGGTTGTACGGCAGCACCAGGTTGGGCAGCACCTGCCAGCCGCCCGAGAGCCAGGCGGGGTTGGCCACTTCCACGTTCTGCGCGCCGAAGATCAGGCGAATCGCCTGGATCAGCATCAGGCTGATGCCCCAGGTCGCCAGCAGGGTTTCCAGCGGGCGACCGTACAGATGACGAATCACCGTGCGTTCCAGAATCATGCCGACGCCTGCGGTGACGAAGAACGCCACGGGCAGGGCGATCAACGGGTAGTACTCGATGGCGCCGGGGGCGATGCGCTGGATCAGCATCTGCACGACATAGGTCGAGTAGGCGCCGAGCATCAGCATTTCCCCGTGGGCCATGTTGATCACACCGAGCAGGCCGAAGGTGATCGCCAGGCCCAGAGCGGCCAGCAGCAGGATCGAGCCCAGGGACATGCCGCTGAAGGCCTGGCCAAGGATGTCGCCGATCATCAGCTTGCGCTTCACCTGAGCCAGGCTGGTCTCGGCGGCGGTGCGCACGCCCGGGTCGGCTTCCACGCCCGGCGCCAGCAGGTTTTCCAGACGGGTGCGGGCCAGGGGCTCACCGGTTTCGCCCAGCAGGCGCACTGCAGCCAGGCGTACGGTGGGCTCGGGAGCGACCAGTTGCAGGTTGGCCAGGGCCAGGGTCAGGGCGGTCTTTACCGTTTCGTCCTGTTCCCCGGCGCTCTGGCGGTCGAGCAAGGCCAGTTGGTTGGGCTGTGCCGAGCGTTGCAGTTGCTGCGCAGCGGCGAGGCGAACCTGCGCGTTTTCGCTCAGCAGTTGGTGGCTGGCGAGGGCGGTTTCCACCAGGCCGCGCAGGCGGTTGTTCAGGCGCAGCTTGCGCACCGGTTCCACGGCCGCGGCGGTGCCGTCGGCGGGAGTCATCTGGCCATTGGTTTCGATGAACGGTTTTTTCTCGGCGTCGGCGGCAACCCGGCCTTCCTGCAAGGCGTCGAGCAGTTCGAGCCGTGCCGGGTCCGGCTGTGCGGCCCAGGCTTCCAGCAGGCGGACCTGCTCGGCAGACGAGGCGCCGGTGAAATCACTGGCGTCGTTGGCGCTGGCCATCAGTGGCAGCAGCAGGACGACAGTGACGAGGAATTTGATGAGGGACATGGCAAGTCCTTTGAATTGACGGCAATGGCGGCCGCAGACCGCCCCACAGAAACCTTGCGGCCCTTTGTAGGAGCGGTCATTGGCCGCGAAGGGCCACCAAGGTCTGTCATGCACACCACGGTGCCCCTTCGCGGCCGATGACCGCTCCTACAGCAGTCCGCTTACACGACGGCTTTGGGAGGCTGGTTGGATCAGTTGCTCTTCACAGCGTGATCCGGCTTCTTGTCGTTACCCGGAATGTAAGGGCTCCATGGCTGGGCACGGATCGGCTCCTTGGTCTGCCACACCACGTTGAACTGACCGTTGTCCTCGATCTCGCCGATCATTACCGGTTTGTGCAGGTGGTGGTTGGTCTTGTCCATGGTCAGGGTGTAGCCCGACGGCGCGGCGAAGGTCTGCCCGGCCATGGCTTCACGTACCTTGTCCACGTCGGTCGACTTGGCCTGATTGGCGGCCTGGGCCCACATGTTGATGCCCACGTAGGTCGCTTCCATCGGATCGTTGGTGACCACGGTGGCGGCGTTCGGCAGGTTCTTGGCCTTGGCGTAGGCTTTCCAGTCGGCGACGAACTGGGTGTTTTCCTTGTTCTCCACCGACTGGAAGTAGTTCCACGCTGCCAGGTTGCCCACCAGCGGCTTGGTATCGATGCCGCGCAGTTCTTCTTCGCCGACCGAGAACGCCACGACCGGGACGTCGGTGGCCTTCAGGCCCTGGTTGGCCAGCTCCTTGTAGAACGGCACGTTAGAGTCGCCGTTGACGGTGGAGATGACGGCAGTCTTGCCACCGGCCGAGAATTTCTTGATGTTGGCAACGATGGTCTGGTAGTCCGAGTGACCGAACGGGGTGTAGACCTCTTCGATGTCCTTGTCGGCCACGCCCTTGGAGTGCAGGAAGGCGCGCAGAATCTTGTTGGTGGTGCGTGGGTAGACGTAGTCGGTGCCCAGCAGGAAGTAGCGCTTGGCCGCGCCGCCGTCTTCGCTCATCAGGTACTCGACCGCCGGGATCGCCTGCTGGTTGGGCGCCGCGCCGGTGTAGAAGACGTTCGGCGACATCTCTTCACCCTCGTACTGCACGGGGTAGAACAGCAGGCCATTGAGCTCTTCGAAGACCGGCAGCACCGACTTGCGCGACACCGACGTCCAGCAGCCGAACACCACCGCCACCTTGTCCTGGGTGATCAACTGCCGTGCCTTCTCGGCGAACAACGGCCAGTTCGACGCCGGGTCCACCACCACGGCCTCGAGCATCTTGCCATTCACGCCGCCCTTGGCGTTGATCTGGTCGATGGTCATCAGGGCCATGTCTTTCAGAGAAGTCTCCGAGATCGCCATGGTGCCGGACAGCGAATGCAGGATGCCGACCTTGATGGTCTCGGCGGCCTGAATCGTCCAGGACAAGCCCATGGCAGCGATCGATGCGGAAAGGGTGAACGCCTTGATCAAGCTGCGACGCTTCATTGTGCAATCTCCATGTACGAATGTTTTTTTAGTGAGGCAGATGGGGACTTCTCAGCGGAGCTTTGCAAGGGGTGTGCCGGAGTGCGCGCAGGTGCGGGATAGGGGGCGAGGGAGGGCCTGGACGAGTATCGGTCGCACCGCGTTGGTGCTCGATGCGAGGGGTGGTGCGTTTCAGTGAATGGTATTGGTGCGCCGGATTTCATCCCCAGCCGAACGACGCACCGCGCCGCCCGCCGACGCGGCTTGCGCCGCTGCTACACAGACCGTGTGCACCGCCGACGCGGCTTGCGCCGCTGCTACGGGGACCGTGTGCGCCGCCGACGCGGCTTGCGCCGCTGCTACGGGGACCGTGTGCACCGCTGATGCGGCTTGCGCCGCTGCTACGGGGACCGTGTGCACCGCTGACGCGGCTTGCGCTCGCGTTGCAGGTGTACTCCGATTCCCTGTAGCAGCGGTGCAAGCCGCGTCCGGTCGCACCGCAGATACAGCAGGATGACTCAGATCGCTTCGATCGACGGCCGCAGGCGGACCACCATCCGGTCCACCGCCCAGATCAACAACAGCGACACACCCACCAACGGAAACGCCACGCCAATCGCAATCATCACCCCGACCGCCACCTTCCATCGCGGCAGATCGTGGCGCAGCGGCGGTACACCGAGCTTGCCCTGGGGCCGGCGCTTCCACCAGATGACCAGACCGCTGACCGAACTGAGCAATATCATCAGGCAAACCAGCAGCACGATGATCTGATTGACCGGCCCGAACATCTTGCCCTCGTGCAGCATCACCCCGGTTTCAGTGGCGCGCGCGACCAGGCCGTAATGCTCCCAGCGCACGTCGGCCAGCACCTCACCGCTGTACTGATCGATGTGCACGGTCGCGTCGTTGCGTGGATCGTCGGCAAAAACCGCCACAGTGAACACGCCGCTCGCCGTGGTCGGCAGGGTGATGCTGTAGCCGGGTTCCACCTGCAACCGCGTGGCAGTGTCGACCACACTCTGCAGGCTGACCAACGGCGCTGCCGGAGCGCGCATGTGCCCGCCATGGCCCATGTGCTCGGCATGTGCCCCGGCGGACTGCGGCATGGGCGTGTTTTCCATGGCCCAGGGCACGGTCTGGCGATGGGCCTGGTTGAGCTGCCCGGCCTGCTCGTCGGACTTGGGCATGGCGTTCCACATGGCGTCAGGGAAGCGGTTCCACACCTGGGCATACTGCTTGCCCCAGAACCCGGTCCAGGTCATGCCGCTGAGCAGCATGATCAGCAACAACGCTGCGCCCCAGAAACCGACTGCCGCATGCAGGTCGCGCCACAGCGCCCGGCCCCGGCTGCGCCAGCGCGGCCAGAGCACACCGCTGGCGGCATTGCCGCGCGGCCACCACAGGTACAGGCCGGAGATCACCAGCACGATGCCCCAGCCGGCAGCCAGCTCGATCAGCCGGTCCCCCACGGTGCCAATCATCAACTCGCCATGCAGGGCCCTCGCCACGGCCTGCAGGTTCCACTTGGCGTCCTGCTCGCCAAGCAGCTCGCCGGTGTAGGGATTGACGAACACATTCAGTTCGCGGCCATCGGCATGCACCACGAACTGGGCACTGCGTTCGGCGGCGCTGGGCGGCAGGTACTGGCCGATGTTGCCACGCGGATAGGCATTGTGCGTGCGCAGCAGCAGTTCGTCGGCGCTCAGGCGCTGTTCGGCCACCGGCACCACCAGCAGATCGCGGTACATCCACGGGTCCAGTTGCGGCTTGAACAGGTAGATGATCCCGGTCAGCGCCAGC
>Ga0308160_10004428_pt1 | contig 15088 bp, 10 predicted proteins | sample PhyFR1_FD_201036 | JGI IMG/M metagenome (GOLD analysis project Ga0308160, IMG submission 201036) | Phyllosphere microbial communities from UC Gill Tract Community Farm, Albany, California, United States - DLSLF.R1 | ecosystem: Host-associated > Plants > Phyllosphere > Unclassified | place: USA...
TGAAGCGCTGGTCGTACATCGTGCCCGACAGCGCGTGGTGCTGCTTGCTGTCGGCGACCATGCTCAGGAAGATGATGTCGCGCTCGCTGCCCTGGAAGATGCGGGCGTCGCCGCAGGAGAACTGGCGGCGTGCCAGCTCGGCGGCGTCGCAGCGGGCGCGCACCAGCTTGTCGATGAGGAGCGCCTGTTCGGGGCCGAGCAGCGACACCACGCCGATCGTGCGCCCGGCCATCTTCGGGTCGCGCAGGATGGCTTCGATCTCCGCGGCGATGCATTCGGCCTCGGGCACGTTCTGGCCCTTGGCGCCGCGGTAGCCGTTGGCGACGAAGATGTCGACCAGCGGCGGGTCGAGCCGCTCCGAGGCGGTCGGGATGCGCAGCGGTTGAATGAAACCTTTATAGAATACGCGGTTGCTGTAGGCGATGATCGGCGGCACGCAGCGGAAGTGCTCGCGCAGCATCACCTTCGATGCCGCGAACACGGTGGAGGCGATGTCGTACAGCGACATGTCGGCGCTCAGTACCGGCTCGAAGGGCTGGCCGGCCAGGAAGCGGCGCCGCAGGTCGGCGATCTTGGCGGCGGCGACGAAGCCGGCTTCCGGCGAGACCTGCTTGTCGTCGCCGACCACCAGGATCTGCTTGCCGCGCAGGACCGCCGGCAGCGCCCACAAATCGGACTGGCTGGCTTCGTCGACGATGACCAGGTCGAAGGCGCCCAACTGGGCCGGCAGCGATTCCGACACGCGCGCGTGGCTCATGATCCAGCACGGCACCGCGGCCTGGGCGTCGACCATGGCTTTTTGCGCATCGCGGCGGTAGCGGCCGGCGTTGACGCCGGTGCCCTTGCCGAACTTGCGCATCGCGGTGCGGTAGGTTTCCAGGGCGCTCAGCACGTTCTGGCCGGCGTGGCGGCGCGTGGCCAGCCAGCTCGAGCGCGAGACCAGGTCTTCGTACAGGCGCGCCAGGCCGGCTTCCAGCTCGCGCCGGCGCGCGGCCAGGGTGCGCATCTCGTCGCGGGCGTCGATATCGTCGAGGTGGGTCTTCAGGCGTGCCCAGTTCCAGGCGTCGCGCCAGCGCACCGGGAATACGTCGTCGTCGCCGCTGGCGTCCGCCGGCAGCGACAGCACGCGCGCCGCCAGCCAGGCCGCGCCGTGGGATTCGATGCGGGCGGCCAGTTCGCGCAGCGTGGCGAAATCCGGCGCCAGCGCTTCGATGCGGCGCAGTTCGGCGACGATGGCGGCGTAGTCGTCGGCCACGTCATGGGCCACCCCATCGGCCGCGATCCCCGGCGTGCCCAGCGTATCCTCGACCAGCACGTGCAAGCGCTGCACCACGGGACCGCTGCAGCCGGCCAGCGCCGTTTGCAGCGCGGCCAGGCGTGCGGTCGCCTGCGCCAGCCCGGTGCGGACCAGGTGGCGGCGCAGCTGGCCGCGCACGCGCTCCAGCTCCGGGCGGCGGCCCAGCAGGTCCTGCGCCGGTACCTGTTCGAAGACCTGTTCGGCCAGCAGCGGCAGGCCGGCATCGTGGCGCATGGCCAGCGTATGCGCACCGCGTGCGGCGAGCGTGATCATTTCGATGGTGCGCAGCTGGCCGACGTCCGGCTGCAGCAGGGGCAGCGACAGCAGCTCGGCGAATGCGTTCCAGCGCACCACGAAAGAGAGCACGCGCGCATGCAGGCCGGCAAAGCGCCCCACGTGCGCCCAGTCCTCGCGCGAGGCCGGCGGCAGGCCGGCCACGCGGATGGCGCTCACGTGCGGCTTGACGTCGCCGGCGCCGAAAGTGAACAAGCCGAAGGGCTTGCCGCTGTCGGCGCCGCGCGCGATCGCTTCCAGCGCCTTCGGCAGTTCCAGCGCTTCGCGCGGCGCGGTCACCGGCTTCTGCATGAATTCGGCGCGCGCCTGCAGCAGCGCATCCATCTCTGTAAACAAGGCTTCCAGCGAGGCGCGCTCGGTGGCGAACTGCGGCCGGCGCAGCTTGTCGCGCAGCGCGAACACCCAGTCGTGTCCCGATTCTTCCAGCGCGGCAACCTGCGCGATGGCCGCGTCCAGCGCCGCCAGCAGCACGCGCGCCGCCTGCAACACCTCGGGCGTGGGTGCGCGCAGCGGCAGCAGGGCGCCGCTGGCTTCGTCGCGCTCGATCTCGCGCATGGTCTGCAGCGTGGCGTGCAGCTGCCCGATCTCGGCAGCGGGCGGCAAAGCGTTCGACGCCGGGATGCGCGCCTGGCAGTAGACCAGGTCGGCGCCCAGTCTGCGGCGGATCTCGCGCAGGCGCATGCCCTGCTCGTCGGCGAAGGGCGGCGCGTGTTCCGGCGCCAGCGACAGTTCGTCGTCGAACCAGCCGAACTGCTCGCGCCCATGCACCACCAGCTCGGCCATCTTTTGCGCGCGCATGGCGACGCCGTCGACCTCGATGTCGGCCAGCTGCGCATGCGCGATCTCGTCGATGCGGGTATCGATGCGCGCCATGGCCTCGTGCGCACGATCCAGTGCGGTTTGACAGGTGGCGATGCGCTCCTGTTCCAGCGCCGGGTTCAGGTGCGTCAGCGTGTGGATGATCGCTTCGATCGCCGCCTGGAACTGGCGCATGCCTTCCTTGTCGCCCGAGAGCAGGGCGACCGTGAGCGGGCGGATCGCTTCCGGAATCTTCTGCTGCAGCACCTTCAGCGCCGGCTCGCCCTTGGAGGTCACCAGGATGCGCTTGCCCGAAGCCAGGTAGTGGCTGATGATGTTGGCAATCGTATGCGTCTTGCCGGTGCCCGGCGGTCCCTGCACGGCCACACCGGGCGAACGCTCGAGCTGCTGGATGATGGTTTCCTGCTCGCGGTTGTAGGGCAGCGGGAAGTACAGTTCGCGCAGCTGGCCGCCGCTCCTGGCGCCGCTTGAAGCCCGGCCCGACAGGCCGCGGAAAGCGATCGGCGCATACTCGACCACGTCTGCGCTGGGCGCGCTGACGATGCTGAGCGGGCCTTCCGGCAGTGCTTCCGCATTGGTCTCGGCCGCGCCGACGCGGTCCTTGAGGCGCGCGATGTCTTCGACCAGGAAGTGGCTGGCGCGCGGGCGCGCAAAGATCGCCCACTCGTTGGTCACCACCAGTTCCGGCCCCGGCGCCGGCGCGGCATCGAGCTGGGTATCGTAGCGCGCGCTGGCCGCGAGGTTCCCGGCCACCAGCTTCAGGATCGGTTCGACGCCGGCCGGATCGAAGGGCGAGACCGCCGCGCCGTCGTCCTCGCCGTCGCGCTCGCGCAGCAGGCTGCGCGCGGCGCGCTCGACGTCGCCGGTCCCGGGCACGTCGCAGCTTGAAAAGGCGTCGAGTTCCAGGCGCGGTTCGACCTGGCGCGGACGCAGGCCGATCGCGTGGGTGGCGCCGTCGATGTCGATTTCCATCGCCTGCGTGATCAAGGGATAGTAAAAATCGACTTTGCCGATGCGCCACGAGGACACGCCGATGCCCCATACCAGCTCGAGCGGCCGCACCGCTTCCTCGGATTCGAGGCGCGTCTTCAGCGCGAACAGGTCCGCATACAGCGCGATGACCTTGCGCCGCGGCTTTTCGCGCGCGGCCCACTCGGTCCAGCGCGGCAGGTAAATATCGAGCACGCGTGCCAGGCGCGCGCGCCGCTGCTCGTCGCGGCGGGCGGCGCGTTCTTCGCTGTCGGTGCCAGCTTCGTGGTTGCGGATGCTGGCCAACGCCGCTTCCTTGATCGCCGGCGGCGCCCCGGCCGGATCGTCGCCGACCACCAGGAAAGGTGCGAACTCCGGCTCGGGCAAGGCCGGGGCACGGGTCGCTTCCAGCCGCTGCACACGCAGCCACCAGGTATCCGCCTCGGTCTCGACATTGAAGTCGACCCAGGGCAGCGTGCCCAGGTCGGCGAAGGTTTTGCGGAAGTCGGCCAGCTTCGATAAGTTGAAAGCGGCGGGGTCGATGTCTCGGGCCTGTTCGACGAGATAGTCGAGCAGGCCGCTCATGAGCTGGGCTGGGGTTTGCATGCTTGGTTGCCGGCTGGGCGATTCGGTGGCGTGATACTGGGCAGTACTGTATTTCCGCACAGTATAACCAGATTGGCGCCTTCCCAAGGGGCGCAAGCGTGCTCATCTCACGTTTATTGCCTTGCTTTAATATCAAACGTGCATTTTCGGCCGCATGCACAGGTAATATCCCCAGTCGGGAGACTACAATGAATTCAGATACTGACTGGTATAATTTGCCCAATCTCAATAAAAATCTGGATCCTATGCTGTCTTCCTTCCGCCTGCGGGCCGGCGTCCTGGCCTGCATGCTGGCCTTGAGCGCCTGTGCCACCGGGCCCGATTTCAAGGCGACCGACATCGATGTGCCGCTCGCCTCCTTTGCCGCACCCGGCGCCGGCGCCGCCTGGAGCAAGCCTGTCGAACAGGACGTCGACCCGTCGTGGTGGACACTGTTCAACGACGCCACCCTGGTCGCGCTCGAACGCGACGCGCTGGCCGCCAACCTCGATCTGCAGGCCGCCGCCGCGCGCGTGGGCCAGAGCCGTGCGTCGCTCAGGATCAGCGGCGCCGCGCTGCTGCCGACTGTCGGTGCCAATGCCTCGGGCCTGCGCGAACTCGCCAGCGACAAGGGCATCATGTCGCTGATGGGCACCACCAGCACGGTCGGCGCCACCGCCGCCAACGGCGCCGACCCCTTCGGCACCGCCTCGATGCCGGGTTCCTCCGGCGCCGCCCCGTACACGCTGTGGCAGTACGGCTTCGACGCCAGCTGGGAGCTCGATTTGTGGGGCAAGGCCCATCGTGCACAGGAAGCCAGCGCCGCCCGGATGGAAGCGGCCGGCTTCGACGCCGCCGCCGTGCGCGTCGCGATCACGGCCGAAGTTGCGCGCACCTACCTGGAACTGCGCGGCGTCCAGAGCGACTTGCGCATCGCACTCGGGAACATCGACATCGCCAAAAAGAGCCTGCACGTGGCCGAACGCCGCCGCGAGCAGGGCGTGGCCACCCAGTTCGACACGGCGGTGTCGCAGGCCCAGCTGGCCACCTTCGAATCGGCGGTGCCCGAGCTGGAACGCCGCCAGGACGCCTTGAAGAACGCACTGGCGCTGCTGCTGGCCAAGCCGCCGCACGCGCTCGACGCCCGGCTGTCCGGCGCAGCGGACGTGCCGGCCTTGCCGGCCCAGGTGCCGGTCGGCCTGCCGTCGCAGCTGGCGCACCGCCGTCCTGACATCCTGCGCGCCGAAGCCCAACTGCATGCCGCCACCGCCGCCATCGGCGTGGCCAAGGCCGAGTTTTACCCGAGCATCAGCCTGACCGGCAGCGCAGGCCTGCAGGCCTTGAAATTTTCGGAAGCCGGCGACTGGGGCGCGCGCCAGTTCGCGCTGGGACCGGTGCTGCACCTGCCGATCTTCGAAGGCGGCCGCCTGAAGGGCAACCTGGCCCTGACCGAGGCGCGCCAGCAGGAAGCGGCGATCGGCTTCCAGCAGACCGTGCTGAAGGCCTGGCATGAAGTCGACGATGCCTTGAGCGCCTACCGCAGCGTGCAGCGCCGTGCTGAAAAGCTGGAAGTCGCGGTGACCGAGAACCGCCGCGCGCTGGCCAACGCCGAGCGCCGCTACACGCAGGGCGCGGCCGATTACCTGAGCGTGCTGGTGACCCAGCAGCGCCTGCTCGACAGCGAGAACGCCGCCTCGCGCAGCCGCACCGACATGGCCGTGGCCATGGTGTCGCTGTACAAGGCGCTGGGCGGCGGCTGGCAAAAGGAAAGCTGATGCACGACTGGACGCAATCCGAGGAATCCGACATTGCGATGTGGGTGCTCGACCTGGACGACGCCGTCTACAGCGTCGACCACCGCCGCCTGTGCGTGTGGCAGGACGAATTCGACGCCAGCTGGCAGTGGGAAGTCCAGGCCTGGCACGACAGCGGCGCCGCGGCGCGCGGCGTGGCCAGCTCGCGTGACGAAGCGATGACGGCGGCCGAAATCGCCGCCCGCCTGCGCGCGGGCGGGGGAGGGCAGGCATGACGGCGCAGGCAACCCTGGCCCCGGGCGCAGCATCAGCCACACCCGCGGCCGCACCAGCGGCGCCGCCCGCACCGCCGGCCGCGCACCCGTTCGGCCTCCGCCTGTTCACGGGCGTGGTCGGCGTGTTCGTGGCCGCCATGATGTCGGGCCTGAACAGCCGTATCGGCGGCCTGGCGCTGACCGACATCCGCACCGTGTTCGGCATGGGCGTCGACGACGGCAGCTGGATCACCAGCCTGTACGGCGCCTTCGAGCTGGCCGCGATGCCGTTCTCGGCCTGGTTTGCCGTGACCTTTTCGTTCCGGCGCTACCACCTGGGCGTGGTGGCGGTGTTCGCGCTTTTGAGCCTGTCGACGCCGTTTGCGCCCTCCGTGGGCGTGTTATTGGCGATGCGCTGCGTGCAGGGCTTCTTCGGCGGCCTGCTGATCCCGGTGCTGATGGCGGCCGCGCTGCGCTTCTTCCCGCTGCCGATCCGCCTGTACGGCCTGGCCCTGTACGCGATGACCGCGACCTTCGCGCCCAACGTCGCCACCTGGCTGTCGGCCACCTGGACCGATAGGCTCGGCAGCTGGCAGCTGCTGTTCTGGCAGACGCTCCCGATGGCGGCATTTTCGCTGTGGGCGGTGGCCTGGGGCATCCCCCAGGATCCGGTGCGCCTGGAGCGCTTCAGGCAGATCAACTGGCTCGGCCTGGTCACCGGCGTCGCCGCGCTGGTGATGATCGGCGTCGCCATGTCGCAGGGCGAGCGTCTCGACTGGTTCAACGACGTCCTGGTCTGCTGGCTGCTGGGCGGCGGCATCGGCCTGCTGGCCGTGTTCCTGCTGTCCGAGTGGTTCCACCCGCTGCCCTTCATGAAGCTGCAGCTGCTGGGGCGGCGCAACCTGGGCCTGGGCTTTACCGTCTTCGTCGGCCTGCTGGTGGTGCTGCTATCGGGTTCGCTGCTGCCGGCGGATTACCTCGGCCACGCCTGGCACTTCCGCACGCCTCACCTGGCCGTGATCGGCCTCGAGGTCGGCCTGCCGCAGTTCGTGATCGGGCCGCTGGTGTCGTGGCTGCTGTATAAAAAGTGGATCGATGCGCGCTACGTCTTTGCCGCCGGCCTGGTCCTGATCGGCGGATCCTGCCTGGCCGGATCGCAGCTGACGCCGGACTGGATGGCATCCGAGTTCCTGTTCCCGCAGGCGCTGCAAGCCTTCGGCCAGCCGATGGCGGTGATTTCCCTGCTGTTCCTGGCCACCAGCGTGGTGCAGCCGATGGAAGGGCCGCAGGTATCCGGCATCGTCAATGCGCTGCGCGCCTTCGGCACCATGTTCGGCAGCGCCGTGATGGGGCGCCTGCTGGAAGTGCGCTCGGCCACCCACGCCAACGTGCTGCTCGACCAGGCCGCGAATGCGCGCCGCCTGGGCGAGGTTGTGGCCCTGCCGGAAGTGGCGCACCGCGTGTCGCACCAGGCCTTCGTGCTGGCCATCGCCGACGGCTACCTGGTGCTGGGCGCGCTGGCGCTGGCGCTGGTGCCGCTGGTGCTGTCGCTGCAGTACATTCCGCCGCCTGTGCTCACGGCGCCGGCGAAAAAATAACAATCAATAGATAGATCCAAGGAATACGATGTCTCTCCCGAAAACCGCAAAAATCACCATCGCCGTGCTGCTGGCCGCCGTCGCCGCCGGCGGCGCCTACGCCTACAGGCACGAAGACGGCCAGTCCGGCCGCCAGAGCACCGACGACGCCTACGTCACCGCCGACTTCACCGCGGTCGCCCCCAAGGTCGCCGGCAATATCGTGCAGGTGCTGGTCGTAGACAACCAGGCCGTCAGGAAGGGGCAGCTGCTGGCCGTCATCGACGACCGCGATTTCACGGTGGCGGTCGACATGGCGCAGGCCGACCTGGCCCGCGCCGAGGCCGACCTGGTGCGCCTGCGCGCCGCCATCGCCCAGCAGGGCAGCGCGATCCAGCGCGCCTCGGCCGCGATCGACGCCGGCAACGCGACGCTGAAGTTCGCGAAAGCCAATGCGGCGCGCTACCGCGACCTGTCCTCGGACGGCTCGGCCACGCTGCAGGACCGCCAGCAGGCCGAGTCGCAGGCCGATGCGGCCGCCGCCCACCACGTGGCCGACGTCGCCGCACTGGCCGGCGCCAGGCAGGAAGTCGGCATCCTGCAGGCCCAGGTGGCCCAGGCCGATGCCCAGGTCGCGCGCAGCAAGGCGGCGCTCAGCGCGGCCCAGCTGAACCTGTCGTACACGAAGATCGTGGCGCCGATCGACGGCGTGGTCGGCCAGCGCAGCGTGCGCGTCGGCGCCTACGCCCATGTCGGCACGCCGCTGCTGGCCGTGGTGCCGCTGCAGCAGGCCTACGTGGAAGCGAACTTCCGCGAAACCCAGCTGGCGGGGGTGCGCGTCGGCCAGCCGGTTACAATCACGGTCGACATGCTGCCGGGGACGACCCTGAAGGGCCACGTGGACAGCCTGGCGCCGGCCAGCAGCGTGTCGTTCTCGCCGATCGCACCCGACAATGCGACCGGTAACTTTACGAAGGTCGTGCAGCGCCTGCCGGTGAAGATCGTGATCGAACCGGGCCAGGACGCCGCGCGTTTGCTGAAGGTCGGGATGTCGGTGACGCCCACCGTTATTTTAGGATCATGACCGAAACCAAGCCGTTCGATCTCAACGAGCCGGCAGCCGGGGGCCGCCCCAGGCGGCTGACGCGCGAACAGAGCCGGGCCCGGACGCGCGAGCGCCTGCTGGCCTCGGCCGCCGTCGTGTTCACCCGCGAAGGCTACGCCGGCGCCTCCTGCGACCGCATCGCCGAGGAAGCCGGCTATTCCAAGGGCGCGCTGTACTCGAACTTCGCCAACAAGGACGAACTGTTCCTGGAACTGGTCGACCACTATGCCGGCGCCCAGGTCGAGGAACTGTGCCGGCGCCTGGACGCGGTGCAGGATGCCGGCGCGATCATCGACGCCGTGTGCGGCTGGGCCAGCGGCCTGCAGCACGAGCCCGACCTGCGCCTGCTGGTGCTGGACCTGGCGCGGCGCGTGCGTGGCGACCCGCAACTGGCGGAAAGCCATTCGCGCCTGTTCGACGAACAGTGGGAAGCGGTCGGCACCCGCCTGGCGCGGATATTCCCGGACGGCCGGTCGCCGGTGCGCCCATTGGTACTGGGTGCGCTGGTGATGGAACTCACTTATGGCAACGCCATGCACTTCCATGCCGAACTGACCGCCGGCGACTTGATCGGGGTGGCGCTGCGCGGGCTGCGCGATGCGCACAGCTGCCAGTAGATGCTATACTTACAGCGTCATGTCCCCAAGCCTGTCCCTGCCAGCCGCCATGAGACGCGTTCTCGTCATCTTCCTGGTCCTGCTGTTCCCGCTGAACGTGTTCGCGTTGTCGATGTCCGCTGCCACCCTGGCGCAGCCGGCCGGTGCGAAGGCACACGTCCACGCGTTGGCAGCGGCCGCCGACGACGGCGCCGGCAGCGATGCAGGATCCGATAGCGGCGGCAACGACCCGAACGACATCGACCCCGACGAACCGCCGTCCGGCGCAGACCTCCATTACATCGTCGGCCAGGCCGGCTGCCTGCAATTTGCCGGCCTGGCCGGCGCCGCCGTCGCACTCCACGACGCAGCCCCGCGCTGCCATGCCGTCCCGCCTCCCATAAAGCCGCCCCGCGCGGCCTGATTCCTTTCCGGTTTCTGTTCCGGCTGCAGCCTGCCGCCCGGCGCTCCTGGCGTCGTCCGGCCGCATGCGCCGCCGGCACGCGCCGCCGTTACTCACATCCGGCACGCGCACGTTCATCAATACATAAGGTACATATATGGAATGGCTCTTCGACCCGACTATCTGGGTGGGTTTGCTGACACTCGTTCTCCTGGAAATCGTCCTGGGGATCGACAACCTGATTTTCATCGCCATCCTGGCCGACAAGCTGCCGCCGCAGCAGCGCGACAAGGCACGCCTGATCGGCCTGTCGCTGGCCATGCTGATGCGGCTCGGCCTGTTGACCATCGTCTCCTGGCTGGTCACCCTGACCACGCCGCTGTTCGGGCTCGGCCCCTTCGACCTTTCCGGGCGCGACCTGATCCTGCTCGCCGGCGGCCTGTTCCTGCTGTTCAAGGCCACGGTCGAACTGCATGAACGCCTCGAAGGCGTCACGCATACCCAGTCCGAATCGAAGGCCTACGCCGGCTTCACGGCCGTGGTCGCGCAGATCGTGGTGCTGGATGCCGTGTTCTCGCTCGATGCGGTGATCACCGCCGTCGGCATGGTCGAACAGCTGGGCGTGATGATGGCGGCCGTGGTCATCTCGATCGGCATCATGATCCTGGCCTCGAAGCCGCTGACACGTTTCGTGAATGCGCATCCGACCGTGGTCGTGCTGTGCCTGAGCTTCCTGCTGATGATCGGCCTGAGCCTGGTGGCCGAGGGCCTGGGCTTCCACATCCCCAAGGGTTACCTGTATGCGGCGATCGGTTTCTCGATCGTGATCGAGGCCCTGAACCAGTTCGCGCGCCGCAACTTCCTGCGCAACGAGGCGCGCCTGCCGCTGCGCGAGCGCACCGCCGAATCGGTGCTGCGCCTGCTCGGCAAGCGCCGCCGCGCCGAAGCCGAGGCCGAAGCGCAGGAAGAGAGCGGCCAGCCGGCGGTCGGCGACGTCTTCGCCACCGAAGAGCGCAACATGGTCAGCGGTGTGCTGGCGCTGGCCGACCGCTCGATCCGCTCGATCATGACGCCGCGCTCGGAGATGTCGTGGATCGATCTCGGCCAGGATGCCGGCGCCATCCTGCGCCAGCTCGCCGCCATGCCGCACAGCCAGCTGCCGGTGTGCCGCGGCGACGCCGACCAGCTGGTCGGCGTGGCGCGCACCAAGGACTTGGTCGCCGGGTTGCTGCAGCACGGCTGCATCGACATTTCCTGCACCGGCCCGCTGCGCGCGCCGATCGTGCTGCCGGAGACGGCCGGCGTGCTGCGCGCCATGGAGACGCTCAAGCGGGCGCACGGCCAGCTGGTGCTGGTGGCCGACGAGTACGGCGCGGTGCAGGGCCTGCTGACGCCGATCGACATCCTGGAAGCGATTGCCGGCGAATTCCCCGACGAGGACGAGCAGCCGGCGATCCGCCAGCAGGCACCCGGCGTGTGGGAAGCGGACGGCACGGCCGACCTGCACCTGCTGCAGCAGATGCTGGAGACCGAGGTGCTGGTCAGCGAGGAAGCCGACTACAGCTCGCTGGCCGGCTTCCTGCTGGCGCGCTTCGAAACCCTGCCGGCGGCCGGCCAGAGCGTCGACGTCGACGGCCTGCGCTACGAGATCCTGGACGTGTCCGGCCGCCGCATCGTCCGGGTGGCGATCCATCGGCTCGACCCGCAGGCCTTGCCCGGGTGAGCCAACCCCGATATTGACACTTATTTTAGAAAGCACATCATGAAACGCGTCATCCTCTTCCTCGTCACCAACCTGGCCGTGATGCTGGTGCTGAGCCTCAGCGCCAGCCTGCTCGGCATCAACCGCTTCCTCACCGGGAATGGCCTGGACCTGGGCATGCTGCTCGCCTTTGCTGCCCTGATGGGCTTCGGCGGCGCCTTCATTTCGCTGTGGATGTCCAAGCCCATCGCCAAATGGTCGACCGGTGCCCGCGTCATCGAACAGCCGGGCAATGCCACGGAAGCGTGGTTGATGAACACCGTTTCGCGCCAGGCGCAGGCGGCCGGCATCGGGATGCCGGAAGTCGCGGTGTACCAGGGCGCGCCGAATGCGTTCGCAACCGGCGCCACGAAAAACAGCTCGCTGGTGGCGGTGTCCACCGGCCTGCTCGAATCGATGACGCAGGAAGAAGTGGAAGCGGTGCTGGCGCACGAAGTGGCCCACATCGCCAACGGCGACATGGTCACGCTGACGTTGGTGCAGGGCGTGGTGAATACCTTCGTGGTGTTCCTGGCGCGCGTGGTCGGCTACTTCGTCGACCAGATGCTGCGCAAGAACGACGAGGAGCATGCCGGCCCCGGCATCGGCTACATGGTGACAGTGGTGATCTGCGAGATCGTGTTCGGCATCCTGGCCAGCATCATCGTGGCCTGGTTCTCGCGCCGGCGCGAATTCCGCGCCGACCGCGGCGCCGCGCGCATCATGGGCCGTCCGCAGCCGATGGTCGCGGCGCTGCGCCGCCTGGGCGGGCTGGCCGAGGGCGAACTGCCGAAGAACATGTCGGCCTTCGGCATCTCGGGCGGCGGCTCGATGATGGCGCTGTTCTCGAGCCACCCGCCGATCGAGGAACGCATCGCGGCGCTGCAGGCGCGCTGAGCGGCGGGGCAACTCAGCGGGGTAACTCAGCGGGGTAACTCAGCGGGGTAACTCAGCGGCCGCTGGCGACCGCGCCGGTGGCCGCCTGCGCCAGGCGCGCGCCGGCGGGATTGCTGACGCTGCGCGTGACCAGGATGTCGACCGGCGTCGCGGCCTGGCCGTAGTAGGCGCGGTTGCGGCCGTCGTCGACCTCGATCACGGTGCCGTCCACGTTGACCCCGCCGTACAGGCCTTTCGAGCGTGTGTAGACGATCATGTCGGCCGTGACCGGCGCCCCGGTGCCGGCACCGACCGGGCCGGCCGCCACGCTGATGTCGCCGCCCAGCTTGAACGAGGTCGAGAGCAGCGAATTGAGTGCCTTGTCGGTCATCACCAGCGCCACCATTTCCGACGCCTGGGCGCCGGCCTGCAGGCCGATGCTGCCGGACGCCATGCGGTAGAAGGCGGGGCCGTTCCAGCCGGTACCGCTGCGGTTGCGTGCGATGACGAGGGCCGGGCCGCCGGAGCCGCCGACGATGAAGCCGGCCTGTACGATCTGCGGGCTGACCAGCACCGCCTTGGCGCTGCCGACGTGCTCGCGGAACCATTTCATGTCGGGGTCGTGCGTGAAATTCGAGAGGGTCCGGATGTCGGGGTGCACGCGTGAACACGGCGCTCAGCGTCCGGGCAGGATGACGTTCACCTGGAAGCGCAGGAACCAGGTACCGACCCGCTCCGGCCGCACCAGGTTGTAACCGGCGCCGATCATGGCGTTGACCGGCATGGTGTCGCGCGGCCGGCTCAGGGTCGACCAGGCCAGGCCGAGCGGCACGGTCCAGCGCCGCCCGCCGTGCCGGTCCCAGTCCCCCGTGATGGTGCCGCCGTAGCCGATCGTGTGGCGCGGCGACAGGCGGAGGCTGGCGATCGGCTGCAGCTGGAAGCCGCGCGTGCTCGGACGGTCGTCGGCACCGCCGAAGGACCACGATGCCGTGACCTGCGCGCCGTAGGTCCAGTCGCCGGGCTGGCGCACGATGAGGGCGGCGGGGCCGGCCGGATCGCGGTGCCGGAGGCCCGGACCCCAGGTCCAGTCCGGGCGTGCCGGCTCGGTCAGCGTGAGCAGGGCGTCGCGGGTGAGGTGCCCGGTGAGGGTGAACCGGACGGGCGGGTTGATGCCCTGGCCAAGCCCCGCTGCCGGCAGCGGCAGCAGCAGGCTTGCCAGGAGGCGTGGCAGGCGCGGTACGGGCACGGCGGTCTCCTTCGGAACGCGAGGCAGCCGGACGTGCACGGCATGCCTGACGATGAGTTGGACCGCCGGTCCCCGGCGCGGTTCCTGCCGCCGCTTGTGTCTCCGCTCCTGCCGCCGCTTGTGCCGCGGTCAGGCCTGCGCGCCGTTCTCCGGACTCGCCGGCAGGAACCAGTTCAGCACCACCGCGCAGATGCCGCCGGTCGCCACGCCCGACTCCAGCACGTGGCGCAGCGCTTCCGGCAGGTGCGCCAGGAATTCCGGCACCTGCGAAATGCCGAGGCCCAGCGCCAGCGACACCGCGATGATCAGCAGCGCGCGCCGGTCCAGCGTCACGCTGGCCAGGATGTTGATGCCGGCCGCGGCCACCGCGCCGAACATCACCATCGCGGCGCCGCCCAGCACCGGTTCCGGCACCGCCTGGATCGCCCCGGCCACGCTCGGGAACAGCCCGAGCAGGACGAGGAACAGCGCGATCCACATGCCGACGTGGCGGCTGGCGATGCCGGTCAGCTGGATCACGCCGTTGTTCTGGGCGAAGATCGAGCTGGGAAAGGTATTGAAGATCCCGGCCAGCAGCGAGTTGGCGCCATTCACCAGCACGCCGCCCTTGATGCGGCGCATCCAGACGGGGCCCTCGACCGGTTCGCGCGAGACCTTGCTGGTGGCGGTCACGTCGCCGATCGCTTCCAGCGACGTCACCAGGTAGATCACCAGCATCGGGATGAACAGCGACCACGAGAAGCTCAGGCCGAAGTGCAGCGGCACCGGCACCTGGAACCAGGCCGCCTGGTGCATGCCGGTGAAGTCGAGGCGCCCCATCGAGCCGGCCAGCGCGTAGCCGACCGCCAGTGCGATGACGATGGCGGCGCTGCGCAGCCACACCAGGCGCACGCGGTTGAGGATCACGATGATCGCCAGCACCACGCCGGACAACATCAGGTTCTGCCCGTTGGCGAAGCTGCCGTTGGCCATCGCCGCGTAGCCGCCGCCCATGCTGATCAGGCCGACCTTGATCAGGGTGAGGCCGATCATCAGCACCACGATGCCGGTGACCAGCGGCGTGATCATGCGCTTCAGGAAGGGCAGCATGCGCGACACGCCCATCTCGATGAAGGAACCGGCCACCACGACGCCGAAGATCGCGGCCATCACGCCCGCGACCGGCGTGCCTTCCTTGATCATCAGCGTGCCGCCGGCGATCAGCGGGCCGACGAAGTTGAAGCTGGTGCCCTGCACGATGAGGAGTCCCGCGCCGAAGGGGCCGAAGCGGCGGCACTGGACGAAGGTGGCGATCCCGGAAATCACCAGCGACATCGAGACCACCAGGTTGGTGTCGCGCGCCGGCACGCCCAGCGCCTGGCAGATCAACAGGCCGGGGGTGACGATGGGGACGATGATCGCCAGCAGGTGCTGCAGGGCGGCGAGCATGCCGACCAGCGCGGGCGGGCGGTCTTCCAGGCCGAGGACGAGTTCCGGGACCGGGCGGTCTGTGGCGGGCGGCGGGACGAGTGTGGTCATGGCGGGCAGCGGGCAAAGAGCGGATTTTACAGTGCGCGCTCCCAGGTCCGACAT
>Ga0308160_10004429_pt1 | contig 15088 bp, 16 predicted proteins | sample PhyFR1_FD_201036 | JGI IMG/M metagenome (GOLD analysis project Ga0308160, IMG submission 201036) | Phyllosphere microbial communities from UC Gill Tract Community Farm, Albany, California, United States - DLSLF.R1 | ecosystem: Host-associated > Plants > Phyllosphere > Unclassified | place: USA...
TGACCGGCACCACGGTGCACGTCTCGGGTGACGCCGCGAAGCTGCTCAACAGCACCTTCAAGACCGACGCCGTGAAGTCCGGCCTCCTCGTCGGCACCGCCACCATCACCGCCAAGATCAAGTAACACCCCCGCACGTCGCACCCCCGTCCCGGCCGTCCCGGGGCGGGGGTGTCGTCGTCTCGGTGCTCGTCGTCTCAGTCGGCGCTGTCCGGATCCGATTCGTCGGGGCCGATCGCGGCCTCGACGCGAGCACTGACGGACCGCAGCGTGTCCGCGTCGGTCCCCACGGGCCTCCAGAACAGGTCCTCGAGCGCACCGGTGTGCGCACGGATGCCGGCGAGCACCGCGCGGCGACCGTCCGGGGTCATCTCCACCCAGCTGCCCCGTCCGTCGGTGGGGCAGTCCGCGCGCTCGACGAGGCCCCGCGCCACCATGCGCGTGACCTGGTGGCTGACGCGTGACTTCTCCCAGCCGATCCCGGCCGCGATGTCGCGGACCCGCAACCGGTGGTCCGGCTCGCGGTGCAGTCCGATGAGGATCTCGAACTCGGGGATCGAGATGCCTGCGCCGTGCTGCACGGCCTGGTCGAGCGCTCGGTCGAGGCGTCGCCAGACGTCGTGGTAGGCGTCCCACGTCGCCCAGTCGTGGCCCTCGGCGCCCTCGTTCGACATGGCGTCAGCGTATCGACCTCCGGACGCTTCGACGGCATGATCATCCGCTCGGATGACTCGCCGGTGGCGCACGGCTCGCTCCGAGGTGCGGTCGGTGGCGCAGCATACGATCGGTGCATGCCGAGCGCCCGACTGCAGGACTGCACCGACGACGCCGTCGCCCTCGTGCGGCGGTGGCTGGCGGCGTCCGCGGGGACGAAGCCCGACGCGGGGGCGGTCCGCCTGGCCGAGGCCCTGCGGGACGACCGGGGGCTGGACTTCACGCGCGGTCTCGTCGACAAGGTGATCCGCCCCGAGGACCCGCGCGTCGTGGCCCGCAACCTCGAGCAGGTCAGCCGCGACGTCCCGGACTTCCTGTCCTGGTCCCTGCGCGGCGCGGTGACGCTCGGCGGCGGGTTCGCGACCATGGCTCCGTGGGCCGTGGTGCCCACGGCGCGGAAGATCCTGCGGCGGATGACCGGGCACCTGGTGGTCGACGCCACCGACGCGAAGCTCGGGCCCGCGCTCGCGAAGGTCGGCGGCCCGGGTGTGGTCGTCGACGTGAACCTGCTCGGCGAAGCCGTGCTCGGCAGCGCGGAGAGCGACCGACGGTTGCAGGCGATGATGGACCTGCTGGCGCGTGACGACGTCGACCACGTGTCGATCGGTGTGCGTTCGGTCGTGCCGCAGATGTCCGCGTGGGCGTTCGACCAGACCGTCGAACGGGTGGTGGACCGTCTCGTCCCCCTGTACCGGCTCGCCGCGTCGTCCCCGACCGCGAAGTCCGTCACGCTCGACGCCGGGGACCACCGCGACCTCGACGTCACGCTCGCTGCGTTCCGGACGCTCCTCGACCGCGACGAGTTCCTCGGGCTGGACGCCGGCGTGGTGCTGCAGGCGTACCTGCCCGACGCCGCCGGCGCACTCGATTCCCTGACCGCCTGGGCGCAGCAGCGGCGTGCCCGTGGCGGTGCGCCGATCACGGTCCGACTCGTCAAGGGCGCCTCGCTCGCGACGGAACGGGTCGACGCGATCCTGCACGGGTGGCCCCTCGCCACGTGGGGGTCGAAGCAGGAGACCGACACCGCCCACCTCCGGCTGCTCGATGCCGCCCTGACGCCGGAGCGCATCGACGCGGTCCGGATCGGGGTCGCGAGCCACAACCTCTTCACCCTCGCGACCGCGTGGACCCTCGCCCAGCGCCGCGGCGTCACCGACGGCGTGCACGTCGCGGTGCTGCTCGGGATGGCGTCCGCATCCGCCGACGCCGTCCGTGCCGACGTCGGACGGGTGGTCGTCTCCACCCCGGTCGTGCACCCCGACCAGTTCGACGCCGCGATCCCGTACCTCGCCCGGCGGCTGCAGGAGAGCGCCAGTCCGGACGGCTTCGTCGCCGCGGCGGGCGACATCGGTCAGGACGAGAGCGTCTTCGAGCGTGAACGCGGCCGGTGGCTCGCAGCGGTCGCGGCCCTCGAGGCTCCCGGTCCGGTGCCGGCGACGAACCGGACGCAGGACCGCCGTGCCCCGATCGGCGACCCCGTGCACCGCGACGCCTTCACGAACGCACCCGACACCGACCCGTCGACCCCCGCGAACCGCGAGTGGGCGATCGACGTGCTCCGGCGGGTACCGCGCTCGCAGCTCGGTGCGCAGACGATCCGCGGGTCGAAGGTCGCCGACCGGTCGAAGCTCGAGCGCATCGTCGCCCGGACGGCGCAGGCCGGGGTGAACTGGGGACGGCAGGACCCGTCCGACCGTGCCGAGCTCCTCGACCTCATCGCGCACGAGCTCGAGACGCGGCGTGCCGACCTCATCGAGGTGTCGGCGGCGGAGACGGGCACGACCTTCAGCGAGGCCGACTCCGACGTGAGCGCCGCGATCGACTCCGCCCACCACGCCGCCGACAGCGCCCGGCGGCTGGCCGTGCTCGACGGCGACGGTGCCCGGTACGTGCCGCCGCGCCTCACGGTCGTGGCGCCGACGTGGACCTCGCCCGTCGCGAACCCGGCCGAGGGCGTGTTCGCCGCACTCGCCGCGGGCAGCGGCGTCGTCCTGAAGCCCGCGCCCGAGGCGAAGCGCTCCGGGGCGGTGCTCGCCGACGTGCTCTGGGACGCCGGGGTCCCGCACTCCCTGCTCCAGCTCGTCGACCTCGACGAGGACCAGCTCGGCCGCGACCTCATCGCGCACCCCGCGGTCGACCGGATCGTCCTCACGGGCTCGGCCGACACCGCACGCTCCTTCCGCTGGTGGCGGGCCGGTCTGCCGCTCACCGGCGCGACGAGCGGCAAGAACGCGATCGTCGTCACTCCCAGCGCGGACCTCGACCTCGCCGTGCAGGACATCGTCCGGTCGGCGTTCGGTCGCGCCGGGCAGCAGTGCTCCGCGGCCTCGCTGGTGATCCTCGTGGGGGCGGTCGGCGAGAGCGAGCGCTTCCGCCGACAGCTCGTCGACGCCACCCGCACCCTGCGTGTCGCCTGGCCGGACGACCCGACGGCGCAGATGGGGCCGCTCATCGCCGAGCCCGAGGGCACGGTGCGCGCCGGGCTGACCGAGCTCGGCCCGGGGGAGTCCTGGCTGGTGCAGCCGGTCCCGCTCGACGACTCCGGCCGGCTGTGGTCGCCGGGGATCCGCGACGGTGTCCGGCCCGGCAGCGACTTCCACCAGACCGAGTACCTCGCCCCGGTCCTCGGGATCATGCGTGCCGACACCCTCGACCAGGCGATCGCGATCCAGAACGGCACCGACCACGGGCTCGCCGCCGGCCTCCACTCCCTCGACACCGACGAGGTCGCGGACTGGATCGCCGGGGTCCGCGCGGGCAACCTGTCCGTCAACCGCGGCACCACGGGCGCGATCGTCCACCGGCAGCCGTTCGGCGGGTGGAAGCGCTCGTCGGTCGGCACCGGGACGAAGCCCGGCGGCTCGATGTCCGTCGCGACGCTCGGCCGGTGGGAGCGCACCCCCCGGACCGTGCACAAGAGCATCCAGCTGCACGGCCTGCCGCCGCGGGTCACCGCCGTGATCGAGGCGGCCCGCAGCGGCCTGTCGTTCGAGGAGTTCGACCAGGTGCGCGCCGGTGCACTGAGCGACGTCCGCGCACGCGAGTCCGAGTTCGGCGTGGCGCACGACCCGGCCGGGCTCGTCGTCGAGCGGAACGTGCTGCGCTGGCGGCCGCAGTCCGTCATCGTCCGGCAGGCAGAGGGCGCCTCGTCCGGCGACCTCGTGCGCGTGCTCGCCGCCGCGACCGCCGCCCGGGCCGACCTGCTCGTGAGCACGGCTCGGCCACTCCCCGGACCGCTCACGCAGCTGCTCGCGTCGAGCCGATCGCCGCTGCACGTCGTCGACCACCTGGTCGAGTCGGACGACGAGTTCCTCCGCCGTGCCGCCTCCGGTGACCTGTTCCGGCCGGACTGGTCCTCCGGCGACGAGGTCGAGCAGGACGCACTCGACGCCGTGCTCGCCCAGGGGCAGGACCGCCCGGCGCACACTGCGTTCGGCGGACCCGGCGCCCGGATCCGACTCGTGGGCGGTGACCCGCTCGCGCTCGAGGAAGCCCTGGGCGCCAGCGTCGACGTCGCCATCCACGACGCCCCCGTGGTCGAGGCCGGGATCATCGAGATGCTGCCGTTCCTGCGCGAACAGACGGTGTCGATCACGGCGCACCGCTTCGGTGACCTCGACCCCGACCTCGCGGAGCTGCATGTCTGACGTCGATCGCACCCTGCACGCCGAGGGGCTGTTCAACGCCCGCGACCTGGGCGGGCTCCCGCTGCGGGACGGCGGGACGACCCCGTCCGGGCAGGTCTTCCGGTCCGAGAACGTCGACCGCGTGAGCCCCGTCGGCTGGCAGGCGCTGCGCGACGCGGGGGTCCGTACGGTGGTCGACCTGCGTGCGCCGTGGGAGACCGAGAAGGACACCGGTACCCGGCCGGACTGGGTGACGACCGTCGTGATCGACCACGACGGACTCGACGCGGCTCCCGCGTTCTGGCAGGCGTACTGGGAGACCGGGCTCGTCGGTACACCCCTGTACTACGGCCCGCACCTCGCCGAGCTGCCGGAACGCACCGGCTCCGTCCTGCGTGCGATCGCCCGAGCCGAACCGGGCGGTGTCCTCTTCCACTGCGCGGGCGGACGCGACCGCACCGGGATCATCGCGCTCGTCCTGCTGTCCCTCGCCGGCGTCGAACCCGAGGCGATCGTCGCGGACCACCTCGTCACGGTCGACAACGCCCCGGCGCTGCTCGCCTCGATCGGTGTCCCCTCGAACGAGGCGAAGATCGAGGCGCTGTGCGCGGAGCACGGCACCACGGTCGAGGGGGCCTTCCGCGCGGCCCTCGCCGCGTTCGACGTGGACCGGTTCGTCGAGCGTGCCGGTCTCGACGCGGACGACCTGGAGGCGCTGCGCACCTTCCGCGCGGACGTCGCCTGACCGACGGGGACCGTGCGCGGACGCGCGCGGTGGCGTCCGGCGGGGCTCAGTCCTCGGTGTCGCCGGCTTCCTCGTCCACGACGCCGGTCTCGTCCATCCGGTCACGGAGATGATCGGCCATCGCTGCGGCGCCCTCGCCCGCGTGGTCGTGGTCGACCTGCTCGATGAGGCCGTGCAGCTTCTCGTGGTTCGTCGCCTCGGTGGCGCCGTCCATGACGGGCTCGGTCTGTTCGTTGTCGCTCATGGCACGGACGCTACGCCGCGGCTGGTGGGCGTCAGGCGTCGGTGCGCGCATCCTGGCCGACGGAGTGCGGGTCCGTGTCACCGGCCGCCGGTGCCGACCGGTAGTGCAGTTCGACCGCGCCGCCCACGAACGGCGTCGTGCCGACCAGTTCGAACACCGGCGTGGGCGCGGCCACCGGCAGCAGGGGCGCACCGGCGCCGAGCGCGATCGGCATCACGGTGACCCGGAGCTCGTCGAGCAGCCCGGCCTGCTGGTACTGCGCTGCGAGCAGACCGCCGCCGACGACCCACACGTCGCGTTCGCCCGCCGCTCGCTCGAGGACCGACTGGTGGTCCGCGACCGATCCCGAGACGAACTGCACCTCGGCGCCGTCCGGCACGGACAGCTCGCGCGTGGTGAACACCCAGGTCGGCAGGTCCGGGTACGCCCAGGTGTCGTCGTGGGCGAGCAGCCACTCGTACGTGGTCGACCCCATCACGAGGGCGCCGACGCCCGCGAAGAAGCGGTCGTGGTGTTCTTGGAACGGCTCGAAGCCGAACTGCAGCAGCCAGTCGAGGTCGTCGCCGGGCGCGGCGACGAACCCGTCCAGCGAGGACGCGACGGAGTAGGTCGTGCTCATGCCCGGGACGCTACCGAGCACCTCCGACAGCGCGTCGTCCGCTGCCGACGGCCGCGCACTCGCCGATCACCAGCACCAGGGAGATCCCGAGCTGTCCGAGGGCGAACCGGCGCCGCCGACGGTCCGCGACGGCCAGCGGCACCATCGTCAGGCCGTGGAGGGTGTCCACGACCGCGCTGAGCGTGTGTGCGTCGGGCGTCCCGGCGCGGCCGACCAGCCCCGCCTGTGCGAGCTGCCGCGCCGCGAGCACGACGTCCAGCACCGGCTGCTCACCACCCCGTGCCGCCCGGACCGCGTGCCCGATCCCCACGGCGGCCCGGAAGGCCTCGACACCGGAGCCCGACGTCATCGTCGTCGTCCCGCCGCCAGCGCCACGGCTCCCGCCGCACCGGCCAGCACCGCGCCGACGATCCCGTTCCCGAGCCGGCGGTGTTCCACCCACCAGGTCTGCGGCGACCAGGCGTGCGCGGTGTCGTCGAACACCCCGTGCGCCCCGTGGTCCCCTGGCACCGGTTCGTAGAGGTTCACGCCGATCGCCGAGCCGTCCTTCTCGGGGTCCTGCTGCCCGGACACCAGCGTCTTCGCGGCGTACCAGTCCGCGAACCGCCCGCTGATCCGGTTGCCGAGGATCGTGTAGACCGTCGACTCACCGACCCAGGTGCGGCGGCGGGGCCGCTCGGCGACGGCGGCGATCGCCCGTGCGCCGACCTCCGGCTGGTAGATCGGTGCGACCGGCTGGGGCTGGTGCGGCAGCTTCGACTTCACCCACTGGAACTGGATGGTGTTGAGCGCGGGCATGTCGACGCGGGAGACCTGCACCTTGCTGCCCTGCTCGAGGAGCTCGGAGACGACCGACTCGGTGAACCCGACGATCGCGTGCTTCGCCCCGCAGTACGCGGCCTGCAGCGGGATGCCCCGGAAACCGAGGGCCGAACCGACCTGGACGACCTGCCCGCGGTCGCGCGGGACCATCCGGGACAGCGCTGCCCGGGTGCCGTTCACGAAGCCGAGGTAGGTCACGTGCAGTGCGCGCTCGAAGTCCTCGGGTGCGGTGTCCATGAACCGTCCGAACACGCCGACCATCACGCCGTTGACCCAGAGGTCGATCGGCCCGAGCTCCTGTTCGACGCGGTCCGCGGCTGCCTCGACGGCCTCCCGGTCGGACACGTCCGCGACCAGTGCCAGCCCTCGTCGTCCGGCCGCCTCGACCTCGGCGACCGCGGCCTCGACCCCGTCCCGCCCCCGCGCGAGCACGGCGACGTCCCACCCCCGCGCGGCGAGCTCCCGCACCGTCGCCCGTCCCAGTCCTGCGGAACCACCGGTCACCACTGCCACTCGAGTCATGGCTCCCTTGTACCTGCGGTCGACCGTGCACCACTCAGCCGCTGTCCCCCGGACGGATGCAGGCGGGGTCGGCCACGAGCATGATGGTCTCGTGGAGACCCGGAACGAGGACACCGCCGAGGAAACGCCTCCACCCGGCTGGGTCCTCAGCACCCCGACGCGACACCACGAGGTCTGGACGCTCCCGGTCCTCGTGATGCTCCTGGCGGTGCTGCTGGTCCTGGCCGCCGCCCGCTTCGGGGAGCCACTCGGCGCGGTCGTCTGCGCGGGGAGCGGGACCGTCGTCGCCGCTGGGGCGATCGCCCTGGCCGCCGCCGGGAGATCGGCCTACGCCGAGCAGACCATGACGGCTTCCTGGCGGTTGCACGTCGTCCGGATGACGGTCGGTGTGACGACGGCAGCGATCCTCGCGATCGGCAGCCTCGTCGTCGGTCTCCCGTTCGGCGTGCTCTTCGGTGCGGTGGGCTGGATCCCGATGACGTTCCGCTCCGCCCGGTCGGTGCCCCGTGTCGACCGACTGCTCGTGGCGTGGGCGTCGGTGTTCGTCGCCGTGGCGTGCACGGGCCTGTCCGTCGTGGGGTTCACGGCCCCGGCCGTGCCGGATCGTCTCGCGGCGGTCTGGATCGGCCCGGGATCGCTCTTCGCGGCGCTTGCCGTGGTGATGGCCGTCGTGCAGTTCGCCGTCGCCGAGCGGACCGCGGGGGCACCGCCGCTCAGCGCCCCAGACCGAACCGCGTCGTGACCCCCGGCGAGTAGAGCACCGAGTCCGGTTCGAGCGAGGCCAGGCCGAACGGGAGTCCGGCCGCACCGATCAGGTCGTCCCGCAGCGACACGATCGAGGCCCGGTGGAGCGGCCACGGCTCGTGCTCGTTCGGCCAGAACCGGGTCCGGCCGGCTCGGTGCACGTGCATGCCCCACCGCGCGGTCAGGAAGGTCTCGAGGGCCGTCGGCTCGGTCACCTCCGCACCGACCCGCACTTCGACGAGGGACCGCAGGTGCGTCCCGTGTCGTCGCATCGCGTACCCGACGCGGCCGTCGCCGTTCCGCGTCTCGGCATCGGCCCACCAGTACGGCAGACCGGTCGCGACGCGCGCGCCGATCGTCGGCAGGAGCTTGCCGGCGTCGAGCGACAGGAACACCACACCGTGCCGCCCTTCGTCGTCGATCGTGTAGACGCGGACGTTCACCTCGACGAAGTCCCCGATCCTCCCCGTCGAGATCGGCGGGAACCGGGTGTCCTCGAACCGGAACGCGATGAGGCCGACCCACGTGGTCGCCCCGTCGTCGGTGCCGTCCGCAGTGAGGGTGTCCGGCCGGGTCCCAGCGGGGAGCAGCGGCGCCACCGCCGAGACGTCGACGCGCCAGTGCACGAAGACGACGTCGAGCCAGTCCTGCGAGATCCAGGGGCGTCCGGTCAATCCGGGGGCGACGGCCTGGAGGCGCGGTTCGCCCCCGGCGGGCACGGCCGCGGTCACGAGGTGGTCGCCTCAGGGGCGATGTGCCCCGCCACGGGCGCGTCGTCCCACCCCTGCTGCGGGGTGTCGCAGGTCCCCCGGAAGACGTACTGCGACGGCCGCTTCCGCTCGCTCGACGTCCAGTCGATCGCGGGACGCCGGCGCTCGGGCGGGAGGTACCCGATCCGGTAGACGGCCATCAGCTCGAGCGACTCGGGGACGTGGAGCAGCCCCTCGATCTCCTCCCACGCCCCGGGGGTCTCCATCGGGAAGGACACGAACTGGATGCCGAGGCCGAGCTCGGTGGTGGCGAGCCAGATGTTCTCCATCGCCGCACCCATGCTGAACACCGAGTAGAAGCCCGAGAGCTCCTCCTTCCGGTACTCGTGCCGGTCGAGCAGCACGCCGAGCAGCAGCGGCGACCCGGCGACGAGCTTCCGGTTCTCCTCACCGAGGGTGTGCGGCACCCGCAGTGTGTTCATGAGCAGCTGCCCGCGCTTCGTGAACACCTGCTTCGTGAATGGCTTGAGCGGTCCGGGGAGCTTGTCGAACAGCATGCCGTCGCGCCGCTCGTCCATCTCGGCCTGGGAGAACCGGAAGTACGGCTTGTACCGCTCGAAGAACGTCCCCTCGGCCATGGTCCGGGTCATCGACGAGCCGCTGATCTCGGCGACGCGGTCGATCGTGTCGCGCTCCTCGACGAGGACGAACCGCCACGGCTGGCTGTTGAGCTGCGACGGTGCCCGGCCGGCCAGCTCCATGAGCAGCCGCTGGTGCTCGGGCGACACGGGGTCGGGGAGGAACGGTCCGTTGGTGGTCCGCCGGCGTCTGATCGCCTCGAAGAGCTCCACTGCTCACCTCTCTGCTCGGCGGCCCGCGAGCAGCGCCCCCAGGTAGGACGGTGCCGCGGCGACCGCGACTTGCCAGTGTGCTCCGGAGCGCGGGTTCGTGCGTGGTGCGACCGCGAGTGGCACGAGCGCCGGGAGCAGGAAGAGCGCCGATCGGCTTCGCGTCCAGACCGGGGTGGTCGCCGCGACACCGGTCAGCGTGGCGGTCACGACGAACAGGCCGTGGTGGACGACGCGGAGCTTCCTCGTCCGGATGAGCCGCACGGCGACGGCGGTGCCCCAGGCGCAGTTCGCGACGTAGGCGACGCTCGCAGCGGTGACCAGCCGGCGGGCCGTGCGCGAACCCGTGGGAGGCGATCCGCGCCTCCCGGCCAACATCCGTCGCATGTGCGGGACGTTACGCGGTCTCGCGACTGACCAGCTTGGAGAGCACGATCGCGGACCGCGTGTGGTCCACCTGGGGTGCGAGGCGGACCTTGTCGAGGGCTTCCTCGAGCGCGGAGAGGTCCTTCGAGCGCATGTGCACGACGGCGTCGGCGCTGCCCGTGACGGTGCCGGCGTCGATGACCTCCGGCACGCTGTCGAGCAGGGTGCGGAGCTCGTCGGGGGAGACCGTGCCGCGGCAGTAGAGCTCCACCCAGGCCTCGGTGCCGCGGTCCTCGACGGCGGGGTCGACCTTGATCGTGAAGCCCTGGATCACGCCGTCGCCCACCAGCCGGTCGACGCGACGCTTCACGGCGGAGGCCGAGAGTCCGACCACCGACCCGATGTCGCCGTAGCCGGCGCGGGCGTTCTCCCGGAGTTGATCCAGGATGCGGTGGTCGAGCGAATCCATTGCACCCATGGTACGCGGACTTCTTGCACGCCCGGTGGGTTCGGCGCACGAAACGTGCGTCACCCGAACGGGTGCCACGGCGCTTCGCTCCCGGTACTGCACTTGCCGGACGGTCTGTGTCAGGATCGACGTGGCGTCGACCTGGTCCGCTACGGCGAGTGAGCCTGCATCTCGCCGGAGCACCTCTCCTTCGTTCCGTTTCGGTTCCTGGCAGGCTCGGGCCCCGGTCCCTTCTCAGGAGGACTGATGTCGAACACCGCACCCTCGACCACCGATGCACCGGCCCGTACCGCCACCAAGCGGACGATCCTGATGTGCAAGCCGACGCACTACACGGTCAGCTACCGGATCAACCCGTGGATGCACCCCGAGGACCCGACCGACACGTCGAAGGCCGTCGAGCAGTGGCAGTCACTCGTGGACGTCTACGAGCAGCTCGGCTTCGACATCTCGTACATCGAGCCGATCGAGGGCCTGCCGGACATGGTCTACGCGGCCAACGGCGGGTTCGTGCTCGACGGCGTCGCGTACGGCGCGAAGTTCCAGTACCCCGAGCGTCAGCCCGAGGGTCCGGCGTACATGGACTGGTTCCGCAGCGCGGGCCTGACCGTCGCCGAGCCCGAGGAGACGAACGAGGGCGAGGGCGACTTCCTGCTCATCGGGAACACCATCTTCGCCGGCACGGGCTTCCGCTCGGACAGCACCTCGCACGAGGAGCTCGCGCGGATCTACGGCCGCGAGGTCGTCACCCTGAAGCTCATCAACCCGAACTTCTACCACCTCGACACGGCGATCGCGGTCCTCGACCCGGAGCCCGCCGCGGACGGCACCTCGAACATCGCCTACCTCGAGAGCGCCTTCGACGAGCCGTCGCTGGCGATCCTGCGCGAGCGCTTCCCGGACGCGATCATCGCCACCGAGGAGGACGCCGCGATCCTCGGCCTGAACTCCTACTCCGACGGGTACAACGTCGTGATCGCCTCGCGCGCCACCACGTTCGCGTCGCAGCTCCGCGAGAAGGGCTACAACCCGATCGGCGTCGACCTGTCCGAGCTGCTGCTCGGCGGCGGCGGCGTGAAGTGCTGCACGCTCGACCTGCACCCCGTCGGCACCGGCACCTCGGTCGCGCGATGACGGCCTCGTCGCTCGGTTCGCGGACCGCTGCGGCGCTCGCCGTCGAGGAACGCTCCCTCGCCCACAACTACAGCCCGCTGCCCGTCGTCATCGCATCGGGCGACGGCGCGTGGGTCACGGACGTCGACGGCAAGCGCTACCTGGACGGCCTCGCCGCCTACTCCGCCGTGAACTTCGGCCACGGCAACCCGCGGCTGCTCGATGCCGCGCGGGCGCAGCTCGACCGGGTCACGCTGACCTCGCGCGCGTTCGTGAACGACCAGCTCGGGCCGTTCGCCTCGGCGCTCGCCGCGTTGACCGAGACCGACATGGTCCTGCCGATGAACACCGGTGCCGAGGCGGTGGAGTCCGCGATCAAGGTCTCCCGTGCCTGGGGCTACCGCGTCAAGGGCGTCCCCGCCGAGCGCGCCACGATCATCGTCGCCTCGGGGAACTTCCACGGTCGCACCACGACGATCATCTCGTTCTCGGACGACCCGTCGGCGCACGACGACTTCGGGCCGTTCACGCCCGGTTTCCGCACCGTGCCGTACGGCGATGCCGCTGCCCTGCGCGAGGCGATGGACGAGACCGTCGTCGCGGTGCTGCTCGAGCCGATCCAGGGCGAGGGCGGGGTCGTCATCCCGCCTCCGTCCTACCTGCCCGACGTCCGGGCGATCTGCGACGAGTTCGGCGCCCTGTTCGTCGCCGACGAGATCCAGTCCGGGCTCGGTCGCACCGGCCACACCCTCGCCGTGCAGCGCGTCGGGGTCCGCCCGGACCTCATCACGCTCGGCAAGGCGCTCGGCGGCGGGATCGTCCCCGTGTCCGCCGTGGTCGGTCGCCGTGACGTGCTGGGCGTCCTGCGTCCGGGCGAGCACGGGTCGACCTTCGGCGGGAACCCGCTCGCGGCCGCCGTCGGCTCCGAGGTCGTGGCGATGCTCGGCGAGGGCACGTTCCAGCAGCGGGCGCTCGAGGGCGAACCGCTGCTCCGCGGGCTGCTCGACGACCTGGTCGGCTCCGGGGTCGTCTCGCACCGGGTCGCCGGGCTCTGGGCGGGCATCGACATCGACCCCGCGCTCGGCACGGGCAAGCAGATCGCGCAGGACCTCGCCGACCGCGGGGTGCTCGTGAAGGACACGCACGGGTCGACGATCCGCTTCGCGCCGCCGCTCGTCGTGACCGACGACGAGGTGCGCCTGGCGATCGGCGCCCTCGCCGAGGTGTTGCGCGCGCGAGCCTGAGCTCCGCGCTCGCTTCGTGAGCAGAAATGGTCGGGTGCCCTCGGGCGACCCGACCATTTCTGCTCACGAAGCACCGCGGCGCCGAAGCTCCCCGCGCGTCACACCGCCCAGCGCGCCGCCAGCTCGTCCATCAGGGCGTCGAGCCGCTCGTCGACGACCTGCGCGTCGGGGTTCGCCTCGTACCAGGCGATGACCTCGCGCACGCCCTGCCGGTAGGGCGTCCGCGGCCGGTACCACGGCACGAGCGACCGCACCTTGCTGTTGTCGAACACCGAACTGTTCGCCTTGTCGCCGAGGAGCGCCGCACCCCACTCCGGGTCCACGGCGTTGATCGCATCCGCCGGCACGTGCACGATCCGCGGGTCTTCGACGCCTGCTGCCGCTGCGATCTCGTGCGCGATCTGGTTCCAGGTCGGCGCCTCGTCGCTCGTGATCGTGAACGCCTCGCCGATCGCCTCGGCCCGGTCCAGCAGCCCCGTGAACCCGACTGCGAAGTCCTGGCTGTGCGTGATCGTCCACAGCGAGCTGCCGTCGCCCGTGATGATGATCGGCTTGCCGGCACGCATCCGTGCGACCGCGGTCCAGCCGCCCGTCAACGGGAGCTTCGTCTCGTCGTAGGTGTGCGACGGCCGGATGATCGTCACCGGGAAGTCCTGCTCCCGGTACGCCGCCATCAGCAACTCCTCGCACGCGATCTTGTCCCGCGAGTACTGCCAGTACGGGTTCTTCAAGGGCGTCGACTCCGTGATCGGCAGGTGCGTCGCCGGGGTCTGGTACGCCGAGGCCGAACTGATGAACACGTACTGCCTGGTCCGCCCGGCGAAGAAGTCGACGTCGGCCTGCACCTGGTCCGGCGTGAAGGCGATCCAGTTCACGACGACGTCCCAGTGGCGGTCGCCGACCACCTCCGCCAGGGCGCTCCGGTCCGACACGTCGGCCTGGAGGCGCGTCACACCCTCCGGGATCGGCCTGCCCCCGGTGGTCCCCCGGTTGAGCACGGTGACGTCGAACCCCTGCTCGACGGCTTCGCGGACACAGGAGGCGCTGATCACCCCGCTGCCGCCGATGAACAGCACGCTGGCTCCCGACATGAACGCTCCTTCGCTCCCGGCGGTGCACCACTGCACCGCAACCCTTCCGATCCTGCACCTTCAGGTCCGTGTGCCGCCTCGGGACTACCGTCGCCGACGGAGCCGCACCGACGCGGCCACGACAGGAGTGACACGCACATGGAGTACCGCTACCTCGGCAACTCGGGCCTCAAGGTCTCCGAGATCACCTACGGCAACTGGCTCACCCACGCCTCCCAGGTCGAGAACGACGCGGCGATCGCCTGCGTCCGGGCAGCGCTCGACGTCGGCATCTCGACGTTCGACACCGCCGACGTCTACGCCAACACCGGTGCCGAGACCGTCCTCGGCGAGGCACTGAAGGGGGAGCGCCGCCAGTCCCTCGAGATCGCCACGAAGGTGTTCGGGCCGACCGGACCCAAGGGGCACAACGACACCGGCCTGAGCCGCAAGCACATCCTCGAGTCGATCAACGGTTCGCTCGAGCGACTGCAGACCGACTACGTCGACCTTTACCAGGCACACCGGTTCGACTACGAGACCCCGCTCGAGGAGACGATGATGGCGTTCGCCGACGTCGTCCGGCAGGGCAAGGCGCTCTACATCGGCGTGAGCGAGTGGACGGCGGAGCAGCTCCGCGCGGGACACGAGATCGCCGATGACCTCGGCGTCCAGCTCATCTCGAACCAGCCGCAGTACTCGGCGCTCTGGCGGGTCATCGAGGGCGAGGTCGTCCCGACGTCCGAGGAGCTCGGCATCTCGCAGATCGTCTGGTCCCCGATCGCGCAGGGTGTGCTGACGGGGAAGTACCAGCCCGGTCAGCCGCTGCCCGAGGGCTCCCGCGCCACCGACGACAAGGGCGGTGCGAAGATGATCGAGCGGTTCATGCGCGACGAGGTGCTGTCCGCCGTGCAGGAGCTCGGGCCGATCGCCGACGAGCTGGACCTGTCGATGGCGCAGCTCGCGGTCGCCTGGGTGCTGCAGAACCAGAACGTGGCGTCCGCGATCATCGGCGCCTCGCGTCCGGAGCAGGTGCACGACAACGCCGGCGCTGCCGGGGTGACGATCCCCGCGGAGCTGCTGTCCCGCATCGACGACGCCCTCGGCTCGGTGGTCGAACGCGACCCGGCGAAGACCGAGGAGAGCAGCCCGAAGACGCGCGAGGCGTAGGTGCCCGTCCCAGGAGGCGGGGGGGGGGGGCGGCCCGCCCCCCGCCCGCGGGGCGGGGGGGCG
>Ga0308160_10004431_pt1 | contig 15080 bp, 12 predicted proteins | sample PhyFR1_FD_201036 | JGI IMG/M metagenome (GOLD analysis project Ga0308160, IMG submission 201036) | Phyllosphere microbial communities from UC Gill Tract Community Farm, Albany, California, United States - DLSLF.R1 | ecosystem: Host-associated > Plants > Phyllosphere > Unclassified | place: USA...
GACCTGCGGGTCCGTGCGTCGCGGTGCACCGCCACGACAGCGACTGTCACGCCGGGCACGCTTTTGGGTGGCGGACGACGGCGGATCCCCGGGTTTTCGGGGCTTCCCCACCTGAGGCGGGCCGAAATCGTGCCGTGCGTGACGCCGTCGTCCGTTCCCGGAAGTCGGCACAAAAAGGGTCCGGCCGGGGGTGACCACCGGCCGGACCTTTCGGTGCACTATGCGGAATGCAGCCCGGACTAACCGGTGTGGTTGGACAGCGCCACCAGGACGCCGGCCACTGCAAAGTACTTGTTGCTGCCCAGGTCACGGATTGTCTTGATGCCCATGCCGGCAAGGAGTTCGGCGTGCTTCTCTGTCAGGCCGGCAAGGGCCAACGGCGGGGCATCCAGGATTTCCTCGAGGGAAAGGTTTTCGAAATCTTTATCGAGTTTCTTGCCAAGCTCAATTGAAACGGCCATTGTCTTCCTTTGCTTGAACAAACCATGCGGTGACTACCCGGCCCACGCTGCTGCCGGATCCAGGCCGGGAAAACCCCGCCCGTGGTCGCTACGGTAGTGCACAGCGGCGGGTCCCGGAAGAGCCGGGACCCGCCGCTTTCCCTTAGGAGGCTGAGGATGCGGAGTTGTACGCCTGCTGGATCACTGAACCCCAGTACGGGCCGTACATCTTGGTGGAGTTGGTGCCGTAGCCGTAGCTGTTGACGGAGTTCTGGTAGCCGCTGGAGCTGGTGCCGATAAACCACGGTCCGCCTGAGGAACCGCCGGTCATGTTGCAGGGGATTCCCTGGGTGTTGAACTCGGGGCTGTAGGGATCGTTGGTGGCGGTGCCGGAGCAGCTCTTCAGTGATTCGCCATTGAACGGTGAGGCTGCCGGGTAGCCGAAGGCCTTGTAGGCCAGGCCGCGGGCGGCGTTGAAGCTCACGCCGGAGGCCCCGACGACGTCGGCCAGGTTGCGGCCGTTGAGCTGGCTCATCACTGCAAAGCCCGTGTCGTACTGCATGCTGCCCGAGGAACTCCACTGGGTGGGGGCGTAGAGCGCCTTGGCGGTCCACTTTCCGTAGGGTGCGGCGCCGTTCAGGTAGGCGGGAACGAACGTGAACTTGGTGGCGAAGGCTCCGGGGCCTTCGTTGAGGCAGTGGCCGGCGGTGGATACGGTGTTGCGGTTGGTGGACACCACCGAGTTGGCTGAGCAGACGTAGTTCGTGCCGCCGAGGGTGAAGAACACCTTGCCGATGTGGGATACCGGAGTTTCGCTGGCGTTGGCCTTCGTCTGGATCTGGGGTGTGGAGCCCTGGATCTTGGTTTCCGGGCCCTTGGCCTGCTCCGGGAGGACTGCCGGGTTGGCCTTCTGCCGGTCCACGGCCTTCTTTGCCAGAACGTCCGCCGGGACGGCTGAACGCATGCGTTCCGGCGTCCAGTAGTCGGCTCCGGTGGTGTCGGTGACGGCCGCGCTGCTGACACCTGCAACGTCCTTGGTGTCCGGCGATGCGGGGGCTGCCGTCGCCTGCCCGGCAGAGCAGAAGGCGAACAGTGCTGCGGTGGTGAGGCTCATGAGGCTTGTGGCCAGAGTCCTGGTTGATGTCATAGCTGTCCTCGGTAGGTTCGAAGTGAAGCGGACCTGTTGGGTGGTTCGCTGGAGAGAACCTATCTCGGTATGACAAACTTGTAAATAAGATTCTTCAATCAGTTAATGACTCTACGAATTTGTAATCACTGTTGGATGCGGGAAGGGATGTGCTAAAGATCAGCCACCGTCCGGCGTGCGGGGATGGGAAGCGAAGGCTGTGAGGCCCGGCCCGGAAGAACGCGGCGGGGCGTAGGGTCCATGTTTGATGGACCACAGATAGCAGATGGCAAACAGGGCAGCTGCCAGGACTGGGACCAGAAAGAGCGCCAGTTCGCTGCCTCGAAGCAGGAGCGCAACGTTGAACGCAACTATTGCTAAGAGCAGTGGAAAGGGCGCGGCCAGGGCACCGCTCCGGACGGCGTCCTTTTGGAATTGGCCATAGAGCACTCCCGCGGCAAAGAAGCCGATTACGAGTGCTCCGCCGAGGACAAAAACCAGCGGGACCGGCGCCAGCCCCACGGTTATGACCACCGCGGCCAGGAGGCCGCTAAGGGTTAGCCAGTACTTTGATTTGGTCGACATCGTTGTTTCATCTCGGTTCATATCAGGCCCAGAACGCTGCCACGCGGCGGTGCAACCCGCAGACCAGCATCAAACCCAGATCAGCTGTCACCATACTTCTAGACTTCATGAATTAATCCCCCAAATTCATCGGGCTTTACCCGAACCATATTTGTCCCCGGCGTCATGGGCTCAGGTCCGGTTCAACCTAAAACCCTTAACAAAACAATGCAAGTCAAATGGGGATCGGCTACTAGGCGGGGATTACGGCAGCCGCGAGGCCCGGAGGACGCTGGCTTCCCCAGCCTTGGCCGGATCCAGCGGCACCGGGCTGACCAGCACCGCCGGCCCCCGGTGCAAGAGTCCGCCCGAAAGCGCGCGGCAGCGGATGCCGCCGCGTCCCCGCATGGCCGGATGCGCCCCGGGGGCCAGCACCTCATTCATCCACGCACAGGGCTGCGCGTGCCGGCCGCCGTGGAAATCCACCCGGGACCCATTCGATTCCAGCGTGAAGTCCTGCCCCAGCAGAGGCGGCAGCTGCACCCCGCGGAGGATCACGTTCCGGCGCGTCAGCAGGGGATTGAAGGGGCCAGCTCCCAGCTCGGCCGCGATGGCCTCCAGCGATTCGACGGCGAACAGGGTCACCGCGGCGTCCATGTGCGCGGCCTTCCCAAAGAACCTGTCACCCACGATGCCCTTGCCGGCCACCACCTCGGCAACCTCGGCATCAGCAGTGGGCACGTCAGCGGCTCCGTCCCGCGCCCGGCCGAAGTAGGCGTGCGCGGGGGACACCAGCAGGTGCAGGATCTCGACGTCGTACCGGAATTTTTCGGCCATACGGCCAGCGTAGGCCAGCCCTGCCGCGAAAACAGGCCGCCGGTGGAATGATCAGGAACCATGGAATCCTCTTTCCCGGCGGCAACATCTGCCCCCGCCAGGCGCCGGACCGCGATCTACTGGGTGTCGGCCGCTTGCACTGCCGCGCTCATCGCGGTTCCGGCCTGGATGCTGGTGGCGAATCCGGCTGTCCTGGGCGGGCACCCGCTGCTGCCGGGCCTGCTGATCGCGGCCGCCGTCGTCGGGGTGGCCTGGGCTGTCCTGCTTTGGCGGCGCCGGGACAGACCCCGTCCCCTCCGGCTGCCGAGGGCCATCGGTGCGTGGGCGGGGCGGACCGCCGTACTGGGACTCGTGGCCGCGCTGGCGTGGCTCAATCCGTTCGCCTACCAGCCCGGCGCGGCGGCGGAGGCCGGTCCCAAATCCGATCTCATCGTCACCGAAACGACCACCACCATCACCATGACGCCCGACGGCGGCCGGGCACCCACCAAGGGACTGGTCTTCTACCCGGGCGCGCGGGTAGACGCGCGGGCCTATCAGGACATCCTGGCCCCGGCCGTCGGCGCAGGGTTCCGGGTGGTCATCCTGAAGGAGCCGCTGGGGCTCAGCCTCCTGGACGCCAACCAGGCCCGCAGCGCCATGGACGCGAACCCGGACATCACCACCTGGGCGGTGGGCGGCCACTCGCTCGGCGGGGTGGCGGCGTCCTCGTTTGTCCAGGACAACCGCGACGTCAGCGGACTGGTGCTCTATGCCTCCTACCCGCTGGACTCGCTCCGCGGCCGGACAGGGCTGCAGGTCCTGTCCGTTTCCGGGACCAGGGACGGGCTCAGCACCCCGGCGAAGATCGATGCCTCCACCGAGCTCCTGCCCACCGACGCCGAGTTCGCCGCCATCCAGGGCGGCGTGCACGCCTTCTTCGGCGACTACGGTGCGCAGCCCGGCGACGGCGAACCCGGCGTCAGCCGCGAGGCCGCGCAGGAACAGATGGCCGCCGCCACGGTCACCTTCCTGGGGCAGCTCTAGCGGAAGTAGGTTTCGCTCCCCAACCGCTCCCTAACCTCGCAAGCTCGGCCAGGGAGCCCTGCGGCCGTGGGCCCAAGCTCAACCACCGGCGGCCGGCTTTAGGCGCCCACGTAGGTGGCCAGGTGTTGCCCGGTCAGCGTCGACTTCGCCGCCACGAGATCGGCCGGCGTGCCCTCAAAGACGATCGACCCGCCGTCGTGCCCTGCCCCGGGCCCGATGTCAATGATCCAGTCCGCGTGCGCCATGACCGCCTGGTGGTGCTCGATGACGATCACCGACTTGCCGGACTTCACCAGCCGGTCCAGCAGGCCCAGGAGTTGTTCGACGTCGGCGAGGTGCAGGCCGGTGGTGGGCTCATCCAGGATGTAGACGTCACCCTTCTCAGCCATCTGCGTGGCCAGTTTGAGCCGCTGGCGCTCGCCGCCGGACAGGGTGGTGAGCGGCTGGCCGAGGGTGATGTAGCCCAGGCCCACGTCGGCGAGCCGTTCCAGGACCTTGTGCGCGGCCGGGGTCTTGGCTTCACCTTCGGCGAAGTACTGCAGCGCGGCGTCCACGGACATGTCGAACACGTCCGCGATGCTGCTGCCACCCAGCGTGTACTCCAGTACGGCAGCCTGGAAGCGGCGGCCCTCGCAATCCTCGCAGGTGGATTCCACCGTGGCCATGACGCCGAGCTCGGTGAAGATCACGCCAGCGCCGTTGCAGGTGGGGCAGGCGCCTTCGGAGTTGGCGCTGAAGAGTGCAGGCTTGACGCCGTTGGCCTTGGCGAACGCCTTGCGCACCGGCTCCAGGAGGCCGGTGTAGGTGGCGGGATTGCTGCGCCGTGAGCCCTTGATGGCGCCCTGGTCGATGACGATCACGCCCTCCCGCTTGGCCAGGGAGCCGTGGATGAGCGAACTCTTGCCGGACCCGGCCACGCCCGTCACCACGCACAGCACGCCCAGCGGGACATCAACGTCCACGTCGCGCAGGTTGTTCGTGGCGGCGCCCCGGATTTCCAGCTCCCCCGCGGCGGACCGCACAGCCTCCTTTAGCCGGGCGCGGTAGCCGATGTGCCGGCCGGTGACGGTATCGCTGGAACGCAGCCCCTCGACGTCGCCCTCGAAGACAATCTCGCCACCGCCGGTGCCGGCCAGTGGGCCGAGGTCGACGACGTGGTCCGCTATGGCAATGGTCTCCGGTTTGTGCTCCACCACCAGGACGGTGTTGCCCTTGTCCCGCAGCTGCAGCAGGAGGTTGTTCATCCGCTCGATGTCATGCGGGTGCAGGCCGATGGTGGGCTCGTCGAAGACGTAGGTGATGTCGGTGAGTGAGGAGCCCAGGTGGCGGATCATCTTGGTGCGCTGCGCCTCGCCGCCGGAGAGCGTTCCGGCGGGCCGGTCCAGTGAGAGGTACCCGAGGCCGATCTCGGTGAAGGAGTCCAGCAGGTCGCGGAGCCCGGCCAGCAGCGGCCGGACGGAGGGTTCGTCGAGGTCCCGGATCCATTGGGCGAGGTCGCTGATCTGCATGGTGCACAGGTCCGCGATGCTCTTGCCGTTGATCTTCGATCCCAGCGCTTCCGGCGTCAGGCGGGTTCCCTTGCATTCGGGGCAGGTGGCGAAGGTGACGGCGCGTTCCACGAAGCGGCGCACGTGCGGCTGCATGGCCTCCACGTCCTTGGACAGCATGGACTTCTGGATCTTGGGGATGATGCCCTCGAACGTGAGGTTCACGCCTTCCACCTTGATCTTGGTGGGCTCCGCGAACAGCATGGTGTCCAGCTGCTTGGCGGTGAACTTGGCGATCGGCTTGTCCATCGGCAGGCCCATGCCCTCGAAGAGCCGGCCATACCAGCCGTCCATCGAGTAGCCCGGCACGGTCAGGGCGCCTTCGGCAAGGGTCTTGGAATCGTCGTAGAGCGCGGTCCGGTCGATGTCGCTGACGTTGCCCATGCCCTCGCAGCGCGGGCACATGCCGCCCAGGTAGGTGGCCTGCTGGACGATGCTCTTTTCCACCCGGCCGCCTTTCTCGGTGCTCATTACGCCGCTGGCCTTGCGGGTGGGCACGTTGAAGGAGAACGCGGTGGGCGGCCCGACGTACGGCTGGCCCAGGCGGCTGAACAGGATCCGCAGCATGGCGTTGGCGTCGGTGGCGGTGCCCACGGTGGAACGCGGATTGGCGCCCATCCGCTCCTGGTCCACGATGATCGCCGTGGTCAGCCCCTCCAGCCGGTCCACGTCCGGGCGGGCAAGGCTGGGCATGAACCCCTGGAGGAACGCGCTGTAGGTTTCGTTGATCATGCGCTGGGATTCGGCGGCGATGGTGGCGAACACCAGCGAGCTCTTGCCGGAACCGGACACCCCGGTGAACACCGTCAGCCGCCGCTTGGGCAGGTCCAGGCTGACGTCCTTGAGGTTGTTCTCCCGTGCGCCCTGCACGCTGATCGTGTCGTGGCTGTCGGCGACGTGCGCCGCTGCCGCCCGGTTGTCGGTGCCGGTATCCGTGCTCATCGAGCCTCCATCTCGTTGGGCGGCGCTGAAGGGAGGCTGCAGTGGGCAGCCTCCCTCCGCCGTCGTTGGTATCAGACTACGGCTGCTGGTTGATGCGGACGGTGTTTCCGGCGGGGTCGCGGAAGGCGCAGTCCCGGATGCCGTAGGGCTGGTCGATGGGTTCCTGGACGACGTCGGCCCCGCTGGCCTCCACCTTGGCGAACGCGGCGTCCACATCGGGGGAGGAGAGGACGATGGTGGCGTAGGTGCCCTTGGCCATCATTTCGGCGATGGTGCGGCGTTCGTCCTCGGTGATGCCGGGGTCCACGGCCGGCGGGTGCAGGACGATGGAGACGTCCTTTTGGCCGGCGGGGCCCACGGTTATCCAGCGCATGGTGCCGCGGCCCACGTCGTTGCGGATCTCGAAGCCGAGCGCATCGCGGTAGAAGGCCAGGGAGGCGTCGGGATCGGTGGCGGGAAGGAAGGTTGAAGAAATGTTGATGTCCATGCCAGTCATGCTAGTAACGCCTCCCCGGCGGGCGCTTCTCGATTCCTGACCGGTCTGGTGACCTGTTTTTCCACACACGCAGGGATGCCCGCCGTCGGGTGTTCCGCTTCCTGTTTATAGACGCTGGGAGGCATCCCCACCAGTTCGCTGAAGCGGGTGCTGAAGGTGCCCAGCGAGGAGCAGCCGACGGCGAAACACACCTCGGTGACGCTCAGGTCGCCTTTGCGGAGCAGCGCCATGGCGCGTTCGATGCGCCGGGTCATGAGGTAGCTGTAGGGCGACTCCCCGTAGGCGAGCTTGAAGCGGCGGCTGAAGTGGCCGGCGGACATGTGGACGTCCCTGGCGAGCGATTCGACGTCGAGCGGCTGCGCGTATTCCCGGTCCATCCGGTCCTTGACGCGCCTCAGCCGGGCGAGTTCGCGGAGGTACGGATCGGCGGGTGCGGAGGTCACTCTCAGATGGTGCTACGCGGCACCGATGTTGTCCATAGCCGTGGCCCCGCCGGGGTGGCAAATTCGCCCTCCGGTGCGGGGTATGATTATCCCGCCGGCCAGCATGAGGTCCTCGCCCGAACAGGGCTTGAGGAACCCAGCGGCCGGCAAAACCAACCCCCGTTTTACCCCCATAAGCCCTGCCTGGATTCTGCGCGGGGAACCTCGAAAGGACGTCATGGAACTGCTGTGGGAACTCGCCGGCTGGGCAGGCGCAGTTGCGATTCTCAGTGCTTACCTCGCTGTTTCCATGGGCTGGCTGAAGGCGGGGAAGGGCTTCCAGACGGCGAACCTTTTCGGCTCCGTGGCCTTCATCATCAACGGCACCCTGCACAGTGCCTGGCCGTCCGTGGTCACCAACGTGGCCTGGTTCCTTATTTCGGCGGTTGCGCTGGTCCGGATGCGTGAGGTGGAGGCTCCGGCCCAGTCCGTTGAGGCGCACGTGCAGTACCCGGGCGTTCCCGATTCGACCGGCCAGATGGCCATCATTGAGGCACTCACCGAGACGATTCCCGTGGTGGGTTCCGTTACAACGGCGGCGGACGCGCGGCTCGCGGCCTAGCTTTGGGGCTCGCCTAGCCTTACGGCGGCCCTTAGGGCAATGGTCAGCGCACGACGGCGGTCTGCCGGAGTTCGCGCTAAAACACTTATTACTCCTATTGACAGGACAAACTGCTGATCCTTACCTTTGTTAGAGCGCTCCATTTTCTCGGACGGGGCCCTTCAAAGGAGAGAACCCATGAGGCTTGGTGTCTACAACGCGATCCTGCATGACCGCCCCCTGCCCGAGGCGCTGACAGTCATTGCGGACCTGGGCCTGACTGGCATCGAGATCAACACCGGCGGGTTCCTGCCTCCGGTCCATGTCCCTAACATCGATGAGATCCTCGAGAGCGACGCCGCCCGCGACGATTACCTGGCACTTTTTGTCGGCACGGGGGTGTCGGTTGCCGGGCTGAACTGCAACGGCAACCCGCTCCACCCCAACCGTGAAATCGGGGACAAGCACGCCCAGGACATCCGTAAATCCATCCGCCTGGCGCACCGCCTGGGGCAGGACCGGGTGGTCACCATGTCAGGGCTGCCCGGCGGCGAGCCCGGTGCCATGGTGCCCAACTGGATCGTGAACGCCTGGAACTCCGCTGCCCTGGACATCCTGGACTACCAGTGGGACATCGCCGCCGCGTTCTGGAAGGACATTGACCAGCTGGCCCGGGAGCTCGACGTCAAGGTGGCGCTGGAGCTGCATCCGCAGAACATCGTGTTCAACACCGCGGACGTCCGGAAATTGATCCAACTGACCGGCGCCACGCACGTGGGCGTTGAACTGGACGCGTCCCACCTGTTCTGGCAGCAGATGGATCCGGTGGCGGTGGTCCGCGAACTGGGGCCAGTGGTGTTCCAGGCTGCCGCAAAGGACGTCCGCATTAACAAGGACAACGCCGCGCTCTATGGGGTACTGGACAACAGCTTCCGGCGCCTCTCTCCCGACGAGGACCGCACCAACCTCGGTGGCGATGAGTGGGCAAACGAATGGCCCAGAGACTCCGCCTGGGACTTCGTCGCCCTGGGCCGCGGCCACGACACCGCCTATTGGACCGAATTCCTTCGCGCCTTGTACGAGGTGGATCCGGACATGCTGGTCAACATCGAGCACGAGGATGTTTCCCTTGGCCGGATCGAAGGCCTTCAGGTGGCGGCCAAGGTCCTCCGCGACGCCGACGCTGCCCTGCGCTCGTCGCTGGTGGGAAAGTAGCGGGGATTTCCGCATCCGGGACGCGGAGGCGTGCCATGGATAGGGAAAGTTATCACCGAACCGTGCCGCCACACCCAGTGGCCGCTTCGGTGACCCTTCATTACGGCGCCCCAATGTCGCGTACATCACATCCGTTTGCTTCTTTGGCGCACTCCTGACAAACCTTGCATCACATCTTTTTCTCAGCGCTTGTCAGCGCGTGCCCAATGGAGGGACACCACCTATGACTGACGTTCTCTGGTTTTCTGACCTCGGCCTGTCCGACCTCGACCAGGTTGGCGGCAAGAACGCCTCGCTCGGAGAAATGGTCCGGAACCTTGCCTCTGCAGGGGTAAAAGTACCGGACGGTTTCGCCACCACAGCCGACGCTTACAGAAGATTCCTTGCCGGGACGGGCCTCGACGCCCGGATTGAAAGCATCCTCGAAGACCTGGACAGCGGCGACGTGGCCGCTTTGACGGTCGCCGGGAAGCAGATCCGGGACCTGATCCGCGTAACCCCGTACCCTGACGGTTTCGAAGAGCAGATCCGCTCCGCCTATGAGCGCCTCACCGGCAGTCACGGCGCTGACGTGTCCTGGGCGGTCCGCTCCAGCGCCACGGCAGAGGACCTGCCTGACGCCTCGTTCGCGGGCCAGCAGGAGACCTTCCTGAACATCCGCGGCGTCGACAACGTCCTGCTCGCCATCAAGGACGTCTTCGCCTCGCTCTACAACGACCGCGCCATCGCCTACCGCGTGCACCACGGCTTCACCCACTCCGAGGTGGCGCTCTCGGCGGGCATCCAGCGGATGGTCCGTTCCGACGTCGGCGCTTCCGGCGTGATGTTCACGATGGACACCGAATCGGGCTTCAACGACGCCGTGTTCATCACCTCGTCCTACGGCCTCGGCGAAGCCGTGGTCCAGGGCGCCGTGAACCCGGACGAGTTCTACGTCCACAAGCCTGCCCTGGCAGCCGGGCGGCCCGCCGTCCTCAAGCGCGGCCTCGGCGAAAAAGCCGTCCAGATGATCTACACCGACTCCCACGAAGTGGGCCGGACCGTGGACTTCGTGCCCGTGCCGACGGATCTGCGCCGCCGCTTCAGCCTGACCGATGACGAGGTCCAGGAACTGGCCCGCCACGCCCTGGCCATCGAGGCGCACTACGGCCGCCCCATGGACATCGAATGGGGCAAGGACGGCGTGGACGGTGAACTGTACATCCTGCAGGCCCGCCCCGAGACCGTGGAGTCCCGCAAGGCCTCCGGCACCATCTCCCGCTACACCCTCAGCGAGCGTTCCGCCGTCCTGGCGGAGGGCCGCGCCATCGGCCAGCGCATCGGCGCCGGCCAGGTGCGGGTGCTGACCTCCATCGACCAGATGGCCTCCTTCCAGGCCGGCGACGTCCTGGTGGCGAACATGACGGACCCGGACTGGGAACCGATCATGAAGAAGGCTGCCGCCATCGTCACCGACCGCGGCGGACGCACCTGCCACGCGGCCATTATCGCCCGCGAACTGGGCATCCCCGCCGTCGTGGGTACCGGCAAGGCATCCCAGGTACTCAAGGACGGAACCCCGGTCACCGTGTCCTGCGCCGAAGGCGAGGCGGGCTTCGTCTACGAGGGGCTGCTGGACTACACCCTGCAGGAAACCAGCCTGGACACCATGCCGGAGGCCCCGGTCAAGATCATGATGAACGTGGGCACCCCGGAGCAGGCCTTCAGCTTCTCCAAGCTGCCCAACCACGGTGTTGGCCTGGCCCGCCTGGAGTTCATCATCAACCGGCAGATCGGCATCCACCCCAACGCCCTGCTGGCCGTGGCCGGGGAAATCGAACGCCCGGCGTCGCTCTCGGACTTCACCGTCCGGCAGATCCGCGAGAAGACCGCAGCCTACGACGGCCCGCGGGACTACTACGTGCGGCGCCTGGCCGAAGGCATCTCCACGATCGCCGCGGCCTTCGCTCCGGAACCGGTGATCATCCGGCTCTCGGACTTCAAGTCCAACGAGTACGCCAACCTGCTGGGCGGCCCCGCGTTCGAGCCGTCCGAGGAAAACCCGATGATCGGCTACCGCGGCGCGTCCCGGTACCTTTCGGACTCGTTTCGCCAGGCCTTCGAGCTGGAATGCGAAGCCCTGAAGTTCGTCCGCAACGAGATGGGCCTGACCAACATCAAGATCATGGTCCCGTTCGTGCGCACCCTGGCCGAGGCCCGCGGCGTGACCGAACTGCTCGCTGCCAACGGGCTGACCCGGGGCGAGAACGGCTTGGAAATCGTGATGATGTGCGAGCTGCCGGCCAACGCGCTGCTCGCCGACGAGTTCCTGGAGTACTTTGACGGATTCTCCATCGGCTCCAACGACCTGACCCAGCTCACCCTGGGCCTGGACCGTGATTCGGCCCTCGTGGCCGAAGGCTTCGATGAGCGGAACCCGGCGGTCACCAAGCTCCTGGAGATGGCCATCTCCGCCTGCCGCGCCAAAGGCCGGTACGTGGGCATCTGCGGCCAGGGTCCCAGCGACCACCCGGACTTCGCCGAGTGGCTGCTGGCCCAGGGCATCAGCTCCATTTCGCTGAACCCGGACGCCGTGACCGAAACCTGGCTGCGCCTGGCCCGCACCAGCAACCACACAGCGGTCTAAGTGCCTGACGCCCCATGGCGGGACGTCGTGGGGGCGGGCAGCACGTCCGCCCCCACGGTGTTCTTTCTTTCGGACAGCACCGGCATCACCGCCGAGACTCTGGGCAACACCCTGCTCACGCAGTTTCCCGCCCAGCACCTGGAACGCCGCACGGTCCCGTTCATCACCACGGTGGAGCAGGCGCAGGAGGTGGTGGCAGTCATCGACCAGATGGCCGCCGCCGGCCCCCGGCCCCTCGTCTTTTCCACCACGGTGAGCCTTGACGTCCGCGCCGTCCTGGCCCGCAGCCACGGGCATTTCTTCGACCTGATCGGGACGCATCTCGGCCAGCTGGAGCAGGCCCTGCACGCCTCCGCCAGCGGCCAGCCCGGCCAGGCCCACGGCGTGGGCGACGCCGTGCGATACCAGTCGCGCATGGCCGCCGTCGAGTACGCCATAGAGCACGACGACGGGCAGTCGCTCCGTGCGCTGGAACGCGCCGAGCTGATCCTCATCGCCCCTTCGCGCTGCGGCAAGACCCCCACCACCATGTACCTTGCGCTGCAGCACGGCATCCTCGCGGCCAACTTCCCGCTGGTGGAGGAGGACTTCGCCAGCCTGTCGCTGCCCAAACCCCTGCTGCCGTTCGCGCGGAAGTGCTTCGGGCTGACGTCCCTGCCGGTCCGGCTGAGCCAGATCCGCCAGGAGCGCCGCCCCGGCAGCAACTACGCCTCGCTGAACCAGTGCTCGTTCGAGCTGCGCAACGCCGAGGACATGTACCGGGTGAATTCGATTCCGTTCGTGAACTCCGCCTCGATGTCCGTGGAGGAAATTTCCGCCACCGTCCTGCAGCGGATGGAATTGCACCACTGAGTGCACGATCGTCCATGTTCGTGCTTCTTTAAGCCATGGGAAAGCGTGGCCGCCCTTCATAGCCTGTAGTGGTGACGAATGACGCGAAGAGCACGATTGTCCTGCCCGATGCCCCGCAGGACCAGCAGGACATCCTGGACGCGGGCGGTGTGGCCTGCTGGAGCGAACCGGTGCTGATCGACACCTACGCGCCGGGTAAGCCCGACCGGTACCCGCTGTTCCTGGACCGGCGGGTGTACCAGGGCTCCAGCGGCAAGGTGTACCCGGTGCCGTTCATCGACAGCATTGGGGCGGACAAGGAGCCCCGGCTGTGGCAGGCCATCCACCTGGAGAACGAGTATGTCCGCCTGATGCTCCTCCCGGAGATCGGCGGCCGCATCCACATCGGGTACGACAAAACCGCCGGGTACGACTTCTTCTACCGGAACAACGTCATCAAGCCCGGACTGGTGGGCCTCGCCGGGCCGTGGATCTCCGGCGGGGTGGAGTTCAACTGGCCCCAGCACCACCGGCCGGCCACCTTCCTCCCCGTGGACACCGCCGTCGAGCGCTCCGGGAACGGCAGCGTCACCGTGTGGCACAGCGACCTTGACCCGCTGCAGCGGATGCGCGGCACCCACGGCGTCCGGCTCACGCCGGGCAGTTCGCTCATTGAGGTGGAGGCCCGGCTCCACAACCGGACCGACGAGCCGCAGACCTTCCTCTGGTGGGCCAACGTCGCCGCGCAGGTGCACGACAGGTACCAGTCCTTCTTCCCCACGGACGTCACCCACGTGGCGGACCACGCCCGCCGGGCCGTCACCACCTTTCCGCGCGCGGACCGGCCGTACTACGGCGTGGATTACCCTGCGCTCGCGGCATCAGGCGCCGGCGATGCGGACCGGCTCGACTTCTACGCCAACATCCCGGTCCCCACCTCCTACATGGTCACGGACACGAAGGACAGCTTCTTCGGCGGGTACGACCATGCCGCCGGGGCCGGGTTCGTCCATTGGGCGGACCGCAGCATTGCCCCGGGCAAGAAGCAGTGGACGTGGGGGACCGGCCCGGTGGGCACCGCCTGGGACCGGCATCTTACGGACGACGACGGCCCGTACGTGGAGCTGATGGCCGGCGTCTTCACGGACAACCAGCCCGATTTCAGCTACCTCGCCCCGGGTGAGACGCGCACTTTCAGCCAGTACTGGTACCCCATCCGGCAGATAGGCCCGGCGCAGCAGGCGAACCTGGACGCCGCCGTCGCGCTTTCCCTGGACGACGCGGGCCGCACCGTCACCGTGGGCGTCTCCGCCACCGCACGGCGGGACGCCCGGATTGAGCTCAGGCTCGGGGACGCGACGCTCCACACCTGGGCCGCGGTCCTCTCGCCCGCCCACCCGTTCACGGCCACCCTCCATCTGCCAGTACCCGCCGCCGGCACCGACCTGACGCTGCGGGTACTGGACGGGGACACAGAAGTGATCTCGTGGACCCCGCGGCACTCCGCGGAGAACCCCGAACCGTGGGCGGCCACCGAGCCGGCGCAGCCGCAGGACATGGACAGCATGGACGAGCTGTTTGTCACCGGGACGCATCTGACACAGAACCGGCACCCTACCCGGTCGCCGCTGCCGTACTTCGAGGAGATGCTGTGCCGGGATCCGCTGGACTCGCGCGCTTCCACCGCGCTCGCGGCCGCGAGGTACCGCAGCGGCCACTATGCCCAGGCCCGGGACCTGCTGGAGAACGCCCTGGCCCGTCTGACCCGGCGGAACCTGAACCCGCCCAGCGGGGAAGCGAGCTACCGGCTCGGCCTGGTCCTGGAGCGGACCGGGCATCTGGAGCAAGCCCGGGAACGCTTCGGAAAGGCTGCCTGGGACAGGGCATGGGCCCACCCGGCGCACCTGGCCCTCGCCCGGCTGGCCCTCCGGTCCGGTGACGCGGCGGAAGCACTCCGCCGGGCGGCTTTGGCGCTTGCGACAGAGGCAACCAGCCCGGAGGCCGGGCACCTGAGCTACCTCGCACTGGAACGGCTGGGGCGCCAGACGGAGAGCACCGCGCTGCTGGCGGACATCCTGGCGGCCGACCCCCTGGATCCGGTGGCGCAGGCCCTGGCCGGAACACTGAATGTTGCGGATCCGAAGACCGGCCTGGCGGTGGCCTGCTGGCTGGCGCGGGCGGGGCAGTGGCAGCGTGCCCTTGACCTGACCGCCGCGGAACCCGCAGATGCCCACCCGGCCTTCGGCAACCCCGGCCCGCTGCGACATTACCTGCGGGCCGGCTGGCTCGAGGAAATGCTGGACCCGGAGGCCGCCGCCGCGGAGCGTGCCAGGGCGCGGCGCGCGGATACCACGTACGCGTTTCCCTACGGGCTGGACGACTTCGACGCGCTGCACCGGGCGCTCGA
>Ga0308160_10004432_pt1 | contig 15080 bp, 27 predicted proteins | sample PhyFR1_FD_201036 | JGI IMG/M metagenome (GOLD analysis project Ga0308160, IMG submission 201036) | Phyllosphere microbial communities from UC Gill Tract Community Farm, Albany, California, United States - DLSLF.R1 | ecosystem: Host-associated > Plants > Phyllosphere > Unclassified | place: USA...
TCAAGAGGAACTTGGCATATGCACACGAAGGGCTCTTTGATAGGATATATTCCAAAGCGAGGATTGCGCGGAGTGATGCAGTAGGTGTTTGGGTGGAGAGGATAAGTTGGACAGTAGCAAGACCGATCTCGTCTGCTGGTTGTATATCGGTGTGGGGGAGGTTCTTTCCTGCGGCATTAGTTTTGTTGTAGTGGATAGCATACCGTATGTGAGACCATCAAGGTAAAGCTGCCAATATCCCTTGATCTCTTCTTCACTGGGCTGCCAATCCGTTGGTTTCTGACGAAGAACGTAGAGGTTAGCATTGACGAGTTGTCTATATGATTTCTCATCCGTCTACTCGTCAGTCCATCCCGTGGGTAAATATCTTACCTGTCCTTCCGCTATACGTGTGTCCATCATCTCCTGGACCCACGCCGTCCGACTCCCAGTAATAGCTTCTAATTCCGGAACGATTGACCCCTTGGCTCCCCACCTCGTCCAATATCCCATCACCAGCTTTTTCCACTCTTCCTCGGGTAAAGCCAGATCGGCAGTCGGCAGGTGAAGATCTAATTCCAGCTTGGCTAGTAATGGCGCTCTCTCCTTCGTCCCGTGTTGGGCATGTAGCTCGTCTAATTTCGAGGCGAATCCTTTGACAAGGTCAGGTCGGGTCCCTAGAAGAGCTTTAGAAGCTGCGATGGAGTGTTGATAATACGCGTAATTCCGATACCTCATGGTCAGCCCTGCTTCAATATCATAGAAGTGAACATACGCTAAATCATCTTTCGACCAATAATCCAAGAACCCCCCCAGCTCCTTCTCCCATATCCAGTCTGCATCACCCTGCACCCTCTTGAAAATTTCCTCAATCCCCTTCATCCGATACCAATCCCTAGCCAAACTTCCGCCTTGTCCATGTTGTAATAGCAGTTCATGACATTTCTTATATTCGCCTGAAGAGAGTAGGATCTGGGATTTAAGCCATAGTATGTCGGAGGTATTGATGGAGGAGCCGGCGGTTGAGAGGAGGATTGAAGCTATTTTGAGTGAACCTTCCGGTGCTGGAGGTGGGTACGGTTGTGAGGGAGTTGGCTGGGGTGCTTTCTGCTGAATCAGCTGATATTCCTCTGTCGTTGAAGTATTTAGTTGATCGAAATAAATGAGGAGGAAGAGGAACATGAATGACGAATGAGAGAAGACGTACATTCGCCCACTCTGCCCAAGCTGCCAACCTCGCCCAAATCTCATCTTTAACCCCATTAAACATCTTTCGACTACTCTCAGCCATCACTTTCGTATTCCAAACAGCAGCAGCACAGAGGAAAACCTGTTCCCCAACTTCAATAGAATCGGGATATTGAGCCCACATATCCTGATGGATTTCCAGGCATAGGTCCACTTTCAATCAGCCCCTTCTTTCTTGATTCCTGAAGTGGAGTAGCGACTTACGCCTCTTGAGACTCCGTAGAGAATCTGTAATCCACCATAAACTCCTTGGATTCATTGGACTCTGCCTTGCATCCTTGAGTGACTTCAAGTAGGTAGCTTCGGGAGCTCCCTGTCTTTCATTTAGGACGAATTTCAATGTCAATGCAGTATGGGATTTGGGGTTCTTCTTCAGGTGACGGGTTACTGCTGATTCGGCGGCTTTGTATCGTCCCGCCGAGATATCCTCTACGTCGTTAGCCCTTTTTCGGTTTCACGCCGAAGCGAGAAATCCATCTACGATAGACAGGTAGGCTGAATTGACATACCGTAAATGGGGGCGAGCTTGCGCTCATCCGGCGTCATACCTGTTGACATGATGGGGCACGTCACAGAGGCTCTCTTTTAGAAGAGATAGGACCTTGCCTGGTGGCAGGTAGGATAGCGGAAGGGGATGAAGATGATACAAAAGTCGAGGAATAAGTCATCTTGCCTTGTCCAACATTCGGCCTCCAGGCACCGGTCATCACAAGTAATTTAGACGTTCTCTATAGCATGGCAGAGTGAGGTGTGCATATGCAAAGCTCCAGAGCGACTATGCCTGCATTATTGTAAGGGCTCTACTACTCCTCATCCACCTCAATGATCTCAATGATCTCCTCTTCCTCCTCATCATCCTCAAATTCACTGGCATCCTTCCACTCCCCGTCCTCATTTCCACTGAATTCAATTTGTACGATGCCGCTCGCGAATAGATAGGCAATCATCCCAAATCCAGCTGTGGCGAACCATGCCCATCTCGCCCTCTCGAACGACTTGTCTTTTGACGTTTTTGGGGTTGTACCTTTTGAGCTTGATTTTGGTGACGGTGTGAACATGTCCCACCATGATGTTGAGGGTGTGGAGGGGGCGATACGGGGTGGGTCGGGTAGGAGGGCGGATATGCGGTCGTGATGTCTGACTAGGTCTGGGTATGTTGAACGTAGCAATTCCGCTAGTAATGGGTTGGGTAGCGGTGTGAGGAGGAGAGCGAGATGGGCATATAATCTCAGATCCACTGTTGAAAGCCTAACATCAGTACAAGTAGACTAAAACATGCCAGTGGACGGGAGCTCACTGATCAAAGAAATTCCCCTCCCCTAACCTCCTGGCAAGAGGATCAAACGCCCCCCTAGCCCTCTTTACTAACTCCTCCTCTCCCCATTTCCTCCTCCTTTCAGCAAATTCCGTACCAGCCCTCCACCCATTCCATGCTTTTGGGGCCATAGTCCCCCCCGGGCCCGAAACGAAATTATCTTCCACCCTCTTTCGATCTTCCTCAGCTGCATCTCCTGCATTTTGACCTCCTAGACCCCATAGTCCGACGTGGGTTAGGCGGGATTTATGGATTGCTCGAATACGTTGAGGGATGTAGTGCGACTGGGGAAAGGTCAGGGATTGGAATTGAGATTTAGCAAAGGCTGGGTAATTCGGTGGTAGGGAGTAGAGGGTATGGTTCTATTCATCAGCCTTTATTCGCATAGATGAGAGGGGATATACGACGAGGTCAGTCAAGTTTTGCTCGATATACGAGGTCCAAGCTAGACTATCTGCTTTTTGGGAGTCCGACAAGTCCTGATCTATATCCTCGTACGCGGGAATCGAAGCCAAGAGTCGAGTCCGTATACGACGGTCGAGGTGTGAAATATATGGCAGACTCCCTAATTATCAGCCATCCGTTAGACGGGCATGAGTTTGTAGTACATACCTCCATTATCTCCCCAATCACCCGTCTGTAACGCAAATCGACCAGGAGCTGCCAATTGAAAGACGGCAGCCAGGTAAATCGATTCTGGATCCGATGCCGGCAAAGAGCCCACAAGGGGCGTGGTATGGAGTGTAAAGGGGTATGATCCGGATGCCATGTTGGCAATCGTGTGAAGTACAGACGAAAGGAGTGACACTTCTGACAGATTACTGACTCCCCAAAGGGCTAATACGTATATAAACCGCTTAGAGAATCAGGCACCCCTAGTGGAAAACAGGGTTTGTGGCGAAGTTGGTTATCGCGTTCGCTTCGCATGTTGTAGCATACAGCACTCGAATCAGTGAAAGGCCCCCGGTTCGATTCCGGGCTGATCCAACCCGTGTTTCACGTTTTTGTTGTAGTGTGTTTGCACACACAACACCATTTATCTATCCCCGGTCACTTCATTCTTGTTGCTCGGACACCCCTTTTGCTTGGACCTGGTATCAGCAACCCTACCTTTGGATGTGTGTCGTGCTGTAATCAAGGGTAACACACTGGGACGTGTGTTTGGTTTGAAACAAGGGGGGTCCTTTGGTTATCTCAATCCCTACCCGAGACCGAGCTTTAATCATGGCTACCGACGAGTAAGTCCTTTCTTCACGTATACTGATATATAATGACACCTAGATCATTCCTACCTCAGATAGTGGGCGTACGTACCTTGTACCAAGAGGTTGTTGGAAACTGATGAATAGTTATTCTACGCTACATTCGACCCACGACTTGGGCCAATTGTACAACATCAAGTACCTGAGGATCTCATTACTTCAAGATCACGTACCGGAGATGATGCTCTCTCTCAAGCGACTTCGCGATCAAGGTCACGATCAAGATCAAGAGCTCGACTCGACCTTGATTTCCTATCACCCCCACAATCAAGATCACGTTCACGTTCACATTCCCGTTCCTCCTCTACAAGTGATGATGAATTCGAAATGGACGCGGACGCTCTACTCGATTTCGCTCCTATTTCCGAATACGTTATTCCCAAGAAATCATTACATGGGAAATTAGTTACTATGCTCACTTCATCGAAATTGGAAGGGGAGACGGAGGAATATAGGATCATGGGATTTCCTGCTATTATCACTGATGAGGGTGGGGGGAGGTATAAGAGGAATGAGTATATGTGGAATTTATGTTTTGTGTTTCATGCTAGTTCGAGTTTGGAGGCTTTTGAACCTGTTGTTAGGAAGGTTGGGAGGATCTTGAAGGCTGCAGAGGTGAGACTTTCGATTGTGGATGAAGAGATTAGCTGACAATAGCTCGATTCTGGATACCTGTCCTCGCCCAGTGCGGACCATACTTCCATCCCTGCAGTGCTGGAGCAATTATTCGAAGACCTCAATTCATATTCAGAAACAAGTATCCCACTAGATGGGTTCAACTCGCTGGAACTGAAATTATTCCCTTTCTATCGTACGTCCCCTCCCCCTCCCTTGATATATACTCATAATCAGCCAACCCGTCCGACTGCGAAGATTGGCATGTCCCCATGGCACTTGTTGATCTTAATGCGTTGAAGGATGATAATTGGGATATCACCGCTGCGAGGGTATCGGAATATATCGATGGTGTCAATCATGTTGCTAGGATTGCGGAATTGGCGGATGCGGATCCTGCTCTTACAAGGGAGACTCTTCGTCATATGATGTACGTCCCCTTCTCTCTTTTCCATCCCATCATGGAAGGATGCTGATGACAGGTACTATCAAGTCATTATGATGATTGACATCTTCCAATATGCCAACATGTACACTCTCAAACCCAGTATAACCCGCCTAGCAGCGGACGAATCGATAATCAACGAATGTGGATCCTACATCACTCGCGCAGGATCGATCCCACCCAGCTGGCCGACTTTACTTCGTCTATACTCGAAATTACTGCCCGGTACGACCGTACATCAATGGATCGAAGCCAACGACGTTCTCTCTCTCGGTATTGATCCGCGTCGATTCGTTTCTTTCGGAATCATCAAAGGGTTCTTGAAGAGGGTACATCGCTGGCCAGTCCGTGTCAATCATTCTGCAACACCTCTATTCGAAGCTCCAAAGAATACATCCAATTCAACACGCCGAGTTGGCTTTGATCGATTCGCCAAAACAGGACCATCCGAATCTACTTTAACTCGCTCAGGACCCGGTGATTCAAGTTTAACCCTCCGATCGACCGAAACCAATACATCGGGCTTATCACCCTCATCTCATTCAATGGCACAACATCGTTCCCCCGGCCAACGCAGACCAGTCGCAATGACCCAAGTCCGCGAATCCTCTTTTGGGCGTAGTGTCGCTTCTGCCGCTACTCATCCTAGTCAGTTGAGTAAGAAGGAGATGAGATTGAGACATGATGATGAAATTGCTATTGCCAAGTCGTTGGCTATGGAACGGTATTTGGACGGGAATCATCACACGGATGAAATTCAGATTGTATTCAGGATGGGGTGGAAGGAGTTGGAAGAAGCGCTGGGAGTGCGGGGCGCAAAGGGGGTCAGGATCGTTTATCGCTAAATCTGTTCAAGTCAGGCTATCTGAGCATGAGCACTGACAACTATCAACCTGCTTGACGGATGGAGCATGTCGGCAGCATTGTAGACTTGTCATGGTTGTAAAGTAATCAAAATAAACAAATGACCCGATGTATCAGTCATGACCTCCACTATGGATGACCACTTTGTATCCCTATTCCTACTTTCACATTCAGTATCATACACAATGGCACCCAAATTAAGAGTAGTTATCTCATCCTCATCCTCTGCATACCCGCCCCATCAACCTATCGATGTTAATTCCCCCAAACCAACACCGCTAGAAACATCATCTTTCAAAGGGGAGATAAGCGTTTGGATAAAAGGTTATGAGGGGGATCATAAAGGTGGAGAAGGGGATGAATATTTTGGACAAGAGGGAAGGGAAGGGATGACTTATGCTATTGTTATTAGGGGTATGTCCTCTCTCCATCTTCCTCTCTCTCTCGAGGTCCGACATGCAGGATTGGAGAAGTGGTAGGAAGACTGATGATAGGTAAATTCCTGGAAGACGTCGATGCCGATCAAGTACTTTGGGGTAATGTCTTTGAACATCCTATAAGGGATAATCTACCTTGGGGAACAGCAATAGCTACAAAGTTCATGTAGTACGTCTCCTTCATGTCCCCCATCTCACACCATCCCCTCCGCCTCTCCGTGCGTATCACACCTTTCTCCTGGAGGGCTCGGTCAGATCTCTTCCATCTCTCATCTCGATATCAGTCGGGGGTTATCTTCACTCGGTATGAACGCTGATATCAGCTTCGTAGACCCAAACGTCGAAAGTGACATCTACGCAGATAAACCATGGGCCCTAAGTCCAATGGTAGCGAGTATGAACAACCTCTCGATCGGCACATCCACCGGGGGGAGTACAGTAAAAGAATCACATCCCGATTTAGAAGGTATGTCTCTATAGTAGCCCGGAGCTGACGGCAGATGTCCCAAGTGAGAGTAAAGGTCGAGCAAAGCATTTCGGTGATAAGGCCCATCGTCAGGCTGTTGGGTTGAAAGATAAGGAAGTAGCTATGGAATTCTGTAATGGTCTACTAGGTACGTCTCTCTCTATTCTCCATCCCTCTTCCTCGTCTCCCTTTACCGTCGCCTGCTTCCTTCCAATCGTATTCACAAGCGCAATGAAGGAGTAATTACTCATTAGCAGACTTCAATACCCTCTCTGTCCAACTTCCATCCCCCTTCAAACTCCAAATACCACTAACGAAATATTGGGACGGTCAACCAGTAACCTACGTCTGTCAAAAACGTGGAACACCCGGAAAGGATGTAATGTTTGCGGTAGGTTTCGAGATTGTTGATGAGGAATTGAAAAAGGCTTTGGGGGATAAAGGGAAAGGTAAGGGATTCAAGACCGAGGAGACGGAGGAGACGGAGGAGAAGAAGGAGAAGGTGGAGATTTCTGATGATCTTGATTAGATGGGGGTAGTATCGTAGATTCTGTAGATGTCGGATTAGAAGTATTGGGTGCTTGTGATGTATCTATATGTTCAATTCGGTCGAGTCAGACAGGACGCATCTCGATACTCTAGTAAACATGAGTAATAATGCATACAACGCTCCCAACCATAGAATCATATCAAGCCTTGATCCATTTCCTCCTCTTAACCGCCTTGGATATGGTCAAATCCCCAATATTCCCCCTTCCACCCTTCAACAACGCACAATTATCCCACCAACCATCTATCCCGAGTGGGCACCAATTCAAATGTTCTCCAACAGGATCCAATCCTCCATTACTCGTGCTAGCTCCACTCGAAAAAGCCCATAAACCCAACCGGCGCTGACAGATCCGACATTGAACAATCTCCTCAGAAAGGGCATGTGGAGACCATCCAAAGAAAGCTAATTCTGCCTGTCTCGCGATGGGTGTGGAATAACGTGAAAGAGCAAAGGTGAGGTTCGATATTTGTTTCTCAGATAAACGAGTATTTAGAGATATATTATCGAGTGGAGGAAGTGTAGAGGCGAGGGATGCGACATTACTAGCGATAGGGGTGTGGAGTGTATGGCGTAGTTTTGTCATTATATCATCTACTATCAGCTCTTTCTCCAATCATTGCAGATGGTAGTAAGAAGGAGGAGGACGTACCAGGACAACTTAATATCCTCCACCCACACCCCGTTGTATGTCTATCCACCATGCCCTCCCCTAACCGTCTTCCAATTTCCTCCCTAACTCGTGAATCTTTAATATCAATAAGACCCCCAACTCCGAATTTAGCTCCACACCGGCATTCAACACCATCCCTACTCGAGCAGAACCATCCATTCATAGCCAATCTGATCGGACTGATAGACTGTGGGAGAAAGGGAGAATAGAGGGATGGATGGAATGTCCTTAATCTCGCTAAATACGAGTGGGGGTTGTAAGGCTCGTATGTCGTATATGAAGGAAGAGGGGGTAGGGGCAGTATTGAAGGATGGTATTGCGGGAGGGTTGGGGGTGAGGGGAATATACGTCTCTTCTTTGTGGTGGTGGGTACAAGGGCGTCGAGTTGGGTTCGGAATCTTTTCCTACTATACATCCTACTCAGATAATCGTCCTGGACCTCTTCTTGTTGTTCGAGTTGGATATCGGGAACGAGGGAATCTAGAGGTGGATGATCATCCTGGAATCAGCTATCGTTACTCTGCGTAGATCCAGACATACCTCGTCAATCTCCCAATCATCCTCATCATCATACATCAACTTGAATACATCCCTTAGATCCTGCTCTGCATCTATATCGACCTCTAGCTCGGTCGAGCTCATTGCGGGTCGTATGAGAGGTGAAGTAATGACAAGTGTGAAGTGAAAGAGTATGATTGACGCGTTTGAATTGATTCATTCTGATGGTATCCTTCTGCTTCTTCTACATTTACTTCTAAATTACAATTTACTTCATTCAACTCATTGGGGTCATCTACATTGATCGTCATCGTATTCCGTCATCAATCTTATCTCATCTATCATAATTGGATTCAGGTCGTCATCGTATATCATCATTATCGTGCCATCTACCCATCAGTCTATAACTGGCGAGGGGGGACCGAGACTCACTTTATCGAAATCAGCCGGAACTGCCCATCCCTACTATCAGCCTCACTCGTTCACATCCTTCTCTTCCTTGTATCACGAAAAGGAGTAGAAGAGAAGGAAGCAAGAACAGGAGAATGTACGTACATGTTGTCCAGCAACCCTCTTAAACGCCTCAACAGCCTCTGGCAATGTATAAGCTTGATCCCATCTATGTGGATCTAATCTCGCAGGAGGGGCTATTCATCAGCTATCTCCTGTGATCATCAGACACGGAAAGCGTACTCGCTTCAGTCATGTTTGTCTACTCGTCAGCACCACAAGGTAAGGAGACATACCATTATATCCCTAACCATCGCCTCGACGCAATAAGCAGGGTTCCAACCTGATCCCTGATTATCAGTCCCACCCACTCGGCGAACGTTGGACATACGGTCAAGATCTCATTACATATCGACCCGCCCCTACTAATCAGCTCTATTCTTTGTTGAAGTCGTCGAGGACTTTAAAGGAGAAATTGGAAAAGAGAGAAAGAGAGAGAGTGAGTCTCACGCAGTAATATTCCCACCACCCCCTTGCATAAACGGTAAACACCTAGGATGGAGGATCCTCATAAAAGGCGGAGAATGTGGGAATGAAGCTGGGAACCTCACTTCCGTCCTAAGTTTTCAGCTTCCTTCCGACGAGGATAGTGTGGCTTACACAAGTGATTTGACATTAAACTTCATCATATCCTCCTTCAACTTCGATTCGGGAAATTCAAATAATTCAAGTACCCAGCAATACAATCTATCATCAGCGTCAATCTCCACCTACTATTCTCAAGAAAGAGAAAGGAATGCGGACTCACGAATCAGTTCCAGGATCAATATAAAATGGCAATTCATCCTTTTCTTGTAACTTCACCAAACTCTTGAATTCCTTCTGAAGAGCTTTAGAGGCAACACTCGAAGTTTCAGTGGGCGGGGGCATAAGTCTCAATTTCGCAAATCTCTCGGCTGAAGAGGGGATAAATGAGGGTGCGGGGGCTTTGAGGAGTTTCGCGTCCGTCTCGTCATCTTCTTCTTCGTCTGTGAATGACACCTTGACCAGCTGTTCTGGCATTGTCTGATATCAGCTATCATATGAGGTGGGACATACGACTTGGAGGGGTTTGTAATTGTATGTCGTCTTCAGTTTTAATGCGGGGTCGTGCTGGAATAATCGGCCATTTGATTCGACTGGTTTGGGCTGATCATTCGGTTCGACTGCTCTGTCCTCTCCATCCCCCGTTTGACCCGCTACGAGGAGTAGGAACGGTTTCATTTGCTTCACATTGTTTACTGTTCGTCAGTCCTCCTTCGAAACACACTGAGGAGTTGTGACTGACCAACGTAGTATGGATTACTGCTGACGAATTTATCGGGAGTATTGACTTCCCATCAGCTCGGTTGTCCAACTGCAAAACATAGCTTACCAAGTTCGACCAGTGCCGTCGCTTTGGATACCTTAAAGTCCGCTTTGTCCCTCACGTGCATACTGACCCTCGCGTACGATTGCATAGAAATCGTAGATTCGGAGGCGAAGTATACTCCGTGACCATATCTGATAATCAGTTCCCTCTCGCCTGGCCGGTGATTTAACATACGCCTGCTCATCAATGTCTCGATCAGTCAGTAATTGGAAGAACACTCACTCTACCACAGACCGTCTCACTATAGTCCAATCCCGTCCTCAGGATATTATGCCACCTCTCGGTACCGGAGCCTCATATCAGCTATAAATGTGGAGGGGACATACCATGAAAAGCAAGTAGGGTGGGATACTGTTCACAGCTAGCCTTCTCGGCTTTCGCCTTGACGATCTCCTGCTTGAAATTATCTTCCTGCTCCGGTGATCCTACTACGAAAGTGAATTGTCGAACTACCTCTCCTTGTACATGAGACGTATTAATCGCATTCAACACCCCTTGTCCAGGCTTTGTCTCTTTCAAGTAAGCCCTGCAGGAACCTACTATCCATCTGAGGACGGTGATTGCGCCAGGCGAAGCTCCAATGTCTTTCAATTTCCCTCCATCGTCAAGATGTTGCTTGATGGAAGAGACTAGGGGAATGTTGTCGATCAATTCAGCTAATGCAGCTGGTTGATTAGGAGAGGAATCGAGGAGGGTACCATTAGGGACCTCGATACTGTCATTAGCGTGACCTAAGGGGGACCTACTGTAGACCTAGGGGCATTGTCATCCTTGTGTTGGACCTTGCCGCCGAGTAGGCGAGGGATACCAGGAGATCGACAACACCCGGTTGAGTCTGAATGACATGTTCTACTGCCGGTCCCAGGCTATCGTCAGCTACCATCTAAAAGATACCTTACCCTAGGCTCATGAAACCATATAGACAAAGTGGTTTATCGCAGACATATGGTCGAAGCGATGGGATCCCGACTGCCGCACCACAGTTCTATCATCAGCCCACATAGATAAGAAGAAGACGTACCAAGCAGTACTTTGTAGCTTCAATGAACCTCCTCAAAGTCCACCAGAAAGCTACCAGTGGCAAATTCTCCTCGTACCCTCTCACAACTGGATCCTGATCATCCCATTCCTGACTAATCGGCGGGTGCCAATTATCCACAAACACCCTATTAGACTGCAACTCATCCATTCCTACCCCATCCGCATCCGTCCAATTCAATTGGAACCCAGTACGGAGTTTGTAGCATCTAGCGAATGATTTCAAGTAGTTGTTCAGCGGGGCAGAGAGGTAGAAGGGTTCGAGTGAGGTTCCTGAGCCGATTGATGATCCTGATGTTTTGGTTGAATTGAATATAGTTTCGGGGGAAGGTTTGTAATGTGATCCATAACCTATTTTATATTTGACTTGATCGAGGTGAGGTGGGTACTGGTTGGTCGTCACAAGGAGAGTGAACCTCTGATCCGTTCTCCAAGCTTCGACTAGACCGTCATCCCACATGCAGAGTGTATTCGGGTCGATGTCGATAGTTTTGAACGGGATAGAGTAAGAGATCACCTAGTATCAAAGTGGCCCACAAGTGGAACTTACCCAGTGATCCGAAACCTCAGTCAAACCGGGACGGTAGCCGTACGCTTTCGCTTGTTCAAAATGACTTCTATCAGCTTGTTCCAATCCGAGGATATATTAGCTTACACCTTGAGCAGATCCATATCCATCCCTCCCCTCGCTGTTGGAGTACCAGAAGTCATGGGCATAGGCATATAATCCTGACTTTCCGGCTCCTCACCCTCCCACTCATTCTCCTCTCCATCCTCCTCCGAAGCTGAACCCTGAGCATCAATCAACATCCTACTAGCCCCTCCATCAATCTCGTCATCCCCCTGTAACGACATCACTAAAGCGATGACCACTTCTTTGATATCCATATTGAAAATCTCGGTAAACCTTGTGAATGTCCTAGCTGATCTCTTTGGGAGGTTATTGTCCGAAAAGCAGAGAAGGGAATATTGTTGTGGATATGTTCTTAAATCTCTCGTCAGCAATCTTTCAGGTGGGGACATACCATCGAATGCCATTTCCAGGGTATAAGAGTAAGCTCTTCCATCGATATCTTCATACATGAGTTTGAATCGAGCTGAAGGTCCCCCATCACCCGACTTGAAATCTACCTTCAGCTCCTAATCGTGATGTTGACGTACCATTAATCGAAGCCATCAAACCCCCATAACCTTCAACAACTCCTCTTTTCCACTCCAACTTCAATTTCTTGAAGTCCCCGTCCCAGGCTCCCGTCCCTGACTTGACCTCTGACTTCTTCCTCGATAAAGTGGGTAATTTCATTTCAACCTTGTCGGGTGTAGGAATTGTTGACGATGTGGAAGTAGAAGTAGAACCTCGGGATCTTGTACTTCTCCTCAGATCTGGTGTTGGTTCTATATCACGTTTCCTCACTCTAGACATGTTTCTCTCGTGGGTGTGTGTATCACCAAGTTGAAAGAAGAATAGTTAGAGGACAATAGGGTTGTTAAGGAAGAGAGTCGAGTGGACTTCTGATGTGGAGGTGATATTCAGGGTAAACCACGTGGTTTACGCGTTGGTACGAAACGTCAAAGCTCAACATTACTCTCTCTCTACATACATTCACTTCAAGATGGTAGTAAAGAACGTACATCTAGGCTCAAACGCCTTTCATCCATCTATCAATATCCTAGGTCATGAGCTAAGTAAGTCTTCCCTCTTCTCCCAGGCAAAGCTGATGTTCAGGTATCGACCTCCCCCTCCCTACCCTCTTACTTGCCTCGCTAGGAGCCCTGGTCCTCTTGCGTCAAGCATACTCCATCTTGAGGCTCATTGCTGAAATGACAATCATTCCAGGGACCAACGTATGTCTCTACTGTCCTGATAGTGACAGTGCTGATGATAGATCAAAGCGTTCCAGGACAGGAAACAGAAATCATGGGCTGTCGTCACTGGAGCTACTGCCGGTATCGGAGCCGAGTTCTCGAAGCAGCTCGCCAAGAAGGGCTTCAATGTTGTCTTGATTGGAAGGAGGGAAGGAGCGACTCAGGAGGTTGCTGATGAGATTGGTACGTTCCTCTTTCCTTCAGGTATGACGAATGAGACCTAATAATCAGCTGCCAAGTACAAGGTCGAGACTAAAGTAGTCGCTATCGACGTCTCCAAGTCTGAAGAGAGGGAAACTGGATTCGTCAAAATGGAAGAACTAGCAAAGACCCTCGATATCGGTATCCTCGGTACGTCCCCCACCTCCAAGTTACAATGCTGACGAGCAGTAAACAACGTAGGCGCATCCCACGAAATGCCAGTCCCATTCGCAGACACCCCACTATCCGAAATTGAAAATATCATCCAAACAAATATATTCGGTACACTTCTCCTCACCCGTGCTATCCTACCTTCAATGATCAAACGATCAGCTGGATCTGGACCTCAATCATTGATTCTGAACATGGGGTCTTTGACGGGAAGAATCCCTTCTTCGTTACTTGCTACTTATTCTATGAGCAAGGGAGGGTTGGCTACTTGGACCAAGGCTTTGGCGGAGGAAGTTAGGGATTCTAGGGTAGTTGTACAGATGGTACAGCCCGCTTTTGTCGTATGTCTTTCTGCTCCCCGCCTAGATATCTTTCTACCTCTATCCTGCCGTTTAGTCACTACTCCCTCTTCCTCTTCAACTACACACACCCTTGGTTTATCTTTCCGTCCCAGACCCCCCATAGGTAATGGGCCTTACCAAGCCCTCTTCTATACACCATCACACCCCCTTGGCTTGTGCTAACGTCCAGACGACAGCAATGTCCAAAATCCGAAAATCCTCCATCACAGTCCCAACCCCACCTCAATTCGTTAAATCCGTCCTCTCAACCATCGGAAACCCAGTAGGAGCCCAAGGAAGGAAACACGAATCAACCCCATACCCCGCCCATGCAATAATGGATTACGCAGTAGGTATGGGTGGATATTTTACTGAGAATATCGGAATGTGGGTCGTTGATTCCATGCATAAGGATATTAGAAAGAGGGCATTGAGAAAGAGGGCTAAATTGGATAAGAAGGAGTAGGAGGTCGTCAGGCTGGGCGGGGGTAGCCAGGCTTGGGTTTGTTAATAGATATCTGCTGAAGTGGGCGATGTAGATTATGGTGATGTCTATGCATACCATGTCGATGTGTGGCTTAATAGATCGTGATGGTGCGGTCACTGGGGCGATGCTCCATCCGATAGATTGGAGACATAGGAAGGCATAATGCGAGAGAAAGGTTGGCTTGTCACAAGATCGGGCAAGTAACTGTTTATATATGTGCAAGACATTGTCCTGACATCGAATATGGGCGGGTGGCGCAGTTGGTAGCGCATCTGTTTAGCATCTTAACAACTGTTAGACATCTGGTTTACAGGAGGTCCAGGGTTCAATTCCCTGCTCGTCCAATCTTTTTGTGTTTTGTCGGTATGGCCTTCTCATCCGTTCCTCATGGCTGGCTGGTCCTAGAGCGACGCATGCATAGAGTAGAGCGGGATGTTGCGAGACCCCAGAAGTACGAAAAGCCGCTGCTGCACTTTTTGCAGATACCACTGAATTGGTGTTCCACTCCCGTTGGATCGATGTAGGTGGTCTCCTAATGATATTGCAAGCAACGATAGATATCAAGATAATCATTCATACAAACCATACTTCTACAAACGTGTTTATCAAAGAAAAGGAATCATTTCATTCTAAACAAAACTAAAAATATCTATCCCTCCATAGCAACGTGCTCGACAGCATCACTAAAGATCTTTGTAGCTTTATCCATCTCCTCCTCGGAAACGATAAGAGCAGGGATGAATCGGATAGTATCGAAACATGA
>Ga0308160_10004433_pt1 | contig 15078 bp, 26 predicted proteins | sample PhyFR1_FD_201036 | JGI IMG/M metagenome (GOLD analysis project Ga0308160, IMG submission 201036) | Phyllosphere microbial communities from UC Gill Tract Community Farm, Albany, California, United States - DLSLF.R1 | ecosystem: Host-associated > Plants > Phyllosphere > Unclassified | place: USA...
CTGCGATGCATGTTTACGACCACTTGGATGTGTGCTGCCTAATTCTTGTTTCGGAGATGAACGGCCGTAAATAGCTCTACTGGAACCGGTGACTCTTGTAACCGGATATCAAACCACGTCATCTGATTGACTCCGATCCATTAAAACGGTTGTCTTGCTCCCTCTCTGCCCCATTGTGGCTCAGCTGATTAACCCCCGAACGTGTCCACCTGCCGCAATGATTCTAGAAATAGACGACGTCACCAAATATTATAAAGATCCCTCAATCACCGTATTCCGCATGCCTTGAGGAGAGAACAAGAGACTGGACTGACAAGGGGGCTCGGTGGAGCTAGTTTGGGACTAGTACAGTCTGCCGGAATATGATCGATGACGGTAGTTACACTTTGGATTGGGAATACGGTAAAGAGATGAACCAATCCGGTTGTGAGGTATCCATCAAAGAACCTCATAACAGTAAAAGGGGACACCGCGGGGTTTGATCTATTAATATTATCCCCTTACGCCCTATACTTCTGAATCAACCGTGTTCCAAACTATATATCAGCACGCATTATAAACAATGTCTTCCGCATATCAACCTCATCCTCAACAACAACAACAACCAGTACAACGTACAATGTCCAACAACACCTATACTAACGGTACCAATGCCAACGGATCTGGGGAGTTGAAACCCAATATGAATGGCGCTTCGGCACATGGTGAGGGTGGATACCAGGGATCTGGGGGTATGGTGGGGCGATTCATTACCCCAGGAGGTAACCCTATCGATACTACTCAACCCGCTTTCCCAGTCTTTCACCGAAGGTACGTTCCCTCTTCCACTTCTTCCTGATCGTGGACTGACGAGCAGACTTGCAAACCCCTCGCCACTCGGTCTAATGGGTTTCGGAGCGACAACCTTCATCTTGTCAATGTACAATGTCCAAGCTAGGGGAATCACCACACCAAACGTCGTCATGGGTATGGCACTAGGTTATGGTGGTCTCGTTCAATTGATTGCTGGGATTGAAGAGTTCGTTTGTGGAAACACATTCGCAGCAACCGCTTTCTCTTCTTATGGTGGTTTCTGGCTTTCTTTCGCTAGTACGTATATTTTTTTGCCTCTACCCAACCGTTTAAGTAAAGTAAGATCTGACTGGGTAGCATTCTACATTCCCTCGTTTGGTGTCACTACCGCTTATGAAACCGCGGGAGAATTGGATTCAGCACTCGCAATCTATCTATCTGCTTGGGGTATCGTCACTTTGATCTTCTTTATCGTATGTCCCCTGACTGTTTTGTGGACTCCACCTGACGAATCAGGCATCACTACGATCAAGTATCGCCCTGATCTCCTTGTTCTTCTTCCTTGACGTTACCTTCTGGCTCCTGTATGTTCTCTATCTCTCACCGTCGAGATCCACAACTGACGATTAGTGCCGCGGGTGATTACACTGGAAATGTCAGTGTGACAAAGGCAGGAGGTGCTTTCGGTATCGTAAGTCCACCCCTAGGCCCCACTCGAAGAAGCTTGCTGACAATCAGCTTACGGCCGCTATTGCTGGTTATACCGCCCTCGCTGGATTGTTGACTAGGGATACGGCATACTTCATGTTGCCTGTTGGAGACATGTCCAAGCGCAAGTGATTAGTGGCGGATATCGGGTGATACGAGTGGGCGAGCATAGTCATGGGAATGGGACAGACGGTCTGAAGTGGAACTCCTGGTTCTTGCCATTAATATCAATATCAATATCAATCAGTACGACGTATGAAGTATGATTTGCAGCAACACCAGATCTTTCCTCGTTGCCTTGCACTGAAGGTTACCGACGATCTGGTAAATGAACGAGCATACCCATCATGACAGTACCAATCACGGCCGGATCGGTAGATGCAATGCATGGTGAGTCTAAATGATATGATAATAATCGCTTCGCCCGTCGTGTTCCCTTCGCCAATCGCCCTCCGCTTAAAGACATGAGATCAGAGATCAGAAATCATCCATCGACAATGTGACTCGTGGGCCTGAAATAGCCCCAGCTTTTGGCTGTGATCCCGGTGCAGGGCTCACTGTACCAGACTTGGTCTGACTCCTTCATTATCAGCCATCAGTCCTTCGCAGAGCAGAAAGAGACTCACTCCTTCTCCTTCTTCAATCTAGCCTCCTCGGTCTTTTTCTTCAAAGCAGCAATAGCCTGAGCAGTTTGTACCGCCTTCCTCTTTTTCTCTTCCTTTTCCAACCGTATCTTTTCCTCTTCCGCCCTGATCAACTCCTCATCATCCTCCTCACCTAGCGGTTGACCAGTACTAGGCGATACACCGAGAGAAATGAGTTGATCCCGTATTCGATCGGCTTCTTTATGGTCGTTACGACGGACTGCAAGGGCTCGAGAGGCTATTAATTGGGTTACTTGGATGACTGTTTTGTTTCGGACCGAATTTGGATTCAGACGTTTTCGACTATCGATCTGACGTTGAATCTCTTCCTGCGCGGCTCAGCTTCTTTCCAACATAATGGACGAAAGGGCTTACGTTCGACATGGCTCGATCGCGTACTTCACGGATTTGTTCGTGTTTTCTCTTGAGCTCAGAGCGGAGGGGCAGTGGAACCCGATCTTCCCGATATGTCATTTTCATTCGTTCAAATTCGGCCTTTTTGTCAGCTCTTGTCCGAACCGCAATGGGGAAGATGTACATCCTCGAAATCACCATTCGAGACGTCTGCGATTCGGAATAGTCGTTCTGCTTTTCCGTATTTACACCGCAGTACGCGGTTTTCAGTGACTTCACGACCTTTGTATTCGATTTGGTATTTCCCATCACCCGTATCTGGCTCAATTGCTATTTATCAACATACGCTTCATCTCCCCGGTCAAGCAGCTCACAAGTGATTTTGTAGGCTCTGTACTTTGGTCTTCCAGTCGAAGCGTCCTGCCCTCCAATCAACCTGACCATCGAGCCTACTCATCAGCGATAACCCGATCTATGATGTCGTAAGCTCACCGATAGCAACCTCCTCGAACCCATCCTTGTACAAGATATCGACAATCTCATATCGGCTCAGCCTCGCCGAATTGACTTCCCGACAAATAGCCTCGGTAGTATCTAAATCCACGTCCTGCTTTTCCGTAGGTTTCTTGATCGCTTTACGTGGAGACGTTGATCGTCTATACGTATCTCTCTCTGATATTTCTCCACTTTCGGTAGATTGGTCAGAGCCGCCAGAAAGACGTCTGTTGGTTCTACGTGCCGCCTACTTGTAAGCTCATTATCTCAGTGAAAGTGGAGCTTACCCTTTGTGATATCCTCTCTTCTTTGGCTTTCCTCTTATTCTTGAGATCTTTGATAGCGCGTGTAGCTTCTTTAGTCATACTCGTATGCTTTCCTGCAATCGTCAGCTGCAGCTACGATGAGACCAAGGCAGCTTACGCCTTTTCCTAGGCTCATCATCCTCATCCTCATCATCCTCTTCTTCTCCACCCATGCCTGCCATTTTGTACATCGCATCAAGCTGTTGCGAGTCCTTGAACTTCTGCATCTCCTCAAGTCGTCCAGCTAGGATATCCTCCCGTTCAATCTCGGGTAAAGATTCCAAACTACCATTAGGTCATATCCTCTTGCGAGGCGGAGTGACGAAAGCAACATACTGATCACGGTCATCTTCATTCGTATATTTCCCCTCGAGCGGATAAGGGTTTCGCAATGAACTAGCAGGTGCTGGTTTCCTCTTCCCCGCTCCTGCTTTCAACTTGACAGCGGCGGGTTTGGGAGCTTCATCCTCTGAATCCAAGTCCATATCCATATCCTCCTCCTCCTCTTCTCCGTCTTCGCCCTCCTCCTGATCAGAATCTTCTTCAGGTTCGGCATCTGGATCTATCTCTTCTTCACCTTCGGACGAGTCCACACTGATTGTCAGCCGCCTGCGTCACAAGCAGTGGCGCGATATCGAGGTAAAGAGCATGCTCGCGATGCTGAGATACGAGAGCCTGTATAAGGCAAAAGGGCGGCGACTCACTAGGCGCTAGATTTCGGTTGCCTGCCCCCACCGCGTTTTCCGGCGCGTGGACCATCTTCCGCCAGACCCAGGAGTTCGTTCTCTAAATCCGACATAGCGGTTGGTTTGTCTTTGAAAGAAAGGTGCTTTTGTTCGTATGCGTATAAGCTATGGTCGTGCTGTTGCTTGTGATTGAGATATATGTGTATATATGCAGAGGGAGAGTAAATCTAGGCGCCGCTCACACCGTGAATGATAGAGGACGGAAGCAAATCTGAATCAACTGAGACCGAGAGAGAGTCTACTGTATACCCTACACCCTATACCCTATACCTTATACCCCACCGGCAAGAAAGGACATCTCCTTAGTGGTCACACGAGAGCGGGCAATGTCGATATAGTATGCGATTCTTCACTCTCCTCTGTGCCCTCGCGGTCAGCTGCGTATATGTACTCGCCAACTCCCCCACGCAGATCACACACGAGAATGTCGGTGCCCAATTAGGTGAACTTTACGGTAGTGCGAATGGAACCGCGGTACGACATACGAATAATTGGGCCGTACTAGTATGTGCATCACGATACTGGTTCAATTATCGTGTAAGCCCCGCTTCCCCTTCTGACAACTAAGGCCTAATGATAGCACATGGCAAATACGTTGGCAATGTACCGAACAATCAAAAGACTAGGTATTCCCGATTCTAACATCATCTTGATGCTGGCGGATGATGCGGCTTGTAATGCCAGGAATTCGTTCCCCGGGGCTGTATATGCTAGTTCGGGTCGGAAATTGGATTTATATGGAGAGGGGATTGAAGTCGATTATAGGGGATATGAAGTAACGGTCGAGTCTTTCCTACGTCTCCTTACTGGTTAGTCCTGAAGGTCTGAAATTCACATGAGCTAAACCCTCAGGTCGACACGAGTCATATGTCCCAGCTAGCAAACGACTTCTCACAGATGCGAGCTCGAACGTATTCATCTACATGACCGGACATGGAGGAAATGAATTCCTCAAATTTCAAGATAATGAAGAAGTCTCTGCGTTCGACATCGCAGATGCAGTCGAGCAGATGTGGGAGAAACGACGGTCAGCTCAACGTCCCTCATTTTCCGAAGGCAATAGCTGATCAAACAGATATAATCGATTATTCTACATGATTGATACTTGTCAAGCCAATTCGATGTATTCCAAATTTTATTCACCAAACATCATCTCGACTGGATCTTCCATGGTTGGGGAGAATTCTTACTCTGTGAGCTAGTGGTAGTGGAAAACAAACCGAGCTAATCGACAGCATCACAACGACCACGATATAGGAGTAGCCATAATCGACGCATATACACATTTCATCCTCGCCTACCTAGAGACAATCATCAAAACATCCAAAGCGACTCTACAAGACTTCGTAAGCTTTATCCAGCTCGCTTGAAAGTCGAAGCTGACAAGACGATAGTTCAACACCTACGATCCTGCTCGAATCAAATCCCATCCGGGGGTTTCTACCGAATTATCACCAATCTCACCACAAGATATGCTCGTCACTGATTTCTTTGGTGGAGTCGCTAGTGTTGAGGTTCAGCGCGCCGAGGCGAAATTGCCGCTCCGGAGTGCACCTGCTCCTTGGCGTCAGGTCTCGCGGGCGAAGAGACTTGGTGCTTCTACACCAGCCCTCCCCTTGACGCATGGATCTAAAAAGCCACGGCCTGCCAAGCGGAGAGATGGGTGGTCGAAACCTATGGAAAGAAGTACGAGTTCAGCTTCTACAGTGGTGGGTGGGCTGGCTATAGTTGGCATCGTGGCTTTGCTACTATCGAGGGTAAGAAATGAGAGCACACGAACAGAGCGGTAAAGGATCATTGTAACGTCCCATCAATGACATGATGACATATGCACGACTCTAGTCATTAGAGCTTCTTGTCCTGAGCATGGTTTAAGCCTTCGCATGGCTTTTCCTCCGATCTGTCCCCAAGGCCAAAGGGACTGTGCAGCAACGAGCAGCGATGAGCAGCAATGAGCTAGAGCAAAACAGATGAACCGGCAGAGACATGAGATCAAGTTCACCTGCATATCCCTACACTTATGCGACCTTCTTTGCCTGAGCCCGATCTAGAATCTTGTATATCCTCCAGCCCATATCCAGGGCGACGGTCACCGGAATGAGAAGGAATGGGATATAACTACTCAATAGAGTCGTAAGTTCTGCCGGGGTCAAGGGGGGAGAAGCGATAGTGGGGTTTAAGAGGTAGGTGAGGGTCGGCAAGAGGGTGGTTGCCGTCGAAGCGCCATATGCGAGTAATAGGGCTATTTGTCAGCTTCGTCCATGGAACAAATAGATCAGCATACGGTAAACCCGTTTATCATCTATTAAATCAGTACGCATCATAAAGACATGGATATCGACTGACCTCGCCACAATCCCCAAGCCCCGATGATCCAACAAGGCATCTGGAACAACGCTTCAACCCACATGAACCCCCTGATCCAATCCCATTCCCATCCCCCATTCATAGCTCCAATAATAATCGGATCTCGAGACCAGCGGATATACCATTGTATAAAAGCTGGTAAGGGTGTTGATGCTAATTTCGATAATATAAATGGAGGATAGATGGATTGGAAGTCTACGCAGAGAGAGATTGGGATGTGCCATATGAAAAAGATGAAGTAAAACAGGTCTAATGGACGGTTTTGGAATCGCGACATCCTTCCTTCTTGGTGTTTTGGGTGGGAGGGTGATAGTTGAAGATGGATGGATGTTGATCCGGCAGGCGGAGTTCCGGCAGAGTGGAGGTGGTCAAGTGGGTCGAATGGAATCGAGTGGTCAAGTGTTTTGATCGCTATACATAATGAGTGAAGTCACCCAGAACGAGCTATATGCAGTAGCAGACTGTCAGTCTTATCCACCTTTGCTGCGATTTGTCAGGGAAATGGGGCTTATGATCAGTCTGCCTAATTCCAATGGGATTAGAGACTCCATCTGTCGGACCTCAGATTGCCGAGTGTCAGAAGGTCTTGGAGAAGTCTGGGCTGGAGTACAAGGTATGTCAGGCTGAGGAATGTTTGGTGATCCAGTATACTGATGCGATATAGATGCAGTATGTCAGAAGCCATAGTATTCAGGTGAATGACTGATCATTTAGTGGTTATGGTACGAATCTGGAAGGACCCTGGGATAAAGTCATGAAGGTATGCCAAATTTCCCCAAACCTCTGCCTCTCTTTGGCTTTGTGTAGTGAATGGATCTGCGCTGAGATATTAGGCTATTGGAGACTGTCACGCAGCAGTACATAAGATGGGTACACCAAGAATAGCCGTAAGTCTCCACTCCCAACATTCCCAACACCACCACTACTACTTCAACCCCCAACAATATAACGTCGTAAACTGATCTTGCAGACTGATATTCGAATCGGAACCAGGACTGACAAGTCCATCACTTCAGGCGGGAACGATGGCAAAATCAAGCGGGTAGAGGGCATTTTGGCTCAAGAAAAGTAGTATCCTCAACAACGACCCCAATGAAGTACTAGAATTGGTATGCATCTACTGCTCCCCTTCGTCATCTACCAACCACTGAGCGAAATTGTCCAGTCGCTCTCTTTCATCCTTCTCCTGATCCTCGAGATCGATGCCCTTGTTGTTACGCTTGTATCTCTCTTTTCCGGTATATAGCCCAGCGTAGATCTAATGTCAGCTCCAACCGCCTCATAGACCGCGGGGGACATACCTTTCTACCATCAAAGAATCGCCCGTTCATCTTGAGGATACATGCCTGGGCAGCGGTTGCTTCTTTGAATTTCACCGTCATGACACCATCCTCCTCTTGCTGCGGGGTCAGCTAAAAGACGCATGAGGTGAGCTCGAGAGCTCACATCAAACAGGGTACAACTGGTGACCTGACCCATTGTCTCGCATTCCTCCCTCACATCCTCTTTCAGTTCCAGGAGGAGTGCTGGATCCTTGTCGATATCGGCTGGTGCAAACATCCCTTTTAGGACTACGACACGGTTGAATCTATTCTGACCGGGTTTAGGAGGTCCACCGGCTGGCCCTAGGGGATCATCATCCTCTTCGTCATCCGAGTGCCAGGTGACTTTACTACTCTCGTCAGCTCAACCACCACCTCGAAAAGGGAATACCTACTCTTGCATCCTCTTGATCCGTTTCGTCATCCTCTGTTTCTCTTCAGCTGTCAATCTCTTCTTTTCCGTCTTTTCCCCTTCATCCTTTTTCGCCTTCTTATCCTCATTCGTCTTTTGTGTCGAGCGTTCATATTCCGCTACTTTGACTCGCATATTTCCAAACCCAGCACCTAGTTCCAATTCCGTATCATCCAGTAGAGTCTCTGCTAATGTGACGCTTCCTTCTTTAAAGTACATCACTAGAGCTTCTCCTTTGAAATTGCCATCATCGTCGTAATACAACTTGATACGTGGTTCTCCATCGTCTCCAATGAGCAAGACACCCGCTTTGGAGAAGACAGAAGAGAGCATATCGGTAGTAGTATTGGGTGGGAGGTTTGATACCCAGACTGCCGTCTTTTTCGGTGCGGGTCCAGTCGCGGCGGGGGCAGCTGGTGTAGCGGTCGAAGTGGAAGTGGAAGCCGCTGCGTTGCCGGAACCGTTCGAAGTCAACGTCGTTTCCGTGACATCGACTTCCCCGACTTTTCTCTTCTTTTGCTTCTCAATCCTCTGTTGTCTTGCCAGAACGGCATTCGCAGGTGTCTGACATTTAGACCCGTCGAGTAAAGGTTACGGATATTGGATACAAAGATCCGATTTAATGTAATTGACATACCGCTTCGTCGACCCCAGCGACAGAGTAAGCTTCTTGTTGTGCTTTGAACGAGCTCTCGTCTAGCTACGACAAAATTAGCAGAGTAGCGTATCTCGAGATATGGAAGTAGCGGACCAGAGGAAGCCATGTCTTTGCATGCTCATTGAACTCGAATTCCTGTCCTGTCTCGTCTTCGTATTGCCATTTTCCAGCTGTCTTATCGAAAGAGACACGAGGATCTTGATCGAATTTGCCAGGTATAGGGTGTGCGAGGGGCATATTGGTTGTATGGGTAATAATACTCTGGTACACAGTGACTGTTCCACCGCTCTACTCACGAGCGGAGTAAGGTGGAGGTGATACTGCACGTGGCCTGAGAAGAGCCTAAAATCCACGTCATGGCCGAGTCAACGGTTGACTCTAGTTGCACCTACAAAAGTCAACAACTATACCATATACACCATCCTCACAACCATTCAACATCATGTACAACATATAGATAGATATGTAGTGTACTCATAAGGTGTAGATTAAACTACCCAGCTCGTTCAAACCATACTTTTACATACATAATTACTCCAATACTCCCCCACCCGAGAGGGCGCGCCCGGTAACTTACACCTCGAATCGCGTCGTATCGATATTTCAAGAATCCACCAATCTCACCCACCTCTCTCGACCGCCTTGCTAACTCAACCCGGCTAAGATGGACAGACTCGCCAGAACACGCTCTCAACATTTCATGCATTCCCCACGACGAGTCGCATCCCCCCTCAAACTGAAACACGGTTCCACCACCACTCGACATCCTATCAAACGACGCCGCCTCGGATCTGCAGCTCAGACGATACCTCCTAAGACGAATCTATTCGATCCGAATAGTAATTCCGATACCGAGGATACATCTCCAGAAGGTAGTCGAAGACATATAAACCCACTAAGTGCGGAAGGGGGTCAACAGATTGTCAACCGCACCGCCAATGTCAATGGGCATGGGGGTAGGCAATACGTCAACGGCGTAGGCAAGAAGAATGCCAAGGGAAGAGTTCGACCGGTGGTGATTCCTCCTAGTGCTCTGATATACACTTCGGAAGATGGATCAAGTCCGAGAAAACGAAAGAGACATGATGAGGGTAGTGCTAGTGCTAGTGCAAGTGCCAGCGCTGAGCCAAGTGCGAGTGCTAGTGCAAGTGGGAGTGTGACATCAGAGAGCACGAGTACGAGTCATTGGATAGAAGTAGACGAGGACGAAGCAGAACCAGAGTTTATAGCCGAGAGTAAGCTCATCATATCGTCACGCGGGCATAAGCTGACGAGACAGGTGATCAGCATCTGATCGATGAAGCTCCTGCATATGCTCTACATCGACTACGTAAAGCTGAACTCACGCGCCTGTGGAAGGTGGCGGGAATGTGGGAAGGTGAAGATGAGGAACCTGGATCGATGCACGAGGAGGAAGATGATCAAGGTCTATCAAAGAAGGAACTTGTAGATGGACTCCTTGCAGCTGTAAGCGCTCTTTCTCTCGACCTTTATCTATCCAAATTGACATTTCAGCGTAAACCCGCCTCGACCTCTATCTCGGTCTCGCCGACCCGATCCTCGCCTCGCCGCAAAACGACACTGCAGACTGACACACATGATCGAAGAAGCACTTCCGCGGCATCTCTCTTACCCATCACACCCGTCTCTTCCTCGTCCTCCGATCAGAAAGATACAGAAGCGACACCTCGAGCTGTACCCCGTACCCGATCCAAAGCGAGGGTCAAGATCGACGGCACTGCCCAGCGCACCCGTCGTCCAGTCAAGGGAGTGCGGGAACGGCTGCTCAAAGCTCGGAGCAAGAGCCTGGGTGGTCAAGGTGATAAGGAAGATCGGAAAGCCCGGTTTGGGGATGATGTCAAGAGTCCCGCCCACGGTCTTCTGAAGTAAGATGATCGCTGCTTGTACTCGCGCCAAAGCTGACCCCACAGTAGGAAAGCCCGTAGAGCATCCAGTATATCCTCTACATACACCACTACCGACACATCTCCACCCGCCACTCCCGAGAACTCTCGACAAACTTCCCGTCGTCGTCATTCCAACGCCAATGCTTCTCGCCGCATATCGAAATCCGCATCGCACAAAAGCCTCTCAATCCCAGATCAAGACGAAGTAGAACAAGCCTCCGATTCCGATCCGGAAAGTGATCTCGAACCTACACCTCTCGTCAAGCGCCTCCGGCCACGAACTAAGTCAACAACCAGCGCAGCTGATGCTGATGCCGAGGATGAGCCTACTGAGCACGAAGACGAGGGGCTTTCTCCTGGGCCCAGTAGTCGATTAAGGTCCAAGGGGAAGAGCAGAGGCGGTGATGATGTCGTGATGAAAATTGACGGCAATGGGGCTGGCTTGAGGCGGACCAGGAGTGCTAAGCTCAAGGCCAAGAAGCGATTGGCCGAGGATGCGGAAGATACAGAGGTTGATGGCGAGATGGACATTGACGACGAGCCCGCTCAGGATGATGTTCTCACTGACGGTACGCTATCCTAGACCCGTGAGGAATGCAAGCTGACAAGGCAGAACCACAGCCGATCTCGATGATCAAGACCAAATCGCAGACCAGCCAGCCATCCACCAAACGACATACTCGACGCAACTCCCGACTTATCACTACCGATCCAGAACCCATTCCAATCAGTACAACTTCAAGTATCCTGACCCCACCTCCATCCAGCGGGGCGATGGATATAGAAGAAGAAGAGACCGAGACTGAAGCCACACGTACCACCCGATCTGGAAAGGCATTTGGGGTATGGCAATCCCGTCGTAAGCGCCTCAGACAAGAGGCGATGGATGATCCAGATATGGATGTAGGGTCTGAAGAAGAGGAAGAGGCGGAATCGGATGAAGAGGAGCAGGATTCGTTTGAAGCTGGTCAGTCATTGCTCAAAGGGTGGAGGATATGGCTGACAACACAGATCTCGATCTTTCCGATGCGACGATCTCATCGCTTACCCGACTGCTACGTGACGAGTTGGTCGAGATGTGTGAGGCTAGGGGAATCGAGGTTGGGGGTACGAAACCTGTCTTGGCTAAAGCTTTGCTTGAATGGGTATGTTTTTACGCTGAGGGTGTAGACTCGATAGCTGACATACCAGCGAGACGAGCAAAAGATGGACAGTGAATCCACGCCTTCATCGCAAGCTACCGCCCGCCCATCATCCTCCAGTACGACCGGTAGCGAGAACAATGGCAAGGGCGCAAAAGTCAAAACCGCCAAGCCAGGCAAGATCATCCACGCTATAGGAAGCAACAAGCATGTTTCAGGCAAAACCACCCCAGTCCTCCTCCGAGACCATGTACACGCCAATGATCCCGATACGCCACCCCTAAGTCCTCCTCCCAGCGAAGAAAGCAAAAGGACAAACGGAGATACTGAACTCAATTTCGATCTTCAGGAATTAGGGTTGGAAGATACCGTCATCCGACCTGATTTGTTGCAGAAGCTCGAAAGGATCGGGAGTGGGGGTTTCAAAGAGTGAGTTGTACTCTCATCGAAGTCCATACGGGAGCTAATGATAGTGTTTACGTTGGGAAATATCGGGGACGTAAAGTCGCCATCTCGGAATTCAGGGAACATCTCAGTGAAAGTGAGCTCCGTTTTCAGCTGGGCGCTTTTGGTGCTGATGTGAAAAGTGGATATTCGAGAACTCAAGCTACTCTCCGAGTTCAGCCACCCCAACATTGTCCGATTCGTAAGTAACCACCCCCTCCATCATAGGAATATGCTAAGTCGCCAGCGCGGAATCTGTATCCCGGAGGACAACAGCCAGATCCAGTGTATGCTCGTCAGCGAATTGTGTGAGAATGGGGATCTGTTCGATTACATTGTAAGTCCTCTTTCTTTGTATTCATAAGTGGTGAGCTGAATGAGTAGCGGAATGTCGGCTGTCCCACTCTGAAACGACTTGTAAGCTATTCAACGCCTGCAATTTGACAAAGCTGACCGCCAGTTGGGGTTGATGCTCGACATCGCAAAAGGCCTCGAGTACCTACACACCCACACTCCGCCAATCATCCACCGAGACGTAAGTCCCCCATCTGCCGACTGGACTTTAGTCTGATATCCAGTGCAAATCCTCAAATATCCTAATCAACCGAGCTGGTCATGCCAAAGTCGGTGATTTTGGCTTGGCCCGAGTAAAAAATTCGACCAGGTCCATGATCCGTAGTCTGGTTGGTACCGTCAATTGGCAAGCTCCTGAGTTATGGTCACCGAAACCATCTTATGATTATAAAGTCGATGTTTTCTCGGCTGGAATGGTTTTCTGGGAAATGATGGCTGGGTGGACGGGTGAGAAGGTGAGCCTGGGTTCCCTTTTGTTGGGGGACGACGGCTGATGTATAGAAATACCCATGGGAAGGCCATAATGAACATTACATCTATGATGCAGTTGGAACCAAACATCGAAGACCTACAACCTCCGGCCTAAGGAAACATTGGGGTACGGAACCCGTTGCGTTGATGGAGAGGATGTGGCATCAGGACCCAAGGGAACGACCTACGATGACGGATGTGGTGGATGATCTGGAGCAGATGTATTCTGCTGCCTAGGCCCCTAGGCCGATGGGGTAGGTGAGCGGCGGTATAAGAAGGCGAAGAGGGGAAAGAGGAAAGAAGTCAATTGTCACCAAAATCAAACGAAATAGTACTCGTACACGTACACGCACACGCATTCAGCATTCATTGTATCGCTCCCATTTGCATAGTCATTATCATGTATCCATTAGTCTGCATCCATATGATTTATGCAAGCATGTAATCGTCTTTCATCCCTTGTATCACGTGCCTCTTTGACTTCGATCCCGATGCTGATTGAATTGCTGGAATAAGAATGGTCAATTGTTCCATCGCGTCGATCATGTCGTCATCCGTCATCCACTTCGATGAGAGGAAAGGAAGGTTGAGGTCAGCATATATAGCAGACAGTCATCGGTGCATCTCTCTCTTCTTCGTACATATCAATTGAATGGTCATCCTCCGTACACTTCGATTCGCAAAGTATGTCCCTCCTCTCTCCCACCTAGGGCTCATCACTGACAATATAGCACTGGAGCACTTAGACAGTCCACCCTATCCAAACCAAACAACTTTACAAGAATGTCGTCCACTTTCGTCAAACCCGCTGGAATGCTTTCCAACCGATACAAGATTGAGGATATGCCTGATATGAGTGGGAAAGTAGCTGTCGTCACTGGAGGTAGTAGGGGTATTGGAGAAGCTGCCGTCTCTGCCCTTGTCCAAAAGGGATGTGAAGGTGGGTCTTGGTATATATCCGGCTGACGGGCAGTACACATTATTTCCGCAACTACCGAACACCAGGAAGAAGCCAAGGAGAAGATTGCCAAACTCGCTCCTGAGGCTCATAAACTCATTCACACCCATGCTGTCGATCTTGGATCTTTGACCAAGTTGATCCCTACCGCCCAAAACCTCGCGTCTTCCTTGTCCAGACTCGATATCTTGCACCTAAACGCAGGAGTCGGAGTCGCTCCATTCGGCTTGACAAATGATGGTCTAGGAAATCATTATGCTATCAACTACCTCTCTCATTTGGTTCTTGCCGATATTCTCACTCCCAAGATGATCGAGACTAGCAAGAACAATGAGGAGAAGTATGGAGTTAGGATCGTACTGGAGAGTAGTGAATTGCACAGGGGTGCGCCTTCTGATGTGAAATGCGAGAACGTGGAGGAGATGAATGAGGATATCGGAGCTGCGAACTTGTACAACCGATCGAAGCTCTTCGAGTAAGTCCGCTCTGACCCAAATCAATCAATCAAGCTGACAAGACAGTATCTACCTCGCTAAAGAGCTCGTAAAGCACCTCCCAGCACTCAACTCTGCCAACCCAGTAATCGCAACCTCCGTGCACCCCGGAGCAGTAGCAACCGAGCAACAACAGGGAGCAACCGAAGCTTATGGTCTTCTCGGTAAAGCACTAGAGGTCGGATCCCAACTCGTCTTCATGACCCCCGAACAAGGTTCAGAGAGTGCCCTTTGGGCCTTGACTGCTCCAGCAGTAGTGGAGAGGAGGGAAGAGGTTCACGGTGGTTATTTCTCTGAAGCTGATGGAAAGGTGTGTCTACCAGGCGTTTCAAAGGGTGTTGCTGACTCGTCAGGCTGGTACCGAGACTGATCAGGCTAAAGACGAGGCTAGGGCCAAGAAATTGTGGGATCTCAGTGTCAAGGTATTGAAGGAAAAGGCCAAGTACGATGTTCAGCTATAAGCTACCGTATTGGAGGAAAGAAGGATTGTATAGTTTACGTAGTC
>Ga0308160_10004434_pt1 | contig 15076 bp, 12 predicted proteins | sample PhyFR1_FD_201036 | JGI IMG/M metagenome (GOLD analysis project Ga0308160, IMG submission 201036) | Phyllosphere microbial communities from UC Gill Tract Community Farm, Albany, California, United States - DLSLF.R1 | ecosystem: Host-associated > Plants > Phyllosphere > Unclassified | place: USA...
TCGTCGTCATCATCACGGCCACGGCCTCGACCGCCTGAACGGCCGCGGTCATCATCGTCATCATAACGGCTGCGACTACGGCCACGGTCGTCGTCGTCATCACGGCCACGGCCTCGACCACCTGAACGGCCGCGGTCATCATCGTCATCATAACGGCTGCGACTACGGCCACGATCATCGTCGTCATCATCACGACTGCGATTACGGCTACGATCATCGTCGTCATCACGGCCACGGCCTCGACCGCCTGAACGGCCACGGTCATCATCGTCATCATCACGACTGCTACGGCCTCGACCACCTGAACGGCCACGATCATCATCGTCATCATCACGACTGCTACGGCCCCGACTACTTGAACGGCCACGATCGTCATCATCATCACGACCGCGACCGCCTGAATTATCATTTATATGGCTACGTGCACCAGCTCTACGCGCTTCTTCTGAAGTAAATTCATGCGCATTTCCACTTCTATGAGCAGCTTGACCCGCTGCACGTGCTTCCTCCGACGAAAACTCATGGGCATGGCCACTTTCATGCGCGGCATGTCCCCCTCGACTCGCTATTTCACGTTGCTTATCTGGATCCATACTTGCAAATCCGCGATTTGAAGTATCATTTTCATTATCTTGAGTAGCCATAGTGATATTTTCCTATTTTTATTTAGCTAAGCGTGTTGAATAAACCACCTGAACAAGATAGAAGGAGTAAATTTAAAAAGGAACGAATTATATGTTTCTATTTTTATTAATGTAAAAATAATATTAAAGCTTATTTATAGAAGCATGTAATTTAATCATTAAAATTTTATTCTTATTTAACTTTATTAACATTGTGCTACTTAATTTTACTAGAAGAAACTTTGTGGTGGTTAATGAATTAAAAAATTAAAATTAATTTTATAGTTTTCTTGTTTTATTGGTAATTCAAATATATCTAATTTAGTTTTAAAATAAATAAATTATTTAAATAAAAATAAAAATAAAAATAAAAATAAAAAATATCAAATATTTAAATCAAAAAGAACGTCCAAGTATTTTTTTTAAATTCAGTCATGAACAAAAAGGCAAACGTACAGTTTTTCTCAGAGATGTTGCTCGCGCTACAGATTACACGTCCTAAACTTGATCAAGTCACAAGCTGCGATCTGGCTGGAAGGATTTTTCAGTTTCAATCTCCATAGCTGCGACTTTAGCTTTTCTACGATGAATTAAATCAGTAACCGCTAAAGTGGCTGCTCAACTCTTTGCCAATCAAGTCATCAAGCAGTCAGGCTAGATCTCTAGAGTTGATATGCTTATTGGAAATCGCCGTATCACTCCAAAAAGCTACATTTGGAGCGAAATTTTTTGAGAATTAATCTCGATTATGATTGGTTAATTGTATTTTTAATAAAGTGGGGCGTGAGTCGTATTTAAAAAAGAGTTCGAATAAAGTCAGAGTTAACAGCTTTATAAAACTGTAGCGCTCAGATAAGTTTAATTTTTCTTCACCCAAATTTTCATTATTTTTGATATAAAAAATATATTAATTTAATTAAATAATTAATGTGAATTTTAAAATTTAAATTTTTTATATAATGATTTCTTACAATTAAAAAATAAAAAATAAATAAGAAAATAATATTTAAAACAATGAGATGTTTTTCTTACCGAGAATGGAAAATTAGAAAATAGTGACATGTTTCGCATTTTATTTTTTTTATGTGATTTAATATTTATTAGATAAGTTAAACAATAAACATCCTAGATCAAAGGATATTAAAGATTATGAAAATATCAGCGATTCATGTTGGTTTATTTTGTTTATGTTTTCTGAGCCAGGCTTATGCGACATCTGATGAGTGGAGTCAGCGCTGGAAAGCATCAAGTAACCGTTCTAATGAAAATTTAGTCCAAGCAAATCTGATCGAACTCAGGGAGTCTGATTACTATTCCGGGTTGGGAAAAAATAAAACCACTTATTATACCACTTCGACCAGTTCTATCGGCACGGTGAATACCCCGACCAATAATATCAATATTGACGGTTCAAATAATGGTGTAGATATTTCCAGTGAATTACTGAATGAAGCACCTGTAAATTCCAATACCAATCAAAATACTCCGCGATGTCCTAATCTCAGCACTCAGTCTGGAGAGTCGCTATGCTGAATTTTTCCTTAACCAGAAGAAGCCTGTCTTGTGTAAGTGTAGGCGTCCTGTTTAGCTATTTTCTGACGGGATGTACCGGCTTGGCACCTGCAAACAAGAAGCCGGTCAGTTTGGTACAAGGGCCACCAATTACCGATATTTTTACTCCTTTTGATATGGCTTTGTCCTGCTTAAAAGGACAATTGCGTAGTGATGTCAGTTTTTCTGTTGGCGCGATTCTGGATCAGACGGGCAAAGATGTGGTAACCAATGGCGGTAGCGGAAAAATGGTGACCCAAGGTGCGGGAGACATGGTGCAGTCTGCCTTGTTTCAGGCGGGGGTGAGCTTAATGAACCGGCGTGATCCGCGTATTATCGAAAGCGAAGCCAAGTGGGGGATTCGTGACCCAAGGCAAATCCAGGCATCTGATTATTATGTAACAGGCAGCATTAATAGTCTGGATTTTATTCCGGGTGGCGGTTTTGACATGCAGATTGCCGGTGTCGGCCCCAATTACAGTCAGACCCGAATTATGGTCGGTTTAGATTTATCTCTCACCGATACACGCAGCAGTAAAGTTGTTGGCAACGTGTCCCTACAGAAGCAAATTGCTGCACAGGATTATGGACTTAGTGCCGGCAGATTCGCCGGCCGTACGCTATTAAACATTCAGATTGGTAAAGGCGAGCGGGAGGCGACCAATTTTGCCTTGCGTCAAATGTTGAATCTGGCCACTTTTGAATTGCTCAGCCAGGTCGTTCCACCGGCAGTATTTGAAAGTTGCCGTGCGGAAATACCGCCTGAATTTGGCCGTTTAAATTTAACCCGCAGTTCTGTTGCCCTGTATAAATACAAAAAAAGCCAGAAGCAAAACGGCACAGATTCAGGTGGTGCTGTTCAGGAATCAGTTTCCAATGAAACAGATTCATCCAACCAGAAAAACAAGTCGACCAATTCTCCCAGTAAAGATACCAAGCCACCTAAGAATAAAGAATCTGAGGTGATTCAAAATCCTGAAGCAGAGCCGGAAATGAGCAAACAGGAGCTGATTAAATACATCAGCAAAAAACAGCGTCCATCTTCTTCAAAAAAAATGAATCAAGAAAAAGATACTCAAGAAAAACACAGTAAAGAAAAAGAGGATGAAGAGAGTTCAATGTTGTGGGATGCCAATCCAGAGGTTGTGGAAAATTACTGGTCAAGCACTCAACGTGATTAAAAATATTTGAAAGTGGGCTCGCTCCCATGATCAGAAGAAGTACTTAGCGAGAGGTACTTCAAAACAAGAGTAGGAAGAAGAACTATGAAAAATACTATCAAAACAATCGCTTTATCTGTCGCCTTCTTGTCTGGGACAGGTGTGGCATATGCTCAAGAAACGGATGTGGAGGTAGATACCGGTTTACAAGCTACCCTGGATTCGATCTCTCAACAGGTTGCAAATGGTTCTGCCCTGAATCTTGCAGTCAATACAGCTGATGTTGATGCAAGCGTCGATTTAGAAGCACTTGCAGATGTAACAACAGACGCAACTGAGGCAATCAGTTCACTTGAAGGTACCATTGAAACTACAGCTATTGGTGCTGCGAACACAGGCAGCATTAGTATAGAGCAAGGCAGCTTGAGTACGGTGACATTGGACACCTTAAATGAAACGCTTGATTCTGAATACACTGACCTTACTAGTCTGACTGACAATGTGACCAGTGGAGAAGATGTATCAGAGTACGAGGAAAGTGCAGATATCTCAGATACTTTGAGTACAGCACTTGATACCAGTTTCAGTGAAGAAATCAATGAAACTTTAAGCAATTATAGTGTAGCGAATATTGCCTATAATGCTGGTGCTATTGATGCATCTGTAAGTGCTATTGCAGAAGGAACAGAAGCTACTATTAACAACAGCATCACAACTACCGCTATCGGTGCTGTGAATAGCGGTAGCATCACTGTGACGGTTAAATAAAGTTTTGTTCGAGGTGAACTCAGGTCTAACTATTGGCAGATAGTTAGGCCGCTTTATTTTAAAATAAAATAGCATAAAACTATTGATTCAGTCTGATTAAACAGACGAATCAACTAAATTTACAATGCTATTTAATCTATACATTCGATGTATGCCAGATATGAAACTACGCTATTCAGTAAGTTTTATGCGGATGATGGAACAAAAAAAAGAGCGCCTAAGCGCTCTTCTTAAAAATCAATTTGACACTCAGTCACGAACAAATTCAACGGTACCATTTTCCAAAGATTTTACGCGTGCTAAAGATTCAACACGGTAACCTTTATCAAGTAACAGTTGGCGGCCGGGCTGGAAAGATTTTTCAATCACAATACCAATACCTACAACTTCAGCGTTTGCCTGATGAATTAAATCAGCAAGACCTAAAGCGGCTTGACCATTTGCCAAGAAGTCATCAATCACTAAGGCTTTATCGCTAGAGCTAATGTGCTTGTTGGAAATGGCAATGGTACTTTCAATCTGTTTAGTGAAAGAGAAAACTTTAGAACGATATAAATCATCTTTTAAAGTTAAAGATTGATATTTACGTGCAAAGATTACAGGCACGCCAAGTTCTAAACCTGCCATTACTGCTGGAGCAATACCAGAAGCTTCGATGGTGATAATCTTGGTGATCCCTGCATCTTTAAAACGGGCAGCAAATTCTTTACCAATTTGCTGCATCAATACAGGGTCAATTTGATGATTCAAGAAAGCATCAACTTTCAGAACTTGATCAGATAGAACGATACCTTCACTTAAGATTTTCTGTTCTAGTGCGTGCACGGGAGAATTCCTCTAAGGGCAGATGCTTTTTCAAGCAAAAGCGTATTTTAAAAAGGCTCTCAAAAAATGCAAGCGAAATTGATCAAATCGATTAACTCGTTGAACCTTTATAGCCTGTTAACAGCAAACCGTACGATGTTTTACCATCTTGATGAGAAACCTTCACTGGAGCATAGTCAAGTTTAGGTGCCAACCAGAAAATCGTGTCACGGTTTGGTTTGTCATGTTTCATCACCACTTTAATGGTGTCAAAGGTACCGTAAGAGGTTTTAACTTTCTCTGAACCCTGTTTTACAAAGCGACGTGATTCAACTTCTTTGGCATCGGCAATGGCATAACTTGATTTTAAGCCTGAAGCTTTTAAGTCCTCACGAAGTTGCAGTTCAGCATTGAGTTCGTCCAGAACACCCGATTTCCAGGCAAAAGAACGTGCTTTATCATCTTTTTTGGTGTGAATGGTTTTGGCACCCGGATTAAAGTTGATGCTCATGGTGTTGTTATGCACCAAAATTTTGCTGCTACGGCTAAAGCTGTTCGACATGATTTGGTTGCCATTTAAACTGAAACGGCTGGTTTCAGTGGCAGAGGCCATAGCACCGGCTTTGGCCGCAAAAACATAGGTCCAGTTATTCCCCGACTTGCTTAAAGTACGTGTTGCCGAGCCCATATTCTTGCCGTTATAGCTAAATTGATAACTTGCCTGGAATGGACTCATGGCAAATGCTTGGCTTGAGAAACCAGCAAACAACAGTGTAGTGCTTACACCTGATGCTAACGCGATTGTTTTCAATACATTGTGAGCCATAAGTAAAGTGTTCCTATGAAGTTTGAATAAAGTGCATTATTTTTTGCTTGGTTGCTATTATGCGCTTTGATTATGAAGATAAAATTCGAATTTTTATCCAATCTGTATCTTTGTGTAGTTTTTTTCAGCTAAAAATACAGATATTAATCATGCAAAACAATTCAGCTTATTTTTGCTTAAGCGGGCTGACTTGTGTTTCAGGAATATCTGCTATATCCCAGTCATCCACCGGTTCTTCTGCCATTTTTCTAAACAGCGCAGTCAAGTTTACATTGCCGATTACCACCAGTTCAGCTTCACGTAAAACTGCATGATTAACATGGACTTTGGCTAAAGTGTCGATGATGGAACGCTTTTTACCCAGCCAACGGTTAAGGTCTAAATACAATAAATCATCTTTGACCTTAATCACATTGAGCTTTTCTAGAATCATGCCCAAAGGATCTTGATTTAAAACTTTTTGATAGAAAAATAAAGCAAATTTTACTGCAAGTTTTTGGAAGATATTCTTGAATTTTGCTTCGATTACTTGGGTGTCGCTAATCTGTTCAAACACAATCAGCTGGATGTCTTTATTCAGTTCCATCTGTACCAATTTCAAGTCGACTGACAGGGTAACGTACAGACCCTTTACATCCAGCGTGGCGTATAATCGTAGCCAGCCATCATGCAGGTCGGCATGTAAATCTTTCAACATGGAGACATTGTCAGTCACAAAACGCTGAAAGGTTGCATTTAGAAAGACTTGAGATAATGGAAATTCACGCTCATCTTCAATAAATCCCTCGGCTTTTTGGTACACTTGACGTATACGTTTCGAGATATTGGATATTAGCGTTTGCATATGGGGCATCCTAGCAAGTGAATCTTCTTAGCTTCGAGAGATGATCGATTTTGTCGAAATGTATTAAAAATACAACTATTCAATCTTGCAGTTTAGCAAAATTAATTGCACCATTTTCATGATTTTAATTGTCTACAGTTCGCTTGTTGATTGAATTCTCGTTTTTTATTCAAAAGTGAAGACTGTGTTTATTTTATACTGTTTTATGCAGTTTGGGGACCAGGCATTTTGTCGGTTTAATGTGATGCTTAAGAAAATCAGTTTTGCACCTTTTATGCATGCATGGTGGAAAGATCCTATTTTCACAAGTGCAGTTATTTTAGCTGCCGTTCTACATTTAATGATTTTGACCCTGCAATTTGCAATGCCGGCAGAAAGTGATGCCGCAGTAAAAGAAATTGCGGTGACTTTACGCCCGAGTAAAGACAAAGTTGAAAATGCCGATTTTCTTGCACAGGCAGATCAGCAAGGTTCAGGAACATTCCGTGAAGCGCATCGCATGTCAAGTGACATGCCTGCCCCGATGCTTGAGCAAAGTGCAGGGGAGCAACAGCAAGAAAGTTTGGAGCGGTTACAGCAAAAGCGTGAACTGAGCTTTGAAGAAAAAGTCTTAATGACGACCCTAAGCTGGAAAAAGGAAGCCGAACAGAATCAGCGTAAAAAGGCCATGGAAGCCCTGAATAGCCAGTTCCAAGCCAAAGCCGCGATGGTGGCAAGTCTAGAAGCGCAATATTTACAACGTCAGCAAAACTTTAGCCGTCAGCAAAAAATCAAAACTGTGGATGGCATTCAAGCCAAACAAGATATTTCAGCAGCCTACTTGGAAAAATTCCGTCAAAAAGTTGAATTTTACGGCAACCGTTATTATCCCGATGCTGCAAAAGTGCAGCACTTGGCAGGGGAAGTCCGTTTAATGGTGATTCTGAATAAAAATGGTGGGATCCGTGCCATTCGCCTGATTGATAGTTCAGGTCATGCCTTATTGGATGAAGCTGCAAAAATATCAGTGCGTAAAGCTGCACCCTTTGGTGGTTTTGATCAAGGCATGAAAGATATTTCAGAACTGCGCATTGTACGTACCTGGCGTTTTGACCCCGCAGAAGCAGAGTTTGAAGTACGTTAATAATCTAATAAGACTCCCTCTCCCTATGGGATGAGGAATATTGTTCCGCAAGGGAGGAGGGAGAATAAGTAAAATAGAGTTCTCTTTTGAAGAGGAATGAGAAAATTAATAATTTATAAATGAATTTTGTTCTAATTAATTGTCATTTAGCATTTAAGTCTGCATAACCTCTATAATTTTCACAAATTTCAACACTAAAATTTTTATAACATTTCTGTTTGCCTGAACGCTGAGCAACTTGATGTTCTGCATCTTTATGCCACGTTTGAATATCTTCTAAAGAGTTCGAATATGACAGTGCAATCTCAAAGCCATTTTCAGAGATTGCTTCAAATTTTTGGCAATTGAATTGTGTTAGTGCTTTTTCACGTAACAGTTGGGCTGTTCTGGAATATTCATCATCAAGGATATTTATTTTCGCTTTAAAAATAACAATGTATTTTATTTTGAATGGTTTTTTTATTTTATTGAGTCTGTTCTTTTATAAGCGATAGGGGATTTCTTTTGCAAGCAAAGGAGAGTGAATTGAAGTTAAAAGTGTAAGAATAAAAAGAGGATCTTTCTAGGTTTTTAGAAGAGTGTTGGGCTAAGAAGAATAAAAAATTTATGAGATTTAACCTCATCCTCTTGCGGAATATATTCCTCATCCCATAGGGATAAAGGACTACTGATGTTAAATTAATATTGAAAGTTCCCTCTCCTTTAAGGAGATGAGGAACACTGTTCCGCAAGGGTGAGGTAAAGCCCAAATATAAAGTATAAAAAAGCGAGCCTAAGCCCGCTTTTTTATTGCATGAATTTTAGTCTTGCTCGGTATAAGGATTATCAAATCCCAACTTGGCCAAAATTTTAATTTCCAAAGCTTCCATCTCTTCAGCGTCGGCTTCGGAAGTTTCATGGTCATAGCCCATTAAGTGCAATACACCATGAACCAGCATATGGGTGAAATGCTCAATCGGGGTTTTGCTTTGATCAATCGCTTCTTGCAAAACCACAGGAATGCAAATCACCAAATCACCCATCGGCCATGCATCAAGCATGGGTAAAACTTCTTCTGGAATATCACTGGGGAAAGACAAAACATTGGTCGGTTTGTCTTTTTGGCGATATTCCAGATTCAATTTATGACTTTCATCATTGTCGACACAGGCAATCCCGATTTCGCAGTCTTGATTGACATCGATATAACGAAGCGCTGTTTCAATCACTTTCTTGATATAAGCACGTTTCAGCACAAGCTCGGGAGCTTGAAAGTCTTGTTGGAGCGAGAGACTAAGTTTCAAAATGAATCCTTAAATAATCTTAGTCCTGGGCATCGGCAGCGGCATCATTTTCAGTAATCATGGCTTCCTGACGCGCTTTGCGTTCTGCACGTGCTTCAGCACTAAGACGGTGTTGTTCACTGTCCCATCCTTCATAGGCTTCGACAATTTTTTGTACCAGCTGATGACGAACCACGTCACGGGAATGGAAACGAGTGATATGAATTTCAGCAATTGGCTCAAGTACGCGTAAACAGTGCGCCAGACCAGATTGTTGACCACGTGGCAAATCGACCTGGGTGATGTCACCGGTAATCACCGCACGTGAACCAAAACCTAAACGGGTCAGGAACATTTTCATCTGTTCAGGCGTGGTGTTTTGCGCTTCATCTAAAATCACGAAAGAATGATTGAGGGTACGGCCACGCATATAGGCGAGGGGCGCAACTTCAATCACCTGACGTTCAATCAGTTTGGCGACTTTTTCAAAGCCCAGCATTTCATACAAGGCGTCGTAAAGCGGGCGCAAATACGGATCAATTTTCTGGCTTAAATCACCCGGCAGGAAACCCAGTTTTTCACCGGCTTCAACCGCAGGACGAACCAGCAGAATACGCTGAATTTCATTGCGTTCCAGCATGTCGACTGCGGCTGCCACAGCAAGATACGTTTTACCCGTACCTGCAGGACCAATACCAAATGAAATATCGCTTTGCAAAATACGTTGTACATAGCGTTTTTGATTCGCGCCACGCGGGTTAATCCGACCTTTACGGGTTTGTAACCAGACATCATCCAAACCTGTATGTTCCTGATCGGGATCAATCTGTAATTCACGATCTGTCTGACTGCCTTGAATCATCAGATGTAAAGTATCAGCACTAATTTGCTGGGAAATTTCAGTTTCTTCATACAGACGCATCAAGAGGCTTTCGGCTCTCTCTACTGCATCGATATCCCCATCGATGTAAAAGGCATCACCTCGATGGGAAATTTTGACATCTAAACGTTGTTCGATTTGTTTCAAGTGACCGTTATAAGCACCCAGCATGCCTTTTAAACGCTCCATCGAAACACCAGGAAAATTTACTGTACGTCGAATCGCTGCAGTCAAGAGAATTCCTTATAAAATGGTCTAACTGATCACCTTACATTACGCCACGTCAGGCTCAAGATTCAAGAGCTCACCGTAAACAAAATTCAAAGTTTTAATTTCGGTAATCTCAATTTCTGCAAAACGCCCAACCCAAGCGGGATCGCCAATGAAGGACACATAACGGGTGTTATCGGCAGTACCGACCAACAGGTTTGGATCCTTGTCAGAAACTTTTTCAATCAAGACCCGTTGAATCGTTCCCAGCATGGCATCTGTTTTATCAATGCTTGAACGCTTGATCCATTTTTGGACTTTGCCAAGACGTTGTTTTTTCACATCTTCCGGAGTGCTGTCTGGCAATTCAGATGCTGGCGTACCCGGACGTTTTGAATAGATAAAGCTATATGAATGGTCGAAATCTAAATCTTTGATGAATTGATAGGTTTCTTCAAAATGTTCATCAGTTTCACCCGGGAAGCCAATAATAAAGTCTGAAGATAAATGCATATCTGGGCGGACTGCACGTAACTTTTTAATCTTCTCGATATATACATCGATGGTGTGGTTACGTTTCATCGCTTTCAATACATCGTTTGAACCACTTTGTACTGGCAAATGCAGATGTGAAACCATTTGTGGCAAGTCACGGTAGCATTGAATCAGGTCATCATTAAATTCAAGCGGATGTGAAGTGGTATAACGCAAACGACCAATGCCCGGGATTTCAGCGACTAAACGTAGTAAATCGGCGAAAGTACAGATATTGCCTTCAAAGGTTTCACCACGGTAGCCATTTACGTTTTGACCCAGTAATGAAATTTCACGTACGCCTTTTTCAGCTAGACCTGCAATTTCAGCCAGCACGTCATCTAAAGGACGCGAAACTTCCTCACCACGGGTATAAGGCACCACGCAGAAAGAACAGTATTTTGAACAGCCTTCCATAATCGAAACAAAAGCTTTGTGACCTTCAACACGCGGTTCAGGCAAAAAGTCGAATTTTTCGATGTCCGGGAAAGAAATATCCACCAGCTTGATTTTATCTTTTTTGGGTTTCTCAATTTGGTCGCTATGCTGATCGAGCATTTGCGGCAAACGGTGCAAGGTTTGTGGACCGAATACCATATCGACATAAGGGGCACGTTTTTGAATGTTGTCACCTTCTTGCGAAGCTACACAACCACCCACGCCAATCACCAGATCCGGATTTTTTTCTTTCAGTTTGCGCCAGCGACCGAGTTCAGAGAATACTTTTTCCTGAGCTTTTTCACGAATCGAACAGGTATTCATCAGCAGAATATCGGCTTCTTTCGGATCAGTTGTTAGCACATAACCGTGTGAGTCGCCTAACAGGTCTGCCATACGATGACTGTCATACTCATTCATCTGACACCCTTGCGTTTCGATATACAGTTTTTTCACTGAAGCATCGTCGGCTGGGGTGTGCTGTGGCTGGGTAACAGTGTTTTCTGAAGCAGCTTGGGCACTATTTGGAATGAAGGTTTGAACCGTCATGTAGGCTCCTAAAGGATAAATCGAAGAAATCACAATTTAAGATTTCCCGTGCTTTGGGTCGGGCCAGCAGTTTTTCTTTTTCCATTTCAATTGTTAATTGAAACTTATTCAAGAAGATCATGCTGGCTTAATCTTTTAAAAACTGTGATTTGAATAGAAGAAAGGCGCATATTTTAGCAGGAATCGGGGACAAACTTGTAGATATAAATAAACTGACAAGAAGATTGATTTATGGAGTAAAAATGATTGAAAATTAATATTGTCTAATCATAAGGTTACACAACAGAACAGTAGAGTAGTTTAATAATATTTAAACTATTAAAAAATGATGAGATGCGACCAGGGCAATACTAAATGACGGAAGGTAAGCATATGTTTAATCGGGTAATCAATAAAAAATATTATAAAATGCTTGCTTTAGGTTTGGCATCAACAGGTCTCGTTTCTATTACACATGCAGCAGATGAGCAATTCAATGCTGCCTTACAAGCGGCCAATGCTGGAAATATTGGATTATTACAGCAATACCAAGCCTCAATGCAAAATGATGTACTCGGCTATTACCCTGAATATTGGTCACTGAACGCGAATTTATCTGCACAACCTTCCAGTAATATTGTTAATTTCGCACAGCGCTATCCGCAATCTGCCATGGCTGAAAAATTGGCGGCAGATTATGTGGAAGAAAAAGTAAAACAAGCCGATTTTGCAACCGCGCAACCGGTTTTGCAGTATGTCACCAATCCCGACCAGGCCGAAAGCTGTGCCGTGGCTCAAGTTCGCGCAAAATCGGGCGATCCGCTGGTCTTTGCGGAATACAAAGATGTCTGGCTGACCACCAATTCACAACCTGAATCCTGTACCGGTTTGGGACGCATGATGCTTTCCAGTCCGCTCATGACCGAGCAGGATAGACAGCAACGTCTATGGGGACAGTTGCGTGCCGGTCAATCCGGTCAGGCTTTGGCTACAGCACAGACCTTGGGCATGAGTTTGTCGCTCGCACAGCTCAATCAAATTCAAGCTAATCCTCTAAATTACTTATGGTCTGCGCCGAAAGCATCGACAGCTGATCATGCCTATTTGGTTTTTGCGATGGGGCGTTTAGCGGATAGCGATTTAAATTCCGCCATGTCTGCAGTAAAACGTGCCGCTGAAGGCACACCGCTGCAAGTACAGAAAGCGTTATATCGGGCTGTGGGCTATATTGGCGGTACCACGGTGATGAAAAACAACTTCAATCGTGAAGTGCTGAATTATCTAGATGCCAGTTATGGACTGCCATTCAGCTCAGAAGAAGCAGAAATTTATGCGCGCCAGGCCATTCGTTTCAGTAGCTGGGAAAGTTTGATTCGTGCCATTGATGCCATGAGCGTGACGCAAAAACAGGAAGACCGTTGGCAATATTGGCTGGCACGCGCATCAGAACAGCGCGGCGATGCCAGCTCTAAACGTACTGCACAGGAAATCTTTAAAAAATTGGCGCAAGGGGATGATTACCATAATTTATTGGCCAAAGATAAATTAGGGCAGAGCTACAACAATATTCCAAATAATGTTCAGCCCTCCAATAGTGATGTACAGCGCTTAAGCCAGGATATTCATTTTAGCCGTGCTTTTGCCTTACGCCGTGTTAATGCACCGGATAATTATATTAACCGCGAATGGAACTGGGCGGTTCGTCAGGCCTATTTAAAACATGATGATGGCTTGCTGCTTGCTGCAGCGAAACGTGCCACAGATATGGGCTGGTATGACCGGGCAATCTATGCGGCCGATCGTACTGAAAACAAGCATAATTATTCATACCGTTATGCCATGCCGCACCAAAATTATGTGGTGAGCCATAGCCGCAATGCGGGGATTGATCCTGCTTGGGCTTATGGATTGATGCGCCAGGAAAGCCGTTTTAATACAGGTGCACGTTCACATGTGGGCGCAGGCGGTCTGATGCAAATTATGCCGGATACTGCAAAACTGGTGGCACGTCAGATGGGTGAAACCTATAACCCGGCCGCACTGTCTGATATGAATACCAATATTCGATATGGCACTTTCTATTTATCCATGATTCAGAGCCAGCTAAGCAGCAGTCCCGTCCTGGCCACAGCAGGTTATAACGCAGGTCCAAACCGGGCGCGTCGCTGGCAACCCGATTCTCAATCTATTGCTGCGGATCAATATACCGAAAGCATTCCATTGACTGAAACCCGTGATTATGTGAAACATGTGATGACCAACGCAACGCATTATGGGGTGTTGCTTGGACAGGGTGCGCAATCTATTGAAAAAAGAATGAATGTCATTCCATTGAGAATAAATCCTTAAATTTTAATTTTTGTTGATGGGGTTTGAGTTATTAATGATTGTTTTTGACTACACACCAGTTTTAACCCGATTAGCACTGTTCGTCGTGAGCGGTGCAGGGCTGGGGCTGTGTTCATCTCATGTTTTTGCAGCGCCAGTACAAGGTTATGTGATGGTGGTACAAATGACGCCTGCGGTGTGTATGCTGGATAATCAAAAATCAAAAAAACGGAAATGTTTAGAAGGTTATGCGCTTAATATTTCAGGTTTGTTGCCTGAAACGTCCGAATCGGAGTGCAAAACCGCAGCTTCGGCAGTGTTATCACCCTTACAAGCCAAGGTCGTGGCACGCGTTATGCCGGATGAAAATTCGCGAATTCAGCTCTGGCATGCAATTGGCGGTTGTGTACCGATGAATGCAAGTCAATATTTTCGTACTGTCATTAATTATGCAGAACGTCTAAAAGTACCGACTGAATTGACCAGTCCTGAAAACCGGACTATGCATCTGACCAATCTTCGCTTGCAGTTCTTGCGTTTAAATCCGGCGATGCCTGCGGGTGCGATTAAGTTTAATTGCACGGCTGTGAAGGGAACGCCTATTCTGACAGAAGTCAAACTTTGCTATAAACCGAATGGGCAGTACAAACAGTGTTCAACAGCAGTTGAAACCAATTGTCCAAATTCATTTACCATAAAAGGTTCTTACTAAGCTTTTTGGCATATTTTATTTATATTTCCTATCAGACTTTTGTTGAAGTTCTATCTCTTTTGCATGCATCGGGCCAATGATTGGAGTACAATCTTTGGCGTTTATGATTATTAGATTAAATGGACTAACTATTTAATCGCATTGACTATCCTCAATTGGAGATAATTAGATGAAGCAAGCCGTTCGTGTTGCCGTTACTGGTGCTGCAGGTCAAATTGGTTATAGCTTACTATTCCGTATCGCAAGCGGCGAGATGCTAGGTAAAGATCAACCGGTTATTTTACAATTGTTAGAAGTTCCTTTTGAGAAAGCTCAACAAGCGCTTAAAGGCGTGATGATGGAACTTCAAGACTGCGCATTTCCTCTTTTAGAAGACATGATTGGTACTGATGATCCAAAAGTAGCATTCAAAGATGCTGATTACGCGTTATTGGTTGGTTCACGTCCACGTGGTCCTGGTATGGAACGTGCTGACTTGTTGAAAG
>Ga0308160_10004435_pt1 | contig 15072 bp, 10 predicted proteins | sample PhyFR1_FD_201036 | JGI IMG/M metagenome (GOLD analysis project Ga0308160, IMG submission 201036) | Phyllosphere microbial communities from UC Gill Tract Community Farm, Albany, California, United States - DLSLF.R1 | ecosystem: Host-associated > Plants > Phyllosphere > Unclassified | place: USA...
CGACGAGGTCCCGCACGGTGACGAACTCCGCGATGCCCGACGACTGCAGCATCGTACCGATGTCCCCGTGCCGCAGGGCTTCCCGTGGAGCGCGGTCGAAGATCCGAACCGCGCCGGAGTCGGGGACGTTCAGCCCGATCAACAGGCTGACCAGCGTCGATTTCCCCGCCCCGTTGGGACCGAGAAGAGCAACGACCGTGCCGGGTTCGACGGTGAACGACACGTCGCGAAGTGCAGGCTCAGTTGCCTGGGGGTACCGGAAACCCACCCCGTCGACGGTGACCGCCGGGGTGCTCCCGACGGTTCGGGACGCGCCCGACGGCTCGGTCGCACGGTCGTTCGTCGGTGCAGGCCGAGCGCTCTTCGTGGATCGCATGATGCCTCTTCTCCCTCCGGCTCGACCGTGTCGGCCGCCACTCATCCGATCGGGAGCGGTGCGGCGGTCTTCGAACCGTAGGGCAAGCGTAGGAATGCGCCGCAGGCCGCCCCAGTGCCGGATGTCGCCGACTCGATGTGACTGTTGTCACGAGGTCGTCGCGCGAACACGTCGGTCGATCGGTTACGGATGCGTCTGGGCGCAGTTTCTCCACGCCCGTAGCGTTCTGTGTCGTCGGACCTGCTCCGACTCGCATCGAATACGACCGTGCCCCACCGGCACCTTGAGAGCAATGGGAATCGCAATGAACATCATCACCGTCGTCGCTCCTGTCTTCGGCCTGGCCACAGGAGTCTTCTTCACCGTGTGGATGCTGGTCCGCCGTGATGCGCGGCGCAACCGACGTCTGCCCTGAGTGGCAGCTCATCGCTGTGACATCCTCCGCTGATCAGGCGAGCGCGATCGAGAGTTCGTCGTAGGAGCTGCGTCCCACGACGCTCGCCATCACGACCACGTCGGATCCTCTCGCCAGCACGACGGGGTCGAAGCTCCGCACCGGTCTCACGAAGAACCCCTCTTCCCCCAGGGTGAGACCGAGCCGTTGTGACGCGGCGCCCGCGCTGAGTAGTGCGTTCCGGGCATCCGAGTCGTTGTCACTCCGCCGCGCGCGCCAGAAAACCGCCGCGTCGGCCGCGGCGACGTCAACCCGGTCATCTGGGTACGTGAACACCGCGGCGAGCTCTTCCGCTGGCAGGACCACCGGCGACAGGCCTACTCGGTGGTCATCGGCGAGTAGCAATCGGACACGCGCTCGCACAGCTTCCCGCTGGCCCTCTGTACGTCTTGCCGGTACCAGGCCCCACGGCCCGCGTCCAGCAGATCGTGAGCGGATCGCTCGGTCAGGGCGGCTGACGGCTGCCAGGCGGGCAAGCGGGTGCGCAGGCGGTTTCCCCCCGCGACGGAGGTCGACCGTCGCGAGCGTCCATCGTCGGACCGCCTCGACTGGAACATCTCCGAGTTCGAAGGCCGCAGAGGGGTAGAGCAACCCGGCCAACCAGCCGAACGTGGCCAGGTGCATCCCGGCCTCCATCAAACCGACGACTTCCCGAACAGGGGTGTAGCCGTCTGGGACGCGCGACAGATCGACGACGAGACGCAGCGCGTCGGGGAGGCCCGAGTCCGTGTCAGACGGCGCGGCCCCCTGCGACGCCGCGTCGGCGAGGTCGGCATCGGGCTCTGCGAAGGCATGTCGGATCGGGTCGTAAACAGCCCACTGTCCGTGCAACAGCGCCTCGAGTTCAGTGACCCTCACGCCACGGATCGACGGAGCCGAGTGGTGTGGCCCGACCAGGTCTGACAGTTCGAATCGCACGATCCCCGCCATCGCCGAGGCGAAGAGCGCGAGGCGCCGCCGGGCGCTGAGGTTTTCCGGCGCGAGCAAGTCGCCGAGGTCGACGTCATGGAGCAGCCCAGTGTGTGCGGCTGACGGCCCGGGGCGCCTGTACTCGGGATTGCCGGTCGGCCGCCCTTCGGCCAGCTGACGCCAAAGCGACCATCCGCGCTCGACGAACGATCCGGAAGTGGGTTTCACCGGCTTGACCACCCGTCTCCAGCGCGGAGGCTGAGGGTGTCTGCGTCGACGACGACCGGCAGGGCCGGGCGACTCCAACCCGTGCTCGCTCCGGAGCTGAGGGCGAGGGCGGCCAGTAGCGCCGTCCCTGCGGCGATCCCCCTGGTCGGCGACGCGTAACCGGAGAGGTCCGAGCTGACCGGGCAGCGTTCGGTAGAGCTGCCTGCGAGCCTCAGCACGAGGTGGTGACCGTGGGTCTCGACGACCACGGTGTTCGCAGGACCGCCGCTGTGCTCGATCGTGCATCCTCGGCCCGGGCGCACCTCCACACCGCGGAGTCCCCACCGGTCTGCCGATCGGGTGATCGTTGCGCTTTCGACCGCACTGGCGGTCACACGCAGTCGGTCGGCCGACACTGCGGCGATCGCAGAATCAGGATCGTGAGCCCACGACAGGGCGTACCGGTGCCACGGCACGGTCGACGCAGCCGTCGACGGCGAGACGAGCACTGCCGCTCCGGTGTCGACCAGCGCGGAGACGAGGCCCACAGGAAGGCCAGCGAGTCCCGCTGTGAGCGCGGGCTGCACTGCGGACCAGCGCGCGGCGAGGTGCGGCGACCGGACGAACTTCTCGCCGAGCAAGGCCCTCACGAAGAGGCCGTCAGGACGGGGTCGCACCATCGCGCCTGGGCGGAGCACGAGAACGAGGTCGTCGCCGCTCATCCGGTTGCTCCGCTGTCGCGTCCGCAGAGCCAGCCGAACAGCGGGAAGGACGAGAGGAGTCCGCCGTCGAGTGTGTCGGCGACCGCGTCCGGTATGAGTCCGTGGACCAGACAGCCACGCAGGCCGTCCTCGGCGGCGAGCGCGGCGATCATCCCGAGCAGCGCCGCCGCGTCGTGACGGCACCGGTCGAGCATCGTCGTGGCGCGCAGGTCGACGGTCGCCACCAGGAGCGCAGCTTCACGCCCCACGTCTGTCTGGGCGACGCAGTCGCGGACGGACACGGACGCGGCAGGCGCGGATCCGGGGACCTGCGTCGCGCGATCACGAGACCGCGACGCGTCAACGCTCGCACGTCCGGGGCTGATGAGATCGACCCGGATCTCCGCACGTACCGGCAGCAGCGTCCGTGCACGAGCCGTCGCCCGGCGGATGACGTGCGCATCGGTATGACTCCACCGAGGGTCACGGATGCTCCGCTCCCGTTCGGCGACCACTCCTGAACTGCTCGGAACGCCTGCACGCGCCGCGACGTCCGCGCCCTCGCCCTCGCCGACGACACGGACGACGGGCCCGACGACTCGGGTGGGCTCCACATGGAGCGTGTCCTCGAGCATGACGACGGCCTCTCCCGACCGGCCGGCCTGCACGACCAGCCCGCCGAGCAGCGCCCCTGCATCTGCGATGGCCAGGGCGACTGCACCGGTGGCGTACTTCGGGCGGAGCCGTTCGAGATCGACAGAAACGGCGAGCCCCCTACCGCGCTCGACCACGGTTGCGGAGCCGAGGTTGCCGGCCGAGGGGTGCGCGCGCGTGACGACACCGTCCTGCTCCCGGGTTGCGAGCAGCGCCCGCACGACGGGGGAATCTGCCGCCATCGCCGAGCGGTGCTGGGGCCGCAGTGCGGCCGCCGTCAGGTGGAGCTCGTGCTCGGCGGGCGCGCGCCAGCGCCGACGAGGGGGGACGGAGAGCAGCGACGTCGTGAGTTCAGCGACGGCCTCTGCGTCGCTCCGCACACGGCTGCCGTGATCGACGTCAGGTCCAGAGCAGCGCCGACACGTTGCCCGCGGCGGGACGGCGCGCATCCGCGAGGTCCCTGCGTCGAGGTCGTGGTCGACCACGACGCCGGGCCTGATCGTCCGGCCGATGCCTCCGGTGGTGTTGGCGAGTTCGAGGGCAGCGATCGCCGCAGAGGAACGGACTCGAGCGGACGACCGAGGCTCGCCCTCGACCGGAACACCGGAACTTGCGGCGACGCAGGCGAAGCACGGCCGTTCCCCGGCCTCGAGCCACGGCCCGACCGAGACGCCTGACGGTGAACTACGAACGACGACGGTTGCGCGAGCGACGGTCGGAGCGACAGGAGAATCGTCGTCCACACCGGACTCCAGGCGGGTGTCGACCACGAGATGGACCATCACTGCGGAGCGTGAGGGCTCCGCAGTGACGCTCCCCACCGCCGTGGGACATGCTCCCGCGTGTTCGTCACCCAGCAGGCCGCGCAGGGCAACCGCGACCAGTGAGTTGCCCGTCACGTGCACTCCTGAGGTGGTCATGGCGTCCAGTGCGTCATCGCCGCCTGCGTGCTTGCGGGTGCTCGCCGCACGTCGCGAGAGGAACACCGATTCTGGTGATGCGTCGGCCGCTCCGCCCCAGAGGCCGAGCCGGTGCAGCATCGGGATCTCCTCCGGCTTCGCTTCCACAGCGCCCGACAGGATCGCGCGCATGCGGGCGGCCGCTCGAGCTCCCAGCCGAACCGGGTGCACACCGCCGAGCACCACGGCTGTTCCGTCCGCCTCGCCCTGCACGACGACTCCGGCTACGGGGCGGCCGGGGTCCGGCGCCGGCGGGATCAGGCCAGCAGCGACAGCATCGGCGAAGGCTGCGATGACCGCTGCGGGGTCGGCCGCGATCCTAGGCACGTGCGCCACTCGCCGTCTCGACCTGTGCGGTCCCCTTCGCGGCGACCGCGCGTACGCGAACCCCGTCGAGGTCGATCGCACGTGATGCGCCCTCCGCGGCGGCACTCTCGAGCATCTCGCCGGCGAACCCGACCGCCGCCAGGGCATGAGCGGGCAGCGCACCACCGGGTTGTGCTGGGAGCGGTTCGTCGCCCATCCGCAGCACGAGCCAGCCGTACTCCTCGTAGACCACAGCGTCGCAGGACACTTCCTCCGCTTGCTCGCTCTGCGGAGCGATGCGGTCGTCAGCGACCCATTCGATCCGAGCATCGGTGAGCCCGACCGGCAGCCGGCGCAGCTGCTCGATGAGATCCCCTGACCCGACCCGCACTCTCATCCCTCCTCCGACCCGCGGCCGATCGGGATGAGGTAGACGGGCAACTCGGCGACGGAGTCGAGCCTCCCGGCAACCGCGAGCGCGTCGTCGTAGAAGCCTCCGAGGGTGATCGACTTGAACCCGAGTGCCGTGGCTACCAGCACGAGGTTCTGCGCCAGGTGGCCAGCTTCGAGCAGTGCGAACCGCAGACCCCGCTGTCCGTACCGCCGCACGATGGGACCCGTACTGAGGTGCAGGTGCAGCACGACGGCCGCGTTCGCGACGTCGACCGCGGCCCGGCCGTCGTCATCCTGCTGCGAGTAGGGCGACGTCGATGCAAGCGCCTCACGGGAGTCCGCTCCGAGGCGGAGGAGTTGGTTCAGCTCAGGGTCGTAGCGGTAGGTTCCCTCCGGAAGACCGGTGAGGCCGCCGGTCACGACGTCGAGCACCGCTGCGTCGACGCCACCGGCGGCGGGGTAGCTGTGTCGGTTCACGGTGACCGGGTTCCCTGCTTCGATCGCGTCGTACCGATCGACGACTCCGGCGGCCAGTCGGAGGAGCGTCGCGAGTTCGGGGAGCGTCACGCCTGCGTCGAACCTCCCGTAGGCGCTGCGGCGAGCGCCGAGCGCCTCGGCGAGACTCGGTCGCTGCAGCAGCATCTCGTCCGTCTCGGGCAGCCGCACCCGCAGCGCGGTTTCGCGGAACCGGCTCGAGCGCGGTCTCAGACGTGGCGTCGACTTCACGGGCCGCTGCTCGTGCATCGCACTGCGTCGGAACTTGGTCGCCTCGATGAAGGCCGAGGCCTCGTCCCCACCGCCGTGCATCGCGGCGGCATCCGCCGATCGCATGACTGCGAGGCTCACGAGCCACGACAGGTGCACTTCGGCGTGCACACTGATCCCCAGACGGTTGGCGAGCATGTGCCACTGACTGCCGATTGCGCTCCACGCTGCACCGGGATCGGCGGCTCCTGCAGCACCGGTCGACGCACTCGTGACGACAGCACCGCCGTCGCCGCCGAACAGCAGCTTCCGCGCGTAGTCGCTCACCGCGGTCGTCCACACGCGTTCCAAGGACGCCGGCCCGTCGCCGATGAGCACATCGACGCTGGCGATGAGCTCGTCGCGAGTCGTGAGGAAGTCCCGCTCGGCACGCTCCTGCGCGGCCATCACATCGACACGGGGCGCGCCGTCGAGGTCGGCGAAGCCCGCGGCGTACCGTCGCAGAGCCGTCGCGACCACGGTGCGCGGCACGCCTGCCCGGAGGAGACCGGCCGCGTAGCCGCACAGCAGCCCGAGACCGACAGCGGTCCGCGAAGCGCCGGCCCGGACAGCTCGCACGCCGCGCACCGCGATTGCGCTCGAGATCTGGAACAGCTCCTCGGCAGCGATCATGTCATCCGCGTAGCGGGCGCGCTCAGGGTCGTACGGGGGCTCGAGCACTGTGCCGGAAGGGGTCCAGCCGAGTCTGGTGCGCTCGGCCGCCGAAGCGAGCTCGCCGTAGAACTCGTCGGGGTCGAGTGCTGTGAGCCCCGGGGCGGTCCGGGCCGCGTCGGCGAGTACCGCCCGCACCCTGGGTACCGCATCGGCAGTGAGGTTCCGCAGCCGCAGACGCACGTGAGGCCCTCCCTCCCAGTACCGCATGGCGAACCACGCCGTCGCGCGGTCGTCAGCGACCAACTGCTCACTGAGCTCACCGGCAGCGGTGAAGACTGCATCGGTGCTGCTCCGGTCACCGTGCACGAAGACGTGGAAAGCACTCCACTCCGCTGTGGCGGTCTGGCTGCTCATCTCGACTCCTCGAATGTGCGCGGACGTGTGGCCGTGCCGCGGGCGTGCGGGTGTTCTGGGCTGGACAGCGCCCCATCCCGGTGCTCGGGCGCTCATGGGAACGGATGGACGAGGACCTCGCCGCTCTCGCCGGTGCGAGCCCGCGCCGCGTCGAGTCGCGGAACACCGACGGTGCGGTGGTGCACGTGACCGAACGTCAGAGGAACAGCTCCTGCCGCGATGACCTTGATGACGGAGAGACCCAGCCGAGCGTCCCGGGCGCTGCTGAGATCGACCACCATCGGGTCCATCCCCACTTCGGCCATTGCGGCGAACAGCCCGTCGGCGACGTCTGCCATGTCAGGGTCGTCGTGATCCGGGGCGAACCGGGTCGTGGCGAGCGAGTCGAGTTCAACGGCCCCGAGCCCGCTCGTGAGCAGGTGGTCGAAACGCTCGATGGCCTCGGGCAGGGTGTGCACGGCCACGTGGTCGTCCATCTCGCGCACGAGGGCGGGATCCGCGAGCATCGCGAGGCGATCTCTGCGGCTCGTCCGCGCTGCTCGCCCCTGCAGCAGGATCATCACCACGACCTCCTGGACTGCTGCGCGGGCTGCGCGATGGGGATCTGGATGTGCACCGGCGGCCGAGAACGTCGCGCCGTCGCCGTTCGCCGGGTTGATGGCGAGTGCCTGCACCACTGGGAGTCCCACGTCGCTCGTCGCGTCGAACAGGTGGACGGTGTAGCCCTCGGCCGTCGCCCGGTCGAGGTACACCCGTGCTTCCGGGTCGCGCACCGTTGCGGGGTCGATCGGAGGGAGGGCGGAGCGCGAGTACCAGTGCAGCAGGAAGGCATCTCGCTCGATCAGCTCGAAGGCGCCGTACACTGCGGCTTCTTCACGCGTACCGCCGAGGGCCACGCCGCTCGAGCACTCGTACAGGAAGCGCTCCGCGCCGTCCCGGGCCGGAGCGCCGTAGTAGGCGAGGTGCTCGGGCACCCAGCGCAGTCGCCGTTGCCCGGGCATCCACCCGCGCAACCAGGTCGTACGTGTGTCAGGGGTGTAGCCCACGGTGACCGCCGACGGGTGCCCGTCGAACCGCGCCTCCGGCAGGCCGAGCGTCGCGGGGTCGAGCACCGCCTCCGTGCCCAGTTCGTCGGCCAGTTCGCGGTAGGAGCCGAGGCGCACCTCGTGCGAACGCTGCGGAGAGCATCCGCTCTCGCGCTCAACCGCTTCGAGCAGACCGACGACCCGGGCACCCGGGTGGGTGCTGGCGCGGCCGTATCCCCAGAGCCGTCGGTTGATGCCGGGAACCGCCACCTCCACGCCAGCGAGCGCTCCGGGTGCGAAGGCGTCTCGGTAGGCCCTCCGCACCGGCCCGAACCGGTGGTCGATGAGCGCCGCTTCCAACGTCGCTGCGTCGGGTGCCGGGCGGCAGCGCAGGCCGTCGAGGTCGAGGATGGGCTGGGAGACGAACTCCGTCGGAGTCGTGGCGGTCTCGCCGGGACCACAGTGCGGGCACGCTGGCACCGGGTCGAGCCGGTGCTGCTCGAGGGCACCGCCGGCGAGCGGCACGACGTAGACGGTCTTCGCGTCGTCGGGTGCGCCCATCGGAGCGTTCGTGAGCAGGTCCGAGATGAGGGCGACGACTGTCGGGATCCAGGTGCGAGCCACGACCGCGCGGTCCAGATCGTCGGCGACGAGCGGAGACGTGCTGGTGCTGATCGAGTCCTGCGCATCGTCGCGCAGAACGGCGCGGTGCCGTCGGTCTGCACACCAGTCACAACCGCGGTCTCCCGGCCGCAGCAGCGGACCAACCTGCAGAGTGTCGCCGACGACTCGCAGGCTCACACGGATGCGGCCGGCGGCACCGTGCACCGCACCGCGCTCGGCGAGCTCACCGGCCGGTTCGCCAGGATGCGCAGCTGACACGACCTCGACAGCTGGGAGCGCTGCGGCGACCGCATCGACGACCGCGTTGGTCTCGGTGTGTTCCAGGACCGTCATGCCACTCGTCATCGATCGTCCCCCTCGGTCGTTACCGTCTGCTGCCGCTCGGGCAGCTGCACCGGACCGTGCGTACCGCCGTCGACCGGCCGGAGCACCACGACACCGGCCGCGTCCCACTGCGCCCCGAGTGACACCGCCTCGACCACGACCCCGCAGTCCTGGGCGACGGATCGCACCAGTCGCTCAGCCGCGCGGTCGTCACCGTCGCGCACCCCGGCGACGAGGGCGACGTGCTGTGCGAGAGCCGCGTCCGGATCGTCGAGCGCCCGGTGCAGGGCGTCGAGCGCCAGCCCAAGCTCAGCGACCTGCGCCGCAGACGATGCAGATTCCCCTGTCTTGGTCCCTGCGGCCCGCGTCCCGAAGAGGCGCACCAGGTCGGCGCAGGCGGCGATGGTCCCGATCCCGGCTGCGCCCCTGGCCACGACCCGTGCGACTCCCAGAGCTGTCTCGACCCATGCGCCGTCGTGGGTGTCGGAGGCGCCGACCACGCTCACCACGTGGGCTGCCTTCGGATCGGGCACTCCGTCCCGCTCGGGCAGGAGTCGCACTTGCGACTCGGCGAGGGCGAGCGGCAGCTGCGTCAGGGAGCCGGGATGCGGTGGCGTCCACCATCCGAATTCGTCGTCCGCGCCCGCCGTCAGCGTGTCGATCAGGTCGCCGTTCTCGTCGGCTGCCGGCCGCGGGTCGAGGATCGCGGCGACCTCCACCGGGACGATGCTCGGTGCGGACGGCGGCAGCGTGCGTAGTCGGCTGGTGCCGTTCGCCACCCGTGTCCACCGTGCGGCATCACCGACCCTGGCGAGCTGCTCGTGCAACACTGCGAAGGCCGAACCGACGGCGATCGACAGATCGAGCCGGGCAGATCGAGTCGAGTTGCCCTCAGTGGTGTTCTCTGCCGAACCCGGGACACGCGCCCGCCACGCGCGCCATGCGCGCACAGCGACGGTGTCGAGCACTGCCCATCCGTCACGGTCGCGCGCGACCGTGACGGATGCACCCCCGTCGACGACCGACAACTCCAAAGCGTCATCACCGGTCGTTTCGTCGACAGAGACCTCCGCACCCGGGTACCCGAACCGCAAGGCCTCCCGTGCAGCGTGGACGAGCGCAGACGGTCCGCGCACGTGCCAGCGAGCTCCGGCCACCGACACCCACGATCCATCGTCGGCGCGCGCCGCGATCGGCCGGTCGGCATCGGCAACGTCGCGTTCGGTCGTCATGCCCTGGCGGCCGAGCAATGCGCGGAGCGGTTCGGGCGCGTCGGCGAGGGACGCTGGGGATACCGACAGGATGCGTGCCGCTGCTTCCAACGATGGTGACCCGTTGACGACGACCATGCGGCCGGCTCGTGCAAGCACCGCTCCGTTGTTGACCGGCCGGACCCCCGCTCCGGGGAGGAACGCGGTCATCGCTGTGTTCCTGGGCGGCCGGCGGCGAGCAGCTCGCGCCACGAGGTGCCGAAGTACTCCTCGACGAGCTCGCTCACGACGTACGACGAGAAGTAGCGCTGCACAGGCGACACGTCGAGCAGCGTCGCTGCGCGCAGGAACTGGTTGACGGTGAAACGGTAGGCGGCGAACTGCCTGGTGTTCGCGCGCTCGGGCAGGGTGTTCAACGAGCGCAGCGTCTGGTGGAACGCGCTGTACTGGCGCTGGTCATCGAAGGTCCATCGCGCTTCCTGCCCCGCGAAGGCGTCGCGGGCGACCTCGGCGTAGTGATCGCCGAAGTCCTCGGTGATCGTGCCGGTGTCGGCGGCCGTCCGAGCGATCGCCACGGCCGCACCGAAGCCGTCCGACCACGCGTGCAGGACGGGGTCACCACCGGTGTAACGCCCACGCCGAAGCGTGCCGTCGAGGGCGATCGCTTCGATCGTCGAGTTCACGAGGGTCTCGAGCGCCGGCCGTGCCGAGGCGAGCATCTCCGCGTAGCGCGCCCGGAGTGCACCACTCTCGTCGTGCAGGGTGAGGTGGTCTTCAAGGTGGCTCCGGAAGGTGAGGTAGCCCGAACGCACCCCCGCGATTTCCCATCGCGCGGCGAGCACGATCATCAGGGGGACGAGGCGCACGGCGGCGGGCTGCGCGGCGAGCGAGCTCGAGGCAGCAACGGCCGGCCGGAGCGCGGCCAGCACACGGCGCTTGAGCGTCAGCGCAGTCGTCCCGATCAGCGTCGCCGCCGAGACGGTCGATTGCGGGTCGGGCGAGACCGTGTTGTCGTCGCGCAGGGGCAAGTACGGACCGGGCACGAGTTCGGCCGCGCCGAGCAGTAGGCTGCGCTCTGCGTAGGCGTCATCGCCGAGGAACACCTGCGATCGGTGCCGGGCTGCTGCGGCCTCGGCGAGCGCTGTCACGGCGGTAGCGTCCGTCGTCCCGTCGAGCCAGAGGCGCAGGTGCGGGCCGCGCAGCCAATGCCGGTCGACACCGACAGCCGTGTGGCCGTCCGTACCGAGTGCCGTGGCCAGGTCGACGGCGAGCGGCATCATCTCGGCGTCGTTGTGCGCGAGTGCGAGCACGTGCGGTTCTGCGTCGGTCATCGCGGCGATCCCCCGGTCTGTGCGGCCGGTTCGGCGGCGATGTCCTCGGTCGTCCGGACCGTGGCGGTGCTCACCGTCTCCAGCACGTACTCCGTGCAGGAGCCGAATCCGAAGGGGTCGGACGGCCGGGCCTCCGTGTCGGGCAGCGCCTCTGTCACGCGGAGCCGCGCCGCGTCAGCGAGCCACGCAGGCAGGCACCGGAGATCGAGTGGGGAGGTGAGGTCAACCGCGAGCGGCTTGGAGCGCATGGCAACGAACTGCTGCCACAGCGCGTCAGCCGCCGGTTCCGGCCGGATGAAGACCCGCTCGCCGATTCCGTGCCGCACACGGAACTCGTTCATGCGACGCAGCGTCTCGGCGAGCCGCTCGCCGGGTCGTGGAACGGGGAAAGCGGCGGCGGGCAGGCTCCACGCGCGGCGAGTGACGACGACCGCACCGGCCACCACACGAGGGTGCGACACGATCTCGTCGTGATCGACGCCCCGCTCGATGTCCGTCCCGAGATCCATCCGCACGAGCGGGCCGCGACCGAGCATGTACAACGCCGCTTCGGGAGCCGGCAGGAGGAACGGCACCAGGAAACCGAAGTAGTGCGGTGTGATACGGCGGCCACCGTGGTCGGCCCAGACGGTGTGCGCACCGATGTGCACCGTGAGCTCCGAGGGATCGACGATGGCCTGGTCACCAGCGAGGCCGTCGGATTCGAAGGCGGACCCGAGCAGCCACGGATGCACGTTGGCGTTGAACCCGTGCACGGGTGCGAGCTCGATGCCGTCGGTCCCGAGTTCGTCGGCGAGGCGATCGCGCACGGCGGCGAGTGGGGCATCACCGAACGAGCCGAGGAATCGCGAGAACATCTGGGCGTCACCGTCGTGCACGGCGTTGAGGACAGCCCTGCTGATCGGGCGGGCAGTTCCGGCCCGCTGGCCTGCTCCCTGCCCGGACCGGGAGTTGCCGTCTGCACCCACACGAACGGTCTGCACGAACCAGGCGAGGCTCGACCGGGGACGACGCAGTTGGTCGGGGATCTCGCGGCTCCATCGGTCGAGCTGGTCCTCCGTCCAGCGCACTTCGTCATCGCCTCGCAGTCCCGCACGCCGCAGCGACTGAGCAGCCTCGTCCCGCAAAGCCACGATCCGTGCAACGGCAGGGTCGTGGGCGCACACTTCGGCGAGCATCCCTTCTCGGTCGGTCGATGTCTCCCGGAGGATCTGCGGCACCAGCTCCGCGAACTCGTCGAACGACAGTGTCGTGCGATCCCCCACCCGCGCCACCAGCCCACGGTGCAGGAGCGCGTGTCCGATGTGGGTGTTGTCGAAGAGGTCCGAGACGGCAGCCAGGCGGGCGAGGTCGTCTCGCACGGTGGCGAGGACCGCATCGTCGAGTGCGACCACCGTGGGCATCGTCACGTCTTCGTAGATCGCTCGCGCGGTGGACCCGCCAGCGGTAGCCCACGCCCGCTCGAGCGCCAGGACCGACCCGTGACGCTCGTCGGGCTCCGCTGCGGCAACGCGATCAACGGTGGTGGCGATGGCATCGAGGTCGTTAGCGAGAGCGCGGACGGCCTCGGCAGTTGTTGCTCCCCCGGACGCCGAGGGAACGGTGTCCGCGTAGTCGTTGAGAGCCGTTGCCGTCATGCGCACGGTGTCGTCGGTGCGTGCCGGTACGGGGTTCCAGGTGCGCAGTGCGCCCGCCTCCACGAGGGCCGAGATCGCGGCTGAGACACGGGGGTCGACGGGGACTTCGCCCCCGCTCCCCGCGATTCGCCGGGCGAGCGTCGTCGCGTCCCCCGGTGTCTGCGCCGCTGAGAGCAGCGCGGACACGGCCGGTGTGTCACGTACCGTGACCGTCCGCATCGAGCCGTCGAGCGTGCGCGAGCGGCCGGATGCATCGTCGACGTCCACTCGGACGCGGCGGCGGCCGTCCGTTCCGACATTGGACCGCGCTGCGACGAGGGGCGTCGCGGGACCGAGGTCATCGAGGCGCGCACGCACGAGACGGGTGAACGAAGCGAGGTCGACGCTGACCCGCCGCTCGAGTTCTGCCGCAGGCTTCGGGACGGTCCCCGCCCTGGTTCCGGGCACCGGTTCCCCGGTCCAGCCGAGGCCCACAGCGGTGTAGTGCGAGAAGGGGCTGACGCGGTTGACCGCGCGTCCGGCGAGGCGTTGCAGGTGTGGTTCGCTCTTGCGCAGTGACGAGCCGGTCCGGCCTGCGGCGTACTTCTCAGCGGCGGCGGCCAGGGCTGGGCTCGACATCGGGGCCGCGAGCCGCAGGGCAGAGTGTGCGAGCACGGCACGCAGGCGAGATCGGTCTGCCTGGAGGTGGTCGTCCACGACGGCGTCCAGGGCCCGCATTGCGCGATCGCGGGTCGTCACTGCGGCGAGCCACTGAGCGGGCTGCACCGACGGGTCGACGACGGGGAGGTCCTCGAGCCGGATCTCCGCCCCGTCGCCGGCGCTGGACTGGCCGATGCTGCGGCGAGCGAGGCGAGCGAGCCTGCGGGCCGCTCGGCGCACGGGGTCGGGTTGTTCAATGCTGCCGAACGGCATGGTCGCTGCGACGAGGCGCTCCGCTGCGGCTTCGAGATCGGTCTGTGCGGCGTCGAGGTGGCGCGCAGCGGCATCCTGCTGGGCGCGGCCAACCGGGTCGGCGATGTCCACCAAGTTGGTGCGGATGAGGACCCATGGGTGGTGCACGACACACACGTCCGTGTCCGTTCCGGCGCCGCGCCTGGGCATGGCGCTGCTTGACGACGTCGCTGCCGCTGCCGGTGCCACGCCGATCGCCAAGTCTCGACTGACGTTCGTGCCAGGGCTGCCAGCGGCGGTGTCGGTGATCCGGGTCGCGGTGTCGGTCATTGCGGTTTCCTGTCGTCGTGCATCGAACGAGGAGTGAGGCCGCGGCCCGCGTGGGGCCGCGGCCTCGGTCAACTCAGATGCAACAGGTGGAGGTGGAACCGCAGGTGGAGTGCGAGTCGCAGCTGCTGGAGCCCGAGGAGGCCCCCGTCTCCGGCAGCGCAACGGCGTCGTGGACCTCGCTGATGTCGAGGACCTCGAGGTCGGCGAAGTCGAGTTCGTCGAACGAGATGGTGTTGGAGATGTGGTGGTTCAAGATGACCAGCTTTCGCTCATGTGGCCGCGGCGCGCAGGAGCGGTACTGCCCCCCAGCAACGACGACCCCCAAAGGTGTTCGTTGTGTTCTTCCTTGCACCGTTCGCGAGTCGCTGCGGCTCGGGTACGAGCCCATCCCCCAGGTTCTTGCGTCGGTAGCCGTATCCCCTCACGTGCACGGATGGTCGGTCAACGTTGTCACCGATGGTCGTGACAGGTGCCCGGCACTGTCCTGACAAACGTCACGTTCTTGTCGTGACGTGTCTCATTGCGTACAGGCCGACCACCCCCGGAAGAACGGGCACCTCGGCCGCCCGCCAGGGCCACCGAGGATGGTGTGATGTCTCCCCGCAGCGGCGAGATCACGGGGACGTGAACTCGAAGCTGGCCCAACGATCCGGCCGCGACCAGCAGTCCTTCCGTGATCGCCAGCACGTTGGTTTGCGCTGGAGGCCCATTGGTCGCGTCTTGGTCACTCGACCGCGGAACAGTCGATCGACGCGAGCTCGGAGGGGAGCTACCAAGCAGGGCTCGGTTCACAAGACCCAGAACAACGAAGAGAGGCCCGCAGCCATCCGGCTACGGGCCTCTCTTCGTTGTCAGGTGCTTCAGAACACCCCTTCGGTCGGGCTGACAGGATTTGAACCTGCGACCCCTTGACCCCCAGTCAAGTGCGCTACCAAGCTGCGCTACAGCCCGCGAGTCCCAGAGGACC
>Ga0308160_10004436_pt1 | contig 15064 bp, 11 predicted proteins | sample PhyFR1_FD_201036 | JGI IMG/M metagenome (GOLD analysis project Ga0308160, IMG submission 201036) | Phyllosphere microbial communities from UC Gill Tract Community Farm, Albany, California, United States - DLSLF.R1 | ecosystem: Host-associated > Plants > Phyllosphere > Unclassified | place: USA...
TAGAGATGAATTCGCCTGCCGCCGGCAGGTAGCCGCTGCGCGTGACCTTGCCCAGCCCCTGGCGCACGCCCCACAGGCTGGCCGGATTGAAGCCGCAGATGATCACCTGCCCTTCCGGGATCAGGACGCGCTCGACCTCGCGCAGCACCTGGTGCGGCTCGGCGGCGAACTCGAGCACGTGGGGCAGCACCACCAAGTCCAGGCTTTGCGAGGCAAAGGGGAGCTCGGCGAAGTCGAGGGCAACGGCAATCTGCTTGCCGCTGGCGGCAAAGGCCAGCTCATCGGAAGTCGAGGTACGCGTTGCCGCTTGCCACTTATTCGGCATCCGGTTGGCGGCCAGCGCGTCGATCTGCGGCACGCCGATCTGGACCGCGTTGTAGCCGAAGATGTCGGCCGTCAACTCGTCGAGGCAGGCTTGCTCGAAGGCGCGCACGTAGGCGCCCGCCGGCGAAAGCAGCCATTCGTCGAGCGCTATAATGGATTTTTCGGACGCAGCGCTATCCATGCCACCCCTCATATGCAAACCATGCAAACCAACCTTGATTCCAGCGGCGACCACGCCGCGCGTAATGATTTGAGTGTCCTGACCGTGCCTGCGTTCAAGGATAATTATCTTTGGCTGATCCACGACGGGTCAAACGCCGCCGTTGTCGACCCCGGCGATGCCGCTCCGATCCTCCAGGCCCTCGAACAACACGGCCTGACGCTTACCGCCATTTTACTCACCCATCATCATAACGACCACATTGGTGGCGTGCAGGCACTGCTCGACCGTTTCGACGTGCCTGTGTTCGGCCCGCGCAACGACGGGATCGCCGCGGTCACCCAGCCCCTGGCGGAAGGCGACCGGGTGACGGTGCCGGGCCTGGGGCTCGAATTTGCCGTGCTGGATGTGCCCGGCCATACCCTCGGCCACATTGCCTACGTGCGCACCACGCCGGGCCTGCACTGGCTGTTCTGCGGCGACACCCTGTTCGCCGGCGGCTGCGGACGCCTGTTCGAGGGGACGCCGGAGCAGATGTCCGCCTCGCTCGACAAGCTGGCCGCTCTGCCCGAGGATACCGAAGTCTATTGCGCGCACGAGTACACGCTGTCGAACCTGCGTTTCGCGCAAGCCGTCGAACCCGGCAACGAAGCATTGGCGCTGCGCATGCGCGACGAGAGCGCCAAACGTGCGCAGGATGTGCCGACTGTGCCGTCGAGCATCGGCCTGGAGCGCAGCACGAACCCCTTCATCCGTTACCGTGAGCCGGCGATCGCCGAGTCCCTCGTCGCAGCAGGCAAGCTGAACCGTGGCGCCGGACCCGTGCAGGCATTCGCCGCCCTGCGCGAGTGGAAAAACGTGTTTTGAACAGGTGCCGCCGGCTCCATCCGGCCAACTCGCCCCCCTCCGGGGCGTGGTGGCCTATCGCTGGCCTGTGCGCAGCCGCGCATTGTTTTTTTGCGCCGCCTCTGTTAGTTAGTTACATTTTTAAGTGCGAGCGAGGTTCCTTGCAAAAAAAGGCGCCGTCGCGATGACGGCGCCCTTTTCACTACTTGAGCCTGCTCAGATTTCTTCGTACAGCGGCAGCGTCAGGAATGCCGCGAACTGTTCCGAGGTGGACATTTCTTCGAAGATTTGAGCGGCACGGGCATAGCTCGGGTTGTCCCCGTTCGGCGCCGCCTCCTTCGCCTTGGCCAGCTCTTCCGGAATCATCGCGCGCACCATCTCGGCAGTCACCTTGCGGCCGTCTTCCAGCACGCCCTTCGGCGAACGGATCCACTGCCAGACCTGGGAGCGGCTGATCTCCGCGGTGGCGGCGTCTTCCATCAGGTTGTGGATCGGTACGCAGCCATTTCCTGCCAGCCAGGCGCCCAGGTAGTGGATGCCGACGTTGATGTTGTAGCGCAGGCCGGCTTCCGTGATCGGCGTTTCCGGCTGGAAGTCGAGCAACTGGGCGGCCGTGACCTCGACGTCGCCGCGCTGCTTCTCGATCTGGTTCGGCTTGTCGCCCAGTACCTTCTTGAACTCCGTCATGGCCAGCTCGACCAGGCCCGGGTGCGCAACCCAGCCGCCGTCGTAGCCGTCGGTGGCGTCGCGCGCCTTGTCGCTGCGCACACCGCCCATCGCGACCTCGTTCTTTTCCGGATCGTTCTTGATCGGAATCAGGGCCGACATGCCGCCGATCGCCGGCGCGCCGCGCTTGTGACAGGTTTTCAGCAGCAGCAAGGCGTAGGCGCGCATGAAGGGCGAGGTCATCGTCACTTTCGGACGGTCGGCCAGGCAGAAGTTCTTGTCCAGCTTAAACTTCTTAATGCAGGAGAAGATGTAATCCCAGCGGCCCGCGTTCAGGCCGGCGCTGTGTTCGCGCAACTCGTACAGGATCTCGTCCATCTCGAAGGCGGCCAGGATGGTTTCGATCAGCACGGTCGCCTTGATGGTGCCGCGCGGCAGGCCGAGCGCTTCCTGGGTGGCGATGAAGATGTCGTTCCAGAGGCGCGCTTCCAGGTGCGATTCCATCTTCGGCAGGTAGAAGTAAGGGCCGGCGCCGCGCGCCAGCTGCTCCTTGGCGTTGTGGAACATGAACAGGGCGAAGTCGAAGATGCCGCCCGAGATGCGCTTGCCGTCGACCAGCACGTGCTTCTCGTCCAGGTGCCAGCCGCGCGGACGCACGACCAGGGTCGCGACCTTGTCGTTCAGTTTATAAGTCTTGCCGTTCTGCTCGAGCGCAATCGTGCGGCGCACGGCGTCGCGCATGTTGATCTGGCCGGTGATCTGGTTGTCCCAGTTCGGCGCGTTCGAATCCTCGAAGTCCGTCATGTAGCTGTCGGCGCCCGAGTTCAGGGCATTGATGACCATCTTGCGCTCGACCGGCCCGGTGATCTCCACGCGGCGGCACTCCAGGGCCTGCGGGATCGGGGAGATCTTCCAGTCGCCGTCGCGGATGTGCTTCGTCTCTGCCAGGAAATCCGGACGCTCGCCGGCGTCCAGGCGCCTGGCGCGTTCGACGCGGGCGGCCAGCAGTTCCTGGCGGCGCGGCTCGAACTGTCGGGTCAGCATCGCGACCAGTTCGAGCGCCTCGGGAGTGAGGATCTGTTCGAAACCGGGCTTGATCTCGGCCGTGATTTCCAGGCCTTGCGGGGTGGCGATGGTCATGTGGAACTCCTAGGTAAATGAATGATCGTGCGGTGCAGCGTCAGCGACCAGTATAAGGCAGCTTGGCGTTTGTCATATCATCAAGTATATTCAACAGAAAGTAGCGGAACGATACATTTATGCATTTCATTTGTGCGTAAATGTCACAGGTGAACAAGGAGCGCCGTGGGCAAATTCAGGGAGATCTCGACCTTCGTCGAGGTGGTGGCGCGGGGAAGCCTGTCGGCGGCGGCGCGGGCGGAAGGCATTGCTCCGGCCATGATCGGGCGTCGCCTGGATGCGCTGGAAGCGCGGCTCGGCGTCAAGCTGCTGCAGCGCACCACCCGGCGCCTGGCCCTCACCGACGAAGGCGCGGCCTTTCTGGAGGATTGCCAGCGCATCCTGGCCGAGATGGACGAAGCCGAAGCGGCCGTATCGGAGCGCAGCGCCCATGCCAAGGGGCACCTGCTGGTGTCGGCCCCGGCCGGCTTCGGACGGCGCCACGTGGCCCCTCTCCTGCCCTCCTTCCTGGCCGAGCACCGCGACGTGAGCGTCAACCTGAACCTGAACGACCGCGTCGTGGACGTGATCGGCGAAGGCGTCGACGTGGCGATCCGCATCGCCAGCCTGGGCGACTCGAACCTGGTAGGCGTCAAGCTGGCCGACAATGCGCGCGTGGTGGTGGCCAGCCCCGGCTACCTGAAGCGCCACGGCACGCCACGCAGCCTGGCCGACCTGGCGCGCCACAACTGCCTGGCGATCAGCAGCGAAGGCAGCCAGCGCGGCTGGACCTTCCGCGACCACCAGAAGACGGTGACCCTGAAAGTGGCCGGCAATATGGTCTGCAACGACGGCGAGGTGCTGCTCGACTGGGCATTGGACGGCAAGGGGCTGGCCTGGCGCTCGATGTGGGAAGTGGGAGCACAGATCGCGGCGGGAAAACTGGTGACGGTGCTGGAGGCCTATGCGGCTCCGGGCAACGATATTTATGCAGTGTTTGCCCAGCGGCGGCATTTGCCGCTACGGATACGGGCTTTTGTCGACTTCCTGCGGCGCGCTTATGCGCAGCCGGATTATTGGCGGACGGAAAGTGATCTGGTGGTAGAGCTGCCCTAAGCGGACAGTTCCGTCCGGAAACGACAGACGAAAAAAAATCCCCGGCATGCCGAGGATTTTTCATCGTAATACAGCGGCTGAGATTACAGCGGCTGGATGTTCGATGCTTGTTTGCCCTTAGGACCCGAGGTCACGTCGAACGAGACGCGCTGGTTCTCTTGCAGGGACTTGAAGCCTTGGGTCTGGATAGCCGAGAAGTGCGCGAACAGATCTTCGCCGCCTTCATCAGGGGTGATGAAGCCGAAGCCCTTCGAGTCGTTAAACCATTTAACAATGCCAGTTGCCATTACAATTTCCTATTTCAGTTAAGTGGGCTTGCGCCCGTTTATGATCGTTTGAAGAAGCAAGAAAGAAATGACAGACAGACTGCACTACTAGCTCGAACCCAACGATCCCGTATTATACCGAATAAAACAGCCTACAAGCAGTTTTCGCAAAATAAAAACGGAGGCTGCGTAACAATGCCGTGTACCAACTATTTACCGGCTGAATCTGCCTCTGCTACGCACTCCGATTTGCATCGGCACAGGAAGAATATAGTCATCGATGCTGATCAAGTTTGCGATGGATCAAACGGCTCGACGCTAGACCCTTGGTTCAGGGCAATAGCGAAAACGCGGCGCTGTGATAAGCGGGCTGGGGCGCAGCCAAACCGCCGCGGACAAATTCGTCCAGCGAGGCCAGCCATGCGCGCCAGTCGTCGGCGCCCACGTGTTCGAAGGCGGTCAGCACGCGCAGGCGCTGCTCGAGGGCGCGCGCGCCCTGCCCCAGCTCGCGAAAGCCGAAGGTGACGGCGGCGCCCGCCAGCGCATGCAGGAGCGACTGCAGCTCGGCCGCCAGCGCGGCGCTGGGCGCGCCCGGATCGAAGCCGCCGCCGGCCTGGCCCAGGCGCCGCAGCGTGTCCGGCAGGCCGGCGCGAAAGTCCGCGTTCGCCTGCGTCAAGCGGACAAAGAAGTCCGCATCCACCGGCCCCGGCATTTATTTGGTACCGAAGATGCGGTCGCCGGCGTCGCCCAGGCCCGGGACGATGTAGGCGTGCTCGTTCAGGTGCGAGTCGAGCGAGGCCACGTACAGCTTCACGTTCGGATGGGCGTCGTGGAAGACCTTGACGCCTTCGGGCGCCGCGACCAGGGCCAGGAAGATGATCTGGTCGTCGCGCACGCCGCGCTTCTTGAGCACGTCGACCGCGTGCACGGCCGAATTACCGGTCGCGACCATCGGGTCGCACAGGATGAAGGTGCGCTCCGAGGTGTCCGGCAGGCGCACCAGGTACTCGACCGGCTCGTGGGTGTCGGGGTCGCGGTAGACGCCGATGTGGCCCACGCGCGCCGACGGCACCAGCTCCAGCAGGCCGTCGCTCATGCCGATGCCGGCACGCAGGATCGGCACGATCGCCAGCTTCTTGCCGGCGATGACGGGCGCGTCGATGGTGACCAGCGGGGTCTGGATCGGACGCGTGGTCAGCGGCAGGTCGCGCGTGATCTCGTAGCCCATCAAGAGCGTGATCTCCTTGAGCAGCTCGCGGAAGGTGCGGGTCGAGGTGTCGTGCTCGCGCATGTGCGACAGCTTGTGCTGGATCAGCGGGTGGTTCAGGATGTAGAGGCTGGGGAAGCGCGGGTCTTGTTTCATGGTCGACATAGGAGATTTCTTCGGTTGATGCGGGGAGCGGTGCTCGTAACCTGCCATTATCGCAAGCGCGGGCGGTTTTGTCGCGCTCCGCCTGCAGAATTTATTCCGGGAGCACCAGCGCCCGCGCCAGGATCGCCTCGAAGTCGAGATTGGAAGGCAGCCGCCCGAAGGCGCCGCCCACGTCCTGCTCGATGCGCGAAGCGACAAAGGCCTCGGACACGTAAGCCGGCGCATGCTGGATCAGCAGCGCGGCCTGGACCGCGACCACCAGGCCCTCGGCCAGGCGGCGCGCACCGGCTTCGTCGGCCTGCGCCATGTCGTCCCCGAGCTGCTGCACGAAACGCGCGAAGCGCGCATCGCGGCGCGCGGCCGGCGCCAGCTCGGCCTCCAGCGCCGCGCGCGCCGCTTCAGGCGCCTTGCCGAGTGCGCGCAGCACGTCCAGGCACATCACGTTGCCGGAGCCTTCCCAGATCGAATTGACAGGGAATTCGCGGTACAGGCGCGCCAGCGGGCCGTCCTCGACATAGCCGTTGCCGCCCATGACTTCCATCGCTTCGGCGCCGAAGGCCGGGCCGCGCTTGCACAGCCAGTACTTGCCGGCCGGGGTCAGGAGGCGCCCCAGCGCGCTTTCGACCGGATCGTCCGGCTTGTCGAAGCAGCGCGCCAGGCGCAGCGCGAACGCGGTGGCCGCTTCCGATTCCAGCGCCAGGTCGGCCAGCACGTTGCGCATGAGCGGCTGCTGCGCCAGCGGCTTGCCGAAGGCGGCGCGGCCGCGCGCATGGTTCAGCGCATGGCACAGGGCCGCGCGCATGATGCCTGCGGTCCCGACCACGCAGTCGAGGCGGGTGTGGCTGCCCATCTCGAGGATGGTCGGGATGCCGCGCCCGACCGGTCCCACCAGCCAGCCGATGGCGTCGCAGAACTCGACCTCGGACGAGGCATTCGAGCGGTTGCCCAGCTTGTCCTTCAGGCGCTGGACGCGGATCGCATTGCGGCTGCCGTCGGGCAGGTAACGGGGCACGAAGAAGCAGGACAGCCCGGCACTGCCTGTTTCGTCGGTCTGGGCCAGGATCAGGTGGGCGTCCGACTGCGGCGCCGAAAAGAACCACTTGTGGCCGACGATGCGCCAGGCGCCTTCGCCCTCCGGGCCCAGGCGCAGGTTGGCTTCGCGCGGCAGCATCTCGGTCGCGCGCGTCGTGTTGGCGCGCACGTCGGTACCGCCCTGCTTTTCCGTCATGCCCATGCCGATCAGGGCGCCGCGCTTCTGCTCCACCGGCAGCGAGCGCGGGTCGTATTCATTGGAGAGGATCTTCGGCAGCCAGCGCGCGGCGATGCGGGGCGCATGGCGCAGCGCCGGCACCGCGGCATAGGTCATCGTCACCGGACACTGGGCGCCGTTCTCGACCTGCCCGAACAGCAGATAGGCGGCGGCGCGCGCGACCTGGGCACCGGGGCGCGGATCGGCCCAGGGCGCGGAATGGGCGCCGGCGCCGATCATCAGGGTCATCAGCTCGTGCCAGGCCGGATGGAATTCGACCTCGTCGACGCGGCGGCCGCTGCGGTCGAAGGAGACCAGGCGCGGACCGTTGCTGTTGGCCAGGCGCGCCAGGTCGAGCACGTCGGCGCGGCCCAGGCGCGCACCGAGGGCGTCGAGCTGCTCGCGCGCCCAGCCGGCGCCTTCGCGCTCCAGGCCTTCGCGCAGCGCTGGGTCGCAGCGCAGCAGGTTGACGTCGCCGAAGGGCGGCGCCTGGTTGAAGACGTCGTGCGTATCGAAGGGATTCATCGCGGCTCCTCGCTGGTATGCCCATCTGGTCTATAATGTTGCGCAAAAGCATCAAAGTGCACGCCTGTGCTTTCTCATGCACTACGCATCGGCGACAATGGCGGGTCTTGTATTGACGACGCTTGTTAGCGATCCGTCAAGAGGCTAGCGCAAAGCGCCTTGTCAAGCAAGACACCACTGCGCTAACGCAAATGGAGCGTGACTCGGTGTGGCTGCCGATGTTTTTTAATGCCCCTCGGAATTTTTCGATGATAAAGTGCCCTGTGGTTTGTTAAACTTCCAGGGTTCACCTGTCCCAGGTGCCAGCAATAAGGCAGATATTTCAACGATGCGCTCTCCCTCCGCCGCCGCGCCGGCGCACGGCACCGACACGCTGATGGAAGCAGCGGGCGATTGCGCGCTGCGCATCGCGCCTAGCGGCGAGATCCGCAGCGCCAGCCGCCGCACCCTGCGCCTGCTGGGCCTGCCGGGCGCGCTTGAAGGCATGCCTCTCCCCGACCTGGTCCACGAGACCGACGGCGCCGCCCTGCGCACCGCGATCGCCGACGCCCATGCGGCCGGCGAGCCGGTGCTGGTGCGCGTACGCCTGCGCTGCCTGGACCGCGAGATTCCTTTCGAGCTGCGCATCGCCCCGCTAGGCGCCTACGACAGCCTGCTGGTGGTCGGACGCGACGTCAGCGCCCAGCACGCCCTTGAAGAACGCCTGCGCCACATCGCGACCCACGACGCCCTGACCGAACTGCCGAACCGCCTGCTGCTGGCCGACCGCATCCGCATGGTGATCGCCAACGCGCGCCGCTCGGGCCAGGGCTTTGCTGTCGCCACGATCGGCATCGACGGCTTCAAGAAGGTGAACGATGCGCTCGGCCATGCGGTCGGCGACGCCGTGCTGTGCCAGGCCGCCGGCCGGCTGCGGCGCGCGATGCGCGACAGCGATACGCTGGCGCGCGTGGGCGGCGACGAATTCGTCGTGGTCCTGCCCGGCACCGCCAGCGAAGCCCAGATCAAGCTCGTCACCGGGCGCCTGCTGGCGACCCTGCAGTCGCCCTTCGAGCACGAGGGCCATACGATCTACCTCGGCGCATCGAGCGGCGTCGCGCTCTATCCGCAGCATGCCGAGGACGACCACGGGCTGCTGGCCCTGGCCGACGCGGCCCTGATCCGCGCCAAGGAAACCGGCAAGGGCCGCGCCCTGGTCTACAGCGCGCGCGAACAGGGCCCGCCACAGCACGACATCTCGCTGGAGGCGGCCATGTTTTCTGCCGTGCGCGAAGGCGAGTTCCTGCTCTACTTCCAGCCGATCGTCGATGCGCGCACGCGCCTGATCGAGGGCTTCGAGACCCTGATGCGCTGGAAGCACCCGACGCTGGGCATGGTGCCGCCGGTACGCTTCATCCCGATCGCCGAGACCAATGGCCTGATCAACATGCTCGGCGCCTGGGCCCTGAAAGCGGCCTGCGCCCAGCTGCCGCAGTTCGAGGAAGCCGCCAAGCGCGATCTCTACATCTCGGTGAACATCAGCCCGCGCCAGTTCAGGAACGACAAGTTCCTTGGCGTGCTGGACGAGGCGCTGGCGCTGTCCGGCCTGGACGGCAGCAAGCTGGTGCTCGAGATCACCGAAGGCACGCTGATGGTCGACCCGCAGCATGCGGAGACCATCCTCACCAGGATGTCCGAACGCGGCGCGCGCATCGCGATCGACGACTTCGGCACCGGCTACTCCTCGCTGGCCTACCTCAAGCGCTTCCCGATCTCGGTGCTGAAGGTGGACCGCGCATTCGTGAAAGACCTGCCCGGCGCGCAAAAGGAAGCGGCGATCTGCAGCGCCGTGCTCGACATGGCGCGCCACCTCGACCTGTCGGTCGTGGCCGAAGGCGTCGAGACCGAGGAACAGCTGGCCTGGCTGCAGGCGCGCGACTGCCGCTACATCCAGGGCTACCTGACCGGCAAGCCGATGCCGGCCCACGTGGCCCTCGCCGCCCTGCAGGACAACCATTACACGGCATTGCTGCCGCCCGAACGACCAGCCCGCACATCATGACCGCATCATCCCTCCCCGACACCCCGCCGCGGGCCGGCGCAACGCTCGACCTGCTGTGGGAACGCATCCGCCGCCAGGGCGACATGCCCGGCTTCACGCGCGCCATCAACGCCATCCTGGCCTCGATGCGCGGCGAGGACGAGCGCGAATTCTCGATGACCCAGACCGTGCTATCGGATCCGGTCCTGACGCAGAAGGTACTCAGGCTCGCCAACAGCGGCATGTATTCCGCCTTCGGCCAGCGCATCAACACGGTGTCGAAAGCCGTACTGGTGCTGGGCACCGAGGCGATCGGCCACCTGGCGCTGGGCCTGAAGCTGATCGAGGAACTGGCGAAAAGCACGCCGGATTCGGCGCTCGCCCACGTCGAGATGGAAAAGGCCGTGCTGGCCGGGATGGTGGCCCAGCAGGTGGCCGCCAGCGCCGCCACGCGCGACCCCGAGGAAGCCGTGGTGTGCTCGATCCTGCATTCGCTGGGCCGGATGATGGTCACCTTCTACATGCCCGAACGCTGGGCACGGATGCAGGAGGTCGCCGGCGCCGGATTCGAGGAACTGGCGGCGCAGCCGGTGCTCGGCCTCTCGCTCGAGGCCCTGGGCCGCGCCACGGCCGAACACTGGGGCCTGCCGCGCAACCTGGTGGCCGGCATGCGCACGCTGGAGCCGGGCCAACGCGAGGAAGGCTTCGGCCACGACGACTGGCTGGCGGCGCTGGGCACCATGTCGACCCGCTGCGCCAGCTCGCTCTGGAACGACAACGAAGCCGGTGCCGCCCAGGTGGCCGAACTGGCCGAGGCCTTCGCGCCGATGCTGGGCGTGGCGCCGCAGCAGATGCTGACAGCGATCGACAAGGCCAGGCGCGAGGCGCAGGCCGATCTCACCATCGCGCCGCTGGCCAAGCCCTTGGAAAAACAGGTACACGTCGAGACCGTTGCCCGCAAGCGCGAGGCCGGCAACCGCATCCTGATGAGCGGCGCGGCCGACATGCGCGACGCCGGCGTGTCCGTGAATCCCGGCCAGATGATGTCGATGGCGCTGGAAACCATCTTCCAGGGCCTGTCCTTCACGCGCGCGTTTGCATTCCTGCGCAACCGGCGCGAAGGCAAGTACCTGGCGCGCATGGGCTTCGGCGAAGGCGCCAGGACCCTGATGCCCAACCTGTCCTTCGACGACGCCTACGGCCCCGACGTGTTCCACGCTGCCCTGACCAGCGACCGCGTGATTTTCATCGAGAATGCGCGCGATCCGAAATTCGCGGCCAAGCTGCCCGGCTGGTGGCGCGGCACCCTGTCCGAGGCGCGCTGCTTCGTCGTGATTCCGCTGTGCCTGAACGGCCAGCCGGTCGGCTTCATCTACGGCGACTGGGACGACACTTTCCCGTCCATCAGCCTGAGCCAGACGGAATTCTCGCTGCTGAACGATTTGCGCACGCTGGTGGTGCGTTCGATCGAACGGCGCACGCAGGCCGAGCTGGCGGCAGCCGCCGCCAAACAATAAACCCGGATTAGATCCGCGGCGTATCGACGCGCACGTCGCCGCACTGCGCACGGTGCATCAGCGCGTGGTCGATCAGCACCAGGGCCAGCATGGCCTCGGCGATCGGCGTCGCGCGGATGCCGACGCAGGGGTCGTGGCGGCCGAAGGTCTCGACGATCGATGGCGTACCCGCCTTGTCGATCGAGCGGCGCGGCACCCGGATCGAGGACGTCGGCTTGATCGCCAGCGAGACCGTGATGTCCTGCCCGGTCGAAATCCCGCCCAGCACGCCGCCGGCCTGGTTGCCCACAAAACCTTGCGGCGTCAGTTCGTCGCCGTGCTCGGACCCCTTCTGCACGACCGCGTTGAAGCCGGCGCCGATCTCCACGCCCTTGACCGCATTAATTCCCATCATCGCGTAGGCGATGTCGGCATCGAGCTTGTCGTAGATCGGCTGGCCGAGGCCGACCGGCACGCCGGTGGCCACGACATCGATGCGCGCGCCGATCGAGTCGCCGGCGCGGCGCAAGTCATCCATATAGGCTTCCATGCGCGCCAGCAGCGCCGCGTCATCGGTAGCGGCAAAGAAGGGATTGTTCGGCACGTGCTCCCAGCCGCCGAACGGGATGTCGATCTCGCCCAGCTGGCGCATGCAGCCCATGAAGCCAATGCCGTAGCGTTCGCGCAGCCATTTCTTGGCCACCGCGCCGGCGCCGACCACGGGCGCGGTCAGGCGCGCCGAGGAACGGCCGCCGCCGCGCGGGTCGCGCACGCCGTATTTGTGCCAATAGGTGTAGTCGGCGTGGCCTGGGCGGAAGGACTCGGCGATGTTGCCGTAGTCCTTGCTGCGCTGGTCTTCGTTCGGAATCAGGAGCGCGATCGGGGTGCCGGTCGTTACGCCCTCGTACACGCCCGACAGGATCTGCACGCGGTCCGCTTCCTGGCGCTGGGTCACGTGGCGCGAGGTGCCGGGCTTGCGGCGGTCGAGGTCGCCCTGGATGTCGGCTTCCGTCAGCGCCATGCCCGGCGGGCAGCCGTCGATGACGCAGCCGATCGCGGGACCGTGCGATTCGCCGAAGGTGGTGACGGAAAACAGCTTACCGAAGGAATTACCAGACATAGGACGTAGGCGAAAAGTGCGAAAAGATCATTCTACCAGCCCACGCAGGGATCGGCGGAGGGCCGTCTTTTTCCGCATTCGACCAGCTTTTATGTTGCTCCACGGATATATATTTTCCTCCAAGCACAACTTTTGGCCGCCCGTATTGAATAATGTCCGTTATACTCCGTTCGAATGAACCGCCGAGCCTGAACTTGGAGACGCAACAATAATGCCCGCATCGATGTCGCCCGGTGTCGCCCTGCCTGCGCACGACGACCTGATATTCCTGGACGAGGCACCGCTCGCCGGCGCGCGCGGCACTCGCTCCGCCGTGCCGGGCTGGCGCATCCTGATCGTCGACGACGACGCCGACGTCCATTCGACTACCACCTTCGCCCTCGCCGGGCTCGAAGTCCAGGACCGCCCGCTCGAATTCCTGCACGCCTATTCGGCGGAACAAGCGCGTGTGCTGCTGGCGCGCGAGCCCGACATTGCCGTCATCCTGCTCGACGTCGTGATGGAGCAGCCCGACGCCGGCCTGCACCTGGTGCGCCACGTGCGCGACACGCTCGGCATGACCGACGTGCGCATCATCCTGCGTACCGGTCAGCCGGGCTACACGCCCGAGATGGAAGCGATCCGCGACCTCGACATCAACGACTACCGCACCAAGTCCGAACTCACCCGCACCAAGCTGTACACGACGGTGGCCGCCGCCGTGCGCGCCTACCAGCAGCTGCACGCGCTGGGCGTGGGCCGCGCCGGGCTGGAACGCATCGTCCACGCGGGCACCGAACTGATGCGCCTGCACGGCGCGCGCGACGTCGCCCGCTCGGTCCTGCAGCAGGCGGCCGCCCTGCTCGGCCAGGAGCCCGGCGGCGTGCTGTGCGCGCGCGAAGGCGCGGGATTGCGCGTGCTGGGGGGCGCCGGCAGCGGACTCGAACTCGAACAGCGCCTGCTCGACCTGAAACAGCATGGGCTCATTGGCGGCGCCGCCACGCGTGCCCTGGCCGAGCGGCGTTCGGAATTCAACCCGACTTGCCTGGCGCTCTACTTCCCCGGCAAATCGGGCCGCGACTTCGCCGCCGCCTTGCCCCTGGTGCGCCCTGTCAGCGACGGCAACAAGCGCCTGCTGCACGTCTTTGCCAGCGTGGTCTCGGTCAGCCTCGACAACCTCGAACTGGTCGGGCGCCTGAACAACGCCGCCTTCTTCGACCAGCTCACCTGCCTGCCGAACCGCACGCAACTGGTCGAGGACCTGGACGCCGCGGTCGCCAACGAGGGCGGCCTGGACACCACGCTGACCCTGGTCGACCTCGACCACTTCGCCGAGATCAACGACGCTCTCGGCCACCAGTTCGGCGACCAGCTGCTGGTCACGGTGGCCCAGCGCCTGCAAAGCCAGCTCGATCCGCGCCTGAAGGTGGCGCGCATCGGCGGCGACATCTTCGCCGTGCTGGGCATGGGCAGCCTGAATACGCCGGAAGCGATCCACGCCCTGTTCGCAGCGCCCTTCTCGCTCGACGGCCAGGACCTGCAGGTATCAAGCACCCTCGGCCTGGTACGCCTGGGCGAACACGACGGCACCGGCGCCGACGCGCTGAAGGATGCCGACATCGCCCTGAAGCGCGCGAAGTCGCAGCAGCGCGGTGGCCACTTCTATTTTTCGCGCGGCATGGGCGTCGAGATCCGCGAACGCGTGCGCCTGATGCACGCGCTGCGCAGCGGCGTGCGCCGCGGCGAACTCTTCCTCGCCTACCAGCCGCAGGTGGACCTTGCGACCGGCCGACCCTTCGGCGCCGAAGCGCTGCTGCGCTGGCGTATGCAGGACGGCACCCTGGTGCCGCCGGACCGCTTCATCCCGATCGCGGAATATTCGGGCCTGATCGTCGAGATCGGCGCCTGGGTGCTGCGCGAAGCCTGCGACGAGCTGATGCGCCTGCGCGGCGCCGGCCACCTCGACTTCACGATGTCGATCAACGTGTCGCAGGCCCAGTTCCGCCATCCGCGCTTCGTCGACGTCCTGCGCACGGTGCTGAATGACACCGGCGCGCCGCCCGAATACATCGAGCTCGAGATCACGGAATCGATGGCGATGGAAGAGCCGCAGCTGCTGGCCGAGATGCTGGCCCAGGTCAAGCGCACCGGGGTCTCGATCGCGATCGACGACTTCGGCACAGGCTTCTCTTCGCTGTCTCACCTGCAGCGCCTGAACGTGGACCGCCTCAAAATTGACCGCGCCTTCGTTACCGAGATCACCGGCTCGGCGCGCGGCAGCAGCATCGCCGAGATGATCATCCAGCTCGGACGCAACCTCGGTTTGTCAGTCATTGCGGAAGGGGTGGAAGACGAACGCCAGGCGCAGATCCTGCACGCGCTGGGCTGCCCGCTGGCGCAGGGCTTCCTGTTCTCGCGGCCGCTGTCGCCGCAAGCCTTATTGGAGTGGCTGGCGACGCAGGGCTTGAGCGACGCCGCGTGACGTGACGCGAATGCTGGGCTCGGGGCGCCCACCCTACAGCTCGCGATATCGTAGGGTGGGCGCCCCGAGCCCACCAAACAGGCCCGCTACTTAATCCTCGGCCGCCTGCTCCGCCGGCCAATCCCGGATATACGCCTTGAGCATGCGGTTCTCGAAACTCTGCGCCTCGAGCACCGCGCGCGCGACGTCGTAGAACGAAATCACGCCCAGCAGCGTCTTGGCATCCATCACCGGCAGGTAGCGCGCATGCTTTTCCAGCATCATGCGGCGCACTTCGTTGACTTCGGTTTCGGGGGTGACCGTGATCGGCGCCTCGTCCATGTG
>Ga0308160_10004437_pt1 | contig 15063 bp, 18 predicted proteins | sample PhyFR1_FD_201036 | JGI IMG/M metagenome (GOLD analysis project Ga0308160, IMG submission 201036) | Phyllosphere microbial communities from UC Gill Tract Community Farm, Albany, California, United States - DLSLF.R1 | ecosystem: Host-associated > Plants > Phyllosphere > Unclassified | place: USA...
GAGTCGAACCCGGGCCTTTCGCGTGAGAGGCGAATATCATAGCCGTTAGACAATTAAGGAATTGATATTTGATCAAATTGTTTATAATTATTTAATTGTACCATATTGATATGGTTCTATGCCAGGCGGCCCCCTTGCCCGACCTCGTTCCTTCCTCTCTCACCTCCTATCTCACGTTACCTGCCATCTCATCGCAGAATCACGAGCTAGACGAGGCTAACTGCAAGATGCTCCTCTTGCTATAGCTCACGTATGGTAGAATCACATCGCTGTCTGTGTCCGCTCTCATGTTGCTGACGCTCCGCGTTATCTCGCCGCCGCAGCCAGTCGTGCACTTGGTTCATTGATGTCATCGCCGGTCTCGGCGCTCACTCTTTCCCTGTGTCTCGCTACTCAAATGATCTTGCCTCCGCTGTATCATGCGCATAACTCCCCTAGATGTGGCACTATCGACGTCGAAGGAAACCGTCGCCCACAATCGGCGGATTTTTCCGTAAGTGCCGTATCGCCACAGAAGGGTCTGCCATGGCGAGCAGGGGCGAAGGCGCAACACGTGTCGCACATGCTGGATGGGCAGCGTTAGGGCCTCTGCGCACACTCGGGGCGCTCTCTTCCTCTGTGCCCTCTCGAGAAGCGAGGACCAAGTCCGACATTACATGGCCTGGCGGATCATCCGCTGCAATAAAAGCGTGGATGGTCAGGCACGAGTGAAGCGTCGACACCAGATGAGTCAGTCTGCAACCTCAGACGTAAAGAGTCTTAGTGAAGGTCTTCAGAGGCCGGCGTCGCGCGGCCTGCCCTGAGAGACGACTCGCGAAAGGCCTCAGCAAGCACTGCTTCGGATTATCCAACAGATGAAGCAGAAGATCAGAACGCACCGAGGATTCAGAGGCTGTAGCAGCGCGGCGGGCCTGGACGACGTAGCCTATCGGACAATCTGCGACGTTCCGGATGATCAGCTCGCGGACCTCTTGAACGAGTGCATCGCTAGACGGCAGGCACCAGAGGAGTGGATGCTCACCTTGCTGGTCGCGCTGCCCAAAGCGGGGAAAGACGCTCGTCAGGCCGCGAACCATCGACTGATCGGCTTAAAGAGCTGCATGCTCAAGGCTCTCACCCGCCTGATCGACGGACGCCTAAGCGCTTGGGCAGAGGCAAACGGGCGCATCCCAGACACTCAGAACGGGTTCCTGAAGGGACGACGCACCTGTACGAATCCGGTCATATTGCGCATGGCAGTGGAGAAGGTGGCGGCGAAGCGTCAGCCTCTCTACGTGATCTTTCTCGATCTGACCAACGCTTTTAACCACCCAACCATCAGCCAGCCCCGACTGTTCCTCAAGCTACACGAGCTGGGAGCCAGAGGCCCACTCGTAGACTGGCTACGATGGGCTTATGATCGCATGCGCTACAAGATGTCGCGGAACCAAGGCTCGGCGCCGGCGGACGGAGGGGAGAACGAGCAAGACGCGCCCTTCGGCTCGAACAGAGGCATCTTGGCCGGTGACTCGGCGTCCCCCACGCTGTGGAACCTGTACATGGCAGACATGACCATTCCGGCAAACGGCGCCGATGTCCGCCTGGACGAACGCTCGGTCTGCCACCTCGAGCACGCAGACGACCTAGCCATCTTCTCGACGTCGATCGAAGCGCTGCAAGCCAAAGTAGACGCGGTCAGCAGATGGTGTGAAAAAAACAGCATGCTACCCAATCCGGCCAAATTTCAGCTTCTCGGCTTCAACGTCCCGCGGACCGAACGCGGTGAGGCATGCATCACCCTGCGCGATGCGATCATCCCTCAGACGGTCAGCGCCACGTACGTAGGTGTCACCTTCCAGACCAAGCAGACATTCTCCTTCGGCAAGTACTGTACGCACACGGTGAGATGTATGGCTCGGTAACGGTAACACAGGGGTCTCCGTGCATAAGTATCGGCACCCAAGATACATATCTTGGAGAGCTAACTTTGGAAGAGTCGCCCAAATCAGCCCCGAATCAGGATTTTCTGTGGATTTGTGTACATGAGTAACGCTCTGTCGGAACGAACGTGCATAGTATGAAAGCTAATTGATCAGGTTCCGGAGCGGGGTTCGTACATCTCACCGTGTGCGTAAAGTACCTCGCCAGCAGCGCCCTCGACGCTCGTCGCGTCGGCCGCGCGGCTTTGGCAGCCGTCAGGCAGATGACCGGTGACCTCTCACCAAGGATCGCGCGAGACATCTATGCAGCCAGAGTAGACCCGCACCTGATGAAAGGTTCAGAAGTCTGCCCAAGGATAGCAAGGGGGGTAGCAGGTCAATTGCAAGTCGTGCAGAGCGAGGTCCAGGTGCTGCGACGCGCTCTTGGATCGACTGCCCTTGCCCCCAGGGTCTTCGGGCACTCTGAGCTCGGAGTGGTTCCCGTCCCGTACAGAAGAGCAAAAGCAACCCTGTCGTACCTTCGCTTTCTACTCGGCCTGCCTGACGACGCAATCCCGAGGCGAGCCCTAGCTCCCAGTCTTACACTGGCAGCGGAGGGTAATGTTGGGCATCAGATGTGCGTCGGGCGCTCGGCGAGCTCCAACCGGCCGTGCCGCTCGATCTCTCAAGCGGCCGGCCTTTGACCGCAAATGTCAGTCAAGCAGAGCGGGCCCTGCAAGCGTCATGCGACAGCCACCTGCGGGCGAGACTCATGTGCCTGCAGAAGTCGCAGCTCCTCCGCAACCGGCTCAACGATCCCAGCATACCGGTCTGCTCCTTCCGCGCATACCTCGATCTCCAGCCCGCCCGGGCCCGGCGCACCCTAACGAAAGTGACCCTCTCAGACCATGAGCTCGCCAGCGAGGCACTCTCACGGGAGACGCCAGTAGTACCGCGCGAGCAGCGTGCGTGCCGCCTCTGCCGCGCAGGAGTCGAAGATCCTGCCCACATCCTGCTTGTGTGCCCCGACCAGAAGCTTGTCAGCCTGCGGGACGCACTGCATCGATCCCACCCGGAGCTCCTCGACCCCTTCGGGCTTTCCTCGGAGCAGCCTCAGGCCTCTCCCTTGTCGCGCCTGCGAGCGACCCTTAACGACCATGATCGGGCGGCGTCTGCCGCGCCCGCTTGGACCAAATTCCTGGAGCGAACGTACGAGGTCAAAGTACTGCATGTGACGGACGCGGAGGCGGTCATGGTTGGCAGGCAGCTCGCACGCTTCCTCGCGCCCGGGCCAGATCAGACCGGCGAGCTCCTGCATCCTCCGGCCCAGTCGACGACGACCTTCCGGTAGCTCCCAGGTCGCCTTTCCTTCTCTCACTCGCCGCACTGCGTTACACCCTGTCCTGCCCAAGCACCGCCGCTCCACCTTCCTTAGCCGTCGACCCGCCGCCAGCCGCGCTCGCCTGACCCTGTTCCCTCGCCCTTGCCGGACCCCACCGCGGCCTCTCGCCCAGCTCTTAAAGCACCATCTATCGCACGCAGTGTACCCCTCGTCTCACTCAGCCCTACTACTCATCTTCCTGCCCTCTCCTGTCGAACCCGATGTACTTCAACAACTTTTCCTCTCCCTCGAAGCGCGTGTCGGCGCGGCACCCCACGGTCGAAACATCCGAGCTCGCACCTCCCTTCAGGGCTCCGCCTCTGCTCCGGGAGAGCTCGGCCAGGACGAAGCCGACGCGCCTCCCCTGCCCTCCATGGAGCAGCCTCTCACATCTCTCGGGTCGCGCCTAAGCCATCGGTTGCAGCGGCGGTCGGTCGATCAGGAGCAAGTCCTTCAGGCTGCTGACAACAGCCCGGTCGAGCTGCAAGCGGGAGCAGCCGGCCTCGACACTCAGGCGGGCGCCCTTCCGTTGAAGGAGACGCCTAAGAAGGCGACAAGGGATTAAAGCCCGCCCCAGCCGATCATCTGCAACAGCTCCTCGCTCGCAGTCGCATCGCAGAGCTCGTCGAGGCCATTATCACGGACCACGCCGATCATCTCAGGCGCCATTCGAGTTTCATGGATACGATCGATCAGGACCTCACCACCTTGTCCTCCCGCGCGCGGAACGGAAGACAGTCAACGGGACCTCGCCTCCACCGTCCGCACGCTCAACAGACGCCTGACGGAGGACTACTATAACATGGTCGATGTCACCGACCTCATCCGCCGAAGCCGACGAGCCCAGGAGACGGCGCCTCTGGCCCTCGCTCCTCCTCCGATCGCGGTCGTCCCCTTGCCCGCCGAGCCGACTCGGACCAATTCACTCGGCGACGGAGGCGGAGCTGCCCTTGGACCCGCGTCAACCATGGGACTAGGTCACGGACACGCTTATGTACAGGGTTCGGGGATCGGGCCGGGCCCTGCGACTTTCCCCTACGGTCCCGCCGTCAGCCGGCCGGCGTTTGGTGCGGGCAGTACGTGGCCGCCAAGTCAGCGGCGGCAGCGTTGGCAGCGGCGCCTTTGCTCCCGCGCCTGATACTGTACGCACACGATGGGATGTACGGACCCCGCTCCGGAACCTGATCAGTTAGCTCTCAGAATATGCACGTTTGGTCCGACAATACGTTACTCATGCACACAAAACCCCCAGAAAAGCCAGATTTTGGGCCGATCTGGGCGGCTTTTGTGAAGTTAGCTGTCCAAAATATGCATCTTGGGTGCGTTACCGCGTTACTCATGTACCGAGACCCCTGCGTTAGCGTTACCAAGCCATACATCTCACCGTGTGCGTACAGTACCTTCTTCCAAGACGCGGGAGCCAACACGGCTCGTACACCAGCACCTCGTCTGTCGAACAGAGACGTGATCATGGGCCCAGCCCCCTGGGGTACCGGATTTGCTCAGGTGTTTAACGACCTCCTGAATGAGGTCGGCCTCTCTGCTCCCTTCCCCCCGCAATCCTCCATGCATTCAACCCTTCCTGAAGGACCCTCACCGCCTGTCCATTCGCTTCTTCTTCCCAATGGCTGCCGCCTCATTTGTACGGACCTGGATCACAAAGCGCGCTCACTTCCCCCGATACATCCGCGCCGACCTCAAAATACAGCATCCCGATCTCGTCCGACCGCCTCGCACACTGCTTCCTGTTCACACCTGGCATCTCAGAGACCACACCCAAGTGTAAATATGATGTGGTCGACGCGACTGAAGATGGAAAATGCCCCGGCTCTGGGGCGCCTGACAGCCTCGGCGCGGTACGAGGGGAGGAGTTGATGGGCTGCTGCGCGCGCCGCGCCCTGACAGCCTCCGACCTTCGCCTCCGCCGCCCTCGCCGCAGAGGTCGTCGCGACGCCAGCTAACACCGGCAATCGACCGACACACACTCTCCACTGCCAGCCGGCTTCAATCGCCTGAGTCTCCTCGCCTGTCAGAGCCGAACGATATCATACCTTTCACATATGCATGGTGGCCCAGCCCTTCTTTCTGCAATCCCGCTCTCTCAGACCACGGGCAGCGGCTCTGCAACCCGGGCGCGCCCGGAGCGAGGACCTGGGGGTTGAGCCAGTTAGCTGCCTTCGCACGGCGAGCAATGTCTACAGCCCGGTGAATCAACTGTCCCTGTAGCAGAGCTCGAAGCGTGTCCCTCAGCGCCTGGGCGGGGGGCTTATGATAGCCCGGTGTGCCCTCGGTCGCAGGGAAAACTCGGCGTTCCTTTTAGGGACCTCGTCCGAGCAACCACCACCACCACCACCACCACCACCCAACTGACCGTCGTCCGGGGAGTCGTGCGCTGAAGTCAATCCTCGTTTGAGACGTGCTCGCGCGCGTGCGCCGCTCCCACGAGGGGCCTTGAGATGTCAGCTGCTGCAAGGAGCGTCTCGCGTGGCAGCTTCATCTGGGCTGAGAGCGTCGGCAGACGACGGAGCCAACGGCGGGGGGTCGGGCCGATTCTCGCCCCGAACCACCATCTCGACCCTCGACCTCCGGTCACCCACCAAGCCTCGCTCTCCCCTTCCCTCTGTCATGTCTTCTCTCGTATCAGTTCCACCGCACCGGCGCATCGTCACGGCGCACGTGCCCTTGCCTGCCGACGCCGGCAGCAGCAGCAGCTCAGCCGGCGGCAAGGCCCTCGAGCCGGCCGTCACCATCATCTTCGACGACGACCGAGCCGCCACGACGGGCGGCCAGATCTGGCACGGGCACACACCGGCGGATGAGTCGACGCAGTGCGTATGTCGGTCCGATGTTCGGCAGGCCCTTATCTTGGGTTGCTGACATTCTCCTGCTCGTCATCATCTTCGCAGCGAGGACAGGGCCGACGTCCCCGTCGATGCGGCCATCGTTCGTCGAGGCGGTTCCAATTGCAGGACGGCGACGCTCATGCCAGGCCAGGCCACTGCATGGGTACGTCCCCATTTTGATGGGTCCGATGCCCTCGCCGCTGCTGATGCCTTGCTCCGACTCTCACCGGCAGCACCGCACGTACGTCCGACCGATAAACATATGAGGGCGCTGGGAGGTCGCTGACCCACCTTCTACTGATCGGCCCGCTTCCTTGCAGGTCTTCGCTCGATTACAACATCATCACGCATGGCCAGGTTAAGCTCTTGACGCCCCGAGTCCGCACAAGCCCGGCAGACTGGCCGCCATCGGCGCTGCTGTCGTCGCACCCAGACATCCTCGAGACGGTCGTTAACGTCGGCGAGGTGTACGTCCGAGGGCAGCTCTGCCACCTCGAGATCGACAGCATCATGCTCATACTGACTGCGATTGTCGACTTGAACACAGCGTCGTGCAGCGTGGGACCGTCCACGCTTGGCGGAACGAGTCTCAAACTGAGATCGCCCGCTGGACGTGTGTCCTGACGGATGCGGCGCCAGTCCACGACCTGCCCGACGTCTGGGTCGAAGAAGGCGAGGGCGGCGTCGGCAAGGTCCTCGAGCACAAGCCGCTAGACTGAGGGCTTCTTCCAAGAGACGTCGTTGACGAGGCCCTGACGCCAGCCACTTGCGGGCCGCCGGCGCCTTGCCTACAGGGACGGGTCAGGCGGGTCTCCTCCTGCGCTGGACGCACAGACCTATGATTCCCAGAGCGCCGTTCTCGTGGTTATGCGAATGCGCCTGCGATGAGTGCTGCCGGTCTCGGCTCGAACCGTGTCTCCTGTCGAGTGCCCTCGTTTCAGTACGTCGCTCGTTCGAGAAGCTGGCCAACTCCGCGCTCGGACGAGCCCTCGAAGCTCCGACTCCGACCCTCTTCGTCTCCCTCCAACAGCATCTCATTACACGCTCGACAGCTTGACAGCTCATCACCAGAAGCTGCCCCCGCATCTCTTTTTATCTTTCTCTCTCTCTTCTTTTTCTCCCTCCTCCCTTAGACGCCCGGGTCGACTTGCGCTGCACGCCTACCCATGCCGGCCGTGACCACCTCGACAGCAACTGCGGCGAGTTCGGCCCCTGTTGTCAACGGCGGGCTCGTCAAGGCCGAGCCCCTGGAGGGCACGCTGCCAGCCCTTCCGCCAACGCAGCAGCAGAAGCGTCGCAGGGCATCCACGCCGCCAGGCCAGCACCAGCCGGTCGCTTCGACGTCTTATGCCGGCGGCGACAACGGCCACGGCCTCGGCGTCGACGCGTTCAGTGAGCCGGCCGAAGGCCAGCCCGACGCGCTCCTGCCATCTTTCTTCCGAGTCGAGCCGTACGACGAGATGCAGAAGCGCATAGGCGATTGGATCTGGGCCATATCCAAGGGACACCAGCATATCGAGGTCCGTGCAGTCGCTCACCCGCGCAGGCCGGCCGCCCAGCTCGCCCATGATGGCCAGCTCGTGCCAGGCGCGTCGACTGAGCCCTGACCCTTTGGCCTTCCTCTGGACGGCGCAGATCGAGGCCAAGATTGGCCAGATCAAGCACCCACACAATCAGCGTCGGCTGCAAGCGATGCCGTTCGAGACGGAAGCCAGTGCGTTCCGCTGCCCAGCTGCCCGGCAAGCCGGCCAACCCACGCGCGTTCCGAGCTCATGATCTTTGCCTGCGCGCTCGCCCGCTCCCCGCTCCCAGTCCTCCGCCCATCCGCCGGCCCGCAAGACCCCGTAGGCCTGCGCTACGTCTTTGACAGCGACATGCCAGCCGTGCGTGCACGCGCAGCTGGTCTCCCCAGTTTGCACGCGAGGTCGCAGCTGACTGAGCTCGCCGATGTCACCTGCAGGCCCAACACATGCACTTCAACCGGCTGCTCAACTTTGAGGTTCAGGAGACGCGTGTCACATCGATACCGATCCAGTACACGCACGCCTACGAGGAGGACATCTTGCGCAAGGCCGGGACCAAGAAGGTCCGGATCCGCAAGGACCAGCGGACCAAGGCCATCGTCCAAGTCTGCGAAAAGGTCCGGCTCGGCGATCTCAACATCTTCTGCCCGATGAGCAAGTTTGACTGGCGCCTTAGCATCAGCACCGAGAGACCTTGTAAGCTCCATCGGAAACGCGACCCGTCATCACTCGTGCAAGGCTTAGCTGACGGTTTTGTCTGTCTGCTGCAGTACCGGCCGAGCCACCGGGACCCGATCTGAATGTGCGCAAGAAGGACCGACTCTCGTACCAGCACCAGGCCGTCCAGATTGATTTGACGCAGGTGACGACAGACGTGAGGAGATCGTGCTGAGCGGCGCACTCGCTCCTGGACAGAATGTGCTGATCGTCATGCCGTCCCGCCGCCCCTCTCCAGTCGGCACAAGGCCCCAAGCGGCGGCATGAGCTCGAGGTCGAGATTGTCAATGCCGACCTCATGTTGGTCGAGGCTGCGGCCGCCGAGCGAGAGGAGAACAACTGCTACGAGCAGCTCGTCGGCGTCCTCCTGTCTACGGTCCGGCTCCTCATCCGGAACGCGCAGTGATGAAGGGCGGGCCGCGCGTGCGCGCCTTTGACACGACAGGGTCCCGGGTTGACTCGATGGATGGGCTGATTCCATGAGCGACATATCAGCGACATGTCACGATCGGGCACCATCAGAGCTCTGGGACGGATCAGCGCGCTTGGGGTCGGGGTGCGCATGAGTGGCCCTTGGCGGCCGGGCTGTACGAACGGCGGCGGCCTGCGCGCCGAGTCGTGCTCAACGAGCCGTCGCGTCGTCGACCTGGGCGAGCTGCTTGCCAACCTCTCTCCCTCGACCCTCATCCTCACACGCCGATGGCCGTGCCCTGAGTTGGTCCGCCGGCGCTCCCGATGTCCAACCCTTTCGGCCCAGACCTGTCTGCGACCGGCGAATACGCGCGCGAGCAACCGGAAGCTGGAGTACGTCGACCAGGCATGACCTCGGCCACTTCCGGACCTCCTGTTGAGCTGACGGCTCCGGCTCCCGTCCACATTGGCAGCCTTTCCGGCTCGCTCAGGCGCCGAGCGATACGTCCCTGGCTGCTCCAGCGGCCTCGCAGGCAACCGACACGTTCCTTCGCCGGCTCGCCGGCCAGTCGGTCAACAAGGCCGGGCTCAACAAGGACCAGGCGAACGTTAACCGAACGATCTATGAAGCCTCCAAGGGGACCAAGTTCTACCAGCGCGAGCACGAGAAGGACATCGAGCTTGGGAAGAAGCTCGACCGGCTCCTCAAACGGGTGCGATCTTTCCTTGAGACAGTTGAACTGCCTGCAGCAGTCGTCGGTCGTCGGAGCTGACAGGTGAGCCCTTGCGCGCCCCTTCGCCGCCGTTACCCTTCAGAGAGACGAGCTTTTGCCGTCCGCCGACATCCCGGCTCTCGAGGCCGAATGCGATGAGATTGTGAGCGTCTACTACTCGGTAGATCGCGCTCTGTACTGCAGCCCCATGCTGACTAAGACTCTTGCCTCTGGCACCTCCTCGCGCGCAGATCGCCAAGCTCGAGTTGCGCCGCGACCTCAAGCGTACGCTCGTTCACATCGATGCCGATGCCTTTTAGTCAGTCTGGGCCGCCATACGCTCCATTGAGACGATCTCACTATCGACTGACGCTTGCCTCTGCCGTTGCGACAGCGCCAACTGCGAGGAGCTGGCCGATCCGACACTCAAGGGCATCGCGTTCGGCGTGGGCGGCGGCGTGCTGACGACGGCCTCGTATGAGGCCCGCAAGTTTGGTGTCCGCTCTGGCATGGCTGGTGCGGTCCTTTGCGGTCCTTTTCAATCAGCAGAACGGCCTTCGCTGATGCCGATTCAACACTCGCCGCCGCAGGCTTCGTCGCGAAGAAGCTCTGCCCGCACCTCAAGTTCGTCTCGGCTAACTTCTCTTCGTACTCGGACTACTCTCGCAAGAGTGCGTCTCGTCACCTTGTCTCTCATTTCTATCGTCTCAACTGACGCTCGAGCGTGCTCCTCAGTTATGAGCATCCTCGCTCGCTTCGACCCGGGTATCGCTAAGGTCGGCATGGACGAGGCTTTTCTCGACCTAACCGACCATCTGCTCGAGCAGTACCCGCCCGAGGCCGACGGCGAGCGCTTCATCAGCGTCGAAGAATGGGGCGAGCGGCGGGAGGCGGTCGTCCGTAAGATCCGCGAGACGGTCAAGACTGAGACCGGCCTGACAGTCAGCGCTGGCATCGGTCCGACCAAGGTGCGCCACCGCCGACGACCAGTCGCGACAGGCGCCTCAAGTCTGACAGACGTCACACTTTGCAGATGCTGGCCAAGATCGGCTCCGACATCAACAAGCCGGACGGCCAGTTTATGGTGCCCTTCACCCGGGACGCCGTCCTCGACTTCACGCGACCCCTGCCCATCCGTAAAGTGCCCGGCATCGGCAAGGTCTCGGAGCGGTGCCTCGAGGCCCTCGGCGTCATGGTGTGTCTCCCCCTCTCATGCTGTCAAGGCGATGTGTGTCTCACCGCCTTTGCGACTTGCAGACCTGCGGCGATATCATCACTCACCGCGCCACGCTCAACCTCCTGCGGTACGGCGTCAAGGACCTCTTGCGGGCGGCGACCGGCACGACGTCCAACGTCCGCGAGGCTGGCAAGCGCGAGGACCGCAAGTCGATCGGCGTCGAGCGGACATTTGGTGATAAGTGGAAGCGCGAGGACCTAGTCGAGATGCTCGACAAGATTGCGACCAACCTTGCCGAAGATATGGAGCAGCTCGGCTTCGCAGCCCGTTGCCTCAGTCTCAAGTTCAAGACGCACGACTACCACCGTTCGTCTCCATCCGAGGCTGCAGACATTGGCGGCGCGAACCCTCTCGTCTGACTGACATCTCCCGCCTTTCCGCTTTCAGTCTACACGCGTGACAGGACGACCAACGTCGGCGAGTACAAGTCAAAGGAGGTGCGTCCAGTCACAACCGTCGCAACCGAGTTACGTACTGGCTGATGCATTCGGCTCGCAAATTGTGCAGAGCCTCATGCAGGTCGCCCTCCAACTGCTCGACGAGAACATGCCGATGCGTGTCCGCTTGATCGGCCTCCGCGTCACGCATCTTAAGGACCTTCGTGCGCCGAAGCCGAAAGGTGCTCTTGACAGTGTCAGTCCCTCTGCCGTCGCTCATCACTTGCAATCGGAGCACAGGTTGACCGTAACCTACCCCAGTTTATCACTCGTTCGCCAACCAAAGGTAAGCAGCGCGCCAGCTTCGCTGACGGCGAGGTCATCTCGCTGCTCGACTCGGATGACGACGACAGCGACGATGGCATCAACTTCTTACCATCGCCGACGAAGGAGATTGAGAGTCCGAAACGCTCGCCTGGCGTTGAGCAGGAGCAGCGGGGAGAGAGCAAGGCGCAGAACGACGACGACGAGATGGCAGTCGTCTGTCCGATCTGCGAGGTGCGCCCCCTCCTTTCGTCTCTCTGACAGTCTGCGGAAGTGCTAAACGCCTCGATTCACGCCCTCGCAGACCTCCTTACCGGCCTCGGACCTGGCCCTCGTCAACGACCACATCGACCTCTGCATCAACCAGGAGGCGATCAACCACGCCTCGCGGTCCTCGAGCCCTCCTGCGCGCACTGCGCGCATGCCAGCCGCCGCCCCCACACGTCCACCGGGCGTCGGGCCGGTCAAAGCGGGCGACGGCCGGCCGCGCAAGAAGGTGCGGGCCGCGCCGCCGCCAGCCGTCGCTCCACCGCCCAGACGGGTCAGGGGCATCCCGGGAAAGACCTCAAACGCGTCGGTCAAGAAGACCAACCCGTGCGTCGAGCCTCCCATCCCCTGCGCGGCCCTCTTCCCGACCTGACTGACCTCGACCCTCCCGCCAGATTCGACATGATGATGAAACGCTGAGCGAGGAGCGCTGTCTCCTTTGCCGATCACGACCTCTTTACGACACTCTCCCTTTCCTGCCCTTGATAATGTCATCGTTTGCACTGCGCGGACCCGAGCCGGGCTGCCGTAAGCACAGTCGCCGCGGGTGGAGGGCAGAATTTGGTGCGCAGGCGGCCCGCGGGAGGGCCTGCGCCTCGCGCCGGCGACCTGCCCGACGACGCTCAGCCCTCGGAGACCTCGACCACCCACCGACCGACACTCAAGCAGACCAGACTCCATACAGCTTCTCTCGCGTCGACAGGCCCTTACAGGAAGAGCCTCCGCCGCCAGCCGACCAGCCGACCGCCCCCCATGGCCCCGACGTCAATCTACCGCCGGCCCGGCGCCCAGCACTTCCAGCTCGTCCACCGCTCGCAGCGCGACCCGCTCATCAATGATCCGGAGGCGTCCGCCCGTGTCCTGAAGCAAGTCGACGTCGGCCAGGTCCACAAGGTGAGCTCCACACGAGGACTCGCCTCTCGCCTGCTCGAGCGACCAGTGGCTGACGCTAAATGTCCACCACCTACCTCCTCGCGCGCGCGCAGGGCAAGGGCAGAGCCGCTCCGGACGACGCCGATACCGAGGCCGGTGTCGAGCGCCGCCGTGGCGAGGCCTCGCAGTGGGGCATCCTGTTCGACGACTCAGAGTACGACTACATGCAGCATCTGCGGCAGGTCGGTCTCCCGTCCGGCGAGGGCGACGTCGAGGGCGTCCTGATCGCTGCACCGGCCGCCCCGCCGAAACCGGCGCAGTCGGGCAAGATTGGCAAGAAGGACGCCGTTGCCGACATGTTCAACAAGCCCTCGGCGCCGGCAGCGCTGCCGTCCGAGGCCCTGCCGTCCAAGTACGAGCTCTCGATGGCCGAGGCTCAGGCCGGCGGCTCCAACATCCCGCTCGAGCTCCAGGGCCTCCAGCCCGACATGGACCCCCACCTGCGGCAAGTTCTCGAGGCCCTCGACGACGACGCCTTCCTTGCGGCCGTGCCCGATTCGGCTGAGAGCGACGGCGAGGAAGACCTTGACGGCGAGGGCGAGGGCGACGAGGACTGGCTCGAGGAGCTTCTGCTCGAAGGCGCCGTCGGCGAGGATGAGGAGCGCGAGGAGTTCGAGTTCCACGAGTGGGGCCTCGAGCAGGAGCGCAAGGGCGAGACGCTCGCCAAGGGCGAGGAGACCTGGGAGGACCGCTTCAAGCAGTTCAAGCTGGCCGAGGCGGCCAAGAAGTCGGCGGCTGCATCCGCCTCGCCGCTCGACCGGCGGCACGGCGCGGGCGAGGAGGACGACGACGACTTTGGTACCGACGACGGCTCAGCCGAGCTGTATGGGACCGAAATGGCCGACGAGCTCGGCTCGCTCGGCGGCTTTGGCGCAACCGGCAAGGGCAGCATGGTTGTCGGCGGCAAACGGCGGGCAAGGACCGACGCCAGTGGCTACTCGATGAGCTCAAGCTCTATGTTCCGCAACAAGGGCCTCAGTACGCTCGACGAGCAGTTCGACCAGGTGCGCGCAATGCGAGCAGTTCAGGTTGCCGACCACTCGTGTTGAACATCCGCCTCCTCATCTTCTGTGCCCTCGCAGATCGAGAAACTCTACGAGGAAGAGTCGGACTCGGACGACGAGGACCCGTCGGACGCCGAGTACGACTCTGACGGCGACCTGATCGCGCCCGATCTCGTCAGCCGCGAGGACTTTGACGGCCTGCTCGACGACTTCCTCGACAACTTTGAGGTCCTCGGTAACAAGCTCAAGCCGATCTTGCCCGGAACGACGGCCGCTGAGAAGCTCGCGACCTTCCGTGGGGCGATGATGGAGGACGAGCAGGAGGGCTTCGACCGCGATCGCATCCTCCAGGAGCACCGCGAGCGCGAAGCCGAGGGTTGGGACGAGGAGAGCGACGACGAGAAGCTGCCCAAGCAGCACATCATCGGGGAAGGACGGGCCGAGTGGGATTGCGAAACCATCATCAGTGCGTCTTATGCTCCCTCTGTCCGTTCCGCGGGGGCTAGCAACATCTGACTGACATGACCGTTCTTTCTTTGCTTTGCATCAGGCACGTACTCGACACTCGAGAACCACCCCAAGCTGCTCGACGGCCGCAAGCCGAGGTTGGATCCGACGACTGGCATGCCCATGCTGTCCGGTCGCAAGGCCAAGGCGGCCGCTGCTCGGCTCGCGATGGACCAGCAGAGCGCCATTGCCGAGTCCGACGAGGAGGCCGAGGAGGACGAGGAGAAGCCGCGGGTGACGGTCGCTCGCAAGAAGGGCGAGAGTGCTGAGGAGAAGAAGGCGCGCAAGACAGCGGTCAAAGAGGAGCGGGCGGTGAGTTCTTCATCCGGCGACCGACTGCTGTCAAGATGAGCGACAGCGCTGACACTCATCTGTTCTGGACGACAACAGGCGCGACGAGTGCAGAAGAAGTCAACGCAGAACCTGTTTGCAAAGGAGCGGACGACATTCATCAACCAGCAGAAGGGCAAGGTTGCCGACGGTCGGGGTGCCGACCTCAACATCGGCACCGGTCGGTCGAACGTTAACGTTATGCGTCTCGTTTGAGCCAACGATGGATGGCTCTTCGCTACAGCTCAATTATGATTCTTGGCATCCGCCAATGACCCGAGAGGGCAGAGCGCGGCCTAAAGAGATCAGCGCGCCCTCGTGCTGGGCCCAGCTCATTCATCCGCTGGGGTCCGCTGGGGGTCGAAGGAATAGTGGCATGGAGGAGACCTTCATAATAAGCTGAGCGAACACTTGCGGTTGGAGGTGAAAGTCGGGAGCCCACAGCTTTCAAAGCAAGGGTTCGTGAATGTAAAGCGGCAATCTCATATATGTAGCCGGAGAGGGGTTTAAGTACTAGACAGTGGGTGTGTTGTTGAGGTGGGGCCGAGATGCTCTAGTGGGTACAGGGGGTCGCAAGGGCGAGGAGCGCTATATGTGC
>Ga0308160_10004439_pt1 | contig 15057 bp, 26 predicted proteins | sample PhyFR1_FD_201036 | JGI IMG/M metagenome (GOLD analysis project Ga0308160, IMG submission 201036) | Phyllosphere microbial communities from UC Gill Tract Community Farm, Albany, California, United States - DLSLF.R1 | ecosystem: Host-associated > Plants > Phyllosphere > Unclassified | place: USA...
ACAACGAACACACCCTTTCCCACACGGAACGCGCAGACTCTGGTAATGCATTACCTACGATGACCCGCGAACAAAGTCTTCCCCACTCGGCATCCATGTCGACCATTATCCAAACCCCTTCACGCCGTTCGAAATCACTTCCTTTGGAAAACCCGGACGATCCGTCTTTACCGCTGGGGCAGAGGCTTTGGCGACTACGTTCTATTCGAAACCGTGTAATATCGTTCATGGACATGAACACCGCGGCGACCATGTGTCGGGTGAACAGGAGGATGTACTCGCAATGTGTACCGATCATCGCGAATAATGTGGAGGCCTACACTGTCCTGACAGAGGAGTTGTTCGGGTTGACTGTAAGCGGATTCTCCCTTCCCATCGACCATGACAACACTTTGGCATGACAGAGGTTGACGAATTAGGGTCGTCGAAAGAAGTTTTACCGATCGGTCCAGACCCTACGCTTTCTGCAGGGGTGGAGGGTCATCATGGACTACATGTTCGAGTGGTTTCCAAACCTTCGTTGCCTTATTCTTTACAATGTTCTGCCCGATGGGACTTCGGTGCCGTCTACTTCGCTCTACATGGTCAAGAAGGTCAATCGACGATCGGGAAGGACTTTCACCCTGGTCCACCTCATATACTGGAACATCAACCAAATCATCGCTGACCCACCTCCCCCAACTGATTACGAGATGCCTCGCGAATGGCACGTCGTCCACCGGTACGGCCTTGAACTCGATTTGCCTCTTTTCGACACATCGCCTCAGGCCAACTTCACCGACTTGAGTCCACTCGGGGACCGGATATGGGCTATCTGCACCAACAGCTGGATGTCCTTCGAGTATGCGTACCAACATCTCCAGAAATGCGTCGACAAACGCCGATGTCAACGTAAATTCGAATGGACTTATGTGACACTGTACGTCTGGAGAATCACCGTCACGGAGCTCGAGGCGATAGTTCAACTCTTGCAAGCATCACACTTGGACGTCGAAAATCTAGACATAAGGACTTATACCAAGGACGCGGGATCATGCTCGACATACGATATCGCCATGGGCGGACCCAGGCTCTGGCGCCTTTTCCAAAAATTCGAGTGTCTCTCTCTCGACCTTCGACATGACAAGTTCCCCATCCCGTCACCAGGCAGAGGACCCAAAGGCCTACAGATGTTCGGCAAGTACGAAATGCTCAATCTCCGCAACTTGACGATATTCGCGACCCTGACCGACGAAATCGAGCAACCCTTGTATGCCTGGAAGGGTACATACGACATTATATTTGGGTGGTTCTGTCAAACTATTGCGTCACCACAGTGTGTAATAAGCATTCAGGTGCGATACCCCCTGGAAACGACGAAACGAGTGCGGCTGGAGCGGGAATTCGAGATATGCGATCTATCGCCTTTCTGGGATCAACTCGACAAGTCGTGCAAGGGTCGCAACCCGGAGGAGATATTGTGGGAATGGGAACATGGGACTTTGCCTTCGAAGAAAAAGAAGACGGTCGGATGGTCGAAGGTCGAGACGAAAAAGCCGAGGTCTGGCGAGGCAGAGATGGAGGGCGGGACCCGGGCGGTATAAGGGGTTAAGCTATGGGTTGTATATTTGTCACTTGTCACATCTAGTCACCTGTCTTTGTAGTCCTCACATTCCTGTTGTACTCTGCATGTACTGGCCGAGTATGGGCGAGCTGATGGGGCATCAGCCACACTACTTGTATGATGACTGGTCCCTGCATTCTCTTTGTCTTTCGTATCGTACTATAATCTACTCGTCGTCTTTGCCTTTTCCCTTCGAATCGTCCGATGCGTTCAGAATGCCGCTCCGTAAGCTGCTGGTCTCCTCGTCTCGGCTCCCGCCAAAAACCTTCCATCTAGCAAAGTACCAATCGCCGACGACGTCGATCCGCCCGGATTGACATAAGTGATATTATGTCCCAATTCCCGCAGGAAAGCGACAGTACGATTATCGTACCCAGGTACATCAAGCCCGTAATCATTAGGCTGAGACAACTCGACATTCGTCCGACCATTAAGCTGATCATGCCATCGAGGACTATAGTATCGTCAGCCTACCACATACATGTTTGAGGGGAGCGAGAGACATACTGTCTAGTAGACTCGGTAGCGTTCAATCCTTGATCGATGAAATGATGTAATTGCTGGATTGTAGCTGTGATAATCTGACTACCGCCAGCGCTTCCTGTTGCCATCACAAATTTGCCCGTTTCTTGGTCTTCGACGATGGAGCTTGAGATTGAGGAGAGGGGTCGCTTGCCGGGTCTGATAAAGTTGGTTGGGCTCGATGCGAAACCGAAAGCATTTACCCCACCGGGGCTTCCGAAGTCATCCATTTCGTTGTTGAGCAGGATTCCATCTTGTGTCACTGGAGATCAGCTTTGGAGATAAATGTGGTCCGAAAGGATGGGTGTACTTACTGACTCGAGATCCCCAGTAGAGGTTGACGGTAGTAGTCAGACTGATGGCCATACCATTCCCATCAACAGTCGCGAGATAGCTCGTACCGAATTCCTGCGTGGGTATATAACCCGAGGGAGTGTAGTACGAAGAAGGGAAGGTTTGTTCGTCCGAGATCTTCTCCCTGGCAAGTGAAGCTACTTCTTCGGTGATGTACGACTGCTCGAGACTGGTGACGTTGCTTGTGTAAGCGGGATCGCCCAGTGTTGCACGTTGGCCATAAGCGAATTTGGTCGACTCAATGACTGGCCTGATCAGTGGTAGACCATGACAATGGGTTGGAGAGGCTTACGTCTATGAGTCGTGAGGTTGACGGCTGGATCGTCGTCCTGGACAGAACCGTCAAATCCGCCGAATATCTTCAGTGCCGAAAGGACGACCGATCCAGAGGCTGGAGCGACGAGGGAAAAGATCCGCTTGTCCCTTCCATCAGTACACCTCATATTCACTAGACTCACCTGTATTCGATCATAGCCGGTTCACGAATAACGGTCTCATACCCGGCCAGATCATCCTCCGTCATGATCCCCCCACTCTCCTGAACAGCCTTGATGATATTCCCAGCAATCGACGAATTGGCATAAAATAAATCCGGTCCTTCATTAGCCAATGCCTCGAGGGTATAGGCGAATCGTTTTCGATAACAAGTATCCCCGACTCCTAGGATCGTGCCGTTCGAAGCATAGATTTCGGCAAAGAGGGGATCTTCAGTGATGAATGGTCTATCTTGTATGGCATCGGCCAAATCTGGGTTTACTGGGAAACCGTTTCGAGCTAGGTCGATTGATGGGGCAAAGAGTTTGGACCAGGGTAAAAGACCGTGTCGTTCGTGGAGGGCTTTCCATCCTGGGTATATCAGCTTGATGAGAACCAAGAGGAGCAGGCTTACCTCTCATTTCTCCCGGGACACCTACCGCGAGACCGCCCACCGTCGACTGGGTCTGATTAGGACCGTACTGCGAGTACATCTGATCGTCAGCTACAGACTTAGAGCGAACGATAGGACATACGGTCTCATTACCAGCAGAAGGCATAGTCTCCCTGAAATCAATCATCTCGTATCCGTGACTACCATCATCGTTATTGAAGCGGACCAGCATGAACCCTCCCTGTTGGTCAGCATAACAGACCTGATACGAGGTACGTACTCCTCCAATACCGGAATGATAAGCATTGATAGTCCCCACACATAGGGAAGAAGCTATCATAGCTGCCCATCAGCTAGTTTTTTTCAGAAGTTGACTTACCATCCGCTGCATTTCCGCCTTGTGCCAGAATATCTACCCCGATAGAAGAACATGTACCGACTTCCTGATCTTCAGCTCCTACCATCCGGGTAGACTTACAGATACTGCAGCTCCACTATATCCAGCTGTAGAGTAACTACATCCTTGGAGATTAGATCCCCAGCAATCTGAATGTCGTTTTGTCAAGCGATGAAGTGCCGGCGCAGCTTGGGCGGTAGATAGTACCAGTACGGACAATAAGGTCTGGTATAGCATGATGAGTACAGTATCTCAATAGACATGCATGACCTTAACGCTTTGCGCTAAGCTACCAGGAGATTACCATTACTCACTAATTAACTCACATGGGCACAAGGGCTTAAGGGCAGTAGACTGGGAAAGGATGCGATCTCAGGTCCGGGTCGTCAGCCAAAGGTAGTTAGAGCTAACCACTCTTGGCAATATCCACTACCCCACCTTGAATACGTTATTCCCGTATCCGCTGATCCGACTGACTGAGGGATTCGTGACCGATCGGGCTGAGGCGCTATCATGGCCTTCTTCCAACCTGTTTCCATGATCGAGTCCACAACGTACTCTAGGAGTACTATCGTGGAATGAGTAACTTATAGGAATGCATTCATACAAATTCAGGGTTCAGCTAATTTCCGAGCTAAATCCGACTACTTTCCGGAGCTGGCTCGACACGCGCTTTGTACTCTGCATCCGCATCGGTATCTCGTCCCTTCTCGTTGTCTTTGGGCAAGCTGGCAATCCCAGTCTCGAGCTGCGAGTCTTGGAATGAAGGAGAAAACTCGATCTCGTCGCCTTCGGGAGCGTCTTCGGGAATAATTTGATTGAGGATAGCGGCAACCAATCCGCCGATCAAATCTGACTAATCAGCTTCTCGCCACATTAGGCCGATCATACTACCTACATGGGGTGGAAAGAACAATGACGATACTATTGAACAGACCTTGAAGACCTGATCCAGGAGATTCGACTCGCTCAAACAAGTAGGTGGCCCACTTCGGGACCAACATATTTCCAAAACCGAAAGAAGCGGCGGCGGCGAGCACAAATCGATCTTTTCGAGTGAACTTCATGTAGGAGAGGACCTTGATGCCGGCACTGATGACACTTCCAAAAAGGAACGTAGTAACACCTCCGAGCACTGGGTTGGGAATGGAGAGGAAGACGCCAGAAAGCTTTCCAAGGACACCGTAAAGGATCAAAAAGCTGGCGCAGATGAATCCGGCTTTACGGTTGGCACATCGAGTTAGGGCGATCACGCCATTGTTTTGGGCAAAAATGCTGACAAGTCAGCTCATGCGCTGTCGAGGGGGACGTACCTCATGGGTGTGACGGTGAACAAGGCTGAAAAGAATCCGGCTAGACCATCGGCTAGGATTCCGCCTTGGATTCTGCTGTCAAATTCGGGCTGAGAAGTTAGCAAGCGTCAAAGACCTTGATTCAGCACTTACACCATCGACTGTTACTCGAGATAGATCCGCAGAAGCCGTAATATCTCCAATCGCTTCCATCGCCAAGACCACATACACCGCCAAACTCGGCAAGACAGCTGGTCCGTATACACCCAACTTGAATCGCTTGACCCAGAGGAACGTGATTGCGGGTGCTCGATCGATGCTGGATGAATCGACGTAGCCAGTTGCTCCAGCGACAATCATGCCGACGATGAGACCAATGATGATACTTGCGTTCCGCATGAACGGGGATCCAAACATCTCGACAATGACGATAGTGATGAAGCTGAGGAAGCCGAGACCGATATACTCTGCTGATCCCCATCTACTTGTCAGCTTGTGATCACGGGTCAAGACTTACGGCAGAGCGTTGGGAGCGTTGATGGTGGGACATAATCGGAAGATACTGGGTGCGGCGGGACGTAATTGACAGTCATTGGTTCCACCTCCCCAGTTCAGGAAACCGGATTTCCCGACGAGTGAAGCTCCAATCAAAACAACAGTCAGACCAGTGACCAGGGGAGGGAAGATCTTTCGAAGCTTCTTGGCCGGTACGAAGGACATCGCCATCTCCAAGAAAGAACACACCAAAAACGTTCCGATCAGCTTGCCGTATGCCCTGAACGTCAGCCCCAGCTCACTGCATTGTATGGTGACTCACTCGGGGCATGCTTGTCGTGTGACTGTACCATCCGCGTTTTGGATGGAAGGACATGTACCATCCGCATACAGGGCGTTGAAGACGGCCGTCGCGGTAGATAGACTGGCGAATGACGTTCCTACGACTGTGATTAATCCGGTTCCGATATAGTAGTTGGTCTTTGGGATCTTGAATCGGGAAATCTGGACCATTGACAGGATACCAGAAGCGATCAAGGAGGCTGATATCATGTATGCTTGTACATCGGGTGGTAATGCGAGCTGACTGGCCATGATAATTGGTGGCTGGACTTTAGCGACGTCAAGTCTGTGTCGACGGCCGACTTACAGTGATGACCCCAGCAAGCATCGCCAGGCTGTGTTGGAATCCTGTTTGATTAGCGGAGTTCACGTTGATGGGGATTTCCTCACCACAGACAAGAGCCAATAGCATTGGCAAGTCGGCATTTAGACTATAGAACGGTGGTGGCTTCCGCCTTGCCTTCCCCTTTCCGAACGGCATAGACGGCATGCATAGGTACTTAAAATCATAATCGCCCAACCATCCTTCTCTACATCCGTCAGCACGGACATCAAGTGATGAAAGGTGACTAACTTAGTTCCTAGACGTTTGATGGCACTTTTGAATCCGGGCTCATGCGAGTAGGATGTCATTGACATGGAGTCATGTGCCCCGGGCTGTGTGTCGATAGTCGCCATGCTGTTTCAAGTTGTAGTTTGACGGAAGACAGACTATGCATTCTCCCTGATGATATATACCACGCTCCACTTGATCTCACTAGCTCTTGTCACCTCATCCGCCCTTAGATAAGCTCCATTCAGCCAAACGCGAAAACCAATGATCAGCCGGCACCTTATCTTTTTCTGTTCCTGACAAGCATTTCAGGAATGACATTTCAGGAAAAGTCATTCTTCGCCTCCGGTCTGATCGTATCTGGCTGATATGCATTATGACCGTCATGCTAGTGGCTACAGAATGTTTACGTACACTAGGCATCATACGGCAGATCGTCTACCATGTGTGAAGTCCTGAGCATCAGCAGGCATCTTCCCGCGAGGCCTGAGTTGCTTACCACATGACCGGCACTGATAGATCTTCGACACCTTCCCCTGTGACCCGGGTGCCTTCTGCATTGGAGATGATTCCATTCAGCTGATTCCGATCAGCGTTGCTCTAAGTTCAATGTGAACAAAACTCACGCGACCCAAGGTGACCTTGATGGCAGGATGAGTAGGCTTGTACTCTCCTAGCGGCCCTTCTGCAGAGCCATCTTTCATCGCAATCATCTTGACGATGTTCTGGGCAGCCTGCTGACCCTGCCAATAAGCAGTGTGGCCAGCTTGTATAGCTCCACTCTCTGCACAATCCCCACACGCAAAGATATGCGATAAATCTTCCGTCTCGGCATCGCCAGTCAAGGAATTGTCGACCTGAAGACTCGGCTTGACGCGGATCCGACCGGTAATGGGAGATATTGTCTGCGGTCGGAACGAAGCCATGAGTCCAACATGAGGCTTTTGTCCGGTACATGGTAGGATCATTTCTGCCGATAGTTGTCGCCCGGTGCATGTGACGATTGTCTTGAGATGGCCGTCGAGGATCTCCGGATGTTCCGGCCAAGCCATCACTCGTTCTCCAAGCACGACATTGACCCCTAATTGCTTCAAGCTTGACATGACTGATATGAGTCCCGTGCATCAGACGTTTTGCATTCACTTACTGCCGTTGTGCATCTCGACAGGGTAAAGAGGCATGAGCTGCTGACGCGAGTGAATCAGGGTCACATCCTTGTCGGGATAGACGTCTTTTAAGTCCGTTGCCAGTTCTACTCGTCAGACCTGGACAGAACTTCAGACTTACGAATGCCAAGCGCTCCTCCTCCGACGACCAGGACACTTTTGGCTCGCCTCATGGTCTCGGCCCGCTGATGCATATACCCCACGCCTCTCTTTTTACATCCCATCGGTACCCCCTTCAGCTGCAGACCGCTTGACTCCTCTCCCCATACATCCACAGGAGATGGTAGACTGGCTCCAAGAGCGTATACCAGGTAATCAAATTCGATGGTCTCGGCTTCACCCACCGCTTGATTCGGCTTATGACCCGAGAGCCGGGTGAACGTGACGGACCGCGAATCGAGGGAAGAAACATTGCCGTGGATCCAGACTCTCATCTTTGCGGCAAGCTCTCGAGACTCGAAAGTAGGAGTAGTTGGGGGCGTGGGTAGACCAGAAGCGGTATCCCCGGGACGGGGCTCGAACGCATGCGTGTATGGTACGAATGCCTTGTTGGCGTGAGATGGGATTACAGTGAATCGGGGAAAGACATAGACATCTGACAAGGTCAGTGACGCTCGGGACATCCTCGGTGGACTCACGATTGAAGTGGGTATTACGGTCAATGACGACCAGTCGCCAATCTGGCGGGAGACTCGAGCTCAAAATCTGAGCACATCTACGTCCGGCATAAGCCGCTCCGAGAACTACCACTGTCTTGGTCGATACTCGACTTGCGTTAAGGACTGCCATTCTGACCTTCTATATACACTATACACAGGCTGTGAGGGAAAGAGGGAATTTGAACGGGAAAAAGATGGCTAGCAGCACCCTCTCGTCTTTATCTGATAAGTCTCGCAGAAAGGCGCTCGGCCGAGGCGCTGGCGCCAATACATAGCCGCCACAGTGCCATGCTCTTCTCGCGTGGCTTGAATACGTAAGCACGAAGATCGACGCGTTCATGACGCAGGGCCAAAATTAAGATGGCGATGGTCAGAGTAGTGTTGACAAGGTCATATCGAGCAGAATGATCAACCCTGGACTAAGAAAGGCAGTCATAGTACTGCCTGTAGCTTGGACAGGAGCCTGGCTGACATACTACGGTATGTCTATACTCTCAAACAGCTGTACTGAAGTGCAGCCTACACTGACACACTTCGACGATCGCATATTCGTGAACGGCACAAGAGTCTTCAGGCAACTCTGCAAGGTCTACCAGGCGGACGACCGGATGAGCATGCTCTAGCAACAGAGTCGGAAATTGAGGCGCTCAAGCGCAGGTCAGTGACCTTGGCGGGTCCGTGGTCTGGGTGCTGATCTGCAGGTTCTCCAGCTTGCGTTTCGCTGGACGGTATTGGAATCCATATGTCGAATGGAGAGAACAAGGTGCATGGGAATGGGCTCTATGGAAGATCATCATCTCCACTGTCACCGGAAAGATATTCCACAATCAGTGAGTAGTGTTCCTTAGGTGGACTAGGCTGACAAGCAGGGGTGTACCGGATGAAAGGCCAATAGCAGACCTGCCCATTGAGCGACCCAATTTCACACTTTTGTACGGATCGGATGACCCAAACGCGACTCTACCACTGACCATGGATCCACCTGAAAAGGCAGAGACTGGTATCAGCAGAAAACGCACGACAAGAGGAGGGGAGGATATCGACATCACGGATAAATTGACAATGACATGGGTCAGTCTGCCATTGGACATGCTTGCTCTTGCTGATCTTTCTAGCTCGGGCAGTCGACTTCCTACGTCACGCTTGACAAGTTGGCGATCCTCACCGACCCTGCTCTCTCACACCGAACTTTACCATCCCGCGTTGCGCCAGAACGGTTACGCCCACCCCCATGCCGTCTTGATGAGCTTCGTCGTGTGGATCTGGTTCTCGTATCGCACAAGTGAGTGGTTTCCCCCGTGTACCGAAATCTCCTGACCGATCAGCCACTTTGACCACCTCGACCCAGAGGCTATTCACGAGCTGGGGGATAGTTGCGAGTGGATCGTCCCAATAGGTGTTGGACCATTCATACGGCAACACGGAGTGACAAGAGTGACTGAACTTGAGTAAGTAACGAAGGAAATCGCTTGAGATAGAGCTTATGTATCAGCTGGTGGCAGGAAGCCAAACATACGCTAAGCAGGCCGGGCAAAAAGGATCAGACTTTCACAATAACGGCTGTCCCCAATATGGTGAGTTGCCTTTCCTGTCACATGGTCAGTACTAACGCAGTAGCACTGGTCGGCACGATCGCCTCTTGACACCAATGCCACTCTCTGGTCAGCGTTCCACGTCAAGTCGGATACGGAAAAGCCCAGATCATTCATTCATCTCGGTGATACTGGGTGAGCCAGTTTGGTAACAGCGAGAAAGTACCCTGATCGGCAGATACTCGCCCACTCTCTACCACGCTGTCGGTCGTGTCTTTGGCAACATTGATCTAGCTGCTATACCCATCGGATCATACGAACCACGGTGGCACATGCACCTACAACATACTGATCCCGAGGGAGCTGTCAACATGGCCAAATTCATGAATGTCAAGAAAAGCGTCGGTGTTCATTGGGGTACTTGGATCATGAGTGATGAGATATGTGAGTACAGCTACCCAGACCTTTGGCTGACAAGTAGATAACCAACCACCAAAGGATTTGGCTATTGCTAGGGAGAAGCTCGGTGTACCGGAGAGCATGTTTAGCGTGGAGCCTGTTGGCAAGACCATAGTCGTAGATTGATGATACATCGATGTAAATCGAGTCATACCAGCCTCTGCACCTCAACCTCATGCCCTTCACTGAATGTTTTGGGGGGCTCGGTCATGGCTACAGGCGGAGTTGACCGACGCGACTACTTTACCAGAATCCGCTTTGCTCTAATTTGCATCTCTGCATCAGCAATGTGCTAGACTAGACAAGATCGCAAGTCAGCTTCATGTCTGACGCCCAATCTCATCGTCCCAAAGGCCTCAGGAACAGAGTCAGTCCTTTGTCCTCCACCCAACACTGCGGTGCGAGTGCTGAACGAATTAGATATCGACCGGAACACCCAAAAACATGCAACCTCCTACACCAGTCATTCAAGCTAGAGACGAGGAGCACAAATTCAGAGTTACAGATTTGACGATACGTATACCGAATTCGGGTCGTTCTGCTAGTGTGTCCGAGCCTGGACCACCGAGATGGCGATCGAGGGAATTTATGGTGTATTATGTCGCTTTTGCGATAGTTGTTCCTATGATGATTTGGATACCTATACGTCTGAGCTCTGGTACGTCTGCTCCGATGATGTTAAATATGGCTAATATATAGCTGAGCATCCGAACTATTGGACCTATGCAGGGAGACTGTCTGACGGCTGGCTCTTTGGCTGGAAAGTGGTAAGTCATCTCGTACTGCCGGTAGTATATCTAGACTGACCAAATAGGACAACAGCGATCCCCAATACCGCTCTTTCAGATCAAACCTCTCTGCCCTCGTGATCCTCGCATCGTCCTATCTCGGCTGCTCTGCTCTACACTCGAGACTCGTCGACCCCTCTGTCTTTCCACGGACCCTATTCATCGCAGCTTTCTCAATTATCATGCTCGTCATACTGCACGGCACTTCGACCATCAAGATCCTGCTTATACTTGGTATCAACTACAAGCTGGTAAAGACGAGCAAGTCGAAGTTGGTGGAGCGGTATTGGCCTGGGATGGTGATTGTGGGGAACATGCTGGTGTTGTTTCTGAACGAGAGGAATGATGGGTATCGATTTGCTCATTTACATGGTGCTTTCGAGGTTGTCGTAAGTCACGGCGAACACCTGAGATGGATGCTGATTGCTCAAGGACCGGATGGATGGCTTACTGCCTCGTTGGCATATCAATTTCAACATCACGATGTTGCGGATCGTCTCTTTTGCCTTGGATTACCATTGGAGACAAACGGGTAGTGCGCAAACTGTGAGCATGACTAATTTCATATCGGCTCCAAGCTTACCAGTAGGCTCCCGAAAACTACCGCAAAAGAGTGTCGACATCACTTCCAGAGAACGAGTATTCGCTGCTCAACTTTATCGCATACTGCTTGTACCCCCCTCTATACATCGCTGGGCCGATCATGACATTCAACGACTTCATATGGCAGGTGCGTTGCAAGGCCAGGCTATTGCTAAAACCAGATTCGCCGGCCAACGACAATCACACGCCGAGATCAGCTCTCATATGCCTTCCGCTTCCTCTGCTGCTTGTTGACGATGGAGACAATGCTGCATACAATGTATGTCGTAGCCATCAAGGATACTTCTGCTTGGGACGGGGATAGTCCTGCCGAGTTGAGTATGATTGGGTTATGGAATCTGGTGGTCGTCTGGTTGAAGGTATATTTCTGATATACGGCCGAAGCTGATTTATAGTTGCTGATACCATGGCGGTACTTTCGCCTGTGGGCCCTATTGGACGGCATGGACCCACCGGAGAACATGATTCGATGCGTGCTCAACAACTACTCGACTCTAGGGTTTTGGAGATCATGGCATAGGAGCTACAATCTATGGGTCGTCAGGCGAGTCGAAAAATCCTAGCCAGAGCTGATTGCAGGTACCTGTATATCCCAGTTGGAGGGTCGAAAAACGTCGCTGCTGCGACCTTGCTTGTCTTTACGTTTGTCGCTTTATGGCATGACCTGTCATTCAGGCTGCTCGCATGGGGATGGCTCGTCAGTCTATTCGTCTTGCCAGAGGTCGCGGCTCGTGCGACGATACCATTCGAAAAGGTGAGCAGAAGCTAGGACGTTGCTGACTATCAGTATGGTCACGAACGCTGGTATCGCCCTCTTGCAGGAGCAGGCGGAGTCATGAACCTGTTTCTACTCATGACTGCTAATTTGGTCGGCTTTGTGCTCGGTGTCGACGGCGTGCGGCATCTCTTGACGGAATTGACCACATCATATTCCGGTTGGACGTTTTTGGTATTTGCCTGTGTATGCTTGTATATTGCTATACAGGTCATGTTTGAATACCGGGAGGAGGAGAAGCGTAGAGGCATAGATCGCAAGTGCTAATTTGACACCAGCCGCGGCATCGGCCAGAATGCATTTTGTACAACTGTTGCCGCATGAGCTACCTTGACATGTTGATTTCGCCTTTGGGAGTGATCGCCGATCCTTTGATATTCTTCCTTTGGTGACTGATATGCAGCTGCACTACTGTAGCTGCCTGCGCAATGGCTGTCCTACTCTACCGCACGATTCGACGACGTCGTCTTGCTACACCGCCATCACTGCTACTTTAGTGACGTAGATAGGATCTTTATAGTTTGCCCCGCATCAATTCCCTGAACACAATCAGGGTAGGGCACAGTCGTTCATCCAGATGCACAGTCAAAGATCCAATCGATCAATTCAATTCATATACAAGACAACCATCTCTTGTCTACATCGTATACTATCTATATAATACATCAGCAGCCCGCCTGTCAAAGAAGTAGCATACCACACTCACCAACACGCACAACCCTCACGTCAAGATCAAAGGGGCAAAAGCGCAGTACCTCCATTGACAATCCCGAAACACAATTGTCTTGGCCACCTTCAGCCGGATCATCCGAGACATCATCTGTTCCACAACCTACATATACACTTTACATTCCAGATATCACTCCCTCATCCCATCAAGATGTTCTCTCACCTCATCGCTCTGCTCCCTCTGCTTCCCCTCATTTTGGCCACACCGACCGAGGAACGAAACGATAAACGATTCCTCCCTTTCCATTACCCAGCCCACGAGGCCGTCGAGCCAACGGTCGAAAAGCGAGATCCATATCTCCCCTTCCATGTCCCAGTCGTGCATACCGATGCTGGCAAACGACAGTTCCACCCAGAACTGGAAGTCAGACAGGATTGGTTGGCTGGGCAAGTCAGGGGTGTAAGGAGGAAGTTTGAGAAGCACATCCATGAGCGTGAAAAGGAGATCATGAGGAGGGATAAGATCATGCAGCAGGCAGAGATGCGCAAGCGAGCTACTGGTACTGTGCAGTAGGTTTGCGGTACATATGGTGTAGAGCGTTGCTAACAGCCAGGATGACGAATGTCGGCATCGACGCTTCATACGCCGGTCAAGTCAGTATAGGGTATGTCCTTGCTTTAATTATCAAGAGTGTGCTAATCCTCAGTACACCAGCCCAGAATTTCCTGCTCATTCTCGATACTGGATCGTCCGACATGTGGGTCGCCGATATGGACTGCACGACAAGCACGTGCTCGGATTTGGAGCGCTTCGACACCGCTTCATCATCGACATACGAAGCTTCCAGCACTCCATTCCGTATCAGCTACGGTTCCGGTGATGCTGCTGGTCTCATCACTCGAGATACAGTGACCATGGGAGGATTCACGATACAAAACCAAGGTTTCGGTGAGTCCGTAACAAATAGGCTTGGCTCACTTTTAGCTATCGTCAACCAAACTACTTCAGGTCTAGTATCGGCCCCTATCTCCGGTTTGATGGGTCTCGCATGGGAGAGTATAGCACAAACTGGCGCTACACCCTTCTGGGAGGCTTTGGCACAATCTGGAACATGGACAACGCAAGAGATGGCTGTATACATGAAGCGATACCGTAATGCCCTCAACCCCTCGGAGGTCGAGACGGATGGAGGTTCATTGACCTTGGGGTAGGTCCTTATCTCTTAAAAGGGAGAGCCTTGGCTGACAATCAGTGGTGTTGACGAATCTCTATACACTGGCGACATCAACTGGATTGATATCCCTTCGAGTCAGCAAGACTATTGGCGAATCCCTCTCGAGGGCATGATGGTCCAGGGTAGCAACATCGACATCACTGTGAGTCCTGTCGTTTGTGTGATAACTCGGCTAACGTCCAGTCTGGCTCTTCTCAACCATCTACCGCTATCGACACTGGTACCACCTTGATCGCCGCACCTGAAGCTGCGATCGAGGCCATTTACGCCGCCATTCCCAACGCTCAGCCCATGGAAGGTCAGCAGTACCAAGGACTATGGTCATTCCCCTGCGACACGAATCTCAACGTCTCGATGCAATACGGTGGTCTCAGCTACCAGATCTCGACCGCCGACATGAACCTCGGTCGATTCAGTACCGCTTCCAACATGTGTACCGGAGCCTTCTTCCAAATGGACATGTCCTCGCAGTCGCCCATTTCATGGATTGTCGGAGCTTCTTTCTTGAAGAACGTCTACTCGATTTACCGATACGAGCCTACCGCCATTGGATTTGCCGCTCTTTCAGGTCAATCAGATTCTGTCTCGAATGGCACCAACACCCCAACGACTGGTGGCGGGACCGTTGGCGGTAATGGTGATAGCGGATCCACCAGCGACAGCGGATCTGCTCGAACGTCTGTTGCTGGTTTGGCTAGTGTGGCTTTGGCTCTTGCCGGATCTGTATTCGCCGGACTTATCTAGG
>Ga0308160_10004442_pt1 | contig 15044 bp, 8 predicted proteins | sample PhyFR1_FD_201036 | JGI IMG/M metagenome (GOLD analysis project Ga0308160, IMG submission 201036) | Phyllosphere microbial communities from UC Gill Tract Community Farm, Albany, California, United States - DLSLF.R1 | ecosystem: Host-associated > Plants > Phyllosphere > Unclassified | place: USA...
GCAAGGGTCCCGTCGCACAGCCGCGTAGACGAACGCCACAATCCAAAGGGCAACGGCTATATTGCACGCCATGACACCAAGGGCAGGGGCGTGATGCGCCTACAACCACGCTTCTTCCGCCGCCGCCGCCATGGCGGCGCAGGCATTTCCATTCCATTTGGCACGAGCCGCGGCTGGCGCGCGGCGTGCGCGCTGCTGTTGCTGGCCTGCAGCCAGGCCGCGCTGGCGCTGGGACTGGGCGACATTCGCGTCCTGTCCAAACCCGGCCAGCCGTTCTTGGCCGAGATCCCGGTGATCTCCAACGAACCGGGCGAATTGGAAAACGCACGCGTCGCGCTGGCCTCGCCGGCGACCTTCGCCCGGGTCGGGCTGGAGCGCCCGGACGGCCTGGTCGGCAGCCTGCAGTTCCGCTTCGCGCAGACCAACCAGGGCCGCGCGGTGATCCGCGTCAGCAGCCAGATGCCGGTGGAGGTGCCGTCGCTGAGTTTCCTGATCGAGGTCGATTGGGGCCAGGGCCGGTTGATCCGCGAATATTCGGCCTTGCTCGACGCGCCCAACACCGCCGCGGCGATCGACGCGCCGGCGATCGACGCCCCGGCCGCCGCCGCGCCGTCCGACCGCATCGTCCGCAGCGAGCCGTTGCCGGCGCCGGCAACGGCGCCGCCAGCGGTCGCCAACACCCCGCCGCCTGCGCTGTCGGCCGCGCCCGCCACGCCGGTCCGCAGCGCCCCGGCGCCCACGGCGGCGCCCGGCGATGCGCTGGCGCCGGTGCAGCGCGGGCAGACCCTGTCGCAGATCGCCGGGCAGCTGGCGCGCAGTGGTGGCCACTCGCTGGACCAGACCATGGTCGCGCTGCTGCGCGCCAACCCGGATGCGTTCATCCGCGGCAACGTCAACCTGCTCAAGCAGGGTGCGGTGTTGCGCACGCCGCGCCAGGAGGAACTGGCCAGCATCGATGCCGCTGCGGCCACCGCCATCGTCCGTGAACAGGCCGCGCAATGGCGCCAGGCGCGTGCGCCGGTGCCGCAACCGGCACAGGCGCAGCAGGCCGATGCGCCGGCCGCCGCCAAACCCGCCGCCGCGACCACGGCGGCATCGGGCGCACGCCTGGAAATCGCGCCGGCGGTGCCGGCGCAGCGCGACAACGCAGGAACCAAGTCCGGCACCGGTGCCGGCGACGAGGGAGACATGGTGGCGACTCAACAATTGCAGCAGGCGCGCGAAGATCTCGCGGCACGCGATGCCGAGGTCCAGGAACTGCGCTCGCGGGTCGAACAGCTGGAAAAGCTCAAGGCCCAGCAGCAGCAACTGATCGCACTGAAGGACAGCGACCTGGCCGCGGCGCAGAAGCGCCTGGCGCAATCCGGGCAGACCCAGGCACAGGCGCAACCCGCGCCGGCAGCGGCCTCCAACGGCTGGCCGCTGTGGCTGTGGGGCGGGCTGGCGCTGCTGGTGCTGGGCATTGGCGCGCTGCTGCTGTCGCGCCGGCGCAAGCCTTCGCCGTTGCCGCCGCTGCCGCGGCATGGCTACGACACGGCGGAATTGGCCGCGGCGGTGCCGGTGGTGGCGCATCGCGAGGTGGACGCGCCGGACCTGCCGCCGCTGGACGAACACGAGCGCGACGTGGCCGAAGATGCGGCCGACGCAGACCGGGCATACCAGGACCACGCATTCGAGCGCGAGCTGGCCGTGCATGCGCCGCGTCACGACGAAGCCGACGCCGACGCTGCACCTGCCGCGGAGCATCCGCAGTTCGCGCTACGGCCCGACGCCGAGGTCGCGCCGGCGGCGCAGGCGCCGGTCGATACCGACGAACCATGGCGGCAGCCGCCGCCGGTGTTGGCGCCGACGCCGGTCGCGCCGGTGGTTGCGGAGCGCCAGGAGCCGACCTGGCACCAGGGCGATCTGCCTGCCGCCGCCGAACCGAGCGTCGAACCGACGCCCGCGTATCCGCCGATCGGCCGCGAGCGCCTGGAGCTGGCAGTGGCCTACATGGACCTGGGCGACAACGAAACCGCGCGGACCCTGCTGACCGAAGTGGCGGCCGGCGGCGATCCGGCGGCGCGTGCCGAAGCCCAGCAACTGCTGGCCCGCTTGAGCTGATGCGCGCAGGCGGCGTGTGGCGCAGACGCCGCCGCCACGCTGCCTCGACAGGGACTGCGACGATGCGCGAACACCTCCTCGACCTTGCGATGATGCCGCCGACACGCTGCCTGGCGCTGTCCCGGCTGGCGCGCGAGGCCGGCGTAGCGGCCCCGGCGGCTTGCATCGCCCTCGCGCTGTTGCCGCGGCCGCGCCTGCCCGCGGCGAGCGCCGCTCGGCTGCGCACCGGCCCATATTCGCGCGCGTGCCGGAATGCAGCGCCGCAGCCGCTGCGGCCCGCATTGCGCGTTGTGACGGAGTAGCACGCGATGCGTTATGCGCTGGGCGTGGAATACGACGGCAGCGAGTTCCAGGGCTGGCAGCAGCTCGGCGAATCCGGCGGGCCGAGCGTGCAGGCGGCGCTGCAGGCGGCGCTGTCGTCGGTGGCCGATACGCCGGTGAGCGTGGTCTGTGCCGGGCGCACCGACGCCGGCGTGCACGGCGAATGCCAGGTCGTGCATTTCGATTGCGATGCGCCGCGCGCGCCGCGCGGCTGGATGCTCGGCGCCACCGCGCGCTTGCCGGCGTCGGTGTGCGTGCGCTGGTGCGTGCCGGCCGCGGACGATTTCCATGCGCGCTTCTCAGCGCGCGCGCGGCGCTACCGCTACCGCCTGCTCAACCGGCAGGTACGCCCGGCGCTGTACCGGCAGACGCTGAGCTGGGAGCGGCGGCCGCTGCAGGCCGAGGCGATGCATGCCGCCGCGCAGGCGTTGCTGGGCGAGCAGGATTTCGGCGCGTTCCGCAGCATCCAGTGCCAGGCGCTGCATGCGCGGCGCGAGCTGCAGGCGATCGCGGTGACCCGGATCGGCGAGGTCGTCGAGGTCCAGGTCCAGGCCAATGCATTCCTTCATCACATGGTGCGCAATATCGTAGGCTCCTTAATCATGGTAGGAACGGGCGAGAAGCCGGTTTCCTGGATCGGCGAACTGCTTGCCGGGCGCGACCGCAGCGTCGCCGGCCCGACGGCGCCGCCGCAGGGACTGGTCTTCGTCGGTCCTCTCTACCCCGATATCTGGAAGCTACCGGCCGAGGTCACCCTATGAATCGAACCCTGTATCGCACCCGCATCAAGTTCTGCGGCATGACCCGTGCCGGCGACATCCGCCTGGCGGGAGAACTTGGGGTGGATTCGGTGGGATTCGTGTTCGCCCACGGCAGCCCGCGGCGGGTGGCGCCGGCCGAAGCGCGCGCCATGCGCCAGGCCGCCTCGCCGATGGTCGACGTGGTCGCGCTGTTTCGCGACAACCCCAAGGACGAGGTGCGCGAAGTGTTGCGCACGGTGCGGCCGACCCTGCTGCAGTTCCATGGCGACGAGGACGACGGCTTCTGTCGCGGCTTCAACCTGCCGTACATGAAGGCGGTGCCGATGGGCGGCAGCGACGTCAACGCGCGCACCCTGCAGCTGCAGTACCCGAACGCGGCCGGCTTCCTGTTCGACAGCCACGCCCCGGGCGAGAGTGGAGGTTCCGGCAAGACCTTCGACTGGACGCGCCTGCCCACCGGCCTGCACCGGCCGTTCCTGCTCGCCGGCGGCATCACCTCCGACAACGTGTTCGACGCGATTGTGGCGACGCTGCCCTGGGGCGTGGACGTGTCCAGCGGCATCGAGAGCCAGCCCGGCATCAAGGACGGACACAAGATGCGCAAGTTCGTCGAGGAAGTGCGCCGCGCCGATTGCCACGAGTTGAACACCAACTGCTAGAGCGGGCGGCGCCGCCACGCTAGGGCGTCCAGGCCGCGTACGCGGCAGTATGGGAGCGCGACTGGCCGCCTCGCGCGCCGCCAGATCCAGGCGCGCCACTGCCATGGCGCTTGCGCGCCGCGCTGGGTGCGGTCACGCCTTTATCGTATGATCCGAACCAGGGGTCGGTCGGCGATGCCGCGCCGCGCGACATGCGCGCTGCCGGCCGATGAGGATGAAGCGACAGTGCATGCGCCCGATGGCGGTGTGCGTTGCCCGCGCAGGGATGGATGAGGGAATGGCCGAGTTCTTGAGCGTCGCACTGGGGTTTCCCTCGCTGCCGTACAGCATTTTGCTGGGATTCTCGGCGATCTACTGGCTGCTGGCCGCGACCGGCATTGCCGATCACCACCTCGCCGACGGGCATCTGCATCTGCATGTGGATGGCGCGCACGGCGCCGAGCACGGCTTGCATGGCATTTCCGGCATCTTCGCGCGGCTCGGCCTGGGCGGCGCGCCGCTGATGCTGGTGGTGGCGTTGCTGTCGTTCTGGGCCTGGACCGGCACCTATTTCGCGCATCTGTTCCTGCTGCAGGCATTGCCGGACGGGATGCGCTGGGGCCTGGGCAGTGCGGTCGCGCTGCTGGCGCTGGTGCCGGCGGTGCCGCTGACCTCGTGGATGCTGCGGCCGCTGCGGCGCCTGCTGCTGAAGCTGCGTCCGGTCGCGCAGCAGTCGCTGCTCGGCAAGGTCGGGGTGATCGCCTCGCCGCGCGTCGATGCCGGCAGCGGCTACGCCAATGTCGACGACGGCGGCGCCGGACTGGTGCTGCAGGTGCGCGCGCCGGCCGGCAGCCAGTACCTGCGCGGCGAGCGCGTCGTGCTGGTCGACTACGTGCATGCGCACAATCATTACCTGGTGGCCCGCGAGCAGGATCAGCCGGGTTCGCCGTTACCCCACAGCCTGATTGCGGGCGATAAGGAGATCCACCGATGAGTTTTGCGACGATGGCGCCGTTTCTGATCGGCGTCGGCATCCTGCTGGTGCTGCTGCTGGGATTGGCTGGCCTGTTCAAGGCGTTCTACCGCAAGGTGGACCAGGGTGTGGCGTTGATCGTCAACGACATGAGTTCGACGCCGAAGGTGCATTTCACCGGCGCGCTGATCGTGCCGGTGCTGTACCGCGCCGAGCTGATGCGGATCAGCCTGATCACCCTGCAGGTCGATCGCCGCGGCAAGGAAGGCCTGATCTGCCGCGACAACATGCGCGCCGACATCGCGGTCGCGTTCTACCTGCGGGTCAACGAGACCCAGGCCGACGTGCTGCGCGTGGCCAAGGCGATCGGCGCCGACCGCGCCTCGGACAAGCATGCGGTCGACGAGCTGTTCAACGCCAAGTTCTCCGAGGCGCTGAAGACGGTCGGCAAGAAGTTCCAGTTCACCGAACTGTTCGAGAAGCGCCAGGAATTCCGCGACGAGATCATCGCGGTGATCGGCAACGACCTCAACGGCTACGTGCTCGAGGACGTGGCGATCGACTATCTGGAGCAGACTCCGAAGTCGCTGCTGGATCCGCACAACATCCTCGACGCCGAGGGCATCCGCAAGATCACCGAGCTGACCGCCACCCAGAACGTGGTGACCAACGAGCTGGAGCAGAACGAGAAGCTGGCGATCACCAAGAAGAACGTGGAAGCGCGCGAGGCGCTGCTGGCGCTGGAGCGGCAGCAGGCCGAGGCCGAGGCGCGGCAGAAGCGCGAGGTCGACACGATCCGCGCGCGCGAACAGGCCGAGACGCTGAAGGTGCAGGAAGAGCAGCGCCAGCTGTCGGAGAATGCGCGCATCGAGGCGCAGCAGCTGATCGACATCCGCGAGCAGAACCGCATGCGCGAGGTCGAGGTCGCCGAACAGAACCGCCAGCGCGCGGTCGCCATCGAGGTCGAGCGGGTCACGCGCGCGCGCCAACTGGAGCAGGTCACCACCGATCGCGAAGTGCAGCTGCAGGGCGTTGAGCGCGACAAGGTGGTGGAGAACGGCAAGATGGACGTGGCCAACATCACCCGCGAGCGCATCGCCATCGACAAGACCGTGGCCCAGGAAGAGGAGCGGATCAAGGAAGTGCGCGAAGTGGCCGAGGCCGACCGGCACAAGCAGGTGACGATCCTGGAAGCCGAGGCCAAGGCGCAGGAGCAGCTGGTGCGCCAGGTCAAGGAAGCGCAGGCAAGCGAGACCGCGGCCAAGCATCGTGCGGTCGAACTGACCACCCTGGCGCAGGCCGAACACGAGGCCGCGGGCAAGCAGGCCGAAGCCAAGAAGCTGCTGGCCGACGGCATGCGCGCCGAAAAGGCCGCGCCCGGCCTGGCCGACGCACAGGTCAAGGAAGCCTCGGCGCTGGCGATCGAGAAGGTGGGCATCGCCGAGGCGCGGGTGATCGAGGCCAAGGCCGACGCCAGCTTCAAGCAGGGCAGCAACGATGCGCGCGTGCTGGCCGAGACGCTGCAGGCCAAGGCGCAGGGCGAGGAACAGATGGGCAAGGCCAAGGCCGGCGCGGCCGAGTCGATCGGCCTGGCCGAGGCGAACGTGGTCGAGAAGCGCCTGTTCGCCGAGGCCGAGGGCCTGACCCGCAAGTTCGAGGCGATCGGCGCGCTCAGCGACACCGCGCGCGGCCACGAGGAGTTCCGGATGATGCTCGACACCAGCCTCAAGCAGGCGCTGGCCTCGATCGAGGCCGGCAAGGAAGTGTCCAAGGAAAACGCCGAGGTCATCGCCAGCGCGCTGCGCAATGCCGATATCGACCTGGTCGGCGGCGACGGCGGCATGTTCGAGAATCTGATCAAGGCGGTCTCGCTCGGCAAGTCGATCGAGGGCCTGGCCGACAAGAGCCCGATCGTGCAGGACCTGATGCAGCGCTACCTGGGCGTGGAGCGGCACAAGCCGGTGGCGGCGGAGGGCGCCGTCGCGCTGCCCGTCGCGCAGCCGTGAGCCTGGGCCTGGGCTGATCCGCGCGCGCTGCGCGATCCAGCGGCGGCCACGTGCCGCCGGACCCCGCTGAGAACACGGCGCGCGGCGACGCGCGCCGGCCGCATGCAAGCCGGCAGGAGCCGTTGACGATGGCAGCAACCCAATCCCCGACCGATCCGCAGCCCGAGGGCGCCAATCCGTCCCAGGTCGACCAGGCCGTCGCCCAGGGCGGCGCCTACGACGTGCTGCGCCGGCGCCTGGTCGAGCAGGGCGCGCGCCTGCACGAAGCGGTCGAGGCGCTCAACGCGCAGCGCCTGCAGGAGTTCGGCGACAGCCGGCTCGAGGTGGCCGGTCGTTTCCGCATCCGTACCGAAAACAACTGCGTCGGCCGCGACATCGTGCAGGTCGGCCAGGACATGCTGCTGTTCGGCTACAACGTGTTCCTCGGGCTCAAGAACCAGACCCGCATCGAGGACGTGTTCGGCCTGTACCGGCTGGTCGAGGGCGCCGACGGCTACGACGTCAGCCCGATCGACGTGGCCGGCAGTTTCCTCGGCCAGCCCGGCTTCGTGCACGATTTCGGCGAGCTGTACGCCTACTACAAGCACGCGCGGCTGCTGCAGCTGATCGTCATCGGCGGCAAGCTGCTGGCGTCGTTCCAGATCGGCGAGCGCAGCGCCGACGTGCGCGTGTTCCGTTGGGCGATCGACAGCGCCGGCGAACTGAGCTACATCGACGCGCGCGGCGAACGCGACATCGCGCTGCCGCCGCCGTTCGATTTCGAATGGACCCGCGCCACCCGCGAGATGGCGGTGAACGGCCGCCATTCGCACCTGAACATCCTCGACACCCTGTTCGTGGAGACCATCGGCGGCGACCTGACCATCAAGGTCGAGAACAACACCGAGACCGGGCAGGGCATCTACAGCGAGCCGGTCGAGGACAAGACCCAGTCGTTGGACGACGCGCAGTTCGATTTCGCGCGGGTCGGCACGCTGGTCCTGCTCAAGGTGCTGCCGTACCGCGAGACGCAATGGCGTGGGCTGATCTACAACACGCTCAGCGGCCGCATCGTGCGCAACGACGCCATCGTGCAGGCCTGCGTGCAGTTGCCCGAGGACCACGGCATCATCTTCCCCGGCGGCTATTACCTGCAGAACGGCGACCACAAGGCGTTCGACGCGGCGATGGACGGCATGCAGTTCAAGCGCGCGATCCGCTCGCCCAACGGCGAGGACGTGCTGTACATCTTCTACGAGCGCGAAGGCGGCAAGTCGGCGCTGTTCGTCTACAACACCATCCGCCGCGCGCTGCAGAACCCGGTGTTCGGCCATGGCTATGCGCTGCTGCAGGACGGGCGCATGGTGCTGTTCCATGCCGAAGGCACCGAGCCGACCCGGATCCATCCGATGCAGGTCTGGCAGACCCCGTTCAGCAGCGACGAATTCGCCGCCAGGCGCGCGCCGGGCAACAGCTTCCTGGGCCGCATCGGCAACGCCGAACTGGTGCGCGGCATCTCCAACCTGTTCGGGCTGGCGCGCGCGATCGAGCACGACGAGGTCTCGGTGCTGCGCTACGAGCTGCTGGTCGAGGACGCGCGGCGCCTGTTCGACGCCCACCACTGGCTGGACGACGAACACTGCGGCGGTCTCGGCGGGGTGCTGCGCGGCATCAGCGCCACCGGCGAAGCGGTGCTCGACGAATACGAGAAAGTGCTGTCGATCCGCCAGCAGTCCGAGCAGGCGATGGTCGACGCCGTCGCCGCGCACAAGGCGCTGCTGGCGCGGCTGCAGCCGGAAAACTGGACCAGCATCCAGGAGTTCGTCGAGCCGCTCAATGCCATCGCCGCCCAGCGTGGGCAGCTGCTGACGATCCGCGAATACCGCTACATCGATACAGATGCGATCGATGCGATGGGGGCGGCGCTGCAGCAGGCGCACGAGACGGTCGGCGCGGCCACCGGCCGCTTCCTCGGCAGCGAGACCGCATTGGCGCCGTTCAACGCACGCCTGGCCGAACTGGACGCGGCGGCGCAAGCGGCGGGCACCGCGCGCGCGCTGTCCGAACAGTTGCAGGCGATGCAGGCGCTGTCCAACGACCTGGATCTGCTCTCCGAGCTGATGGCCGGGCTCAAAGTCGACGACGCCACCGAGCGCACCCGCGTGGTCGAAACCCTGTCCGAAGTCTACGCGCGGCTCAATCAGGCGCGCGCGCGCGCCGAGCAGCGGCGCAAGACCCTGGGCTCGGCCGAGAGCGTGGCCCAGTTCGCGGCGCAGTTCGCGCTGTTCGGCCAGGCCATCACCAGCGCGCTGTCCTTGTCCACCGATCCCGAGCGCGCCGACGAGCAGCTGTCGCGGTTGCTGCTGCAGCTGGAGGAACTGGAGAGCCAGTTCGGCGAACACGAGCAGTTCCTCGGCGACATCCTCAGCAAGCGCGAAGAATTGATCGAGGCCTTCGACAGCCACAAGCAGGCCTTGCTCGACGAGCGCCAGCGCAAGGCGCGCTCGCTGCTCGACGCCGCCACGCGCATCCTCGATGGCCTGCCCAGGCGCACCGAACGCTTCGCCACGGCCGACGAACTCAATGCCTTCTTCGCCGGCGATCCGCTGATCCTCAAGCTGCGCGAACTGGCCGAACGCCTGCGCGGCTACCGCGACAGCGTCAAGGCCGACGATGTCGAGGCGCGCCTGAAGGGCGTGCGCGACCAGGCGGTGCGCGCCTTGCGCGACCGCAGCGAGCTGTTCGAGTCCGGCGGCAACGTGGTCCGGCTCGGCCCGCGGCACCGCTTCAGCGTCAACACCCAGGCGCTGGATCTGACCCTGCTGCCGCGCGAGGACGGGCTGGCCCTGCACCTCACCGGCACCGACTATCTGGAGCCGCTGCACGACGCCGCACTGGAGGCGACGCGCGCCTACTGGCAGGTGACGCTGGATTCGGAATCGCCGGACCTGTACCGCGGCGAATACCTGGCCGGCAGCCTGCTGGAATCCGCGCTGGCCGGCCGCGACGGACTCGACCTGCCTGGCCTGCAGCAGCAGGCGGCCACGCCCGACGCGCTGGCCCGCAGCGTGCGCGATTTCGCCGCGCCGCGTTATCGCGAAGGCTACGAGCGCGGCATCCACGACCACGACGCCACGCGCATCCTGCAGGCCTTGCTACCGCTGCATCAGGCAGCCGGCACCCTGGTGCATGCGCCGGCCGCGCGCGCGCTGGCGATGGCGTTCTGGGCCGAGCGCCAGCGCGACGCCGCGGTCGCGGCATGGGTCGCGCGACAAGCCGGCGCCGATGCGATCTTCCGCCTGTTCGGCGCAGGCGAGGGCCGCCAGGCGCTGCAGGCCGAGATGCAGCAGGCACTGCAGCGCTTCATCGACGACAGACTGCTGCCGTTCGATGGCGGCCACGCCGCGGCGGCCGCCGCCTACCTGGCCGCCGAGCTGGCGCTGGGCGAGCCGACCTTCCCGCTCAGTCGCCACGCGCGCGAGTTGCTCGACGCCTTGCATGCGCGCTTGGGCGAGGCCGGCCTGCGCGAGGAGTTCGATCGTTCGCTGGAGCGCGTGCGCGGCCAGCTCGCCGCCGGCTGGGCCCTGGCCAGCCACTGGCTGCACGGCCTGTGCCAGGATCCGCGCTTCGTCGCCTATGCCGGCTACGTGCCGGAAGCGGTGGCGATCGTGCTGCTGGCCTCGCGGCTGCGCAGCCAGCACAGCGAGGTGCTGCTGATGACCACGGTGGAGGGCTTGCTCGGCGAGCATCCGCGCATCGAAGGCGGCCGCCTGACCATCGCCATCGACGATTTCCTGGCGCGCCTGCACCGCCACGAGCAAAGCTTCGTGCCGGGCTTCCGCCACTACCAGGCCTTGCGCCAGCAGGTCATCGTGCGCGAACGCGAGCAGCTGCGCCTGTCCGAATTCAAGGCGCGGCCGCTGTCCTCGTTCGTGCGCAACAAGCTGATCAACGAGGTCTACCTGGGCGTGATCGGCGACAACCTGGCCAAGCAGATGGGCACCGTTGGCGAGAACAAGCGCAGCGACCTGATGGGCCTGTTGCTGATGATCTCGCCGCCGGGCTACGGCAAGACCACGCTGATGGAATACGTGGCCAGCCGCCTCGGCCTGGTCTTCATGAAGATCAACGGCCCGGCGCTGGGGCACGCGGTGCGCTCGCTGGATCCGGCGCAGGCGCCGGACGCCACCTCGCGGCAGGAACTGCTCAAGCTCAACCTGGCGCTGGAGATGGGCAACAACACCATGCTGTATGTCGACGACATCCAGCACACCCATCCGGAATTCCTGCAGAAGTTCATTTCGCTGTGCGACGGCACCCGCCGCATCGAGGGCGTGTGGAAGGGGCGCACCCGCACCTACGACATGCGCGGCAAGAAGTTCTGCGTGGTGATGGCCGGCAATCCGTACACCGAGTCCGGCGAGGTGTTCAAGATTCCGGACATGCTCGCCAACCGCGCCGACGTCTACAACCTCGGCGACGTGCTCGGCGGCATGGAGGACGCGTTCGTGCTCAGCTACATCGAGAACAGCCTGACCTCCAATCCGGTGCTGGCGCCGTTGGCCACCCGCGAGCTGGCCGATCTGTACCTGCTGGTCGAGCGCGCCCGCGGCAAGGAGATTTCCACCAATGCGCTGAGCCACGCCTACAGCGGCGCGGAGATCAACGAGATCGTCGCCACCCTGCAGCGCATGCTGCGCGTGCGCGACGTGGTCTACCGGGTCAACCAGCAGTACATCGCCAGCGCCGCGCAGGACGATCGCTACCGCAGCGAACCGCCGTTCCGGCTGCAGGGCAGCTACCGCAACATGAACAAGCTGGCGGAGAAGATCTCGCCGGTGATGAACGAGGCCGAGCTGCAGCAGCTGATCTCCGACCACTACCTGGGCGAGGCGCAATTGCTGACCAGCGGCGCCGAGGAAAACCTGCTCAAGCTGGCCGAACTGCGCGGCGCGATGGGCGCCGAGGAACTGGCGCGCTGGGAGCAGATCAAGCGCGATTTCCTGCGCAACAAGGCGATGGGCGCGGACGAGGCCGATGTCGGTGGACGCATGGTGGCGCAGTTGGCCGACATCGCCAGCGGCCTGCAGGTGCTGCGCGCCGAACCGGCATCGGCGCAGCAGCGCTGGGAGCAGATGCTGGCACTGCTGCAGCAGGTGCTGGCCGAGCGCGAGCGTGCGCTGCCGGCACCCGCCGTTTCCGAATCCGCTTCCGCGCCACCGCCTGCGTCCCCGCCGGCGCCCGAACTGCAGCCCCTGCTGGATGCGCTGGCGCGCTCGCACGAAGGCCACGCCCAGGCCGGCCAGGCGCTGGCGGGCCTGGCCGAGGCGGTCCGCGCCTATCTGCGCGAGCCGGCGCCGCCGGCCGCGGTCGCGCCGCGCGAGCGCCGCCCGCGCACGCTGGCCGAACGCCAACTCGACGAAGCGCTGGCGCGGCATTTCTACGGCGAGGCCGGGGCCGCGCGCGGCGACGATCCGGAGCCGGGTCCGGCGTGAGCGCGGACATCGCCCCGGCGCTGCCGCAGCCGCCTGCCGCGCCGCTGGAGATGGGCGACGCCCAGGCCGCGGCAAGCTACGCGGCGCCGTTGCTGGACGCCGTCGGCCAGGCGCTGGCGCAGCGCGATGCGGCAGCCGATGGCGGTGCCGCGCTGGTCCGCGAGCTGGAGCACATCCAGCAGGCGCTGCAGGCGCGCGATCCGCAGCGCATCCGCCGCGCCAGTGGCGTGCTCGGGCGCCTGCTCGGGCGCGACCTGGAAGCGCAGGCCGAGGCCGAAACACTCAGTTCGCAGATGGGCGTGGTGTTGCTGCGCGCCGATCGGCATGCGCTCGACCTGCAGCAGCGTCTCGATGGACATGGCGCGATGGCTGCCGCCGCGGATGCCGGCGTCGCCGCGCTCGAACGCTGGATCGCCGCGGTGTCGGTGCCGGCCAGCGGCACGCAACTGGCCGAGGCCTGGAGCCGGCGCCTGGATCACCTGCAGCGCGTCGCCGCCGCCTGGCGGCTGGAGGCCGCGCAGTGGCGCCTGCTGCAGCAGCAGGGCAACGAGTTGCTGCAGCGCTATCGGCATATCCGCGAGGTCCTGCTGCCGGCATGGCGCCAGGCCGAGTCGGCCGTGCAGGCGGCGCATGGCGCGGCCCACACCACCCGCGCCGCGCAGGCGCAGCAGCGCATCCTGGCCGAACTCCAGGCGATGCGGGCTAGACTGCGCTGAGCCTGCGCCCGAGCCGCCGCGTCCCGCTATCGAAGGAGAGAAGCACGATGACCCAGGAAAATCCGCTGCTGCCGCAGGTTGCGCCGGCCACACCCGATGCGGCCGAGCTCAAGGCGCTGGGCCTGGTGGCCGACGATCGCGAGCAGATCGCCGCGCTTGCGCAGGGGCTGCGCGAGGTGGCCCCGGGCAGCCTGCACCTGTTCGGCAGCGAGGTCGCCGCGCATACCGCGGCCTTTTCCAGCCAGTTGCTGGAGCAGGTACGCAACCGCGATCTCGAAGCCACCGGCGACAAGCTCGGCGAGGTGGTGCGGATCGCGCGCGCGCTGAAGCTGGACCAGCTCGGCGAACGCTCGCGGGTGCCGCTGATCGGCGGCCTGATCGACCGGATGCGTGCCTCCAAGGGCGAGCTGGTGCAGAAATTCAGCGACACCAACCGCCAGATCGAACAGTTGCTGCGCGATGTCGGCGCGCAGCAGACGAGCCTGAGCCAGCGCGTGGGCGAGTTCGACCGCATGCACCAGATGGTGCAGGCCGAACGCCGCGAGCTTGGCCTGCACGTCGCTGCCGGCAAGCTGCGGCTGGCCGAACTGCAGCATCAGCATCTGGCGCTGGCGGGGCAGGACGATCCGCAGGCGCGCGGCCAGCGCGCCGAGATCGACACCGCCATTCGGCTGCTCGACAAGCGCGTCGGCGACCTGCAGGTGATGCAGCATGCCGCCGACCAGGCGCTGCCGATGATCCGCCTGATCCAGGCCAACGCGCTGCAGTTGATCGAGAAGTTCAACACCGTGCGCGACATCACCATCCCGTCGTGGAAGCGCCAGTTCGCGATCCAGCTGTCGCTGAGCGAGCAGCAGAACGCCGCGGCGCTGTCCAACGCCATCGACGACGCCACCAACGAAATCATGCGGCGCAACGCCGAACTGATGCGGCAGACCTCGGTGGACACCGCGCGCGCCAACCAGCGCGCGGTGATCGACATGGACACGCTGCGCCACGTGCACGAGCAGTTGATCGCCACGGTGGAAGAGGTGCGCGAGATCCACCGCGACGGCATGCAGCAGCGGCGCGCGGCCGAGGTCGAGCTGGCGCGGTTGCGCGACGAGTTGCAGCAGCGCCTGGCCGCGCCGGTGCCGGCTGGCTGAAAGACGGCGTCCCCGTCGCCACCCGAGGTGTTTTCTCTCGCGTTGACAGCTAGTCGGGGGATGTGGAAACGAGACCGGGTGGCCTCGGGTCATCCGCTCGCCACAGGTCTTGCCTGTACTGCTGTCTGTCGCAACTGAAGCGCTGCCACAGGGCGCGTGCGGTCCGCTTGCCGGGTGCGCTGTGGGAGGGGCTTCAGCCCCGACAGCGTCCGAAGCCTGCGGCGTATCCGCTTTCGTGCGCGGCGCCCGCCAATGGTGCCTCCGTCACCTCGCCTGGATCGAAGCCGCTCAGCCGCTCGGCGTTTGCAACTCGCCAGCCAACCAACGCGCCAGCGCCTGCACCCGCGGGTCCTGCTGTTCCCGGCGCGTGCACAGCGCCCACTGCCCGCCGGTCTCGGCGAAGCCCCACGGCGCCAGCAGGCGGCCGCTGGCCAGGTCGTCGGCGACCAGCGGCTGCGGCGCGATCGCCACGCCGATGCCGGCCAGCGCCGCTTCGAGCAGGTAGTACAGGTGTTCGAAGCCGGTGCCGTAGCGCAGCGCGGCCGGGTCAACGCCATGCGCCTGCGCCCAGGACGGCCATGCCTGCGGGCGCGAGGCGGTGTGCAGCAGCTGTTGCTGCAGCAGTGCCGAGGGCGGGCCGGCCGCCAGCGCCTGCGCCTGCGGCAGGGCCGGGCTGAGCACCGGGCCGATCCGCTCCTGCGCCAGCACGTGCACCTGCCAGCCGTCCGGCCACGGCGCCTGGCCGAGCAGCAGCGCGGCGTCCAGCCCGTCCAGGTCGGGGCCGAACTCGCCTTCGTGCGCGGACAGGTGCAGGGTCAGCGCGGGCAGGTCGCGCTGCAGCGCCTGCAGCCGCGGAATCATCCAGCGCGCCAGGATGCTGCCCGGGCAACCCAGCACCAGCGCGCTG
>Ga0308160_10004444_pt1 | contig 15032 bp, 15 predicted proteins | sample PhyFR1_FD_201036 | JGI IMG/M metagenome (GOLD analysis project Ga0308160, IMG submission 201036) | Phyllosphere microbial communities from UC Gill Tract Community Farm, Albany, California, United States - DLSLF.R1 | ecosystem: Host-associated > Plants > Phyllosphere > Unclassified | place: USA...
TACGGGGCCGTCTCGGATTTCTTTGCTCAGGCAGTCATTTCATTCTTCCTGGGTCATCGGAATATGGGCGTCTTCAGCGAATTTTTGCAAAACTTGCAGAGTTCGGATGCGTCCAGTCTGATTCAGCTGTCGAGAGTCCGAAGTGCTGCTAGTGAGTCTGTTCACAATGTTCGGGGCTGATAATAGTCGAGACGAGCTCTGCTCGAGTGTTGGGCGAAGGGGAACAGAGGATTGCCGGGTGGACCTTGTTGTCGCCTGAAGACAGGAATATCAAGCTGAGCCCGAAGCTCGAGGAAAAGGTTTTGCTCCTGGTGAGTCTGCCAATCGTTTCCGAGGATCCGCTAAATCATCTCAGAGCAAAGTCGCGATCTACGTGGTTTCGTTCAATTATACCCTTGAAAAGGTTGTTGGATTCACGCGTATCCCCTTACGATCTGTCACATCGATTCAGAAAGGAGCATACATCCTCTCTCCGCTGCAAGAAGCTGGTCGAGATCCTCTAGAAGTGAGTCGACCCTTGTAGTATGCTGATTGCAGAACTCTGGCTTCATTATTAACTTCTCGCCCCAAGATGAACAGACTCGATACAGCACTTATTCAATCCGCAACAAGGCTGCCGATCCACCCGCCACGCCCACTACGCCTAGCACACCGCTACCATCGGTGGAACATGCCGATATCAATCCTCTTTCGAGTGAATATTACGCCTTCAAAGTTCTCCCTCGAGAGTTCATCACTCGAGGGGCATCGACCGTGAATGATGATGATCTGGATGACGCCGACATCAGTGAAGTGGGAGATTCGTGTCGCGCAGTCACCGAGCGGGCTGTAAAGCGGATCAGTGACCAGTGCGCAAAGGTCAGTGAGGTGGGAGAGGACTTTGTCGTAAACAAGGATGTTGTCAGGTGGGTTTCCAACTTTGTCAGCATAGAATGGAGCTGACTTCCAAGTGTGTCTGAAGCTCAGCAGTCTACCGGTCTGCTTGCACGTGTAGACTATGCAGTCAAGCGATTCCTATGGTTGTAATCACCTGCCCATGTATGCATGTTATCGATAACGATCCGGCCCGGTGATTGCTTCGGACTTGCCCGAAAGGGACAAACGTTTACTACGCACGTTTGATGGGTCACTAACCAGATCTATCGCCCATGCCCGTATTGCTCCACACTATACATCAGAAAGCCAAGCCAATCAAGTCAACGCCTTCTGCTCTGCTCAACAACGTTCTGCTCAAGCTCATGCACCATGTACCTGTCGTACCTGCGCTAGTGTGGTAATTTCCCGAGTTTCCACAATGATGGGTCAAGCATCATGCGTTCATATAAACAGCGGGATCCTGGGTGGTGCAACTTTTTCTTGTCCATCATTACCGACTACCGAAAACAACTGACTTGAAATGCTCAGTCTAGCTGTACTTGCTACTGCAATCTTAGCTGGGCCTGCTGCTGCCCAGACTTTCCGGAGAGCGGCAGCTTGTCCCAACCTAGGTTGTATCTACCCTCCTGTAAGCTTGCACATTCGCTTTAGATGACCGGAGCTGATCCATAGGATCAAGTCGACTTTATCGCTGGACGTAAGTTCCCATCTTGTCAACGTGAAAGAAAAGCTTATCTCAGAAACGTTCGATATCCGGGTCGAGGTCCAGGCTCCAGTCAACGGTTCCGAGGCATACAACGGCGGTGTCCCCAGCTCCGAGTTTTCGGTGGTGATTGCGGGAGGAGATGCTGAGCCCATCGATATCACTCAGTTCTTCCAGATTGAGGAGCCAGAAGGTAAGCTTCGTGTCTCTGCTATGGCAGAGCCCATGCTAAATTGTAGTACAATCCTACAACTTCTCCTACTACGAAGACCTGTTCGCCCAAAAGGAAGGAGCCAAGACCCCCGTCAATGTCCTCGCCAAATCATACAGGAACGTTCAACTCCATAAACCAGGTCAATACACCGTTACTTTCACTTACAACGATGGACAAACTACCGTCGCCAAATGGGACGTTCTGCCTTTGATGGAGAAGCCCAAAGCCAAGAACGCAATCGTGTTCATTGGTGACGGAATGGCTACCTCGATGATTGCTGCTGCCAGGTTGCTTGCTCACAAGACTATCAACGGTCGATACCAGTCTAAAATGAAGATGGACGAGGCGTAAGTCTGATCAGCGACCAGCATCCTCCGTACTGACATGCAGCCCCGGATATGGATCTCAGATGACACACTCGTGAGTTTCCTCTTAGATCATGTCACGAGAATACCGCTGATATCAGGCTCGACTCTTTCATCACCGACTCTGCCAACTCTGCATCTGCTCTTTTCACCGGAAAGAAGATGACTGTCAACGGCCTCAACGCCTACACCGACTCCACCGGTTCTGGCTTCATGAACGCCAAGGTCGAGACCGTTTTCGAGATGTTTAGGCGAATTTACGGTGGTCAAGTCGGTATCGTCTCCAAGGCATACATTGCCGATGCCACCCCCGCGTCCGTCTGCACCCATACCAGTCAACGAGGACAGTATACCGCCATCATTGAGCAGTACTTGACAGGTGTCACTTCCAACTCTTCCTGGTTCCCATGGGGAGGTGTCGATCTTCTCTTTGGCGGTGGTGCCGAGAACTTCCTAGCCGGACCTGGAAATGGAAACGTCTCTCAGTTCGAGCGATGGCAGGAACATGGATACGCTTACGCTTCTACTCAAACTGAGTTGGAGGCTTTGGACGATTCCGAGAGAGCTCTTGGTTTATTCACCAGGGGAAACATCAGTACTTGGCTCGACAAGAACGTCTACACCGACACTCTCAACTTTGCTATCCAGCCTGATGGAACTGAGGGTGCCTTTGATCAGCCAGGACTGAAGGAGATGACCTTGAAGGCTGTTGATATCTTGGCCAAGCGATCGAAGGACAGGGACACTGGATTTATGCTCATGTCCGAGGCTGCTGTACGTATATCAAGAACCCGCACTCGAGATACGCTGACATCCAGCTCATCGACAAAGAGATGCATGTCCAGGACGTCGACCGAGCTTTGGGAGATCTACTTGAGCTGGATGACACCATTCGAGCTACCGTTGCTCACCTCGAGAAGCTCGGTCTTCTAGAAGAAACCTTGATCCTCGTTACTGCCGATCATGGACACGGATTCGACGTTTACGGAAGTTCCGATACCGAGTATCTGAACGCCCAAGATTCTGACCGAGCCAAGAGAGGTGCTGTCGGTGTTTACGCCGAGTCTGGTCTGTCCGCCTACACTGTCCCCAACAACACCAACCCCACCACCCACGAGATCTTCGATTCTCCCCAGGGAGAGGGATTCCCAGTCACCTGGGATCCTCGATACACCATCGCCCATGGATACGCTGCTTTCCCTGACAAACGAGAAGACTTTGCCGTCAACGATCATCACGAGCGAATCCCCAGTACCAAGAACGAGTCGGGCTACTTCTTCAACCCTCAGGATAACCCCAAGGGATTCGCCATGACTGGTAATCTCGACGTCTCCCAGGGTCAGGGTGTTCATTCGCTTGTCGACGTTCCCATTTACTCTTGGGGACCTGGTCACGAGTGTTTCAGAGGTGTCATGGGTAATGTCGATATTGCCTTCAACCTCGCAAGAGTCATGGGCCTGGGTCAGTGCTCAAACATGACCGCCGAGTACAAGCCTTAGGTGGATACGTCATTTAGCAATATTAGATAAAAGTAGAAGTAAAAGTCAGTATAGTATAATCGCATGCAGGCCTGAAGGCGGTTGCTGCTCTGCATCTCATGCTTGTCCTTTCTGCTTAGGAACTACGATTGGAGCAAGGAAGGGATGGCACGATTCGACCAATCCAGACCCACACAGCGCGACGCGACAAAGTTTGCATTTTCACAATTTGAGTTCCCATCATTACATGTTGTTCATCACTTTGTATTCCCGTACATTCCTACGTCGTCACCGCATACGGTGCTTGAGATGGATCCTAGGCGGTCTGGAAGCCTGGAATCACCTCAGGATGACCATATTCGCGCCTCTCATGAATTTGGAGACTAAAATCGAGATCTGATCAAGAGATCTCCCCGCATGATCTTGTTTCACTCCGTCTAGGGTCAAGTCACAGTATACACCATGTTCAGATCGTCCCTATCGGTGACGTGGAGCATTGATAGACCAAGAATTAGTGGCGATGTTGTGCTCTTCATTCAACCCGTCTCTCATTCAGCTCACCTTCATTCAACTTACCATCATTCAACCTTCGGGTATCATCCAACATGCCGCCCTGGAACGCTCACTCAATTTTACTCAGATTCACCAGTGCGTTTCTACTTTCCCTTCCTCAACTATCAAACGTTTCTCTTCTCCATACCATACCATACGTCTTGTTCGATCACCTTGTACATCATACCTCGTCCTGATAGTCAGACCCCCCTTACATGGATGAGAACGGCTTTCTCCAGGCGGATCACGAGGGTGTAATCAACCGTTGGGATATAATCAACGCGATCGAGCACGCACCTTGGACCACCAAGCAGCTCTATGCAATGAGAGCTGCCGAAAAGAACTCGAGAGCCAAACAGTTCAGCGCGTTCAACGGGTGGAACAACAGCTACAGCTATAATCCAGGTGATCAACATAGTGAGCATTTCGGCCAACTTCCCTTCCCCCATCTATTTTACGTCAGAATTGGTAGATCAGTATACTGAATTGCAGGTATCACCGAGAGTGATCTCTGGGCCAAGCATAGGGGGTATTGGTACCATCATGACGGTCGACCTGTCATTCCAATCCAGAAGCAATTTGATCGTGCCATTCGTCTCGGCAACGCCGTCGTCAAACCAATCGCGTCCCTTCTTCGACGAGCTCGTTCCCACTCAGCTCTTCCCAGAGGCTATCAACCAATTGAAGGCGGTGATGATGATGATCACGATCTACCTACCCCCGTCCCGAAGAAAAAGTTGCGGCGTCGCGCAACCATTTCGCGGATGAGCGACAACTTTCAAGCCGATCTCATTGATGATGTTTCGAAGAACGATCGAGATACACGACCATCTTCCCGGGGTCCAGCGTGGCGGAGGCCATCCTCAAAGGTCCACGGCCTCGCCTGTTCCTGCTGGAAATGTGAAGAGTATCGACAATTCAAGTGTGGTCGATACAAAATCCCTGAAGATGGATCCTACGATCGAAACAAGGGAACAGGGGCCGACAACTATAGCGAAGCGTGGGACGAGTGGAACAATCGAGCCGATTTCATACGTAAGGCGACCAAAGCACCAATCGAGACTTTAGACCTCAGGCATAGGTCCAGTAATCGAGATCCTCACCGTCCAGAAGCACAACCCGCTGCTCCTGCTCATCTCCCTCGACATGTCGATACCAGGGCCATCGATCCTGCCCAACTCCTCCGACCCCGCCATGCAGATCATGAGCGATCCAGACCGGCCCACAGCAAGGGCGCCGATGCTCGAATCGCTTCCGGCTCTCGTCACACCCGTTACGAGCAAGCCATGCCGTCTCAGCGCAAGCAGGCGGCTCCCGCTCGACACGTCGTCCCTCCCGCTCCGGTCGTGCCCGACCACGTCGCATTCCATTACAGAAACGATGGACTTTGCAATGAGGAACAGATGCATTGGGCGAAAGAACGAGCGGATTGGAAGGCGGCTAGATTGCAGGAAGTGCGCGATCGGGAGTCGAAGAGAGATCGACCATCTGGTGGTGTCATTGATGATTGGAGGAGGGCCACCGAGATGGCAAGACCGCCTAGAGAAGACAGATCGAAGGAGAAGGAGCGACCTTCTCGACCTGCGGTACCAGATGACTCAGCTCGACGAGACCGACCCCACAGACGGCATCGACATGAAGAATCACAGACGTCGAGATCACACGAGGTTGTCTACCCGATCAGACCTGCGACTCCGAAGACCGAAGACCGAAGACCAGATCCAGCTTGGAATCACGAAGACCATAGGCAACCTCCCCCTGCCGTGCTCATGCAGATGGAGGCAATGAAGCGACAGCGACATGGCGGCCTAGCTCCTGATCAGTCTTGGGAGTACGATGATGCGGATCCGTCCGACCAGCGAGCTTTCCACCGCGCCCAAGTCGCTCATTTGAATCGCCAATTTGTACCTCCAGTGAACCCCTATGCTCCCCCGAGCGGGCTACCGCCGAGAGCGCCTGGCCGTATGAAACGAGAAGAACGAGATGCACGAATCGCCTATCTCGCTAGAGACCGCCCGACAACAGCTGAAGAACGAGCCGAAATGCGTTTCGAATTGGCAAGATTGGCCGAAGCGCGAGCGCAAGCGAGACAGCCCGAACCTAGGCAAAGGGGTCGATCGAGGGAACGTACCGAAGCGAGACCAAGACAGCCAGATTATCGTCATGGCGGCACAAGGGATCCTATGGCCGACGCAGAGCTACGACGCCAAGGTCTGCTCGGGTATTCGTTCGGACCGACAAGTTTCCAATATGATTATGTCATCGATAGGCTGCAGGACCTCCTCGACACTCGCCCGTTACCATCCTCGCATAATCCAGCATTCCCACCAACGGGACCCACACATCGTCCGATCCCAGATCCAAGTCGTGGTCCTCCACCCGTCTCGCATGCTCGGCCTCGAACGGCAAAGCCAGCTCGAGATATCGGTCTTGGTCGTCCGCCCACAACTCGTGATAAAAAAGTCCTTCCATCGCTACCTAGCTTCCCGACCCTTGCTTCTAGCGGCGAGGCAGGAGGACCTTCTCGACATCAGGACCAGCCATCTCCACGCACGCCCGTGAATGATGTTCAGACCCCACCCGATGATCCACCAGTTCGACGACGAGGCAGGCGAGGCGCTTACCGGAGCGATCAATCCGACTATAGCGATGGCGACGACAGCCCTGATACTGCTCCTCGAGCTGGCGATAAGGGATGGAGAGAGGCTTATTCGGCTGCGCAGCTCGCAGCCAAGAAACAAGAATTGAAGAAGGTGTTGGAGGAGTATGAGGAGCTGGAGGCGGCTACCGCTCGAAGGGAGCGAAAGAGACGATAAAGGTTTCTTTTGGCTGATATTGGGATCGCATCAGGTATTGGAGTTCTTTGATATCCGCATACATACATATATATTGGATCTAGTACTTTGTAGTCAGTTTGAGTTGAGAATGCACTGGTTTTGTTTCACGTCGATTCGAAGCTGGACCCTCGCTTACCGTGAGAACCGTGAGAAAGTAAACGCGTTGTTGCAAGTCGCGTCAAAAGACATGACTTCGGCATGTCTATTTCTACTTCGCTAATTATCATGTCACTGGCAACGGTGAACCCCTAGTGAGTCATGCTAATCACCTTGGACTTATTGTGGGGAGAGCATACAGACTAGCTGAAGCGAATCAGAAAACGGTCTGAGCTGACAAACAGCGCTTCGAACGAACAGCTATCATCACTCGAGCAGGATGTGTTGTGGGAATACGCGAAGCTGGGGGACAAGATCAAGCGTGTAAGCTTCCAATAACTCATTCATCTCAGATGACAAAGCTGAAGAACAGATATCAAATCTAGCCAAATTAACAGCTGAGAATCCGAATGAATCGTTACTGGCGGAATTACGAGTTTTAGAAAAGAAAATGGGTCTAGTTTTGACTCTAGTAAGTCCCCTTTCATCGAGAGAGGATATGTGGCAGATGGAAGGGAGCTGATGAAAAAGTTCAAATCTGCAGTATGGGGAGTTATGCAGGAACATGAAGCTGCCCAAGAAGCTGAGGAGGCGGAGATTGAGAGACGAGAGGCAGAGGATAGGGAAAGGGAACGACAGGAAAGGGATAGGCAGAGATATGATGATTCGTATGATCGGTCGGATGATAGTATCGATGAATACTAGGAAGTGCGAGAATAGACGGGAAGACTGAGATTCTGTAAATCGGAGAGAGCAGATGGGAACAACACACTTCGTAGATTAGGTAGATAGACATCGCCAGATCACCCAGGGGTTCGCTACCCAGAGGGACTGCGTGAGGGCGATGGGCTTGTAAAGTTGTATCATGCTTGTCTAGACGATGTATATATAATTCTTCCACCTTCAGACAGAATCTACAATAGCCATCAACGATTTCTCAATCTGTTCTCCAGACATGCCCTGCGCCCACCACATCTCATCCTCCTCTGCATCATCCTTCTCTACAATCGTTGACTGAACAGGTTCACGCTCTATACGGAATTTCTTCCCTCTTGGCTCTGCACCTCCATCTATAAGTGTGCCGTTCTTGCGTTTCGTGAGGTATTCTAGGTATTCTAGGGAATGGGTCGGTTGGGTTGGGATCTTGATTTGACCCGGTAGTAGTGGTAGACCAGAGAACCATAGGACTTGATTACGAGCATCTCTCTCGAATAGTCGGGCTGATAGTCAGATCACGCACATTGAAGTAGCTGAACAACTCACCAACTTCGATAGGTAGATATTCCCGGACGGCTACCTGATCAACGACCTGTGGACCACCCATCAAAGCTGCAATCGTACGTCCGTGCGTAGAGGGGAGAAGAGTCGGCTGAGGAGCAGCTCCTGGGCGTGAAGGAGGAGGAGCTTGAGTAGGTGTTGGTCTATATGTAGATGCCGATGGGGTCGATTGTGATTGGGGATAAGATGGAGTAGGGTACCGAGCTTGAGGCACGTATGGCCGTGAAGGGGTAGCTGTGGCTTGTCTTTTCGTCACTTCTGGCTGACGTCGCCTAGCTGGTGTCTCATCTTCTTCCTCTTCCTCGCCACCTTCTCTGGGTTCGGCAAAGAATCCAGGACCTCGAATACCGCGCAGGAAAGGTGATTTCTCCATTGGTGGATCGATTATCCGTTCCCAATTGTCTATTTGCATGAAATCTGTTTGACGTAATTCCTGGTCATTAGCTCGTCACTCCATCGCGCTGGACCTATCTCACATCAGGGATACAGCTTGCCCAATTCTTGATCCTGACCGTGAACCACCCTCGATCATTGTATCGTGAATGACAGATATCTGCGAGTCAGGTCATTGGGCAATAAAGCGAATTGTGATTGACCTACATAGAGGCCAACCGGGATACCATTCTGGGGCTCTTGGTCTACCTCGAATCGCCCTTACGTAGAATTGACAGCCGACTCGCTCAATGATATCTTCAACTGGGTGATCACAGAAATGGCTCGTCTTGAAGATCTCCCGCTCAAAGAACCGCCGTGAGGCGCGGTGTACGATCTGGAATCAGTCAAAATCCTCTGTCATGTAATGAGAGCTCACCTGCTCCGGACGAAAGTACCAGCATACAGTCACGTGATGCGTCTGATATCCCTTTGTAGGAACGAATGTCCTAAAGATCTGCCCAACAATCGGTCTTGAAGCATCATCAGGATTGATCAAGTGGATGTAATCGCCTGAAATCAGCATTCATCTTAGATGTGAAACGCACCAGTCTTGTAGGCGATGCCTTTATGCCTAGCTTCGTCTGTGAATACTCTATCCTTGTTGCCCACCCTGAACGTCGTGATTCCAATTCCGACCTCGCCCTCTGCCATACCCGCTTTCAGATCCTGTGTTATTTCATGAACTGGTCGTGCTGTTCCAGGACCGGCGGGTAAGGAAGCAAATTTGGTTGCACTTGGAGCAGGGACGCCTGAAGCTGGGAGTGGCATAGGGAAGGGAGCCGTTAGGGCATTGTATAGCCTCTGCAAGACTATGACTTGCCCATATCCTATTGAGCCCTCCGGATGATATCGCCTTCCTCGCTCGAACAAGCTTGACATGTCGCGGTCGAAAGCGACAAGGGTAGTGTATCGTCTCTGCCGGATGACATCTAGTGACATGGGGCCCTGGGTGTCAGTCCAGCTGCGCGAATCCTAACGCTTGGACTCACTGTTAAGGACAGATATGGAATATCCAGTAATTCAGGCATCGAAGTCAAGGCGTCCGACAGCCTGACACCACTAGATTGTCAGCTGGTCCCCTCTTCACGAAGGCACACGAGCTCACCTAGCATCACGATATTCCGTGATGGCATGAAGCACGCTGCTGATCCGTCCCGGCCAACTGGATGATCCACCATTACGCATATCATAATCCGGTGCACCCTGTCCGAACCAACCACTCCCCTCGATCCCGGCAAGTTTACGTCCAGGGGGCAGTTGTGTTTCGGGACCGCGCCATTGTTCTAGGTTACCATCGAATCGATCCATAAACATCTTGTCTGCCGCGGCGGACCTTGCACGTTCCGCCGCGATACCAGGTTCAGGCGAGCGAGGTCGTGCGAGTGCGGCAGGAGTGGAATATTGGTTAACACCTGGTGGACCTGTTTCTGTCGGGGGCGTAGGGGTCGGTGGAACGTGCTGCATAGCGGCAGCTAGAGTTGCAGCTGAGAATGACGACGATGGAGTCATTTGAGGGGCTGGGGCGGGGACGGGAACAGGGGCAGGAGCGGGTCTGGCAGCAGGAGGAGGCGGAGCAGCTTTGACAACTGGCGGAGGTGGTGGGACCAATGCAGGACTTGGAGCAGGTCTTGTCTTCGGCATAGGTCTTGTTACAGGGCTAGGGGCTGGAGCGGCTTCTTTGACAGGCGGTAGAGGCGGTTTGATGTTCAAGGTAATTGACCTCCTTGGTTCCTCTGGCGCAGGAGCTGGTGCTGGCGTAGCTGAGCTCCTAGCATTCTTCTTTCCTTTTCCCTTTTGTACCGGTTCTTCTTTGACTTTGGGAAATACTCCAGTAGCGATATTGGTTTTCCAAGCGTGGTTGACTTGAGTTTCTAATTGATTTGCATCGTCCCAGATTTGGGATCCCTCCTCATTATCTATTATCAGCTTCGCCTTTACTGTGGGACATACAGTGTTTAGCGTTCAAGAAGACAAGCTGGAGCTGGTTGTAAAACGCTTGTGGGTTTGCGAAAGCTTGTTTGCCTAGTTGTGCCTATAGTCAGCTTGCGAGGCTGGGCTGAAACTTACAGATATATTATCCAGAGATTCAGGTTCGGGGATAGTCTCGTAGTAGTCCGGGAAAGAGGCTCGGTCGGGCAGTGTTTGGAAGATATCTGCTATGTATCGACTACTTGTTAGTTTGCTTTCGGAATCCAAAAGCGAGAGGGCTCACGATCCATTCTTTGCAATATAAACCCCCTCAAGCATCGCTCTACAAGCTCCCCATTGAGGCTGTTCCAATCCCTTCCCACCCATCTTTCCGGGATATGTAGCGGGCAGAGCCGTAATTCGGGATGAGCTGGCTTTCGCCCCTTTCTTAGGTGGCATGTCGATTCTGGTTCAGGCTTGCGGATGTAAGAGGTTGGCTTAAATGAGCTGGGACAGACGCGACTTGAAACTGAGCCTGTCAACAATGCACAAGGCGAGATTTACTTCCGCTCAGATTTGGTGCGTGCCTGAGCAATATTCAAGATTTCTGGAAATCATCCTCTTACCAGGTTGACTACTAGTATACATTCTTACTGATCACTACGAAGCACGAACAACACAACCCGACATCATGGGAGAAGCACGCAGACAAGCATTACGTATAGGGGCTCTACTATTCTGTCCGGCATGTGGTACCCTACTCGATCTACCGAAAGACGAACAGGATGAAATTGAATGTCATTCGTGTGGACGTCGCGAGCCTGCTTCATGTAAGCTCAGTGGCCTCTAACGCCAAGTGCAAGCTGATGTATAGCATACGAAAACCTACCAACAACGACCTACTCTTCACCACAGGCATTCCCTTCTAGTTTGAGAAGTAAAAGGGCTCTGGTCCAGAATACAACTACGGAAGAACAGGCTGCCAAGTCGAAAGATACTATTGTACGCCTTACCACCCCCTTGAGTTGGACAGAGCTGATTCGTGTAAGAGTGACGAGAGTTGCCCGAAATGTTCGAAACAGGGTTTAAGTTATTATACTATGCAACTTCGATCCGCCGATGAAGGGTCTACCGTTTTCTACGAGGTAAACCCTTTGCATATGTCGTGACAATAGCTGATAGTAGTGTCTGGAATGCGGTTACAAATACTCTCAAAACAATTAGTCCCCATCCCTCAACTGTTGTCATATATCATCACACCCATGTATTATACATATTTCATTTAATTATACTCTATAATCCAATTACTGACTATCCCGCTTCTCATTCATTTCTTCCCATTTCTTTTTCATGTTTCTCTTTTCCGTATTACGTCTCTGGACAATGACGGTAATACTAAGAATAATCATCCAGACTATCATCCACGATATATTTACGCCGAAATTCTGGCCGAGGTGATTCTTGGTAGAGAAGATGATACTCTTGGATGCGTCCACTGACCGTCAGCTACAGCTATTCTTCGTCGTCGGTTCTTAACGATGAAAGACGTACCTAGATTCCAAACAGGTAGAGCGTAGGCATACATGTAGAAGTTATCCATCAATGCAAGATCGAGGAAAGCGACGGATACCTGGCAATTAGTCTTGATCGTTGTAATCATGATACCAAAGAAACACTCACATTGATGATAACCCAGAACAGCAAGAAGAACGGAAAGAATGGGCCTATATGTTAGCCTTTGCAGTCCGTCTAAAAGACAGTTGGCTCACCGAGCCAGAGGAAGATAGTCTCCATCACGAAACCCAATCCAGACATTGTGACCCAATTAGCCATCCAATAAATGAAGAATCCGACTCGACCGTATTTTCGACTGAAATCCACCAAGAAAGCCACACTGACAAGGGAAAAATGTAGTGATATCCAGAAATATCCTGGATATCAGTATACTCCTCAGGAGTAACAGTGAGAGGAAGGGAGCTCACCGATCCATGGGACTAGGAGTTTTACTAGGACTTCTGAACCTAATGATAACTTCGATTGGACAAGAGGGAGACCTTTATTGTTCCAGAGTAATGTGATCAAGAATGTGAACTGCATGTAAGCTGAGCCCTGTTGGCGTATTGTGCGCTTACAATGATAAGATAGATAGCTCCAACAGTCGTAGCGGCAATCCCAGCCAATTGATCGAAGGGCTGTAATGTGTGTTGACTAACCCCAAATGCGCCAATCAGGGACGAAGGCTCAATCGCCTGTAAGACGGCAGTTGCATTGTCGAGTGCCAAGACCTGCGAAGCCAGTTCCGATGCGGCAGCAGCGGTGGATTGGGTGACGAATTCGTTTCCTAGTCGAAGGACGTATTGTTCGGCAGCATAGAAATTTCTTGATTCTGAAATGATGAACGTAATGGCTCCCGCGGCTGCTGATCAGCCTTTTGCTCTATACTATGTATGGGGTGGATCGACTGACGAGTCCACTCTGCACCCGAGGTAATGGCGGCCCAGACTCCCGAGGTCGCGTTCGCATTAACGATCATGACACCCCATACATCCTGATTATCCACCTTCTCTTTTGCATATTCAAATGCATCAATGCCCTGTCCATTCTGAGTAATCTGGAATTGCTGGGCGGTAGCATCATCCGCAATGTAGTACCCCAGCGTAGGTAGCTCTCCCGCTTTCTTCTGCTGAACTTGATCTCGAACAGCGGGGCCGAGGATGGCTGAATGTACTGATCCTTGAGGCGAGGCTACGGAATCGAGATCAAGGATTTCAATTGATAAATGTGGTGATCGCTGGATTTGGCGGTAGTAGGATCCCTAATTCATCAGTAATCGAACACCATAAGCTGTTCTATGATGCTCACAAAGTAGATAGAGAGGAAGATGAACATGAATATGGTGATCAATCCGAAAATCTATTCATCAGCGGCTTGTACTGATATGGTCCTCATCTGGACATGGTCCAACGTACCAAGAGGAGGAATTTGCCAAAAGTCTTTCTCTCCTGCTTGAGTTCAGATGACCAGAATCCATATCGTTTAGTCCCATCTGGTGCTTCCGTGGACCGTAAAGTCTGGCGATGCGAAGGTGCATCCTTCATAATCCCTTTGATACCCATCCTGATAGTATCCTATCTCTATTGACTTGAAGCAAAGGCCAGAAGGTTCGCCAAAGTCTCGATGAAGCAAGCAATAAAATCAGATCAGTTGATTATTCAATTCAAGCTCATGCATTCTTCGTCATGCCATCTCAATCTCGGCCAAGCCACCGAATACCAGAATAGATTTTATATCTAAGACCGGTGATAGAAAAGTCGATTATGCCCTTCTGTAGAGCGGCATTGGGACATGTAGAGATGATTATTGACGTAAACGAATCAAGCCAAAATGGCGTCACTCGTCATAATCATAGTTATCTCTGCTGGAATTTTGGGTTAGATCGGGAAATAGTCTAGGTAATCGATTTCGGCAATGGAGAGGTATATGCATGTATGGGGGTAGTCCGTTGATCCGCTCACTAGATTTATATATTGACTTGCTTCACTGTCCTTTTCATTCCAGTGCCAGAAGGAAAAATCGAATAAGCTAGATATCGACCGATTCACTGGAATCGAGATCTAGGAACGCCCGAAAATGTCTGGAGTCACCACCACCACTCAAGCAGCTCGTGAACGCGAACAAGAACAAGCGTCAACAGACCGAATCAGAGAAGAAACAAGACAAGCAGTCAATGAATACCGTCAAAATCATCCACCACGTACATCCGCTTCGTCTTCCGGTACCCTCGCTGGGGCAAACACAGAGGGAGGAGAACCGAGTAACGGACGATTTGCAAAAGCTGGATTGATTGGCGCTGCGTCTGGATCTGGTGCAGCTGCGAAAGCTCATGCTCACCTTGGTGGGAATGGAGAAGGCGTAGAAGTTCCCGATAAACATGGTTTACTGTCGCCTCAGCTCAAGAGTGAGAGGAAGAAGATGCTCAAGGTATGTCCCACATCTTACGACCCGCGCCCTCATCCTACGTTTACTGGCCTGATGGCTGATGTTTAGATCATTGCGGGGATATTCATTTTCCTGGCACTGTGGTTATGGGCCTGCCTCTCACTGTTCTGGGGATCAACATATCACCTTCAAACCAATTTCCATAGGCTCACAGTCCACCTCGTACCCCTCGACACCGCTACAGACTCCTTCTTAAATGGTCCAATGACCAATATGGCTCAAACGCAAAATTCATTAACGACAACACCTCATTTCACATATATCATTCGATCAGCTAGTGACTACCCGAAT